>Ga0302325_10003673_pt1 | contig 36018 bp, 31 predicted proteins | sample Palsa_T0_2_FD_201948 | JGI IMG/M metagenome (GOLD analysis project Ga0302325, IMG submission 201948) | Peat permafrost microbial communities from Stordalen Mire near Abisko, Sweden - Palsa_T0_2 | ecosystem: Environmental > Terrestrial > Soil > Palsa > Peat permafrost | place: Sweden: Abisko...
AGCCTCCGGGCCGCGGCCCTGCAACGTGCGATGACCTTCGACAGCCGCGGAACCATACACGCCTGACTGTCGTGTGGCACGAATACCGCGCACAACAACAGGTCACACGACACGCGGCATGAGAGTGCGTCGCTAGGCGTATGGCAATCTTGCCGTATGGTCGTTTCCGGTCTCGGTGTCCAGCCTATAGGCGAAGATAACTTCGAGCCGTCTGTCCGGTTCCTCGCCGAGTGGGTGAGTGATGGTGAGGGCGGGGCGCGCAAGTATCTGGCCGATCATGCCGAACCGGCAGGTGCGAGCCTTATCGCCGCGCATGGTCACGCTGTCGTCGGATACGTCGCGATCGTGTGGGAGTCGAACTATGCCGGCTTCCGGCGCCGCGGCATTTCCGCTGGTCCACCAGCTTGGTGTGGCCGGGCCATTCCGCCGGCAGGGCGTTGCCACACTGCTGATGGACGCGGCCGAGCAGCTGGCCCGCGACCGGGGTATCGCCACGCTGGGCATTACCGCGGGCCTCTTCGACGAATATGGTCCAGCTCAGCGGCTTTATGGACGGCGCGGCTATATCCCTGACGGCCGGGGCGCATGCCAGGGCCAGCGACCGCAAAGCAAAGGGATGCGGGTCACCATCGACGACGACCTGATCATGTGGCTGAGCAAGGATCTCCTCAGCTGATACATCAATACCGCTCAGCGGCAGAAGAGTTCGTCCGAGTAGCTGAGTGCCAACCAAATTGACCTTCTTGGTGGGGCGCTACATAGCGTGCACGCTTATGTCATCTGCCTGATGGCTGGAAATAGCGCAGGATCTGGAGCGCGTAATAGATCTCCCGCGGTCCGCCGGGAGCCTGGGCAGTTCACCGTCGCGGCCACCAGCTGAATCCACCGCCGGATATCCGGCCCAAGATATACGCAACAACGGGAGGGTCAGGTCAGCGAACTTGGGTGTACTGGCTGCGGTCCAGCTGCACGACGTTGGTGTAGTCGCTGCCCTCTGGCTCTGCGACTGGCTCTGCGACGCCGGTGTACTGGCTGCCGTCCAGTTGCACGACACGGAGGCTGCGCCCGGAGAGCAGTTTGCGCAGGTGCCGCATCCCGCTCATGCCCGCGAGCGCGACAGCTATGGCGGCGGCGAGGATCGAGCCGCCGAACAGCGCGAGCCCGCCGGCGACGTGTCCCAGTATCATCATGACCACTCCGGCCAGCAGGGCCACCGGCACGGCCGCCACCAGCAGCAGCGCCAGCAGCGTCACGGCGATCACGGCCTTGGCCGACCTGTCCAGCGTCCGCTCCGCGTACCGACCGGTCATCACGCTCACCTCTCAAGGCCCGGAGCTCTTCAAGGGTCCGCGCCCGCCAAACTAACACGATATGTCGCGTTCTCTGTGTCAACGCTCCTCTCGATCAGAATCATCCCGTGACCGCCCGGCGCGCTGATCGTGGGGTGGACAGCCTGCCTCCGGAGTATCGCAGCGCGGCCCGGGCTCCCGTCGCTTCATAGCGGACGCGGTCACGCTGGGCGGTAAAGGCGCCAGAACGGTCAGGCGTTCCGGGCGGTTCACCCTGGCAAGACCTCTGGGCCGTGGCGCAGTCACGGCCGGCCAGCTGCCGCCGGTCGGCTTGCCGGCACGGGCCGCAACGCCCGGTGGAAACTACGCCGATACCCCGCGCCACGCCAGTTGATCTAACTGAAGCGACGGTCCGGCGCGCTCGCCCGGACGGCGGCATGTGCGGACATCGGCTGGCTTAAGATGCCGCGCGCCGTACTTGGGTGACAGACCTACTCGGAAGTTACTTCTGCCGCTTGACCAAGACTCCGTCCGAGATCGGTGATCGGGTCGGTGGTCCCGGCCGGGACGGGGGTACCGACGTGGGGAGGCCTGCCGCCGCCAGGTTGAGCAGGCACTGATGTGCAATCTGTGCCCTCCGCCCTGTGCGATCAGCGGCGTAGTCGAGCGTTGACTGCGCAACGTTGTCGTCGCCTGCTCGTTGAGCACCACGTCGTTCCTCGTGATGACGGCGACCGGGACGGGATCCGCCGGGTGTGTTCGGTCCGGGGGCTTGGGAGCCGGGGCCCTGGCATCCTTGGGTTATGGACAAGGCGCTGGCGCCCGTGCGCGATCTCACGGACTCTGATCAGAACCAGGCAGTGCTCGATGTGGCCTCCGCCCTGGTCGAGGGCCGCGCGGCGGCGGAGTGTGTCGCGGGCAGCCACGGTCCGGCGGTGGCGGCCGAAGCGATTGCTGCGGCTCGCTCGCGCCGGCGGCTGGGCGAGCTCATCGGGCCGGTCCACCTGACCGTGGTGTGGGCCATGTACGGCGAGACGGGCCGCATGGTTCCCCGTGCAGCGCACCCGCACGGGGAGGACTTCGTACGGACCAAGGTCCGCCAGCTCGATTGGCTGACCGGCGGCCTGCCCGGCGTCACGTGGAGCATCATCGCCTGCGACGACGGATGCCCGGACCGGCCCTCGAGTGCCGACCTCATGACGGACATCGCGGGGGCCGAGGGCTACCCGAGGAAAGGTCATCGCAGCGTGACGGTGCTCAGGCTGGCTGAGGTGATCGGGGGTGACATCTCGATCAGCCCCGCATTCGACCGGCTGGCCTCGACCGAGCAGTCCCGCAAGGGTGGATCGATACTGGCCGGGCTGGCCGCCGCGGCCGGGACCGATCCGAGGCAGGCGAACGGCGCCGGCCGGCATGTGGTCTGCTACACCGACGCGGATCTGTCCGCGAACCTGGCCCAGCTGGGCTCGCTGGCGGCGCCGGTGGTGGCCGGTGACAAGGTGGTCGGCGCGCTTGGCCAGCGTTACGGGATCGACGGGGCGGTGCTGGTCCGGGCCGACGGGCCGGTCACCGAGCCGCACAGCACCGGCGACAAGCCGGACAAGATCATCGTCCTGTTCCGCCATTTCGTCCGGGCCCTGCTCATCCCGCCCCTGGCCCACGTGCTCGACACCCAGGCCGGCTTCAAGGCCTTCGACGGGGCCGCGCTCAGTCCGGCCATCCGGCAGATGACGTCCTTCAACGAGACCTTCGACGTCGAGTTGCTCATCCACCTCGCCCAGCACTACGGACCACAGGCCCTGGCAGTCGAGCCGATCGTCTTCACCGAGGACTACGCCGCGACGAACTTCCCCTCCGTCGAGCCCGGGCCGCGCCACCTGACGGTGATTCACCAGGTCGTTGAGCTCTACGACCGGCTCGTCGCACCGATCGCCCCCGCCACTGGCGAGGCGGCCGACCTGCTCACCCTGATCAGGACGCTCGACCTCAATGACTATGTGACCTTGATCGAGCACCTTCGCGCCGAGGACCGGGACGACCCGACACTGTTCGACCGGCGATGGCCCGTGCAGCACCTTCGCGACATCCTCCGCCGCTGACACCCGCTATGCGCATCCGCAACGCACGCATTCGGCACGATCGCGCCTCCGGGAACGAGCGTCATCGCGGCAGATGAGCGTGTTCGCTGGGGAGGGGCTCTCGCGGTCCGTGTGCGCGTGTGTGCTCAGGCCGGAGTTCGCGGAGCCGGCCCCGTGGCGGCTTTCACGCGAGCCCGTTTTTTGCCCAGACACTGCGCCTGCATCCGGCCGCCGCGAAAACGCGCGGAACGCGCCACGCGCGGCAGATCCGGGCGTTCTCAACTGAAGGCTGTGGTGCATAAATCAGCCTGTTACACAAAACCTGCCCAAAGCTCCAGTACCGGAAGATATAGGCTCCTTTTGGAAAAGGATCTCGGGTAACACGCGGCGCGGGCTCTATTCCCGCCTGCCGGCCGGTATCTCTGTAGCGGCGGCCGGACAGGGGCTGAGGTGGCGTGGGCTGGTCTCGCCGCGCTTGAACAAGGAGCCCGGTGTCTGGGGAAGAATGCCGGGCAGCTTGCTCTGTGTGTGGGGCGCAGGTAGACCCGAGGACATGGTCCCAAGCGCGTCGCCAGCTCCTGCACAGCCGAATCACCTGGGACCAGCTCATCCCTTCCCCCCGCCATTTGAAACTTGAAGCCCAAATCGGGCAAATAGGAGTTGTAGGTCACAGCGTTTTATTCCGGATTCGGGCACCTTCCGCTTCCGGGCTGAATGCTGCATGGTGGCTTCAAGCACCCAGCGTGCGCAAAGTTGCCAAAGTTGCCAAAGTTGCCAAAGTTGCCAAAGTGGCCCGTCGCCCTGACCCTGCGACACGTGCGCACGCCGATGCTCAGCCGCCGCTCTCGCGGCGGCGGGCATACGCCCATGGGTGGACGCCGAGCACGCCAAGTGCACAACCGAAAGGTCATCTTGGCTACCAAGAAGACACCCAACCGCAAGTTCTCCACACTCACCGTCGCGGCAGCAGGCTGCGCGGTCGCCATGGCCGCCATCGCCTCGGGCGCAGCAACCAGCGCCGCCACGGCGGCCAGCGCAACCGGGCCAGCCGCCGCGGCCGAGCCACACCAAAGCGCCGTCCTGGACGCCTACACCAGGCCGCTCACCGCCGACTACAGCTTCGGCGCGCTCGAACACCTCTGGATGGCCGTAGGCGGCAACGGCAGGACCGCCTCCCACGCGGCCTGCATCGCCGAGCATGAATCAGGCGGCAACCCCAATGCCATCAGCCCCACCAACGACTGGGGCCTGTGGCAGATCCACAACGGCGGGCCCCGCATGCTCAACCCGGCCGCGAACGCCGCGGCCGCCGTCCGCATGTCAGACAATGGCCGCAACTGGGCAGCGTGGACAACCGCCCGAATGTGCTAGCGCGACGGCAGTAATCATCAACGGGCGCTTCCTCCCATTCGGCTCTCCGTAATGGATAGGCAACGCTACCAAGAGGCGGCCGCGGGATCTTCCCCGCGGCCGCCCTCTATACCCACCGCCTGCGCGATCAGGCAAGATCACGGCAGCGGCGGCACCAGGGCGAGCAGTGCATCCTGAGTCCACAGCGCATCGCCCGCGGCGCGCCAGGCACAATAATCTTTCACTTGCGTGTACATCTACAACTAGGGCTAGGCCATAAAGCAACCTCCGATCGCGGCAGAGCCCATAACTGGCCATTCTGTGCCACCGGGCAGCGGCGGACTTGCCATCGACGAGAAGCGCATAGTCAGCGTTCTCTGAGCGATATGGCTTCCTCCAGCGGTATGACAGGCGGCAATCACCGCGAAGGACGGCCCGCGTTGGCTGAACCGTGAGTGAGTATGCGAGGCGGCGCATAGATATGCGCGCGGGCACTGCACTCTATTCGCATGAGCGGTCGTCTCAATCGAGGGATCGTTGGCCAGGACGACCCCACCGGCGCGCATCCCGCGGCCAGCATGACCGGTGAAAGGTCGATATCAAAAGCCCGCAGTCCAAGCGAACGCAGATGAGCCGTCACGCGGCCAGTCCCGTAGCCGATATCCGTAGGCGGCTCGCGTGGCGGTCAGATAACCGGGCTCCGGCTTCGTCATAACGAAAGACGGTAACGCTCACACCGAGAGGTTCACGCTGATCCAGCAGGGTAGGAGACCAGCCCGAACGTAGCCGGTTCAACCGGGCGGCGGCGGGAGCTCACCAGCACAAAGACGGGACGCGAAGCTGTCCAGCACCAGGACCGGATGATAGGTTCTCGCCAATAATCTAGTTATACAGCCGACATAATCCGGAACCCGTGTCCTGATGGAGTCTTGCCCGCCGAGGAGGCCCCGTGGCACTGCCAAACTTCCTGGTGATCGGTGCGCCGAAGGCGGGTACCACGGCGCTGCACGCAGCCCTCGCCAGTCATCCGGCGCTCTACATGTCGCAGATCAAGGAGCCAAAGTTCTTCCTCAGTGACGGGCCGCCACCCACCCGGGGCGGCCCCGGTGACGCGCTGACCTACCGTGAGCACGTGTGGAAGCGGCAGGACTACGAGGCGCTCTTCGATGCCGCTCCGGACGGAACGCTGCGCGGCGAGTCGACCCCGCTGTACCTGTACGACCTCGATGCCATGCGCCGAATCCGGGATCTGATCCCGGACGCCAAGCTCATCGCGATCATCCGGGATCCGGTCGAGCGCGCCCATTCGAACTGGACGCATCTCTGGTCGGCCGGGCTTGAGCCAATCGGCGACTTCGTCCAGGCGTGCGGGGAGGAGGAGCGCCGCATCGCCGCGGGCTGGGCCTCGTTCTGGCACTACATCGGCCTCGGGCGGTACGGCGAGCAGCTCGAGCACATCTTCGCGATGTTCCCCCGTGAGCAGGTCCTCGTTATCCGGTACCGCCAGCTGGTGGATGAGCCCGCAGCCACCCTCGACGGCATCTTCGATTTCCTGGGCGTGGAAAAGGGGCTTGTCACCGAGATCCCGCGGCAGAACGTCACCGCGCATCCCGAGGCGACGCTCGCGCACCGGGCGGTCGCCCAGACCCTGCGAGCGGGCTCGGCCGTGGGCCGGTTCCTTCCGGGTTCGGCGGCGGCCGGCCTGACGGCCAGGATGGAACAGTTCCTGCAGCGCGACAACCGTGAACGGCAGCCGCTCAGCTGGCAGCAGCGCCAGGAACTCATCCCGCGGTTCGAGGCCGACCTGGAACTTCTCGAACGGGTCCTCGGCGCGGACTTCAGTGACTGGCGGACGCCGCGTGACCGTTCCGGTGGGATGGTCGGGGCCCGGCCGGAGGGACAGTCGCAGGCCAAGAACGGCCGGCCCGTCGAGCCGGGCGGAGACCAGGCTTCCGGGGGCCCCGGCGATGGCGCACAGGAGCCCAGGGAGGCGGCGTCGCCGGGCCCGTGACCGGCGGCCGGGACAAGCGCCCGGCGGGGGAAAGATGACCAGCCCGCACGGGCGGGCGAACCGGACTACTGTAGCTCGGTGCGCAGGTCGTGGGCGCCGTCGGGCCGCGTCATCTCGTAGTAAAGGCGCTTGCGGCCATCCGGTAGTGACAGCAGGTCCAGGTACCGAAGTCCTCCGCCGTGATACGGCGACCACGCGAGTGGCTCGGTGCCCACGGCGGCCAGCACCGTAGGCTCGGTGCCGATAGCGACACCAGTCCGCTCCTCGTAGTTTTCCGCCGCCGTGGCCCGGCCGTCGTAGTAGGCCACGATCGTGCCCCCGTCGAAACAGACCGATGTGACCCGCGCGCCCCGCGAGTCCCAGTGGCCCGGCCGCCCGCCGAGCGCGACCCCGTCCCATGTCCAGGTGATGCCGTCCGTGCTGCAGGCGTATTCGGTGACCATCTGGTCGGCCTCCGCGGGGTCGTCCAGCGGATGGCAGGTGGCCCACATGTGCCACTCGTCGCCGCGCCGGACGATCACCGGGTCCTTGACGCCCGTCTTCGAGTCACCTGGCAGCACGACGTGACTGCGCCGCGAATCGAACTCGGAAGGGTGGGCCGCCTCGACCACCTCGACCCGCCAGTGCTTCGTGCCCGGCGTCGCACAGCTCAGGTACAGCCGCCAGGAACCGTCCGGGGTCCGGACCAGATAGGGGCGCTCCAGGGAGTCGGTGGCCATTTCTTCCTTGTAGATCATGGTCACCGGGTCAAAGTGCTCTCCGTCGGTGGAGCGCGCGACCGCTACGGCGTACCCTCGGCCGTGGCCCAGTGGCCGCCGCAGCCGGTAGGCGAGGAAGATCTCCCCGTCCGCGAGCACTGCGGAGGGGCCGCCCGACCAGTACCCTGCTCCCTGGCCGGGCGCGTCTACCGCCACTACTCCGGCGCGGGGGCGCGGAAGGATAAAGGCGCCGGGCCGCGGCGAATCAGGGTGGGTATCTGGCGCCTCTGGAATGTCATCTGAGCCGTGTTCACCTGAAAGCACACCAGCATGATAGGCAATTGACGTTCCCCGCGACGGCGCTGCGCTGCGGGTTACCAAGCGAGATTGACTGCTGCTCTTTGTAGTCGACAGGTGCGATGCCGTATGTGCTGGCGCTGGCCGGCCTGATCACTGGCCAAGCGACCGGGACCGCCATGTCACCGTTTGCGGCTGATGACGGCTTGTGACCGGAGGTTCGCTACTTAGCGTTGCTTGCCGCGGGGGTTCTCGGTAGATCGCATGCCTGTGACAATGGGAGCATGAGCGACGGCGAGCGTGGCCTCCTCGGAGGCCTTGACACCGGCCCGGAGGGGGAAACCAGGGAAGCGGCTGCGCACGGTGAGGTGCGTGATGAGATGCCGCCGGTGACCGCGAGCCGCGAGGCGCCGGAAGGCATCGCGCCGGTACCTGAGTATCGCAAGACCCGGAAAAGCGGCAGCCGGCACAACGGCCACGCTGCCTCTGCCGATCACACCCGGCCCGATAACCACAGCAGCCAAAAGGCCAAAGACAGCCACAACGGCCAGGACGACGCCGCGGGGCCCAGCCCCGAGGATCTTCCCCCGCTTCCCGCGAAGCGTTACCTGGACCGGGAGGAAAGCTGGCTCCGGTTCAACCAGCGGGTGCTGGAGCTGGCCGAGGACGAGAGCGTCCCGCTGCTCGAGCGTGTCCGGTTCCTGGCCATATTCGCCAGCAACCTGGACGAATTCTTCATGGTCCGGGTGGCCGGCCTGATGCGGCGGATGGCCGCGGGCCTCCCGGTCGAGGGGGTCAGCGTCCAGCTTCCGGGCCAGGTGCTCAACGGGACCCTCGAGCTGGCGGGCCGGCTGACCGCGCGGCATGCGGCCTGCTTCACCGACCGGATTCTGCCCGCCCTCAGCGCCAACGGCATCGAGCTGCTCCGCTGGAAGGAGCTGTCCTCGGACGAGCGGGCCAACTTGCGGGAACTGTTCCGCGAGCGCATCTACCCGGTGCTGACGCCGCTGGTCGTGGACCCGGCGCATCCGTTTCCCTTCATCTCCGGCCTGTCTCTCAACCTGGCCGTCATGGTCGCCGACCCGCGGACCGGAGCAACGATGTTCGCCCGGGTCAAGGTTCCCCCGCTGCTGCCCCGGTTCCTCGCCGTCTCCCCGCAGCGGTTCGTGCCCATCGAGGACGTCATCGCCGCGCACCTGCACCAGCTGTTCGCGGGCCTGGACATCGTGGAGCGGCATGTCTTCCGGGTCACCCGGGTCCGGGACCTGGAGGTGGACGAGGATGTCACGGAGGATCTGCTGCAGGCCCTGGAGCGGGAGCTGCTCCGGCGGCGCTTCGACCCCGCGGTCCGGCTCGAGGTGGAGGACTCGATGTCCAGTGACGTGCTGGACCGGCTGGTCACCGAGCTCGGCGTGGACCGCCGTGCGGTGTACCGGGTGCCCGGGCCGCTGGACCTGTCCGGCCTGAACGCGATCGCGGACCTCGACATCGGGGAGCTCCGGTACCCGCCGTTCGTGCCCTCATCGTCCGCGATCCCTAAAGACACGGACATCTTCGCCGCCCTCCGTGAGCACGACGTCCTGGTCCACCACCCGTACGAGTCGTTCACCACCAGCGTCGAGCGGCTCATCGAGGCGGCGGCGGCCGATCCCAACGTGCTGGCCATCAAGCAGACGCTGTACCGCACCAGCGGCGACTCGCCGATCGTGGACGCGCTGATCGACGCGGCCGAACTCGGCAAGCAGGTGGTCGTGGTGGTCGAGATCAAGGCCCGCGGCGACGAGCGGGCCAACATCGCCTGGGCCAGGAAGCTGGAGGAAGCGGGCTGCCACGTCGTCTACGGCTTCGTCGGCCTGAAGACCCACTGCAAGGTCCTGCTCATCGTCCGGGAAGAGGCCGACGGAACGCTGCTGCGCTACTGCCATCTCGGCACCGGCAACTACAACCCGGCGACGGCCCGGCTGTATGAGGACGTCGGCCTGCTGACTGCCGACCCGACGGTCGGCGAGGATGTCACTGACCTCTTCAACCACCTCACCGGGTACAGCCGCCAGGACTCCTACCAGCAGCTCCTGGTCGCGCCGGAATCACTGCGCGCGGGACTGGTCGGACGGATCGCGCACCAGACGGATCGCCAGCGGGCCGGAAAGTCAGCCCGGATCCAGTTCAAGTGCAACGCGCTCATCGACGAGGTGGTCGTCGACGCGCTGTACCGGGCGTCGCAGGCCGGAGTGCCGATCGACCTGTGGGTCCGCGGAATCTGCACGCTGCGCCCGGGCGTGCCGGGGCTGTCGGAAACCGTCCGCGTGCGCAGCATCCTGGGCCGCTTCCTGGAACACTCGCGGGTCTACGCCTTCGGTACCGGGGAGGACGGCGAAGCCGACCCCGACGCGCGCGGCGAGGTGTGGCTCGGCAGCCCCGACATGATGCACCGGAACCTGGACCGCCGGGTGGAAACGATCGTCCGGGTCACCGATCGCGGGCATGCCCAGGAACTGCGGCGACTGCTGGAGCTGGGCATGTCCGACGAGACGGCCTCGTGGTGGCTGGACGCCGACGGAACCTGGACCCGGCGGGACCGCGGGCCCCACGGTGAGCGGCTGCGTGACATCCAGGCCATGCTGATCGGGGACCGTCGCCTGCGAGCCGCCGATGGCTGAGCCGTCGGCTCCCTCACCCCGGCCGGGAACACCCTCCGGTGGCTGGCTCGGGCCGGACGTGATCGAGGCCGCAGGCGCGATCGTCTGGCGGCGCGGCCCGGACGGCCTGGAGGTGCTCCTCATCCACCGCCCACGGCGCGATGACTGGTCGCTGGCCAAGGGCAAGCGCGATCCGGGCGAGCTGCTGCCGCAGACCGCCGTGCGCGAGACGGTCGAGGAGACCGGCCTGCGCCCGGTCCTTGGCCGGCGCCTGCAGACCGTGCAGTACCTGGCCAGCGGGCGGCCCAAGTGGGTGCACTACTGGGCGGCCGCGCACCCGATGAATGGCCGTGGCCTTGCCTCGTCGTTCACCCCGAACGATGAGGTCGACGGGATCGAGTGGCTCAGCCTCCCGCGCGCCTACGAACGGCTCTCCTACGCCGACGACGCCATGGTGGTCGACGATTTTGCGAAGTGGCCCTACCGGACGGCCGCGCTGGTCATCATGCGGCATGCGTCCGCGGGCGATAAGCGCGACTGGGACGGCGACGACCTGCTCCGCCCGCTCGACCGCAAGGGCCAGGCCGAGGCGCTGGCCCTCGTCCCGCTGCTCGCCTGCTTCGATCCCGTCCGCATCGTCAGCTCGCCTGCGGTCCGCTGCACCGAAACGGTGGCGCCCTACGCCGCGCACATCGGGGCGCCGATTGAGGTGGACCGCGCGCTCACAGTGCCTGACCTGTCCCAGGCTTATTCAGCACGAACGAGCCCTGACAATCCGGTCACCGACGTGGCGCAGCTCCTCGCCGATGGCGTGCCGACACTTGTCTGCGCGCACCGGGAGAACATCCCGCAACTGCTCGGCGGGGCGTGTGAATATCTCGGGGCCAAGCCGCCCAGCGACCCCTCCCTGCCCAAGGCCGGTTTCTGGGTGCTTCAGGCCGGGGAGAGCACGCTCGCCGGGCTGGAGCGCTACGAGCTGCCGCGCCGCGATTGACCTGGCGTTCCGCGGTCGCCTGCCGCCGGTGGTGCCGTCCGGTCCGCTAGCTCACCGTTGCAGGCCTCGCGGTCCTGAGTAAGGCCATCTTGGGTAGGGCGGTCCTGGGCCAGGCCATCTTGGGTGGGGCGGTCCTGGGCCAGGCCATCTTGGGTGGGGCGGTCCTGGGCCAGGCCATCTTGGGTGGGGCGGTCCTGGGCCAGGCCATCTTGGGTGGGGCGGTCCTGGGCCAGGCCATCTTGGGACTGAGCCGGCTCAGCAGTATCACGGGCCTCCTTGGCCTCTCCGGCCTCAGCGGCTGCCTCTCCGGCCTCTCCGGCCTCTCCGGCCTCAGCGGCTGCCTCTCCGGCCTCGGTGGTCCCGTCCGCCCCAGTGCCGCTGGAAGCTGAAATCTCAGCGGTTTTTTCAGTCTTCTGAGACGCCGAGACTCCGCTGGCAGCCGCAGTCCCAGTGGGCGCTGACGGCTCAGGTGACGCCTGGGCCGCTGACGCTGCCCTGGTCCGGCCCCGGGCCCGCCGCCGCAGCAGCCACCGCGCGATCAGCGCGGCGATGAGCACCACCAGCGCGATCAGCAGGTACAGCGAGTAACGGGTGACCTGGTCGTAGATGGTGATGATGTGGTTCCCGGCCAGGTAACCGAGGGTGACCCAGACGCCGACCCACAACGCGGCGCCGAGCGTGTTAAACACGACGAACTTTTTCCAGTGCATGCCGGTGATGCCGGCCACGATGCCGTTGGCCTGCCGCAGCCCCTCGATGAAGCGCGCCGCCACAATGATCTTGCCGCCATGGCGGTCAAAGAAGTACTCGGCCTTGTCCAGCCGCTCGGCGGTCAGGAACACGTACTTGCCGTAGCGCAGGGCGAGCGCCCGGCCGCCGAAGTGCCCGATGGCGAAGCCGATGTTGTCGCCGGTGATCGCGGCGAGCGTGGCGATCACGCCGACCGCCACGACGTTCAGCCGGCCCGCGCCCGCATACAGCGAGGCTGCGATCAAGATGGTCTCGCCCGGCACGGGGATACCGAAGTCCTCCACCAGGACCAGCCCCGCCACGGCCAGGTATCCGTAGTGGTTGAGCACCGGCTCCAGTGCGCCGAAGAGCCCCGGCAGCGCGGGTGAGGTCATGCTTCGGTCTCAGCCTCGGTATCGGCCTGCTGGATGATGGCGGGGCTGTCCCCGCCGGGCCCGTGCACATCGGGGCTGTGCGCCACCGGGTCCTCGATCGCGGCCGCGATGGGCCCGGCGGTCAGCTCACGCTGCCAGGGACGGGCGCCGTACCGGGCCAGCGCCGCCTCGACCGCGAGCGGGTCGGGCGGGTCCGGTGGCTCCCAGCTGATCCGGCGTACCGCGTCCGGCGGGAGCAGGTTCTCCCCAGGCATGGTGTGCGCCGCGGCCAGGTCGGCCACGGTGGCGCGGATGGCCACGAGCCGCGCCGCGGCGGCGGGGTCCCGCTCGGCCCACCGGTGCGTCGGCGGCGGCCCACTTGCGGCCGTGGCCCCGCCCGTGTCCGGCAGGGCGCTTTCCGGCAGGGCCCGCGCCCGGCGGATCGCACCGAGCCACTCCGCCAGATGCCTGCGCGCGACCCGGCTGGTGAACCCCGGTATCCGGGTCAGCGTGGTGTTGCTCGTGGGCAGTGCCCGGGCTGCCTCCACGATCGCCGCGTCCGGCAGCACCCGGCCGGGGGACAGGTTCATATCCTGCGCGATCTTGTCGCGCTGCTCCCATAGCTCACGGACGACCGCGAGGCTGCGCCGGCTCCGCACCCGGTGGATGCCGGAGGTGCGGCGCCACGGATCAGGGCGCGGGGCCGGTGGGGCGGCGGACAGCACCGCCGCGAACTCCTGCCGGGCCCAGTCCATCTTGCCCTGCTCGACCAGCATGTCGGCCAGGGCGTCCCGCAACTCGGTGAGGACCTCGACGTCCAGCGCGGCGTACCGTAGCCAGTCCGCGGGGAGCGGCCGGGTCGACCAGTCGGCCGCCGAGTGCCCCTTCTCCAGGTGCAGCCCGAGCACCGTCTCCACCAGCGTGCCCAGCGCTACCCGCGGGAACCCGAGCAGGCGCCCGGCCAGCTCGGTGTCGAACAGGATGCGCGGGCGGTAGTTCAGCTCGGACAGGCACGGCAGGTCCTGCGACGCCGCGTGCAGCACCGCCTCGGTCCCGGCCAGCGCCGCGTCCAGGCCGGACAGGTCGGGGCAGGTGATCGGGTCGATGAGCGCGGTGCCGGCGCCTTCCCGGCGGAACTGCACCAGGTAGGCACGGTGGCCGTACCGGTAGCCGGACGCGCGCTCGGCGTCGACCGCGACCGGGCCGGTCCCTTCGGCCATCGCGCGGCTCACCCGGGCGAGCTCTTCGGCGGTCTCCACAACCGGTGGCAAGCCATCCCGCGGCTCGAGCAGGGGCACGACCTGCGCCACGTCCCGGGCGGGCTGGCTCTCTGCGGTCACCGGCGCCGCCGGCTCTGCTCCGCCGTCCGGAGGGGCCGCGGCAGCGTGCCGATCGCCAGCGGCGGCAGCCCAGCCGCGGCGGCCAGTGAATCGCACCAGGCGGTCACGTGCGCGGCGATGTCCAGCGTTTCCGGATCGTCGGGGGCGGCGCGAACGCCCGGCCCCGCCATGTCCATGCCCGCGGGCGCCGGGGACCAGGAGGCCCGCTGCTCGTAGCCGTGCACCGGTTCTTCGTCCGCCTTGCCGCCGAAGCCCTCCGTTGTCACCCGGGTCACCGTTCCGCTTGGGGCGGCGTAACCGGGCGTGCACGCGTCCAGGGCCTCGATCAGCCAGCTCCAGCCGACCTGGCCGAGCATCGGGTCGGCCGCGATCTCCGGGTCGATCTCCGCCCGCAGATAGCTGATCAGCCGGTAGCAGCCGTGCCAGCCTTCGGGCCCCGCCGGGTCGTACAGCAGGACCAGGCGGCCCCAGGCTACATCGGCGCCCTCGCGGGAGACGGTGGCCGCGGTCGCGGTAGCGTGGGGGGCGAGCCGCTTGGGCGGAGGCATATCCTCGAATGTGAACTCGGCCCGCAGAGCGCTCTGCCGCTCCAGCCCCTCCTGAAATCCGGCCATCGCGGCACTGAACACCGCAGCCGCCTCCTCGTCGCCGCGCTGCGACGTGTCACGTGGTACCGGCTGCCTGGGTGCAGGCCGGTCGGCCGATCTCATGTACAGAGCGTATGCCGCGGCCGCTGCTTCCTCACGCAACTTGTGACGCGAATAACGCCACTTACGGGCCTCGTGATGGTTTCGCCCGAACTCATGCCGCACGGCCGGGGCGGCGCGGTGCGTCCCCCCGGTACGGCCCCTCCTGCGGGACGAAGCCCACGATCAGGGCCGTCCCGCACGCGCAGCAGGCCCATTCGGGGCAGTGCCCGTCCGGCGAGTCGGGGCAGTGGCCGCCGCCGTGGAACTGCTCGAACAGTTGCTCCCCAGCGCATCCGGGACAGTACCAAGGCAGCTGGCGCATCGCCGGTGACCTCCTTCGCTGGCACTTCTCGGGGCTGAGGACGATATTGGCACGTGTGTACGACAATCCGGGGGAGGTTCGGCGGCGTGTCAGCAATCCGGTCGTGAGACGATCGCTGCTGTGACGTCGCTAGCGAAGGACTCGCCGTTCCTGCGTGCCTGCCGCCGGGAGCCGGTGCCCTACACCCCAGTCTGGTACATGCGTCAGGCCGGCCGGTCGCTACCCGAGTACCAGCAGGTCCGCGCGGGCGTTCCCATGCTGGAGTCGTGCACCAAGGCCGACTTGATCATCGAGATCACCCTGCAGCCGATGCGGCGTTACGACGTGGACGCGGCCATCTTGTTCAGCGACATCGTGGTGCCGCTGAAGGCGGTAGGGCTCGGCATCGACATCAAGCCTGGCGTCGGCCCGGTCATCGAGGAGCCCATCCGCAGTGAAGGCGACCTGCCGCGGCTGCGCCCGCTCGAGCCGGGTGACGTGCCCTACGTCACCGAGGCCGTAGGCGCGCTCGTGGCCGAGCTTGGGGCCAAGCCGCTGATCGGCTTCGCCGGCGCGCCGTTCACCCTCGCGTCCTACCTCATCGAGGGCGGCCCGTCGCGTAACCACGATCGGACCCGGGCCATGATGTACGCCGAGCCCGGGCTGTGGCACGCGCTGATGGACCGGCTCACCGCGATCACCACGGCATTCCTGGAGGTCCAGGTGGCCGCGGGCGCCTCGGCCGTTCAGTTGTTCGACTCCTGGGTCGGAGCGCTCAGCCCGGCGGACTACCAGACGTTCGTGCTCCCGCACACCAGCCAGATCTTCACCGCGCTGACCAGCCAGGGCGTGCCGCGCATCCACTTCGGCGTCGGGACCGGAGAACTGCTCGGCCTGATGCGGCACGCCGGCGCCGATGTGGTCGGGGTGGACTGGCGGGTGCCGCTGGACGAGGCCGCGGGCCGCGTCGAGGCCGGAACGGCTTTGCAGGGGAACCTGGATCCGGCCGTGCTGCTCGCGCCGTGGGAGGTCGTCGCCAAACGGGCTCGTGCCGTGCTCGTTCAGGGACGGATCACGGAAAGTCACATCTTCAACCTGGGTCACGGCGTGCTGCCGGAAACCGACCCCGGCGTTCTGGCCCGGCTGACCGATCTCGTGCACGAGGAGTCCGCGCGCTGAGATCCTTTTTGTTTATCCCGGCCCGCTTATCCCGGCGGCGACGATGCCTGACGCAGCGCTTCGCTGAACACGCTGACGGCTTGCGCTCCCGAGACGCCGAGCCGGCCTTCGAACACGAAGAACGGGACGCCGCTGATCCCCAGCTCGCGGGCCTGCCGTTCGTCACTGCGGACCTCATCGGCGTAGTCGTCGCCGTCCAGGGTTTGCTGCACGTCGCCCGGGTCGAGCCCGGCGGCTGTGGCCACCTCGGCCAGCGTGCCAGGATCGAAGACTGGGCGGGCTTCGGCGAAGTAGGCGCGGTAGATCCCGTCCAGCAGCTTGTGCTGGAAGCCCTGGGCCCGGCCGAGCTGCAGCACCCGGTGGATGTCGAAGGTATTGCCCATCTCCCGGTCCGGCCGGAAGCCCAGCCCCTCAGCCTCAGCCAGGCTCGCCAGCTGGCCCTCGGCGGCCTCGGCGTCCACCGCCGACAGCTGGTACTTGGTGGCCAGCATCTCCCGGACCGGTATGGTCTGGCCCCGCGGCCAGCTCGGATCCAGCTCAAAGGACCGGTAGACGACCTCGACCGGCTGCTCCGGGCCGAAGGCGTCCAGTGCTCTTTCGAACCTCGCCTTGCCCACGTAGCACCAGGGGCAGACGACATCACTCCAGACGTCGACACGCATAGCCTCAGCCTAGGCTGTTCAGGTGAAGACTTCGGGACAGGCTGGTCAGCTGAGCCAGCCAGGCGGCGGGACGGCAGCCGGGACGGGCGGCGGCACGGGGGACGGCGCGGCGGATGGGACGCGGCCGCACGTCGTCATCGTCGGCGGCGGTATCGCTGGGCTGGCGGCCGCGTTCTTCCTGCGTGACGCGCCGGTCCGGGTCACGGTGCTGGAAGGATCACCGCGGCTGGGCGGCAAGCTGGCCGTCTCCGAGGTGGCCGGAGTTGCCGTGGACGCAGGCGCGGAAGCCCTGCTCATGCGACGGCCCGAGGGCACTGGCCTGATCAGCGACGTCGGCCTCGGCGACCAGCTCGTGACGCCCGGGACCACGTCCTCGGCCATCTGGACCCGGGGGGCCATGCGGCCGCTGCCGCAGCGCCAGTTCATGGGCGTGCCCGCGGATCTGGCCCCCGGGGGCGACCTGGCCCGCTCCGGGGTGCTGTCCGATGAGGGGCTGGCCCGGGCCCGCGAGGACCTGGACCGGCCGGCCACGCCGTGGGACGGTGACACGGCCGTCGCCGCCTACGTCGGGGCCCGGTTCGGGGCTGAGGTGGTCGACCGGCTGGTCGATCCGCTGCTCGGTGGCGTCTACGCGGGCCGGTCGGAGGAACTGTCCTTCGCCGCGACCCTCGGCTCGCTGGCCAAGGCGGCGCCTGCGCACCGCTCGCTGGCCGAGGCCGCGGCATCCCTGCTGCCCGCTCCGCTGGAGCCGCAGCGGCCGGGCCAGGCCGCGGCCGCGCCGCCGAACCGGCCGCCGGTGTTCACCACGCTGGCCGGCGGACTGGGCACGCTGCCCGCCGTGCTGGCCGAGACCTCCGGCGCGGTCATCCGGACCCGCGCGACGGTCCGGGAGCTGGCCAGGACCGCCACCGGCTGGCGGCTGACCGTTGGCTCCGCCGCGGCACCGGAGGAGATCACCGCGGACGCGGTGGTGCTGGCCCTGCCCGCGCGCCCCGCGGGCCGGCTGCTCGCCGGGGTGCCAGGAGCGTCACCGGCGGCCGCCGGGCTGAGCGGTATCGAGTACGCCAGCATGGCTATCGTCACCCTGGCCTACCCGCGCTCGCGTTTCCCCGCGGCGCAGGGCACCCAGGGAGAGCAGGCCCGAGGAGAAGAGGCCCGAGTAGAAGAGACACAGCGCAGCGGGTACCTCGTGCCGGCGGTGGACGGGCGCGCGGTCAAGGCCGTCACGTTCTCCACCGTGAAGTGGCCGCACCTCGCCGATCCCGGCCGCGCCGATCACGACGGGCCGGTGGACCTGATCCGTTGCTCGCTCGGGCGGATCGGGGAAGAGGGCGTGCTGCAGCGCGACGACGAAGAACTCGTCGCGCTTGCCGTAGCCGACCTGGCCGAAGCGACCGGTGCTCAGGGACCGCCGCTGGACACCCGCGTCACCCGGTGGGGAGGCGCGCTGCCGCAGTACACGGTCGGGCACCTGGACCGGGTCGCGGCGATCCGGGCCGGGGTGGCCGCCCAGCCCGGGCTGGGCGTCTGCGGTGCCGCCTTCGACGGGATCGGCATCCCGGCCTGCATCGGCACCGCGCGCACCGCGGCCGAGCACACGGTCAGCTATCTGCGCGCCCGGTCCCGGCCGGGCGGTGCCCCAGCCGGCGGGTAGGCCTATGAGCGGCCGGCGTGCAAGCGCCCGCTGGCTATGGCGGACAATAGAGGCATGGCTGCGAACGACGAAGGGGACCGCCCCGAGGGGGAGGCCACCCGGCTCAGGGCCCGGGACCTGAACGAGCTGATCCGGTACACCATGTGGTCGGTCTTCAAGGTCACCGACCGCGCCGCGCTCGACGGTACCGGGGCGGTGGGCGAGGCGAGCTCGGCGGCCGGCCTGGCCAGCTCCGTCCGGCGCGATGTAGTCGCCGACGAGGTGACCGGGCTGCTGGAGGAGGCGGCGGGCAAGGACACCACCACCCGCGGCTGCTACGACGTGCAGGGCCTGCGGGCGGACGCCGACTACATGTTCTGGTGGATCGCACCGTCCGCGGACGATCTGCAGGAGATGTACGCGCGCTTCCGCCGGACCCGGCTTGGGCGGGCCAGTGAGCCGGTCTGGTCGGTGATGGCGCTGCACCGCCCGGCCGAGTTCAACAAGGGCCACATCCCGGCGTTCCTCGCCGAGGAGGAGCCCAAGTCCTACGTGTGCGTCTACCCGTTTGTGCGGTCCTACGAGTGGTACCTGCTGGACCCGGGGGAGCGCCGGAAGATGCTCGCCGAGCACGGCGTGATGGCCCGCGAGTACCCGGACGTCCGGGCCAACACCGTGTCCAGCTTCGCGCTGAACGACTACGAATGGATTCTCGCGTTCGAGGCCGACGAGCTGCACCGGATCGTCGACCTGATGCGCCACCTGCGCGGCGCCGAGGCCCGCCGGCACACCCGGGAGGAGATCCCGTTCTACACCGGGCGCCGCAAGCCGGTCCGGGAACTGGTGGCGGCCCTGCCGTGAAGGTGCTGTTCCAGCGGCCGTACTTCGCCGGCCACATGTTCTACCGCAGCGGTCGGCTGTTCGCCGGCAACCTGCGGCGCTGGGCCGCCGGTGAGGCACCGCGATGGGCGGTCAACGCCCCGCCGTCGCTTCGCGGGCCGGGTCAGGCATCCTGAAAGCGTGGCCGACGATCTCCGCGTGAACAGCTGGCTGGTGATACCGGCCGGCGAGCTGCGTGAGCGGTTCTCCCGATCGTCTGGGCCCGGCGGCCAGTCCGTCAACACCGCCGACACCCGGGTCGAGCTTTCCTATGACGTCACCCAGTCCGCGGTGCTGCCCGGCTACGCGCGGGAGCGGATCCTGGACCGGCTGGGCCACCGGATGGCCGACGGCGTGCTGACCGTTGTCGCGTCCGAGCAGCGCAGCCAGCTGCAGAACCGCCGGGCGGCGCACGGCCGGATGGCCAACCTGCTGCGGGAGGCGCTCGCCCCGCCGCAGCCGCCCCGAATCCCGACCCGGCCCGGGCGGGCCGCCCGGGAACGGCGGGTGGCGGACAAGCGCCGCCGCGGCGCGGTCAAGCGGTCCCGTCGGCTCGACTCCGGCGACACGGACTGACGGCCCACACCAAACGGCCCATAACAAACGGACTGACGGCTCAAACCAACTGGGCCGGCGCCGATCACAGCGCGGGTACGCCGACGACGATGGCCTCCTGCGTGGACCGGGCAATCACGACTACGGCCTCGGTGTCCGGCGACGGGTTCTCCTCACGGTGCGGGACGTGCGGCGGTACCCAGACGTAGTCACCGGGCTGGGTCTCCAGCCGGGTGATTTCCCCGCTGCCCGGATCCCGGAACACGAACACCGGGTGACCGGACACCACGTAGATGCCCGTCTCCGACTCGCCATGGTGGTGGTCACCCGACGACGCGCCGGGGAGCACCACGGTGCGGCCCATCCACAGCCCGCTGGCCCCGACCAGGTCGCCCGAGATGGCCGCCGAGCGGCGCATCCCGGCCGTCTGGGCCGTGCTGCCGGACAGCTCACCGCCGCGGATCACCCGCAGCCCGGTCATGATTCTTCCGGCTCCAGCGTGAGCGAGATCGAGTTGATGCACCAGCGCTGATCGGTGGGGACGTCGTAGCCCTCGCCCTCGAAGACGTGCCCCAGGTGGGAGTCACAGCTGGCGCAGCGTGCCTCGGTGCGGACCATGCCCAGCGAGCGGTCCTGGATCAGCGTGACGGCGTCGTCGCTGGTCGGCTGGTAGAACGACGGCCAGCCACAGTGGGACTCGAACTTTTCGTTCGACCGGAACAGCTCGGCGCCGCACGCGCGGCACCGGTACACGCCGACGGTCTTGGCGTCGGCGTACTCACCGGTAAACGGCGCTTCGGTCCCCGCCTCACGCAGTACCGCATACTCCTGGGCCGTGAGCTTCTCACGCCACTCCGCATTAGTTCTGACGACCTTTTCCATGCTTAGTGAAACTATTTGGCCGGGCCGGTTAATCCTTCGGAAGTGTCAGGGTCTGATGGGATACTCGGGGCATGCTCCAGGAGGTGCCGTGGGGACGGCTGGTCGGGCGGGATGCCGAGCTCGGCCGTATGCTCACGCTCCTCGACGACGCCGCGTCAGGCCAGGCGGTGGTCGCGCTGATCGGCGGGGACGCCGGGGTGGGCAAGACCCGGCTCGTGGCCGAGGTGACCCGCATGGCCACCGAGCAGGGCTTCACCGTGCTTTCCGGGCACTGCGCTGAGCTCGGCGAGAGCGTCCCTTACCTGCCGCTCGCGGACGCGCTGCGCGGTGTGACCCAGCCGCCGGGACCTGCGCCGGCTGGGTCACACCGCGCAGCGGCCGGCCAGCCACCCGGGGCGGCGCAGCTGCGGGATGCCCTTGCCGCCCGTCCGCTGCTCGGCCGGCTGCTGCCGGAGAGCGGGACCGCCGCTCCGGCCGGCGGCGATGAGTCCGGCATGGCCCGGCAGCAGATGCTCGGCGCGGTGCTGGGACTGCTGGCCGAGCTGGCCGCCGCGGCCCCGGTCCTGCTGGTGCTCGAGGACCTGCACTGGGCGGACGCGTCCACCCGTGACCTGCTCACGTTCCTCAGCCGGGTCCTGCGCACCGAGCGGGTGGCGATCGTCGGCACCTACCGCACCGATGACCTGCACCGGCGCCATCCCCTCCGCCCGGTCCTGGCGGAGCTGCAGCGCCTGCCGACCGTGACCGCCGTCCAGCTCGGCCCGCTGGAGCCGGCCGCCCTGGCCGAGCACCTGACCGCCCTGGCCGGCGCGCGGCGTCCCAGCCCCGGTGAGGCCGGCTCAGGCGCGGTAGGCCCGGAGTCTCCCGGCCGGGCCGGGACGGCCGCTGCCGTACCCGCGCTCGATGCCGTCGTCCTGAACGGCATCATCAGCCGGGCCGAGGGCAACGCGTACTACGCGGAAGAGCTGCTCGCCGCGTCGGAGGACCGGGCCGCGGGGGACCACGGGCTTCCCGCTGGACTGGTCGCGTTGCTGCTCAACCGGGTGGAACGGCTGTCCGATGCGGCGCAGCGCGTGCTGCGGGTGGCCGCGGTCGCCGGGAGGCGGGCCGACGACGAGCTGATCCAGGCCGCATCCGGGCTACCGGTGGCCGACTTCGAGGACGCAGTGCGTGAGACGGTCGCCCAGCAGTTGCTGGTCCCGGACGGTGCGGACGGCTATGCGTTCCGGCACGCGCTGCTCCGTGAGGCCGTCTACGCCGACCTGCTGCCCGGCGAGCGTACCCGGCTGCATGGCGTGCTGGCCGGGTTGCTGGCCGACGAGGACCGGCTGGCCGCCAACCCAGGCACCACGGCGGAGCTGGCCCATCACTACCTGGCCAGTCACGATGTCCCGGGCGCGTTCACCGCGTCCGTGCGGGCCGGTATGGAGGCCGAGCGGCTCGGCGCCCCCGCCGAGGCGCACGGCCACTTCGACCAGGCCCTGGCGCTATGGGAGCGGGTCAGCGAGCCGGAGAGCCTGGTCGGCCTGCAGCGCGGGCAGCTGGTCCTGTATTCGGCGAGCAACGCCGGGGCGAGCGGGGACGTGCTCCGGGCCGTGCACCAGCTCCGCAGCCTGCGCCGCCTGCTGGACGCCCGGACGGATCCCGTGCTGGCCGCCAAGACTGGCGAGCGCCTCGCCTACTTCCTGCTGGGAAGCGACCGCGAGGACCTGGAAGCCGAAGCCGTCGAGGAGGCCCGGGCCGCTGTCGACGTGCTGCCCGCGGACCCGCCGACCTGGGAACGGGCCCGGGCCATCGCCACCTACGCCAGGACCCTGCTGGTCGCAGAGGACGGCGCGGCGGCCGAATGGGCGGAGCGCGGGCGACTGGCCGCCCGGGCCGCGCACTCCCAGTCGGTCGAGGCGGACTCGCTGGTCACGCTGGGCCTGCTCAGCCACCGGCAAGGACGGAACGACGACGCGATCAGGCTGTTCACCGCCGCGCACGGGCAAGCGCGTGCGGCCGGCGTGCTCGGGGTCGAGCTGCGCGCTGCGGCGCACCTGGCCCGTGCGCATCTCGAGCGCGGCGAGCTGACCGCCGCTGCGCGCGTCGCGCATCAGGGGCTGCGGCGCGCCGAGGAGACCGGGCTGAGCCTGGCCCCGTACGGCCTGGATGTGCAGCACCTGCATTTCCAGGCGCATTTCGCCGACGGCGAGTGGGATCACGCGCAGCAGCTCGCCGACGGGTTCGCGGTCCGGGTCGCCACCATCCCCGAAGCCCTGCTGTCGGCAATGGCCCTGTTCATTGACGTGGCCCGGGGCCGGCCGGTTGCCGCCGAGCGGCGCGTATGGCTGGAGCCGCTGTGGTCGCAGGACCGGTTCTGCGTCTATGTCGCCCGCGGCCTGCTCGCCGAGCGTGCCCTGTGGCAGGGCGACACCGCCGCCGCGCTGGAGGAAGCCGAGGCGGCCATCCGGGCCGACACCGACGAATACGGCTACGGTCCGTCCGTCATCCGCCCCGCGGTCGTCGGGCTGACCGCGCGCGCCGACCGGGCCCGCCAGGCGCGGGCGGCCGGGGCCGAGGCGCGGGCTGAAGCCGAGGTAGCGGCGGCGGGGAGCCTGCTGGACATCGCCCGCCAGGGGGCCGTTTTCCGGTTCCGCCCGCATTTCGTGCTCGGGCCGGAGGGGCGTGGCTGGCTGGCCCGCGGCGAGGCGGAGTTCCGCCGTGCCCGCGGCGAGAACGACCCGGCCGGGTGGCAGGCCGTGCTGGACGAGTTCGGGCCCGCCTTCCTCTACGAGGTCGCCCGGACCCGATGGCGCTTCGCCGAGGCGCTCGCCGAAGCCGGCGACCGCACCGCAGCTGGGGAGCAGTGGCGGCTGGCCGCCCGCACCGCCGACCAGCTCCGCGCCGCACCGCTGCGGACGGCCCTGGATGACCTGGCCCGCCGGGCCCGGCTAGGTGGCCCGGACCAGCTGAATGGGCCCGTTCCGGTGGACCGCCTTCCGGGTGGGGCCGCCGGGCAGGCAGGCCAGGCCATTGGTTCGGCCGGGCTCACCGCCCGCGAGCGCGAGGTGCTGCGCCTGATCGCCGACGGGCGCAGCAACCGGGAGATCGGCGCGGCCCTGTTCATCGCGGCCAAGACCGCCAGCGTGCACGTGTCCAACATCCTCGCCAAGCTCGGCGTCGCCAGCCGGACCGAAGCCGCGGCGATGGCGCTGCGCGAGGGTATCGCCCGCAGCAACAGCGCTTAGGTTAAGCGTCAATCCTCGCTCATTTGCTGATCTTTCCGGCATGAAGGGGCGCACCCGAGTAGTTTTCTCTGTCGCCGTGTGGCTGCTGTCGGGCATGATGATCTCATGGACGCCAAATGATCAAGACGATAGGCGAGCACTGGGTCTGCGCCACACCTGCTCGCTATGGGTGGGCACCAGCTCTTACCCGGGACGGATTGGAGCGTACCGACATCCTTGCCGTTAACACGGATCTGCATCACAGACCGGTGGTCGAGATAGAGGTCAAGGCCGCCTCCCAACGAGGTGAGGGAAATAATTGGCTTTTGGGCACCAAAGCACAGTTCCTGGCTAAATCAGCTCATGACTGGTTTGCCCGCGTGCTTCTACCGGAGATCCCTGCCATCCCAAGGGCCTTTGTTGTGCCTCGCGATCATCTATCGGCTGCGGCATGGATTGTCCATCATGATCAGCGCCGTCGACCGGCAGGCCGCGGCTCCGTCGTGGCGGCGGATGCTGGTGCCGCTGGCCCTGGCCCTGGCCCAGTTCATCTGCAGCTTCGCGGGCTCGAACATGAACGTCATGATCAATGACATCAGTGGTGCTTCGTCATCGGGCTGTCCATCTACGGGATCGGCGGGTTACGTCGATTACCCCGGGCGCCGGAAGGGGGCAGCGTCATGGTGCAGCCCGGCCGTCAGGAGCATCAACCTGCCGCTCAGCGGGAAACACCGCCATCGCGCCCGGCCAGATACAAGGCCCTGGCGTGGGCGCAGGACCTGTTCGAAGGATCCCTGGCGCAAAGCTTCCTCCAGCGGCTGAAGGCTCTCGACTTTGCCAGCCAGGCCGTGTTGTTCGGCTCGGGCCTGCTGGTTTCGCTGCTCCCATTCGTCATCTTGCTGAGCGCGTTCGCCAGCCAGCGTGTCGATGATGACATTTCCCAGCGCCTGGGCCTAGACCGCCGGGCGGCGGGCATCGTGGACCACCTGTTCACCTCCGCGCCGGCCACGCTGAGCGTCGCGACCGCCACCAGCCTGATCTTCCTCATCGCCGGGATGCTTTCGGTGGCGAGCTCTCTGCAGCAGATCTACGAGACGGTCTTCCGCCAAGATCATCGGGGCTTGCGGGACCTGTACCGCTTGCGGGCCCTGTACCGCTTGCGGGACCTGTACCGCTTGCGGGACCTGTACCGCTTGGTGACCTGGATCGTGGTGCTGAGTGTTGTGATGGTGGCGGAAAGCCTAGCCGAGCGGCCGGCGAGCGCCGTCGTTGGCGGTGGCTGGCTGGCCCCGCTGATCGCCGTCGCCATCATGACACCGTTCTACTGGTGGACGATGCACTTCTTGCTCGCAGGCCGGGTCCGGTGGCGCATGCTGCTGCCGTCGGCGATTATTACCGGAGTCTTTTTCGGGGGTCTCGGCTTCTTCTCGAAGTTCTATTTCTCGGAAACGATCATCTCTGACAGCAAGACGTACGGGACGATCGGCGCGATCTTCGGTATCATGACCTGGTTTATCGCTATCGGGGCCGTAATCATCCTCGGAGCAGCCGCCGGTGCCGTCTGGGAAGACCGGAGGAACTTACGGCCGACTGCACAAGCATCGCCGAAACGAGCATTGTTCTGGTATGCCCGAGGCTTCTTCTTGACCGTACTCATGATCCTCGCCGGAATCGCCTGATCCTCGCCGGAATCGCCGCGATCGCTCCCTTGGTTCACTAAAGAGCCAGACGGACAAGAGCTGACGTCTGCTAGGTAATGTGACACTTAATACTGCAATTGGCCGTAACCTGCGGAACCCGCGCCAGTCCCCGATCCTCCCACTTGGGTGGATGAGTCCAGCCTCACAGCGTGTTCGTCCGGAGCTTTGCCCGGGCCCTCACTCGGCGGGACCTATGTGAGCGCGTAGCCTCGTTGCGCCCGGTCCAGCTCAACGGCTGCCAGCTCCACCACCCCCAGCATGATGCCCTACCGGCGATAAGTGCCGTTGCGGTATCAGCCGCCTAAGGCAGCTCGGATCTGCTGGACGGGGCGAGCGCGGCCATGATCTCCCGGGCCCGTCCCGTGGCGGCCGCGTGGTCCACCTCGGGTGATCCGATGAGAGGGTCCCAGTTGAGGTCGTAGAAGACCTCCGTGACGCCCCGCTCACCGAGCCAGTCGGTGTCCGCGCGGATCTGCGCGTAGCTGCCGGACAGCAGCAGCCGCTCACCGGTCTCCGGGGAGTGTGCCTCCTGCCCGGCGCGCACCACGCCCCGGCACACGATGCGGAGTTTGTCCGGGTCCCGCCCGGCGTCGGCGGCGGCGGTGCGGACGATCTTGATGTTGTCGCCCATCCGGGTCAGGTCGGCCCGGCTGGCCGTCATCCAGCCGTCGGCGATCCGGCCGGCCCGTTCCATCGCTGGGCGGGACATGCCACCGAGGATTACCGGGGGACCGGGGCGCTGAACCGGCTCCGGATCCTGGCGCCCGGGCGGGACCGGGTAGAACTCGCCGTCGTACTGGCTCATCCCGTCCGCGCCGGGGTTCCACAGTTCGTGCAGCACGCGCACGTACTCCTCGGCCCGGGCCCCGCGCCGCGCCATCGACGCCCCGGTCAGCCTGAATTCCTCCGGCAGCCAGCCGATCCCGAGACCCAGGTCGAGCCGGCCGCCGGACAGCACGTCGACCGTGGTCGCCTGCTTGGCCAGCAGGCCGGCGGAGATGAATGGCATGTTGATCAGCGCGACGCCGAGCCGGATCCGGGACGTCCCGGCGGCCAGGAAACCGAGGGCCACCATCGGGTCGAGGACGCTCTGGTACACCGGGTCCATCTTGGCGCCAGCCGGGATGAACAGCCGCTGGAACGTCCACAGCGACGCATAGCCGGCCTCTTCAGCCTGGGCGCCGAAGCTGGTCAGGTCCCTGGAGGTCGCCCACGCTCCGGAGACCGGGGCGCCGAAACCAATCCGCATGGTGTCCACCCTAGGCTTGGCCGCGCGGCGCGATGGTGGCGGCGTCAGTGCACCGCGCCGAGGGGCGGGCGCCACCGCTGCCAGCCCGGATGAACTGTGAACCACTGGGCAGGCCCGGGCGGGCGCACGGCCAGCTGGGCGCGTGGGCACAGGGTTAGCCCGGCCGGCACCGGCTCCCACCAATCCTGGTGCTCCAGCAGCATGCTTAACATCTCCCGGCGGCCGCGCGCTCCGGGACGGGCCGGGCCGGGCCCCAGGATGAGCTCGGCGGGGGCCGGGCGGTCCGGCCGCTGCCAGCGGAAGTCACCGGACAGCCGCAGCGCTGTCCCGGTGTTCGGCAGCGCGGCGTGCGGGGTCAGGCAGTGAAACAGCAGGACATCGCCCGGATGGTAGGCAGCGCTGGCCCAGTCCCGTTCGGCTGATCCGAGCACCCGGGGCCGCTGCGGCGGATCGAGGTGACCGCCGGGCCGGACGGCCAGGCCGCCCAGGCTCAGCGGGATGTCCATCAGCGGGAGCCAGGTGGTCAGCATGTCCTGCACGCCGGACACCGCGTAGTCGCAGTGCACGTACCGGCCCCGGGTCCGGCTGCCGGTCCGCTCCGGGTACACCGCGCGCAGCACCTTCGCCGGGTAGGAGAAGGCCGTGGGCCCGAGAATCCGGCGCACCAGCGAGCGCAGCCGCGGCCGGTAGGGGATCTGGTTGAACATGGCACTGCTGATCGCGGCGCGGAACGCCGGGTCCATGAGCGCTTCGCGCACTGTGACCGCTCGGGCCGGACCGGCCGGTGCCCCGTCGCCGCCCACCCAGCCGCCCGCTCCGAGCTGGGCCGCGACGGCCGCCCCGGTGGCCCGCATCGCCGCGGGCGGCAGCAGACTGCGGAAGAACAGGTACCCGTCGGCGGCCAGCCGCGCGCGCAGCCCAGCCGCGTCATCAACCAGGCCGCTGGAGTCGGCCAGCTGATCCATGCGGCCATCGTAGGGAACGGAAACTGGGAGAACCGGTCGCGCGGGCGGGAACCGGCTGAGAACCTCCTGGGAACCGGCTGAGAGATCTGACCGCGGCCGGGAACCGGCTGGAAACGCCCGGGAGTCAGGAGGCGCTTTCCGGCTTGCGGGCGCTGACGATGAGCAGCGGCGGCCTGCGGCGACGCTCGGCCGTCGCCCTCCGGGCTAGGCCGGGAGGGCGGTCCACGCCTCGCTGCGCTCCCAGAGCAGCCCGGCGAGTTCCGGGGTGGCGGCCGGGTTCGGGTTCCGTTCCCGGCAATCGATGTAGAACCGCCCCGTGGCCGCCCCGACCTCGGGGGACGTGGCGCAGTAGACGGACGTGCGTGCCCCTTCCTCAGTACTGAGCATGCGCCGGGTCAGCAGCGGGCGGACGGGCCATGGCACCCGGCGCCAAATGTCGGACGCGACCAGGCCGGGATGCAGGGCGTAGGTGGTGATGCCCTGCCCGGCGCTGCGCCGCGCCAGTTCCTGGGTGAACAGCACGTTGGCCAGCTTGGACACCGCGTACTCCCGCAGCCCGGTGATGCTGCGGGTCCGCCGCCGGACAGCGCCGAAGTCGATCCCGGTGGCCTGGTAGTGCGCATCGCTGGAGACCGTGACCACCCGGGCCGGGGCACTGGCGGCCAGTCGGCTGAGCAGCGCGCTGGTGAGCGCGAAGTGGCCCAGGTGGTTGACGCCGAACGTCAGCTCGAAACCGTCCCGGGTCAGCCCGCGCTGCCCAGCCACCCCGGCGTTGTTGAGCAGTACGTGCAGGTCCTGGCCGAGGGCCAGGAACTGTGCGGCGCAACGCTGGACGGACGACAGGTCGGCCAGGTCGAGCGGCAGGAAGGTGACTGGCTGGCCGGTTTCGGCGGTGATGGCCGCCGCGGCTGCCTCCCCTTTCTGCGCGGACCGGCAGGCCAGGTAGACCCGCCCGCCGCGGCGGGCGAAGTCGCGCGCGGCGGCCAGGCCGACCCCGGTGTTGCCTCCGGTGACCAGGAACGTCCGGCCCGAGCAGTCACCCAACGGGCTTCTCCGCACCCGCGCGGCCCTGCGAGTGGCCGTCGCCGTGCAGCACCGCGGCGGTGATCTCCCGCGCGCAGCCCCAGGACACGGTGACGCCGCCCCCGCCGTGGCCGTAGTTGTGCCACAGCACGCGGCCGCCGTCCAGCGGCTCGGCCTCCAGCCGGACCTCGGTCCGGGACGGCCGCAGCCCGACCCGGTGCGCGAGCACGTCGGCGCCGAGCACCCGGGGATCGACGGCGGCGCAGTCCCGCAGGACGCGCATCGCCACCGCGGGCCACGGCGTGGTGTCCCACTCGCCCTCCGCTACGGTGCCGCCGAGCACGGCGGTGTTCTCGTGCGGGAACAGGTAGATCACGTCCGGCGGGTCCGGGCTGTGGTCGATGTAGAACTCCTCGATCCCGGGGTTGGCGATCACCACGATCTGCCCGCGGATCGCGGTGACGTCCGGGTCCGGGACCAGCTCGCGGGCGGCGGCCCCCGGGCAGTTGACCACCACGGGTGCCGCGCCGGCCGTCCGGTCGGTCACCTCGGCGAGCGATGTGACTGGATTCACTTCGATCGTGCCGCCGGCGCGCTCGAACCGGGCCCGCAGGTAGGCCATGTAGACCGGCATGCTGACCACGGGCGCGGTATAGCGCCAGCCGGACACGAAGCCCGGCGGCAGGTCGTCGGCGGAGCAAAGCCGCAGGTCATCGAGGAGGTCGGCCCATTCCGGCGGATCTTCTGGTACCCGGGAAAGCTCCCGCCCGGACCGGGACCTGATCCCGGCCCGGGGATCACTCTCCAGGCTCCGCAGGGTCTCCAGGCCGATTCGCGCCCACTCCCGGACCCGTCCGGCTGGCCGAACGTTGACCGGGCCCCAGACCGCCCCGGCCACCGCGGAAGTGGTCGCCTCGGGCGGAGCGGCCGTACGGATGGTGACCCGCAGGCCGGCTTCGGCCAGGCTGATAGCGCTGGTCAGGCCCGCTACCCCGGAGCCGATCACCAGGACATCGTTTTCGCTGCCGTCCATTTCCCCGACGTTATCGGGGACGCTGCCCCGCGCGGAACCGCCGGCCAGGACCGCCCGGCTGACCCGCCGGGAAACGTCGCGGGACCGTCGCGCGATTTCGATCCCCCGGCGGGGACTTATAGGCTGAAAGCGGACCAGAGACCCGATTTGCCGGGTCCTCCGCCAGAGAGCGCGGTAGACAGGATCCAGGCCACCCATCAGCCAGCAACGTGCACGCGTGAAGGGGGATGATGAGCGACCGGCCTCGCATCGAACTGAACACCGTGCAGGTCATCTCTAGCATGGGAGCGGCCGTGACAGGGGCCGTTCTCACGTCGTATCTGGGCGATGGCGGGACGATCTTGGGGACCGCTGTCGGCGCCGGGGTCAGCACTACCGGCTTCGCCGTCTACAAGCATTACCTGGCGCGCACGAAGGAAAAAGTGGCGCCGGTGATCGTGGAGCACGCCCGCCAGTGGAACCCCACCACTCAGGCTTCCGGCCACGCCGACCCCGGGGCTGCGCAGCCGGCCCGGCGCGACAACGACCCGACCCATACGGACCTTGGCCAGACCCGCGCCGACCCCGGGCAGGCCGATCCAGACCTCGGCCAGACCCGGCGTGACCTCGGGCGGACCGGCGCCGACTTTGGGCAGACCCGGAACGACCTCGGGCAGGCCGCCCCAGACATCAGCCAGACCCGGCGCGACCTCGGCCAGACCCGCAGCAACGGCCAGACCTGGACCAGTAGCGGCCAGACCTGGACCAGCAACGGCCAGACCTGGGGGCCCGGCGCCAGCCGGACCCGGGCGGACGCCGGGCTGGCGGGCGCCGAGACGGCCCAGTTCGGCACCGTGCGGACGGGCAGCGACGGCCGCAACGAGTCCACCGGCTCCGGGCGAAACAACGGACCTAACGGAACCAACGACGGCGGCAGGCACAGCGGGAGGACGGGCGGCGCCGGCCGCACCTGGCGGGGCCATCCGCGCTGGGTCCTCACCGCGGTGACGTCGGTCGCGGTGTTCCTGATCGCGATGATCGTGATCACGCTGATCGAGTTCGGGACCGGCAAGCCGATCGGCGCCAGCCTGTGGGGCCAGAAGGCCAGCGGCACCACCCTGGGCAACGTCACTGGCGGCGGCACCAGCAGCAAGAGCACGGTGCAGCCGACCACGCCGGCCACGCCGGGTACATCGGCCACGCCCAGCCAGAGCGCCAGCCCCGGCGTGAACAGCTCCGTGCAGCCCACGTCTGGCGCGACGTCGGCCCCAAGTCCCAGTGCGGTGCCGTCGGTCGGCGCGACCAACCCGGCCCGGACCACCCCGGCCACGACGGGAGCCACGCCCCCCAGCAAGGCCACGCAGTAGCCGAGGGCCGCTCAGCCCCCGGCAATTTGCGCCCCAGGCCCACTCGGCCGGGGCCGTTCCCGTCTCCTGGGACTAATCGCACCCGCGCAGTAACCAACGGCTTCCCACGTCGGTTACCTACACGTAAACTCCCCGTCGAGGCCCGGACAGGTGGTCTGTCCACCGTCGGCGCGGAAGTGTTTGCCGCGCCGCCCGGCCGGCCCGTCGCGTGGAGGATCGTGTGACCGAGCACGAAGAACCCGAAGGAACCACAGGCCCGACCGGGTCCCGCGAAAACCAGGAAAGCACCCCCGACCGCCCCAGCCGCCGGACGTTCATGGTCGGGGGCGCCGCACTGGGCGCTTTCGGCGCCCTGTCGGGCCGCCGGGCCGGCCGCCTGACCTCGGACCAGGCCCGGCTGCTGGACAAGGTGACCGCGACCTCGGCCGCCAGCAACGCGTCGCTCAGCGACGTCAAGCACGTGGTGATCTTGATACAGGAGAACCGCTCGTTCGACCATTATTTCGGCACGCTGTCCGGGGTGCGCGGTTTCTCCGACCCGAACGTGCTCACCCAGACCGTGGGCGGCCAGACTTACCCGGTCTTCGACCAGTTCGGCTTCCAGCCGGGCACCGGCCCGGACGCGACCGGCTACACGCAGCCGTTCCACCTGCTGAACGATCCGCCGCTGGAAGACGGCGAGACCACCAACGACATCACGCACTCGTGGGGCCCGCAGCACCAGAGCTGGAACAACGGCGCGATGAACCAGTTCATGGCCGCTCACCTGGCTTCCGACGGAGACGACAACGGCCCGGTGACGATGGGCTACTTCACCCGGGCCGACCTGGCCTTCTACTACGCCCTGGCCGACGCGTTCACCATCTGCGACCACTATTTCTGCTCGGTGCTCGGCCCGACCGACCCGAACCGGCTGATGGGCATGTCGGCCTGGATCGACCCGGCTGGCGCGAACGGCGGCCCGGTGGTGGAGACGTTCGACGACCGGGTGGCCGAGTACGGGAAGCTGAGCTGGGAGACGATGCCCGAGCGGCTGCTGGCCGCCGGGGTGAGCTGGAAGGTCTACAACGACCCGACCGGGCTTATCGGGCTGAGCCCGCTGCCGTACTTCAAGGCCTACAACAACCCGTTCTCCGTCACCGGGTTCGAGCTGGTCTCCAAGGCGCTGACCCCGGTCTACCCGTCCTCGTTCGCCTCCGACGTCAAGGCCGGCAAGCTGCCGTCGGTGTCGTGGATCATCCCGCCGCTGGCCGAGTGCGAGCACCCGGCCGCGCCGCCCGAGTACGGCGAGTACCTCGTCCAGGAGATCCTCACCACGCTGACGTCGAACCCGGATGTCTGGGCGCAGACGGTATTCCTGGTCATCTACGACGAGAACGGCGGGTTCTTCGACCACGTGCCGCCGGTCACGGCGCCGGCAGGCACGGCGGGGGAGTACCTGACCGGAACGCTGCCGTCCGCTGCGTCCGGCATCGCCGGGCCGATCGGGCTCGGCTTCCGCACGCCCGCCCTGGTCATCTCGCCGTTCAGCCGGGGCGGCTACGTAGCCTCGCACACCTTCGACCACACCTCGACGCTGCGCCTCATCGAGACGCTGTTCGGCGTGGAAGTCCCCAACCTGTCGGCGTGGCGGCGCAGCGTCACCGGTGACATGACCAGCGCGCTGGCCCTGGCCAACCCGCCGAACACCAGCGTGCCCCCGCTCCCGGCGACCTCGCTCGGCGACACGACCGTGGCCGAGGAGGCCGTGCTGAACGCGCTGGCCGGCACGCTCGACGTCGGCATCCCGTACCCGCTGCCCACCACGAACTCGATGCCCTCCCAGGAGACCACGCCGAACCGGCCGCCGGTACCGAACTGACGTCCCGCCCGACCGGACGCCATCCGGGGCCCGGATGGGACACTGGGTCCCGATGGAACTGTCACCCGAATCCTGGCGGAAGCTGCACGCGGTCACCACCGCGAGCCTCACCAGCGAGCTGCTCAAGCTCGGCTTCCGCAACACGTTCATGGCGGGTGTCCGGCCCTTGCGGCCGGGCACCCGGCTGCTCGGCTACGCGTTCACGCTGCGCTACATCCCGGCCCGCGAAGACCTCGACTTCCAGGTCGAGTACGACAACTGGACCAATCCGCAGCGGGTCGCGGTGGAAACCATCGGCCCCGACCAGGTTCTGGTCATCGACGCTCGCGGCCAGACCGGCGCGGCGTCGCTGGGCCACATCCTGTGCACCCGGCTGATGGTGCGCGGGGCCGCCGGCCTGGTTACCGACGGTGCGCTGCGCGACTCGCCGGCCATCGCCGCGCTCGACTTCCCGTCGTATGCGGGCGGCGCGCACGGCACCACCAGTTCGGTCCTGCACCACCCGGTGGACTTCGGGCTGCCGATCGGGTGCGGCGGCATCATGGTGCAGCCCGGCGACGTCCTGGTCGGCGACGGTGAAGGCGTGGTCGTCATCCCGGCCGACGTGGCCGAGGACGTCGCCTCGCGCTGCTACGAGCGGGACCGGCTGGAAGCCTGGCTCCAGCAGCGGGTGGCGGGCGGTGCCAGCATCCGCGGCACCTACCCGCCCGACGAGGAGACCCTGGCGGAGTATCAGCGAGAAAACCCATGATCGGCGCGGGTTTCCGCACTATCGGGATGCAGAAGGAACCAGCCCTAGGCACACGGGGCCGCCGCTTGGTTATCGAGTGGACGGCCCAGCTCTGAGACCACCTGTCTAGCGTGGCCGTTGTGACCGGCCGCGCTAGCCGGGGAAGGCAGGCAGCTACGAAGGCACATCGCGCAGGCCGGGGCGGAGCGCCGCCACACTCGTCCCCGGCCGCGCCAGCAAGCACGGAATCTGCATTCATCAGCACAGGTGGCCCACTTGCCCGCCGCGCCGCGCCGGTCGGCACCTCGCCGCAGGCTCACCACAGCGCGGTCCTTCTGCAGCGGCGCCTATCCCTCGCGTAAGGTTCGCCGCGTGCTCCCGGGCCTGGCCTATGGCCTGGCCCTCGCCGTCAGGCCCGCAAAATACGCGGCGTTCCGGCCCCGCCCCGTACTTACTGAAGAGGCGACTGGCGAGGGTGGACGCGGGGTCGGGCGGGGGAGCAGTAGCGGGTCTGGGCGTTGGGGAGTTGCCGAAAACCGGGACGTTGGCCGGGCGCCACCGGTCAATCAGTACGGTTACTGTTGTGTCCCGGTTCCCGCCGCATTCTTCCGCTTGAATAGGCTGGCCATTAATGGAGTTCACGTTCACTGTCGGGGAAACTGAGAGCCATGACGTTCGGTTCCTGTACAGCAATCGGCTGAGCAGCAGTGTGTGCATCTATGTCGACAGCGAGCTGGTCACAAAAGATGTGTTCCGGATATGGATCCCGGCTAGCCGCCACTATGAGTTCAAGGTAGGCGACGCTGAGCGGCATGACGTAGTGATTGAGGTGACATTCCCACGTATCGGAACAATTTTCAGGAACGCGGATTGCGGTATATTTATCGACGGTGAGTTTATTACCAGATATTAGCGATCAGCAGCGCCCGCGCCGAACCGTGCTCCGCAGACGGCCAGCCCTCCGCCCTCACCACCCCGGGAACACCCCGGCCCCCGGCACACACAACCGCCACACACCGGCCCTGCACCCACCGCCCAGCGGCCCGCCCGCCCGTGCTGGCACTGCACGGGGCAAACGGTTCGAGCGGCCATTAGGTCAGGAAGCTCCAGCTCCACAGGACAGCACCCACCCAGGCAAAGAACCAAGGTCAAGGTCAAGATCAAGATCGTGGGGGAACCCTGAACCCCGCCCCCGGCAGCCCCAAGCGGCCCCGAGGTTCAAGGTTCACCCCCACACCCCCTCCTAATGCCCGCAAGATCAGAACCAAATGGCTGATCGCCGCCTCATCAACCGGGAAGGTACAAGCAAGAACACGCGGGCTGGCGCCGTTGACAGCAAATCTTCAACCTGACTTAGGCCACGATCTGACCTTGATCCCATGCCCAGGCTGCTGACCTGCGGAGATGCTCGCTCCGATCTCCAAATCTGCGCACTAAACCCGGCATCCAGAATGGTGTCCCACCATCACGGCCGCCGCTCGTTTCCCGACCGCTACCACTCTCGCCGGGTGGGGCAGCGCGTGACTGGACGGACTGTCAGTTGCTCCAGCCGTACGCGGGGAAGGTGTGACAGCAGCCGTGGTGAGTTCGGACTTATATCCCGCCAGCACGGCGATGGTGATCGGTTACAGAGCCTCCCGGCGCTGCCGCCTCGTCGCGCGAGCTCCTGCCGCGCGCTCGTCGACCATGTACCAGATCACCCAGCTCAAGGGGAAGAACAGCCCGCTCAGCCACGCAAAGCGCCAGCGCTGGCCACGGCGCCGCGCACCCCAGGCGACGAGCGAGCCCACCGCCAGCCAGACCGCCGCCGCCGACAGGCCAAGCGTCCAAATGCCCTCAGCACTCACCCCTCAACATTACCGAGCCCGGGCGGGCGGCGCTGCCCCGGAACATTCGGTTAAATCCCGCCGGACCTTCCAGCGGCCCGCCTGCACCATTTGATCTGCGTACTAACTTGGCCTAACTCGGGTGATCGCCGCCTCATCAACCGGGAAGGTGCAAGCAAGAACACGCGGGCTGGCGCCGTGCAAAATTTCAAGGAAGCAGCTGGGCTCATAGGTGGGGGCTGAGCCGGGAAAGCCGGAATGCTCGGGGCAGATCACGCCGAGCTGCTCGCCGCCTTCGACATCCAGATCGTCTGGAACGCGCCCTGCGGCAAGCCACCATCACCGACACCACCCCCGAAATCATCACCGCCCTGACACGAAAACTGGGTCCCGGTGGGCGCGCGGCAGCGGACCTTGACCGGTGTGGCGGCAAGGGCTTGACGGTGACTGGGTTGTCCGGCGGGTAGGCGGGTTGCCGGATAGGGCGGCGGCTCCGG
>Ga0302325_10003674_pt1 | contig 36008 bp, 35 predicted proteins | sample Palsa_T0_2_FD_201948 | JGI IMG/M metagenome (GOLD analysis project Ga0302325, IMG submission 201948) | Peat permafrost microbial communities from Stordalen Mire near Abisko, Sweden - Palsa_T0_2 | ecosystem: Environmental > Terrestrial > Soil > Palsa > Peat permafrost | place: Sweden: Abisko...
GCAAGGATCGCGTTCAGGCGCCACGCCTCCTTGGCCGGTGTCTCCTCCAGCCGGTCCCAGGTGATCCGGAGGGTCCCCAGGCCGGCCGCGAGGGTGTCGGCGTCCCGGTCGCGATCGCGTTCGAAGGCTTCGCGCCCGGAATGGAACCTCCAGCTGTCGAGCTCGACAATCAGCTTCTCGGCCTCGAACAGGGCATCGACCGTGTAGCCGCACACCCTGGCGCTCATCAGCGGGCGCGGTAGGCCAAAGCGCTCGCAGAAGGCGGGGAAGGCGGCCTCCCACTGCGAGCGGGTCGGACCATCCCGGGTGGTGAGCAGCGGCGTGATGCGCGCGACGCCCCGGTGCCTCGGGTATCGATCGATCAGATCGGTTAGGGGCGCGAGCTTCAGGTAGCCAGCGTGCCGAGCATCGCTCACCGCGCGCCCGAGTGCCTCGTCGATGAGCCGCGGCGCGCAGTCGAGGACCGTACGCGCCGCGCTGGTCACCCGGATCCCCAGCTGCGTGGTCAGATCGCGCCGCGAGATCGTGTGCGAACGGTGAACTCTGATCCCGCGTGGACGCCGATCGCCGAGAACCGTCACCTCGAACGGCGTGGCCCAACGCTTGCTCATGCCCCACAGGGCCATCGCCGATCCGTGGCTCAGCGCAGCGCCCGGTCCACATGCCAGGACGGCTGCGCTGGCGCGTTCGAGCGGCGTGATCGGCGGGCGGCCCACGGAGTAAACGCGCCGGTAAACCCGGTATAGGAGACCGCACGCCACCCGGTATGCGATGCCCTGGTCGGTTAGGCCGAGCGCGATGAGCTGTGGTCGCGTGATGTTGCGATGCTGTCGGGCCGCCACGCGGGCGATCGCCGCGTCAAGGGCTGCCGTCGTGCGGGCGATTTCTGTCGCTGGGAATGAGTTTCCTACCACGCCCCGCTGAGCTTGCCACCGCGCGAAGGCCAGCGGGGCAGCTGTCACAGAGATTTGACACGCCGGCGCCCCGGCCCGCCGGCGCCCAAACGCCGAACCCGCCAGCGACCCGCTACACCCGCTGATCCACCCGGACCCCCGGACCCCCGAGCGCCACCGCCGCGCGCGCGGTGACCAGCTGGTACAGGATCAGCACCTGGACGATCGCCAGCGACTCGGAGCGGTGCAGCTGGGTGCCGACCGTGAACTCGCCGAGCCGGTCGCCGCGGAGATGGCTGGCGAAGTGCATGCGATCCCACATCGCCTCCTCGATCGCGGCCGCTCGGTCGGGAGCGATCGAGCCGGGAACACAGAGGTGGACCTCCGATCGCTGCTGAGTGAGCGTGATCCCCGCGCCGTCCTCCTCGACGAACGGCGACAGATCGGGATGGGGCAGGCTTGGTCGCATCTTGACGTGGGCGTCGAGCCGGTCCGGGTCGCCGTTCCCGCCCGGCTTGAACGAGACGACGATGTCCGCGTGGCGCTGCTGGGGCCGGATGTAGACCTCGGCGTCGCCCTCCCGGCGGTCGAGCTCGGCCAGCACCGCATCGGTCGTGTAGCCGCGTCGTGAGCAGTCGCGCTGCACCTTCCATTGCCGGCGCAGCTCCTCGGGCGGCGCCAGATAGACGCGCACGTCATAGGCGTCGCGCATCGCCGCGGTATGGAATCCGAGCATCCCCTCGACGATCGTGAACTGGGTCGGACGCACGTAGTACGAGGGCAGGAAGGTTCCGTCTCTGTGTCGGTAGATGGGCTTGAGGATCGGTTCGCCGGCGCGTAGATGGGCGAGGTGCTGCTGGAGAATGTCGAGGTAGTTGCCGGCCGGGTCGAGCGGGGTGACGCCGTGCTCGACCCGCCGCCGCCGGTCGTACCGGTGGTAGTCGTCGGCGGCCACCCGCGTCACCTGCGCATCTCCGAGGATGCGCACGAGCCCGCGCGTGAGCGTCGTCTTGCCCGCGCCAGAGTCGCCGACGACGCCGAGCATGATTCCACGAGGCATAGCGGCGCTCCTAGACGATGAATCTCGGTTCGACGCGGATGGATGGTCGCGTGAAGCTGGACACGGTCACCTCGTCCCTCTAAGTGGTTGGTTGTGGCTCGGTCGCACGCTCGGGACCGGCTCCCGCGGGCGCGACCACGGACTCGACGTTACCCGCCCCGTCAACCTTCTCCCGTGCGACCGTCATTTCGCGGACCACGACCGCGAGACCGGGGCGCGTGCGCTCGACTCTGGGCACGATCCCCAGCGTCGATTCCCGCGCACAGAACTCGATGTCTTCCCCGAGTCCCGCCGCGACCAGTGCCTTCGCGTTCGCGCTCGCGGCGAGGACGTCGTAGGCGCTCGGATAGGCCCGCGCTACGGCCTCGGCCGCGAGCGCGGCGTCCGTCCGCGCGCCGCTGAGCTCGGCGCACAGCCGTCCCGCGACGTAGACGTCCTCCAGGGCGATCTCGCCGTAGGTGCCCGAGCAGACGATCTGCACATCCTCGACGCCGGCGAGCTCGGCGCGTACGGCATCGAAGTTCAGCAGGCAGGCGAGCAGCACCAGCGGCGCGCGGCGCGCGGCCTCGACGATCGTCGGGGCTCCGTTCGTGGTGGCGAGCACGAGCTCCTCGGCGCGATCGCGGCCGACATCGGCGGGATCGAGGGCGACATCGGCGGGTTCGCGGGCCACGTCGGCGACGTCGGCGGGATCGCGGGCGACGTCGGCGGGTGAATTGCCGAGGTCGAATCCGGGCGGCTTCTTGCCGTGCTGCTCGCCGGCGAGCAGCCGGCCACGGGCCTGCATGCGCAGCGCGCGCTCGAGGCTGTCGACGCAGAGCACGCGGCTGAACCCGGACGCAAGCGCTTGCGTTGCGGTCGTGGTCGCTCGAAGCACGTCAATCACCACGGCAACGCCCGCCACTCGACCTTCCGCCGGGGTGAAGGCGACGTCGATCACGCCTCGCCTCGCCGCGACGCGGCGCCTCGCGCGGGATCGTCGGGTAGCTGGCGCATGGACATGGGTGACATCGGTTGCTCCTGGGTCGGGGGCCGTGCTCTCACACGCAGACGACGCATTCGCCGGCCCCGGCAGTAGCGGCAACGCAGACCGTTAGATAGCAACCGACCACAAGGATTCGCGTTCAAAGCTCGCGTTCTGCCCGACGAGTGTAACGGCCTCGCTGGGCACGTTGCTGAGCACGTTTTTGTCCACGTGCGCGCGCGAGCGCGACCAGCGTGCGACGATCACCCGAGGGGATCACGGGCCGCCGCCGGCCGCCACGATAATTAGAGCTATCTCGATACGTAGCCGACAAATCATTACTTGACATTTATGCTGGCCGGGACTACGTTTGTCACACGTGAGCTACAGGAAGGTTTCAAACAAATGATTAGCGTGACGACCGCGAGCAAGGACCTGTAATGGCAGCGACAAGCGACACCAAGAAGGACCGCTGGGCCTCCGGCGTCACGCCCTATGCGGAGATGGGCTACTACGACTCCGACTACGAGCCCAAGGACACCGACGTCCTGTGCGCGTTCCGGATCACCCCCCAGCCGGGCGTCGACCCGATCGAGGCGGCCGCCGCGGTCGCGGGCGAGTCGTCCACGGCTACGTGGACCGTGGTCTGGACCGACCGGCTCACCGCGCACGAGCATTATCAGGCGAAGGCCTACGACGTGCAGGAAGTCCCCGGTCGCGAGGGCGAGTACATCGCCAAGATCGCCTACGACATCGACCTCTTCGAAGAGGGCTCAATCGCGAACCTGACGAGCTCGATTATCGGCAACGTCTTCGGCTTCAAGGCGCTGAAAGCGCTACGCCTCGAGGACATGCGGATCCCCAAGCACTACATCAAGACCTTCCAGGGCCCGCCCCACGGAATCGTGATGGAGCGCGAGTATCTCGACAAGTTCGGTCGCCCGATCCTCGGCGCCACCGTCAAGCCCAAGCTCGGCCTGTCGGCCAAGAACTACGGACGCGTCGTCTACGAGGCGCTCCGCGGTGGGCTCGACTTCACCAAGGACGACGAGAACATCAACTCGCAGCCGTTCATGCGCTGGCGCGATCGCTACCTCTACTCGATCGAGGGCGTCGAGCGAGCCTCAGCCGCCTCCGGTGAGGTCAAGGGCCACTACATGAACGTCACGGCGGCGGACATGGAGGGGATGTACGAGCGCGCCGAGTTCGCCAAGGAGCTCGGAAGCATCATCATCATGATGGACCTGACCGTCGGCTACACGGCGATGCAGTCGATGTCGAAGTGGGCGCGGGCCAACGGGCTGATCCTCCACCTCCACCGCGCCGGCCACGGCACGTACACCCGGCAGAAGACGCACGGCGTCTCGTTCCGTGTGATCGCCAAGTGGGTCCGCATGCTCGGCGTCGACCACGTCCACGCCGGCACGGTCGTAGGCAAGCTCGAAGGCGACCCCCTGATGATCAGGGGCTACTACGACACCCTGCGCCTCGACTACATCCCCGAGAACCCGGAGACGGGTATCTACTTCGACCAGCACTGGATGTCGCTGCCCGGCGTCATGCCGGTCGCCTCGGGCGGCATCCACGCCGGCCAGATGCACCAGCTGCTCGAGTACCTCGGCGAGGACGTGGTGCTCCAGTTCGGTGGCGGCACGATCGGCCACCCGATGGGAGTTGCCGCCGGCGCGACCGCCAACCGCGTCGCCGTCGAGGCGATCATTCAGGCGCGGAACGAGGGCAAGGACTACTTCAACGAGGGTCCGGACATTCTCGAGAAGGCCGCCAAGGGCTGCCCGGAGCTGAACGCCGCCCTCCAGGTATGGAAGGACATCACCTTCAACTTCGAATCGACCGATACCCCCGACTACGTGGCCACCCCCACGGTCGGCTGACCAGGGAGTAAGAAAGCTCATGCGAATCACTCAAGGAGCGTTCTCGTTCCTCCCCGACTTCACCGACGAGGACATCGTGGCCCAGATTGGCTACTGCCTGCAGCACGGTTGGGCGATGAACGTCGAGTACACCGACGACCCGCATCCGCGCAACTCCTACTGGGAGATGTGGGGCGAGCCGATGTTCGACCTGCCGGTCGAGGAGGCCGAGCAGTTCATGCGCGAGGTGCGCGCTGCCCGCGAGGCGTTCCCGAATCACTACATCAAGGTCATCGCCTACGACGCCACGCTGGGACGACAGACCACGGCGCTCAGCTTTATCATCAATCGCCCCAAGGACGAGCCCGGGTTCCGGCTCGAACGGATCGAGTCGCACGACCGGACGATCCGCTACAAGATGCACTCGTACGCCACCGAGCAGCCCGTGGGCCGGCGCTACGGCAACAAGCCGTCGACCAACGGTGCAACTGCGACGAACGGCTCCGGCGACGACAGCGCGGCAGCCTGACCGCCTCGGGCACGTCTACATGCCGAGGTACGCCCAACCGTCCCCGGGCAACGTTGACGCGGAGCCCAGGGACGGCAACGTTGACGCGGAGCCCAAGGACGGCAACGTTGACGCGGAGCCCAAGGATGGCAACGTTGACGCGGAGCCGAACGACGGCAACGCCGAGGCGACGCCGGACGACGGCAACGCTGACCCGAAGGCGAAGGGCGCCGCCGCCGATCCGACGCGGGAGAAGGTAGAGCAGCTCCTCCGCGACGCGGAGATCGAGACGGTGCTCCACCAGCTCGATGGCGAGCTCATCGCGCTGGCGCCGGTGAAGACGCGGATCCGGGAGATCGCAGCGCTGCTGCTGGTCGACCGGCTCCGCCGTGAGCTCGAGCTGAGCTCGAACCGGCCGACCCTGCACATGTCGTTCACCGGCAATCCAGGCACGGGCAAGACGACGGTGGCGATGAAGGTCGCCGACATCCTCTATCGCCTCGGCTACATCAAGCAGAACAAGGTCCTCGCGGTCACTCGCGATGACCTCGTCGGACAGTACGTCGGTCATACGGCGCCGAAGACCAAGGAGGTCCTCAAGCGTGCCTCCGGCGGCGTGCTGTTCATCGACGAGGCGTACTACCTGTACCGGCCCGAGAACGAGCGCGACTACGGCGTCGAGGCGATCGAGATCCTGCTCCAGGTGATGGAGAACGAGCGCGAGAATCTCGTCGTCGTGCTCGCCGGCTACAAGGACCGGATGGACGACTTCTTCAGCCTCAATCCCGGGATGAGCTCGCGCGTCGCCCATCACATCGACTTTCCCGACTACACGGTCGACGAGCTGGTGCTGATCGCGCAGATGATGGTCAGGAACGAGGAGTACGAGCTCGGTCCGGGCGCCGAGGAGGCGCTGCGCGAATATCTCGAGCGGCGCATGCAGCGGCCGCTGTTCGCCCACGCCCGCAGCGTCCGCAACGCGCTGGAACGGGCACGGCTGCGGCACGCCAACCGCATTTATGAAGGAACTCTTGAGGGAATGTTGCCCACGCGTGAGGATCTCGTTAGGATCGAGCCGCAGGATTTCCTGAAGAGCAGCGTGTTCGGACTTGACCGGCACGATGATGAGCCCACACCGAGCGTCGACGACGCTCAGGCCTGAAAGGCGCGAGCAATGGCCCGTCCAGTGATCCTCGGCGTAGTTGGCGACTCCGCTACCGGCAAGACGACCTTCACGCGAGGGCTCGTTCGGCTCCTCGGTGACGAGAACGTCACGCACGTCTGCACCGACGACTATCACCGTTACGACCGCGCACAGCGGGCCGAGCTGAACATCACGCCGCTCGATCCCGACTGCAATTACATGGACATCATGGCTCAGGACATCGCCCACCTGAGCCGCGGTAACGCGATCCTGAAGCCGGTCTACCGTCACACGGACGGCAACTTCGATCCCCCCGAGTACATCGACCCGGCCCGCTTCACGATCGTCGAGGGGCTGTTGGGCTACTACACCGCGGAGATGCGCGATTCCTACGACGTGCGCGTCTTCCTCAGCCCGCCGGAGGAGATCCGCCGCAAGTGGAAGGTGGAGCGCGACTGCTCGCGCCGCGGATACACGACCGACCAGGTGCTCGCCGAGCTCGACCGGCGCGAGCCGGACTCCGAGGCCTTCATCAGACCGCAGCGGCGCTACGCGGATATCGTCGTCTCGTTCGTCCCCGGAGAGAGCGACGAATCGGACGAGCTCGACGCACAGCTGATCCTCGGACCGGATCTGCCCCATCCCGACCTCTCCCCCCTCGTCAGCGACGGGCCCGACGGAATCTCGATGGTCGATCAGGGGCGCGACCGGCTGGTGGTGATCCCCGGACGGATCGATCCCGAGCAGGCGGCGGAGATCGAGGAGGCGATCTGGCAGCGGATGCACTTTGCCAGCCACTTGCGCGCGGCCCGGCTCGGCGAATTCACGGTCGGGACCCAGCTGTTCCGATCGGAGTCGCTCGCGCTCGTGCAGCTGCTCGTCCTCTACCACCTCGCGACGGCGACGGCCGCCGTCGCGCTCGGAGGCCAGGGCGCTCGCACCGGCCAGCGGCGCGAGACGTCACCGGTCCGGGCCGTCGAGGCCGTTCAGGTCCGGGAAGTTTCCTGATGAGCGTTGGCGTTCCCACCCAGGGCTCCTTCTCCGGGGGCCTGGGGGACAGCGAGCTCGAGCGCCTGTGCATCGACACCATCCGCTGCCTGTCGATGGACGCGGTGGAGAGGGCCACCTGCGGCCATCCCGGGCTGCCGATGGCGATGGCGCCGGTCGCCCACCTCCTCTACACCCGTGTGCTTCGGCACAACCCGGCCGATCCGGACTGGCCGGATCGGGACCGCTTCGTGCTCTCGGCGGGGCACGGATCGATGCTGCTCTACAGCATCCTGCACCTGACCGGCTACGACCTGCCGATGTCCGAGCTCGAGCGCTTCCGCCAGTGGAATTCGCGCACCCCGGGTCATCCCGAGCGGATGCTCGACGCGCGCGCGGAAGGTCACGTGGACACCCCTGGCGTCGAGACGACGACGGGCCCACTCGGGCAGGGCTTCGCGAACGGCGTCGGGATGGCGATGGCCGAGCGCTTCCTGCGTGAGCGCTACGGCCCCGAGGTGATGGACCACCGCGTGTTCTCGATCTGCTCCGACGGCGACCTGATGGAGGGCGTCAGTGCCGAGGCGGCCTCGCTGGCCGGGCACCTGCGCCTGGGCCGGCTGGTGTACCTGTACGACGACAACAGCATCACGATCGACGGCTCCACCGGTCTGAGCTTCGCGACCGAGGATGTAGAAGCCCGCTTCCGAGCGTACGGATGGCACACGCTTGCCGTGCAGGACGTGAACGACCTCGAGGAGCTGCAGGCCGCGATCGACGCCGCGATAGCCGAGGAGGAGCGGCCTTCGCTGATCCGCGTGCGCTCGATCATCGGCTACCCGGCCCCGAACAAGCAGGGCACCGCCAAGGCCCACGGCGCGGCCTTGGGTGAGGACGAGATCCGAGCCACCAAGGAGCTGCTGGGCTGGGATCCCGACCGCCACTTCTTCGTGCCCGATGCCGTCCGCGAGGCCTACGCGCCGGTGCGCGAGCGGGGGGCGCGACTCCAGGAGGAATGGGAGGCTCGGTTCGCCGGCTGGCGGACTCGAGAGTCGGAGCTCGCGGCCGAGTGGGACCGCGCCTGGTCCGGTCAACCGGAGCCCGGAGTCGAGGCCGCGGTGCCCCAGTTCGATCCCGCGGAGAAATCCAAGCTTTCCACACGCTCAGCCGGCGCTGAGGTCCTGGACGCAATTGCCCCCTACCTGCCGACCATGGTGGGCGGATCGGCCGACCTCGCCGGCTCCACGTTGGCGATTCTGCCCGGGGATGACGCCTTCGGGCCCGAGACCACCGGCCGCACCGTGCACTGGGGCATCCGCGAGCACGCGATGGGCTCCGCGGTGAACGGGCTCGTGCTGCACGGTGGGATCGTGCGTCCGTACGGCGGAACCTTCCTCGTCTTCTCGGACTACATGCGTCCCGCGGTCCGCCTGTCGGCGCTGATGCACCTGCCGGTGGTTTGGGTGTACACGCACGACTCCGTCGGTCTCGGCGAAGACGGCCCGACCCACCAGCCGGTAGAGCACTACGCCGCCCTGCGCGCGATCCCGGGACTGACCGTGATCCGGCCGGGAGACGCGAACGAGACGGCGCAGGCCTGGCGCGTCGCGCTCGAGGCCGATCGTGGTCCCGTCTGCCTGCTGCTGACCCGCCAGGGCCTGCCGGTCCTGGCCCCGGACATGGTCGGGGAGGGCCCGACCAAGGGCGCCTATGTCCTCGCCGAAGCGTCCGCCGACGCGCCCGAGGCGATCGTCGTCGCCACCGGGTCCGAGGTCTCCGTCGCGCTCGCGGCGCAAGCGCAGCTGAGCGAGCAGGGGGTCTTCGTGCGAGTCGTCTCGATGCCCTCCTGGGAGCTGTTCGACGAACAGGACCACGAGTACCAGGACGCCGTGCTCCCGGCGGGGGTCCCGACGATCTCGGTCGAGGCCGGTATCTCCATGGGTTGGTCGCGCTGGGCGGATGCGAGCGTCTCGATCGATCGCTTTGGTGCCTCCGCGCCCGGCGATGAGGTCATGACACGGCTTGGAATCACACCGGACCACGTCGCAGCGACGGTGCTCGCGACCCTCGAGCACAGCGCCACCGCTCGCGGCGATTAGTCCTCCGGCGGGGCGGCGGCGAAGCTTCTTCGCCAATGTTTACCAGCACGCGCCATCATTCCGTCCATGGCGCGCGTTCTAGTCGTCGATGACGAACCTGCTGTGCGGCGGGCGCTCGAGCGCGCGCTGAGGCTCGAGCGCTACGAAGTGTCTCTGGCCGCCGACGGCGAGGAGGCTCTCGACGCTCTCGCCGCTGCCCCCGCCGACGCGGTGATCCTCGACGTCGCGATGCCGCGGCTCGACGGACTCGAGGTGTGCCGCCGTCTGCGGCTGGCCGGCGACCGCACGCCGGTTCTGATGCTGACCGCCCGGGACGCGATCGACGATCGGGTGGCCGGACTCGACGTCGGCGCCGACGACTACCTGGTCAAGCCGTTCGCCCTGCGCGAGCTGCAGGCCCGCCTGCGGGCATTGCTGCGCCGCTCGGGGGATGGCCACGAGGGCGAGGTATTGCGCTACGGCGACCTCTGCCTCGACCCGGTGGCGCACGAGGTCCATCGCGGCGAGCGCCGGATCGAGCTTTCCCGTACCGAGTTCCTGCTCCTCGAGCTGTTCATGCAGCACCCGCGCCAGGTGCTCACTCGCTCGACGATCTTCGAGCGCGTGTGGGGCTACGACTTTGGTCCGACCTCGAACGCGCTCGGCGTCTACATGGGCTACCTGCGTCGTAAGACCGAAGAGGGCGGCGAGCCGCGGCTGCTGCACACGGTACGCGGCGTGGGCTACGTGCTCAGGGACTGAGGGGCAGCGGTGCCGCTGCGACGCCGACTTGCGTGGGTGGCCGCCGTGGCGGTGGGGGTCGCGATCGTTCTGGTCGCGCTGGTTTGCTATTTCGAGGTCCGCAATCAGCTGCGGGGACAGGTCGATGATGCGCTCAACAGCGAGGCGGTGGCGGCCGGAAACTACGGGTTAACCGGACTGCGGACCACTCTCCCGATGGTCTCCCCCAGTGCAGGAGGCCCGATCGCCTATGCCCAAGAGGTGCAACCGAACGGGAGCACCCAGGCCCTCGTCGGCGGCATCGCGCTCCCGGTCAACGCGACGACGCGCCTGGTCGCCGAAGGCAAGCTCGATTCCTATCGCGACGACGTCGACGTTGCGGGCAGCCACCTCCGCGTCCTCACGGTAGCGCTCCAGAACGGCGGCGCCCTAGAGCTCGCCCGCCCGCTCGGTGGCGTCGACAGTCTCCTCGCGCACCTGCGCCTGATCCTCCTTCTGCTGTGCGGCGCGGGCATCGCGCTCGCCGCGATGCTCGGCCGGATGGCCGCGCGCAGCGTGCTGTCGCCGCTTGCCGAGGTCGCCCAGGCCGCGAAGCACATCAGCGAGACCGAGGACCTGACCACGCGCATCCAGGTACGAGCCGATGATGAGATCGGTCAGCTCGCCACCCGCTTCAACTCGATGCTCGACCGCCTCGAGACCTCACGCGAGGCGGTGGACGAGTCGGTGCGCGCCCAGCGTCAGCTCGTCGCCGACGCCTCGCACGAGCTGCGCACGCCGGTCACCAGCCTGCGCACCAACGTCGAGGTCCTCCTCCAGGGCGGGGCGCTCTCCGACGAGGATCGCGAGCGGCTGCTGTCCGACGTGGTCGAGCAGAGCGAGGAGCTGAGCGCGCTCGTCGGCGACCTGATCGAGCTCGCCCGGGGCGACCAGCCGATCGAGTCCCCGGACGATGTCAGGCTCGATGGGATCGTCGAGGAGGCGATCGACCGTGCCCGCCGCAACGCCCCAGGGATCGTGTTCGAGACCCGGCTCGAGCCCGTCGTCGTCGACGGCGTCCCCGATCGCTTGCTGCGCGCGATCAACAATCTGCTGGACAACGCCGCCCGGCACACCCACGTGAGCGTCGAGGTTCGAGTCGACCAGACCGGGGTCCGCGTCCGCGACCACGGCGACGGCATCGATCCCCGGGACCTTCCGCACGTGTTCGACCGCTTCTACCGCGGGGTCAACTCCCGCGGCCGCCAAGGCTCCGGTCTCGGCCTGGCGATCGTCCGCCAGGTGGCCGAGCAACACGGCGGCTCGGTGACCGCGGCCAACGCCCCCGGCGGTGGTGCCGTGTTCGAACTGCGACTGCCGACCACGGATGCTCCGCCCGAGCCGCATGAACCGGAGGGTGAGGATTCCATCGAGGACCTCGGCAGCCCGGTCGCGTCGCGGTCGTCGCGATCTTAGGCCCGCGGGTCGCGATCTTAAGCTCGCGGGGGGCGCGCCAGCCGCGCCTGCTTCGCGCGCAGGTAGCGCTTGCGCAGTAGCCAGAACGCCAGCGCGAAGACGATCGCGTCACCGACGAGGGCACCGACGGGCAGCAGTGAGCCCGGCAGCACGCGCACGAGCGCGAACTCGACGCCGACGGTCGGGATCGCGGCGAGCAGGGTCATGTGCGAGCGGTAGCCGGTGAAATGCTCGCGGGCGGTGAACTCGATTACACCCAGCGCGCACAGGATGACGCCGACGATCAGCGGCGGGCCGCCGCCCTCGAGATAGCCGACCACGGCGGCGACGATCCCGGCGAAGATGGCGATCTCGGAGACGGGGACCCCGCCGAACAGATTCGGCGGACGCTCTCCGCGCGAGTCGAGCCGGCTCTTGCGCGGCCGCTCCTGCGGGCGCGGCGGCGCGACGGGCTCGGCTTGGCGCTGGGCGCGGTGCTCACGCCGCCCCGAGGGAACCGCACGGGGGGCGGCTCCGGAGTGGCGGCGCTTGCGTGAGCGGCGCTTCGAGCGTTGGCCGGCCATGGCGAAGCGAGATTGTGTCAGGCGAACCAGCGCGGCGCGCACGCTGCTGCCGTGACGCGGCAAACGCGACTAGAGTCTGGTCATGAGCGAGCAGAAGCCGCTTGAGCTGATCCTGGCTCGGAACCTCCTCTCGAGCCTGTCGACGGCAGCGTTCCTGGTCGCCGGCGACGGGGCGCTTCTGTTCTACAACGAGGCGGCCGGGGTGCTTGTGGGCCGGCGATTCGAAGAGACCGGACCGATGAGCGCCGCGGAGTGGACACGGGCCTTCGGGCCGTACGACGAGGACGGCGAGCCGCTCAACTACGAGGACACGCCGCTCACGGTCGCGCTGCGCGACGGCCGCCCGCACCACGCGAGCTTCCGCATCCGCGTTGCCAACGGCGACCGCCGGGGGATCGAGGCGAGCGCGATCCCGATCGTCGGCACCGGCGGCTTCAGCGGCGCGATCGTCATCTTCTGGCCGGTCGACGGCCGCGAGGTCGAGGCGCGCGAGGTCGAGGCGCGCGCGGTCGAGGGGCGCGAGGTCGAGGGGCGATGAAGCTCAAGGTCTGGGGAGCGCGCGGCTCGATCCCGGCGCCCGGGCCGGAAACCATGCGCTACGGCGGCAACACCTCGTGCGTGGAGGTAACCCTGGGCGATGGCAGCACCCTGATCCTCGACGCCGGCACCGGAATCCGCAACCTCGGACTGGTGCTGCCGCACGCGGACCGGCCGATCCACATCCTGCTCACCCACCTCCATCTCGACCACATCCAGGGATTGATGTTCTTCGCCCCGGCGTTCTGGCCGGAGTCGGAGATCATCATCTGGGGTCCCGCGTCGCCCGAGGCTTCGCTCCGGGACCGCATCGCCCGCTACATCTCGGCCCCGCTGGCGCCGGTCGAGGTGCGCGAGCTGCCGTCCCTGGTCTCCTTCCGCGAAGCCGAGCCGACCGAGTGGTGCATCGGCTCGGCGCGCGTCCGGGCCGAGTCGGTCACGCACCGCGGGCCGACGCTCGGTTACCGGATCGAGGACGGCGACACGACCCTCGCCTACATCCCCGACCACGAGCCTGGGCTCGGCGCACCGCTCGCCAGCCTCGAGGACGAATGGATCTCGGGGTTCGGGCTGGCGGCCGGCGCCTCGATGCTGATCCACGACTGCCAGTACACCGATCAGGAGTATCCGTCCCACGTCGGCTGGGGCCACTGCCCGATGTCGGACGCGCTCGCCTTCGCCCGCCGCGTGGGCACGGAGCGCCTGCTCCTGTTCCACCACGACCCGATGCACTCCGACGACTTCCTCGACACCCTCTCCGGCTCGGCCGCCGACCATTGGCGGGAGCTGGGCGGAGGTCGCGGCCGCGTGGAGCTCGCGACGGAGAGCCGGGAGATCTCGCTGGACGTGGCGAGCACCGCGGGGACGAAGGTCGCAGCGCAAGCAGCGTCCCCCGCGGCTACCGCGGTTGAGCGCACCGACTGAGGAACCCGGTTGGGGACACTGTGAGAAAGGTGGCGACTCGAGTTGTCACCTACTCGGAGGCTGAGCAACCCCATCCACAAGCCACCGCCCGTCAAGCTCGCGAACCGGCAGGTAGGTGATGCTCCCGCCTGATCCACGCAGCGCGACATAGCCGTGCGAGCCGCGGATGGCTGCTGCCTCGACCCTCGTCCGACGGGCGAGCCGGCGCACTGCTCTCAGCTTCGGCATCTCTCCTCGCAGCGCTTGTACGCACTGCGCCTGTCCGGCGCCACGCTTGGCGATCTGCGCCGCGAGCGCCGGCTCGGTGAGGGTCGAGCAGAACCGGGCCGAGTTACCGGCCACGAAGGCGGCGAGGTACTCGCCGGCGACGCGACGCGCCGCGCGCTGGGCTCGCGGGGGACCGGAGGCCAGCGGCCTCGCCGGCGGCGGGAGAGGTTCGACCGGTTCGGGGACGAGGCCCTCGGGGCGCAGCACGAACGCCCCATACTCCTGGACGTAGCCCCAGCCGAGCTGATGGAGGATCCTCAGCCACGGCGAGGTGGTGGCCCCCGCGGAGGAAAGCACCGCCACGGTGATGCGATGCGAGGCGATGAAGGCCGCCGCTGCGCGTTCGACGTGGGGGACCGACTCGTTATAGGTGAGCGTCGGGTAGATGGCGGCGTGCTTGTAGGGGTCGCTGGCTTCGGGCGGGACGACGTAGCCGCTCGCCATCACGAAGCCGAGACGGGTCTCGGCCTGCCAGAGCATGCTCTGGCCCTCGATGCCCACGGGGAGCGCGAGCACGGTGTCATGCGGCTTGAACACTCGCCGATAGGCGGTCGTGGTGAACAGCGCGGGGAGATCCGGGCGGCTGTGCCAGAACTGCAAGTTGACCGCGGGCCAGAGGAAGACAACGGCGGCCAGCGCCAGCCCCCATGCGGCGATTCTCGCCGTGGCGAGCCAGCGCGCGACGAGCACCGCGGCGATCAGGAACAGGTAGAGCGCGAAGCGGGCCGGAAGCACCTGCCCGAGCACCGGCAGGCGCGCCACCACATCCCAGGGCAGCGGGATGCTCTCGGCGCCGCGCACGTGCAGCCGGGGGCCGAGCGAGCAGATCAAGACGATCAGGGCCACGACCGCAAGCACCCGGACCTCGACGCGGCGCCGTCCCGCGAACACGCTCAGGAGCACGAGGACGATCAGCGGCACCCCCAGGTACGCCCCGCCCTCGACGTCCCCCGCCGTGAACCTCAGGCTGGTGGAGAGGAAGTGCACTCCGCCCAGTCGAAACATCTCCGTGGGGACGACGAAGCCGAGCAGATCGTTGGAGAACATCTCCGTGCGCGGGACATCGATCGGCAGCCCGCCCGGGAGCAGGGCGTGATACAGGTATGGCGACACGAGCACCACCGTCGCCAGATACGCAACCGCGACCGGTCCCAGCAAGCGCCGAACCGTCTCCCGGGCCTCGCCCCCGCCGAGCAGGCAGAACAGCACCAGCGTGATCGCGGCGAACAGCGTGAAGGTCGCGAACACCTCGACCGAGAACAGGAACTGGGCGGCGAGCGCGAGCGTGAGCAACACCGCGAAGCGCCGCGGGCTGAGCTCGCCGGCGCTCGCCCGCACGCCGAGATGGACGATGGCGGGCACGAGGAAGACGAGCGTCAGGTTCACGTGGCCGGCCTCCTGGCCGAGCATGTAGGCCGAGAATCCGAACAGCCAGCCGCCGAGAAGGGACGGCCAGAAGGCGCCGGTCAGCCGGCGGCAGAGAAGAAAGGCGAAGAAGGCCGCGAGCGGTGGGGCGAGCAGGACGATGATGTTGTAGGTGAGCAACGGGCCCGCTATCGCAGTGACCGGCGCGAGCACCAGCGCCAGGATCGGCATCAGCCCAGGCTGGGTGAGGACGCCGAAGCCCTGGGGCGCGTAGATGATCCGCGGATGAAACGGATTCAGGCCATGTAACAGCGCGTGGGGCCACCACTCGAGCGCCCACGCGACCACCCCTTCGTCCGTCGTGCTTCCGACGCACAGGCACGTGTGCGTCGGATCATTGAAGAGCGGCCGGCCGAAAAGCACCAGCGAGAGGACGACGTAGATGACGAAGGCAGCGAGCGCCGCATGCCTCCTCCACCCCTCTCCAAGCGTCATCGCGGGAAGTGATAACGGATCCCGGCCGCTGGCGCGTCACGCTCGCGGCGACCGGAACAGCATCCGGTACGAGTACGTGAAATAGCCCGCCGCGAGGATCATCCCGATCGGGAACCAGACGATCGCGATGTCGAGGGCGTGGTGGGCGGTGGCGGCATTGTTGATCGTCAGGCTGAACGGCCGGCCCTGGTGTGCGGGGAGGACGTCGGGATAGATGCCGGCCGCCATGGTCGCCAGCAGCGCGACGATGGCGAGCGAGTTCGCGGCGAACGCGCGACCCCAGCGGCCGGCGGCCTGCGCGGCGATCGCGACGGCGATCGCGGCGCCGCCGGCCAGGGGGAACACGAGCGCCAGCGGGTGATGCCCGAATACGGTGAGCATGTGGTGACGGACGGCGTACGTGGGCCCGATCATGGCGATCCCGCCGACGATCTGGGCGGGAACGAGCCGCCGGGCCAGCGCCTGGGCCCGCGCCCCGAGCTCGCCGTCCGCGCGCACGGCGAGGAAGCTCGCCGCCTGCGCGCACAGGACGAGCACGGCGAGCAGTCCGACCAGCAATGCGTACCAGTTGAGCGTGTGAAACAAGGTCAGCTGGAAGTAGCCGTGGGCGCTCAGGGGGACGCCGCGGACGATGTTTCCGAGCGCGACCCCGAGCACGAACGTGAGCAGGGTCGAGGAGAAGCTGAAGATAACGTCGCCCGCCTGGTGCCACATCGGATGGTCGATCTGGTGGCGGAGCTCGAGCGAGAGGCCACGGCCGATGAGCAGCCAGAGCACGAGGATCAGCCCGAAGTACAGGCCGCTGAACGCGACCGCATACGCCTTCGGGAAGGCCAGGAACAGGACTCCGCCGCCGACCACGACCCAGGTCTCGTTGCCGTTCCACACCGGTCCGATGGCCGAGGAGATCCGCTCGCGCTCCTGCGGGGTGCGCCCGAGCACGAAGTACAGCGTGCCGGCTCCGAGATCGAAGCCGTCGAGCACCACGTAGACGGTGATCACCGCGGCCAGGAACACGAACCACACCGTGTGCACGATCAGACCCCCGCCGGCTCGGGAGCGGGCTCCGGGACGGTGCTGCGGGGCGTCGCGGGCACATCCTCGGGGCCTTGGGCGACGATCCGCAGGATCAGCACGACGTAGAGAATCGAGATCATCAGGTACAGGCCGCAGAAGCCGAGCAGGGTGAAGATCCCGAGCCCCGCCGGGACGCTGCTCGACGGGGACGCCGCAGCCGACGTTCGCAGTAGCCCGTACACAACCCATGGCTGGCGGCCCACTTCGGCCGTGACCCAGCCGGCGATGTTCGCGATGTAGGTGAACGGGAAGGCGATCATCAGCGCCCACAGCACGAGCCGGTTCTCGAACAGCTTGCGCCGCCACAGCAGGTACGTGGCGATCAGCGCCAGCCCGAGCAGGAGCGTCCCCAGCCCGACCATGATGTGGTAGGAGTAATAGACGAGCGGGACCGAGCTCGGCCAGAGATTCGTCGGGATGCTGTCGAGACCCTTCACCGTCGTCGTGAAGTCGTGCGAGGTCAGGAACGACAGCAGTTTGGGCAGCGCGATCGTGGACTCGAGCTGGCGCGTCTGCGTGTCCGGATTGCCGATGATGACCAGCGGTGCGCCTCGCTGGGTCGCGAACACGCCCTCCATCGACGCGAAGGTCGCCGGCTGGTAGCGGTACACGTTGGACCCCTGCTGGTCGCCCGTCGGGAAGATCTGGAGGATGGCGAAGATCAGCGCGCCGACGACCCCGATGCGCACGCACAGCTTCGCGAAGCGCTCGTGCTTTCCGGCGAGCAGGTAAAAGGCACCCATGGCGGCGAGCACGAAGGCGCCGGTGAGCGCTGCACCGCCCATATTGTGGGGGTACTGCCACACGAGCCAGGGGTTCGTCATCAGCTTCCAGAACGAGGTCAGATGAACCTTGTTGCCCGAACGCGCGTAGCCGACCGGGTGCTGCATGAAGGCGTCGGTGGCGATGATGAAGAACCCCGAGAGCCACGATCCGATAAAGATCGCGAGCGCCGAGATCCAGTGCGCGCGCGGGCCCACCCGGGTGCGCCCGGCGAGGAAGATGCCGAGGAACGCGGACTCGAGGATGAACGAGAACGTGCCCTCGAGCGAGAGGGTCTGGCCGATCACCCCGCCCGCGTAGTTCGACAGCACCGCCCAGTTGGTGCCGAACTCGAACTCCATCGGGATGCCGGTGACGACGCCGATGGCGAAGGTGATTGCGAAGATCTTGGCCCAGAAGCGCGCGGCGGACTCGTGCGCGTCGCGCTCTTCGTCGGACTTCCGGAGCAGACGAAACCGGCGATCCGGCCGCCCGAGATAGCTCACCGTCTTCAGATAGGCGATGAAGAGCCCAAGCCCCATCGTCCCGATCGGGAACAGGTAATGGAACGTAATCGTGAACGCGAACTGCAGACGATCGACGAGGACGTAGCTGCTCACCGCCCGGATCACATTAGGCCGCCATGGCCCCTGCGTCCACCCCGATCGTTGATCTTCGGCATCGCGCTCACCCTTGTGGTGGCGAGCGGTTGCGGCGGGTCAGCGGTGCGGGCCGGACGGACGAATCCCTACGCCGGGCTGCCCCCGGATGTCCGCCCACGTCCCGTGGGGCCCGGGCCGGCGTACCGTCCGGCGGCGGTGTCGGCGGCTGTCCGCCGTCGGGCTACGATCGACGGCCTGCGCTGCCTCGCCCCGCCCGGTCGACGGTTCGGCATCCACCTCGAGCTGTTCGCGCACCGCCTCGTGGTCCACGTCCCCGCCGGGGTCGGCGTCGCGCCGCCGCAGCGTACGCGGGGCGTGTACGTCCTCGGGGGCGCGTGCTACTACCCGCTGCGCTCGCTCGAGCCGACCGGCGTGTTCCGGGTCTCGCCCGGACGCGTGCTCACGCTCGGGGCCCTGTTCGCGGTGTGGGGTCAGCGGCTGGCGCAGCGCCGGCTGCTGAGCTTCCGCGGACCGGTACTCGGCTTCGTCGACGGCCGCCGCTGGCGCCGGCCACTGGCGGAGATCCCACTGCGCCGCCACGCCGAGATCGTCCTCGAGGTCGACGGCTACCTACCGCCCCACCCCTCCTACGACTTCCCCCCCGGGCTGTAGCCGCGCCCTTTAGTCCCAGCGCCGCCGCCCCGCGCGCAATTCACGCATCTCGGCCACCCCGCGGGACTCTGCCCGCATCTCCTTGCTGCCCTCGGCACCCGGGAGCAGGCGCACGGGGAGATTCTGCTCTTGCACTCCGCCCGCGCCGTCGGGGACGACGCGCACGACCCGAGCACCGCGGTGCGAGACGACGCACGCGGCGAGCTCCGTCCCCCTGAACAGGACCGCCGCCCCGTCGTCGAGCGCGTAACCCGGTGGGAGCTGACCGCTCGCAACGCTCGACCGAAAGGTGGGCATGCGCTCGACCTCGCCGTCGAGATGAACCGACAGGCTGCCGGGGAGGAAGCCCAGGCCGGCGACCGCCTCAGGAGCGCCGCCGCTCATGCTCACCCCGCCCTCGAACCAGCACATCGCGCCGGCGCTGAGGCCGGCGAGCACGATCCCGCGCTCCCACGCGGTCCGCATCGCGCCGTCGAGGCCGTGCTCACGCCAGATCGCGAGCATGTTGCGCATCGAGCCACCGCCGACGTAGATCGCGTCCTGATCCAGCAGGCGCTCGACCGGGTTGATCCGATCGCGACCGAGGTGAAACAGGGAGATGGTGCTCGTCTCGCACGGCCAGCCGCCGAACCGCTCATAGAACCGGGTCACCTGCTCGCGGTGGTCGCCACTGGCCGTCGGCAGGAAGCAGACCTTGGGGACGGGCTTCTCGGTCAGCGCGAGCACGAACCGGTCGAGGGCCGGCGTGCGCTCGTTCATCGTGAAGCCCCCACCGCCCATCGCCAGGACTCGACGTGGGTCGCTCGAAGCGGGCATCGCGTGCCAGGATGCCGCAACGGGATGTTCAGTGCACGATCGTCGCGGACGCGGGGCGCTCACGCGGCGATCGCCTCCCCTTCCATGAGCGGCACCGGCGATGCGCCGAGATAGCGCACGGCCAGGTCACGCTCGATTATGGTGCCGTCTGCCTCCCGACTGACATGGACGGCGGCGGCGCGTGGACGCGAGCTGACGACCTCCGCCAGCTCCTTGCCGACGAAGTGGAGCGCGGCGCCGTCGGAGGCGCCGTAGCCGGGGACCATGCCCGCGGCGATCGCCTCGTGGAACGCCGATCGCCGCTCGGCCTCCTCCTCGTAGTGCACGGCGTTGCTCCAGGGCAGGAAGCCGAGTCCCTCGATGCAGCGCGCGGGACCTTCGTGGAACGCGCTCACCGAATCCGCGAACCAGCACAACGAGCCCGCCGAGCCGCCACACAGGACGACGCCGGCATCCCAAGCCTCGCGCAGCGCGAGATCGACCCCGTGCGCGCGCCAGGTGCCGAGCAGGGACACCAGGCTGCCACCACCGACGTACACCAGATCCTGCGCGAGCAGGTGGGCCAGAGGATCGCCGACGCCGGTCTCCCGCCGGAACAGGGAGATGTGCGACGGCTCGCAGCGTGAGGCGGGAAATGCGCGATAGAAGCGCACCACGTAGTGGTCGGCGTCGCCACTGGCCGTGGGGAGGAAGCAGACCCGGGGACGCTCGACCCCGGTGAGCCCGAGCACGTGATCGTCGAGCAGGGTGTTTCCCCACTCCATCGAGAAGCCGCCGCCGCCGAAGGCCACGATCTGAGGAGGTCGATGCGCGCTCATAGCAGGAAAAAGTAGAGCCGCCGCGGTAAACGGTCATTGGCCCAGTGGCTAAAGTTGTGATTCTGTTTGGATTTGCGATGCGGGCCGCGCCAAGCCCACCGTCGCGAACGCAGGCGCCTCGCGCCGGAAGAGCTCGCGCGTGAGGATCGCGAGCGTGCCGGGCTCCGGGCGTCCGGTCGGGTGAATCTCGAGCTGGACGGGCGCCCGGTGGGCGGCGATTCGCGGCGCGAGCGCACCCCAGGGCACCGTTCCGGCGCCGGGCGGGAGATGTAGGTCGAGCCGCAGCGGCTCGATTCCGCCGCGGCTCGGGACGCCGGTGCGGGCGCCGAGGTTGTCGTGCACGTGGAACAGGATCACTCGCTCGAGCACGGGATCGACGAGCTCGACGAGCTCGCAGCCGGCGAGCTGCGCGGCGATGTGAGCGTGTCCGATGTCGAGGCACATGCCCGCATGCTCGCTGTCCAGACGAACAACGAGGCCGGCGACCGCGCTCGGGTCATGACAGACCTGTTCGGGGCCGGGATAGACCGGGGCGAGGTTCTCGACCGCGAGCTTGACCCCGAGCCTGGCGGCACGGCGCAAGGCTCGGCGCAGCGAGCACTCCTCGTCGCTGAGCCGGTCGCGCGCGGACCGCGCGGCGATCGGGATCCGCGCCCCGTGATAGACGAGCAACTCCGAACCGGCCACCCACGCGTAGGTGAGCGCTCCATCGAGCTGGCGGTCGTGCTCGGGCGTCCCGGCGAGCAGGTCGTCGGGAGCGTGCAGGACCAGGCGCAGACCGGTGAGCCGAAGCACGTCCCGGAGCGCGGTGGCGTGGGCCTCGACGGCCGACGAGTCAACGAGCAGGGCGCGCGCCGGCATCCGCACCTGGACCAGCGCAAAGCCCGCGGCCTCATAGCTCTTCATCCGTGGCTTGCTCGGCCACGACCCCGCGGGATGGTCGAGGCCGAGGCGCCCATCGAGGAAGCTGTGATCGGGCGCCAAGCCGGCGACGCCGAGCGTCGCGTCGACGTCTACGCGGATCTCCGTCGCCGAGCCCGTGATCGCCATGCGGAAACCGTACGTTGCGGCGGGCGGGCGGGTGTTGTGATCGTGTCACCCGCCCCGCGAGGAGAACTGATCCAAACGGTTACCCGGCCGGCGCGGAGCACTGATCCAAATGGTTACACCAAGCCGCTGATCATCCCTTACGGTGGTGTCTCTCTCTCCCAGGGGTCGGCAGCAATAGGGCTGCCGACCCATCCGCGACTCGCGGCCGTCGGGAGGCACCGAGACACAAGCTCACGGCGTGACCGTCGGCCGAACCTCGATCAGCTGAAGCGTCTGCATCGCGGGAAACGTCCAGTTCGCGACGGCGGCGTAGTGCCGGGACGCCAGCGTCGTGTCGAGCTGCCGTTCCGACACCGGTGGCGTCACCGTCCAGATCGTCCGCCGGGCGCGCAGGGCGGCCTGGGCGCGCGGGTCGGTGGCCAGGATGACGGGCGTGCCGGGCGGGAGCAGGCGGCTCGCGTAGTAGTCCATGCTGAACAGGATGGCGTCGTCGCCCACCCCCATCAGCACATCCCCCGGGCGAATCCTCGCGCGGACCTCGCGCACCGCGGCTCGCATGCCGGCGTAGTGACCGATCGTCTCATAGGACGCATGCAGCCCCAGCGCCGCCAGGCCGAGCCACGCGACCACGAGCACCGCCGACACTCCCCAGCGCAGTGCAGAACTCAGACTGACCGCGGGAACCGCGCTGGCCGCGGCCACCGCGACGGCGACAATCATGAATGGGACACCCACCGCGGCGTAGCGATTCAGCAACACGGGCTTACCGCACAGCGTCACCACCACCAGCGCGAGGGGCGGAAGGATCGCCGCCGCCGTCACCAGCCTGGTCGGAGCGCCGGGGGATCTCCAGAGCGCGATCGCCACGCCGGCGCAGACGATCGCCGCGCCGATCAGCGCCCGGGTCGGGGTCTCAGGGGCGCGCCCCGCGAGCGCCGCCCCGAAGGTCTGGCCGAGATCGGCGGCCCAGTGGTGCTCGGTGGTTCCGAGCCAGCCGCTGTGCCCTGCCCGAAGCTGCGTCACGAGCAGCGGGAGCCAGGCGAGCGCGGTCAGCGCCACCACCACCGTCCACACCGTGCGCAGCCGGCGCGAGAACGCCGCCGAGCACACCACGTACACGGTCAGGGGCAGCAGCACGAGCCCCGCCGTGTAGTGCAGCGAGTAGGCCGCCACGGCGGCCACGAGCCCAACCGCGAACCAGCGAACCGAGCGCGGAGAACGGGCGCGGGCCGACCGCTGCGCCTTCAGCACCGCCGCGACCGCGACCGTGACCGCGAGCATCGCGAACACGTAGGCCCTGACCTCCTGGGCGTAATTGAGGACCGCCGGATCGAGCGCCGCCAGGAGCGCGGCAACGCAGGCCGCTACGCGTCCCGAGATCAGGTACGCAAGCCACGCCACCGCGGCGACGAGAGCAACCCCCGCGAGCATCGAGGGCAACCGCATCCACACCTCGGAAGCGTCGTGGAAACGGTAGATCCACTCGTGCAAGAAGACGTAATACGTGTACGGCGCGACCTCGTCCGCGCGCACGCGCGTGAACACGTCGCGGAGCGAGCCTGCCGCCGCGTGCCAGCTCGCCGCCTCGTCGACGAACAGGCTGGAGGCTCCCAGGCCGTGCGCGAACACCAGGAGCGCGAGCAGCAGACATGCGGGCAGCGCGACCACCGCCCACCCCCACTCGGGCCTGACCAGCGTTCTGACCCGGCGCGGGAGCAGACGCGTGCTAGCGGCCGACTCGGACCTCACCGCGACAACGGTAACGGCCGTTCGGCGAGAGCGCTCAGCCCGGCCGCCGATGGGAATGCGCTTCGCGCACTAACCAGAATGGCATCTCGATGGTAGTCTAATGCCATGAGAACAACCATCGATGCCGCCGGTCGACTCGTGGTGCCGAAAGCGCTCCGGGAAGAGCTTGGGTTCACGGCCGGCACCGAGCTTGAGCTTGATGCCGTGGACGGCCGTTTGGAGGTCTCGACTCCGTCCCGAGTTCGCGTCGAGGAGGGGGAGTACGGCGTGCGCTTCGCTGCCGACGATTCCCTGCCGCTGACCCAGCGCCGTGTTCGTGAGCTGATGGAACGAGGCCGGCGCTGACAGCAGATACCAGTGTGGTGATCGCGGGGCTCTCGGCATGGCATGAGCAGCACGAGCCGGCAGCGGAAGCGCTCGCGAACGTCACCGCCCTGCCCGCCCATGTCATGGTCGAGGCATACTCGGTGCTGACGCGGCTGCCAGCAGGACTAGCGGTGCCGGCGACGATCGCGGCCGACGTGCTCGCCCGCCGGTTCAGTGGGGGCCTGCTGCGACTGCCTGACCGTGACCGCGGCGGGCTGCTCGGCACGTTGGCGGCGGCCGGCGTGCTCGGCGGCGCGAGCTACGACGGGCTGGTGGCCCTCGAAGCGCGCGCTCACGGCCACGACCTACTTACCATGGACCGCCGCGCGCAGGAGACCTACCAGCGACTTGGCGTCAGGGCGGTTATCCCCTAGCCCGGGTGCGACGCGTCCGCGAACTCGCGGAACAGCCCGGTCACCACGAAAGCGGTCTGCTCGCCGATGTCGACCGCGTTATCGCCGATCCGCTCCAGGCAGCGCGCCACGAGGATCATGTGCATCGCCCACTCGCGTGTCTCGATGTCATCGCCGATCGCCAGCGCGCGGTTGAAGATGTCGATGTTCAGCTGGTTGATCTCGGCATCTTGGCGTAGGAGGTCGTAGGCCAGCTCCGCATTGCGATCCGCGAAGGCCTGCTTGGACTGTGAAACCTGCGATCGAGCGAGCTGGCCCATGCGCTCGATCGCGTCCAGGAGATCCTTGTCCTTCGGGGCCTCGTAGCCGGACAGGGGCAGCAGCTTGGCGATGTTCACGCACTGGTCGCCCATCCGCTCCGCGTGGCGAATCACGTGGAGCAGCGCGGCCACGATTCGCAGGTCGGTCGCCACCGGGGTCTGCAACGCCAGCAGCGACAGGATGCCCTGATGGACCTCGAGGTAGCGTCCGTCGATCCGGTCGTCGTCGGCGACGACCATGCCGGCGAGCTCGACGTCCTGATAGCTGACCGCCTCGAGCGCCCGGTCGAGCCCCTGGACGACCATGTCGAGCGCCTCGAGGGTCTGGCGCTCGAGCACCCGGAGCGACTCCCGGTAATTGCTTCGCGTCTCCTGCATCAGCCGAATTTACTGGGGAATTTGGAACTGGTCTGTCGCATCGTGCCCACCGTTTACCCAAATTTCCCGGTCACGTAGCGCTCGGTGCGCTCGTCCTTGGGCGTGGTGAAGATGTCGTTCGTCAGTCCGTGCTCGACCACCCCTCCGTCGAGCATGAACACCGTCGAATCCGCCACCCGCGCGGCCTGCTGCATGTTGTGGGTGACGATCACGATCGTGTACTGCTCCTTGAGCTCGTCGATCAGCTCCTCGATCTTCAGCGTCGCCACCGGGTCCAGCGCCGAGCACGGCTCGTCCATCAGGATCACCTCGGGCTCCACGGCGATCGTCCGCGCGATGCAGAGCCGCTGCTGCTGGCCGCCGGAGAGTCCCACCCCGGGAGAGTTGAGGCGATTCTTGACCTCACCCCAGAGCCCGACCGCCCGCAGCGCCTTGTGTACGCGCTCGCGCATGTTGTCGCCTTTGTTCCCGGTCAGCCTCATCCCGGAGGCGACATTGTCGAAGATCGACATCGTCGGGAAGGGATTGGGCTTCTGGAACACCATCCCGATCAGTCGCCGCACGGCGGTGACGTCGACGTCGGGGGCGTAGACATCCTGATCGTCGAGCAGGATCTTCCCGGTGGCGTGCGCGCCGGGAATCTCCTCGTGCATCCTGTTGATGCAGCGCACCATCGTCGACTTCCCGCATCCGGAGGGCCCGATGATCGCCGTCACCTCGTGGGCGGGAAAATTGATGTTGATCCCCTTGACCGCTTCCGTGGTTCCGTAGAACGCGCGCAGGTCGGCGACGGAAACGCGGTGGCCGGGTCCGGCCGGGTCCGGCCGCGTCTCGGCGCGATCTCCAGGATCGCTCGACTGGTCGGTGGTCGCTCGCACCTGGGGAGCCGCGGCACCGGCGTTCTGGGCCGCATCGTTGGTTGTTGATTGCGGATCTGTGCTCGACATGCCGTTTTGTCGCTGGAACGAGAGGTGGGGCTCCATCATGCCAGTGTGGGCTCCTCGGAGTGTGAAAGGTTAGCCACGCAGCTTCCTACGGCTGCGTTCGTGGAGGCTTCGGGCGGAGACGCTGAGGATGAGCACGGCGACGATCAGGACGAGCGCCGCTCCCCAGGCTCGGGTGTGGTCCTGCGGTGAATTGGACTCGGACAGGGTGAAGATCGTGACCGGGATCGAGGCCAGCGCCTGTGCCGGGTTCCAGGACACGCTGTTGGACACGATCGAGGAGGTGAAGAGCAGGGGCGCGGTCTCGCCCGCCACGCGCGCGACCCCGAGCACGGCACCGGTGATGAGCCCGCTCGCGGCCGAGGGCACGACGATCCGCGCGACCATCCGCCAGCGGGCGATGCCGAGCGCCTGGGCGGCCTCCCGCAGCGAGTTCGGCACCAGCCCCAGGACTTCCTGCGCCGAGCGAGCGACGATCGGGAGCATGACGATGGCGAGCGCGATCGATCCGTCATATCCGCTCTGCTGGTGGCCGACGACGAGCAGGCCGAAGATGAAGATGCCGGTGATGATGGTGGGCACGCCGGCGAGGATGTCGAGCGCGAACCTGACGGCGTAGGAGACCCGCGGCCGCGCGAACTCGCTGGCGTGGATCCCGATCAGAATCCCGATCGGCACCGCGATCACGCTGGCCACCAGCACAAGCATGAAGGTCCCCACGATCGAGTTCGCGATCCCACCCCCGGGGAGGCCGAACGGCGCCGGCGTGTCGGTGAGGAAGTCGAGATTGATCGCGCTGACGCCCTTGACGACCACCGTGCCGACGACGAGCGCAAGGACCGCGACGGCGAGTCCCGTAGCGGCGGTCGCGAGCACCTCCATCAGCCGGTTGACCCGCTTGCGGCGCGTGCTCGCGCCGAGCAGACCGGGGCCGGGAGTCGGGGTGTCGGAGGTCGCGCTCATCGGATCAGTTCATGACGCCCGCGGGCGTGCCCCGGCGCACGATCAGGCGCGCGGCGACGTTCACGATCAAGGCGATCACGAGCAGGATCGCCGACAGGTAGAAGAGTGAGGAGGTTTCCAACGGGGTCCCAGCTCCCTGGAACTGGGACGCGACGCGGCTGGCCAGCGTGTCCGCCGGTTGGAACAGGGAGGCCTTGATCGAGACCGCCGATCCGATCACCTGCGTGACGGCGATCGCCTCGCCGAGCGCGCGAGCGAGGCCGAGGATGGTGGCGCCCACGATCCCGCTGCGCGCGTAGGGCAGGACCACCATGCGCACCATCTCCCACCGCGTCGCCCCCATCGCATACGCGGCCTCCTTGAGGTCGCCCGGCACGGTCTCGAACACCTCGCGCGTGACCGCGCTGATGATCGGCGTCGCCATGATCGTGAGCACCACGATCGCGGGCAGGAGCCCGAACGGGGACGGCGTGCCCCCGAACAGTGGAATCCATCCGAGCACGCTGTGCAGGAAGGGCTCGATGTGATTCTCGAGCGCAGGCGCCAGCACGATGATCCCCCAGAGGCCGATGATCACGCTCGGGATCGCCGCGAGCAGCTCGACCAGGGTGCGCACCGGGCGGCGGATCCGCCTGGGGGCGAGCTCGGTGAGGTAGAGAGCGATCGCGATCGACAGCGGCGCGGCCAGCAGGATCGCGAAGAAGGAGCTGATGACCGTGCCGTAGATGAAGGAGGCGGCGCCGTAATCCTCGGCGACCGGATTGGGATTCCAGACCTTCGAGGTGACAAAGCCGAAGCCGTACTTGTCGAAAGACTGGCTGGAGCCCTGGAAGACCTTGTACGCCAGCAGGAGGATGGTGGCGACCGCGACGACCGACGCCAGCGCCGCGAGGATTCGCAGCGCCGGGTCGCCGATCCGGTCGACCGTGTTGCGGCGAACGGTGTTGAAGGTTCTCCGCGGCGGTCCCACGGTGGGGGCGGACGCGCTCACCCGCGCGATCTCCAACGCGAATTGCGCAGACGGGAAATCGTCCCGCTCCGTACGTTCACTTGATCTTCGTGAGCGCCGTCTCGTCGCCCGAGACGATCTGGGACGGAAGCGGCGCGAAGTCGAGCTTGGGTCCATACGTCTGGCCGGTGGTGATCGCCCACTTGATGAAGGCCTTCAGCTGGCTCGACTTTGAGCTGCTGGTGGGCACGATCGAGTACGTGTAGGTGGAGATCGGGTAGGCGCCGGGCGCGGAGGCCGGCGGGTTGACGATCGAAACGCCGGCGGTCCCGTTCGGAGTCGTCTTCACCGCCGCCGCGGCGGCGGAGATGCTCGGGATGCCCGGGACCGGATATTTGCCGGCCGCGTTCTGGACCAGCGCGTAGTCGAACTTGTTTGCGAGCACGTACGAGATCGCGATGTAGGCGATCGAGCCGTTGGTCGAGGTCAGCACGCCGCCGACGCCGGAGTTGCCCTTGCCACCGATTCCGGTCGGGAAGGAGACCTGGGTGGCGTTGCCCACCTTGGACTTGAACGTGGGACTGATCTGAGAGAGGAAGTTGGTGAACGCGTAGGTGTCACCGCTTCCGTCGCTGCGGTAGACGGGGGTGATCTTCGTCGCCGGCAGATTGACGCCCGGGTTCAGCGCCTTGATCTGCGGCGCGTCCCACGTCGTGATCTGGCCGAGGTAGATATCGGCGAGCACCGGACCGCTGAGCTTGAGCTGGTTGGTGACGCCCTTGACGTTGTAAGCCACGGCCGTGGCCGCCAGCGCCCAGGGGATCTCGACGCAGCCCTTGCACGCGGTCGCCTGCGAGGGGGTCATCGGCGCGTCGCTGGCGCCGAAGTCGACGGTCCGAGCGGTGATCTGCTCGATCCCGCCGCCGCTGCCGATAGCGCCGTAGGTCACGGCCACGCCGCTCGCGGTGTCGTAGTTGGGCTGCCACTGCGACATCAGCGGGGCGATCAGCGTGCTGCCCGCGCCCACGAGGTCCTTGGAGCTGCTGCCCCCCGAGGAACTGCTCGAGCCGCACGCTGCGATCCCGACCGATGCCGCGACCGTGATCGCGACCGCGCTTATGCGACGTGTTCTCACCGTGTGTTCTCCTTAGCTTGCCTTGGTTTCGCCGAAGTCTCTGCGGATCCGGGTCTCAGGGTGTTACCGAGTTGTAATCAGCGGTTAGCGTTCAGCGCTCAGGCGGTACCCGAAGCCGAAATGCGTGTGGATGAAGCGCCAGTCGGGCAGCGCCTGCTCGAGCTTCACGCGCAGCTTGCGTACGTACACGTCGACCGACCGGTCGCCGGCGCGCATGTCCCGGCCCCATACGAGGCGGAACAGCTCCTCTCTGGACATGATCCGGTCGGCGCGACGGGCGAGCTCTGTTAGCAGGCGAAACTCGCGGATCGAGAGCATCAGGGTCCGGCCCCCGGCGACGGCGAGGTTGTCGTCAGGGAGAATCGCGAGCGGGCCCACGTTGAGGACCTCGCGCCGGGACTGGGCGGCTGCGGACAGCGGAGGCTCGGCGGCCGCGGACATGTCCCGACCATGCTCGCGGCGAACGTTTCTACGGGCGTTACCGGGCTGTAACCCGGATGTGAAGAAATTGTGTCTCCGCGGTGCTCAGCGGATGGCCCTCCGGGCCCGCCCGCCCGATCTGCGGCTCAGCCGAACGTCAGCTCGGGGTGCGGCGCGAGATCATCGGGGATCCTCGCGACCGCGCCGCCGGGACCGTCGAACTCGGCGGCAAACCGGTATCCGACGCCGAAGTGCGTGTGGATGTAGCTGAAGTCCGGAGAGGCCGAGCGAAGCTTCTGACGCAGCTTGCGGACGAAGACGTCGACCGAGCGGTCGCCGTGGGCCATCGCGTATCCCCAGACCCGCTCGTAGATCTCCTCGCGCCGCAGCACGCGGTCGGACTGCGCGAGCAGGTGGAGAATCTCGAACTCCCGCGCGGTCAGCTCGAGGCTGCATGAGTGCGCGTAGGCCTGGTACAGATCCGGCCGGATGGTGATCTCGCCAACCGTGAGCGCGCCCTCGAGCTCGGGCATCTCGTTTCGCCGGTGACGGCGGATTGCCGCCTCGACGACGCAGATCAGCTCCTCGGCGTGACATGGCTTGGTCATCCAGGCGTCGGCGCCGAGGCGCAACCCGCGGACGCGCTGGCCGACCGACGACGGGCCCGTGCAGATCACGATCGCGAGGCCGGGAAGGCGGCCGCAGACGCGTTCGAGGTACTCCCAGCCGCCGGGGCCGAGGACCGAGATATCGAGCACGAGCGCGTTCAGGCGCATCGAGACCAGCGCCTCCGCGGTCACCGCGGTAGACACCGCGCGATGCTCCCAGCCCAGCGAATCGAGACGATTCGCGAGTACCTGGAGGAAACCTGGGTCGCGGTCGATGATCGCGAGGCGAAGGCGACTGCTCACGCGCTGCGGTGCAGACGCCTCCGCGCTCGCGGTCGAGTCGCTGGCCTCGGCCGTCATGAGCGGGAATGTAAAGGATCGGGGCGGACGGTGTGGCCTGAGCGGGCCTTGGTCACAGGTTATTTACACGCAAAGAGCGGCGATTCTGGGCGGTAACCGCCCTTTCACAGCGCCCCTCCCGGGCCGGCGTACCGTGGCCAGGACAATGCCAACTCGCCCCGCCGAGCCTGGGACGCGCTGGCGCGCGCTCCGATGCGCGAACCTCGAGCTCCGGCCGGCCGAGCGGCGGGTGCTCGCGGACGGGCGCCCGCTCGGCATCACCGTGCGGGAGTTCGAGACGCTGCTCGCGCTCGCGCAGCGACGCAACCGGGTGGTCCCGCGAACCGAGCTCTACGAGCTCGTTTGGGGCGGGCCGATGGCCTACCGCGATCGCTCGGTCGACGTGTTCGTCCGCCGGGTGAGGATCAAGCTGCACGAGGCCGCCCCCGGCTGGACGTACCTCCATACGCATTTCGGGATCGGCTACCGGTTTGCGCCCGAGCGGGTCCTGTCCCCGCCGGAGGGCCGCGAGCCCGTGCCGGAGCGCCGCGAGCCCCCGCTCGAATAGACACCGCGAGCCCCCGCTCGAACAGGCGCCGCGCCGCCAGGCGATTGGTACCCTGGCGCCGTGCGGGTCACTGTGTCCGGGCGCCTGACTCGCGGCGAGATTCCGTGCGCGGAGCGCTGCTGATGCCGCTGTGCGCGCTCGCCCGTCGGCGCCGTCCCGGCATCACGGCCACGCTCGCGTTTGGCCTGACGGCGACCGCACTGCTCTGGCCCGATCTCGCCTCGGCGCACGGCCTCGTGGGCCGGGCCTACCTGCCGTTCCCACCGTGGCTGTTTGCCTGGGCTGCGGGTGCGGTGCTCATCGTCTCGTTCGTCGGCCTCGGCCGGCTGTGGTCCGCGCCGCGCCTCGAGCATCCCGCGCTCGGGCGCAGGCTGCTGCGCCTGCCGTCGTGGCTCGATCCGGCCTGCGGCCTGATCGGCGTGACCCTGTTCGCGCTGACCATCTACAGCGGGGTCCGCGGTAGCCAGATAACGACCGACAATCTGACCCCGACCATGGTCTACGTCGTGTTCTGGGTCGCGGTCCCGATCCTGAGCGCATTCCTCGGCGACGTGTTCCGGCCTTTCAATCCGTGGCGAGCGATCGCGCGGGCGATCGCGTGGGTCGGAGCCCGGACGGGCACCAGCGATCTCGTCGGGGCGCCGCTGGCCTACCCCGACTGGCTCGGACGCTGGCCGGCGGTGATCGGGATCTTCGGCTTCGCCTGGCTCGAGCTCGTGTTCATCAATCGTGACGATCCATCGACGCTGGCGCTGCTCGCCGCCGGATACGCGCTCGTGCAACTCGTCGGCATGGCCTTCTTCGGGATCGAGCGCTGGAGCGAGCGCGGCGACGCCTTCGGGGTGACCTTCAACCTGTACGCCCACCTCGCGCCGCTCGAGCACCGCGAGGGGGCGGTCTACTGGCGCCGGCCACTGTCCGGGCTGACCGAAATCGAGACGATGCCCGGCACAGCGCCGCTGCTGTGCACGATGATCGGCACGACCACGTTCGACGGCGCGTCGAACGGGCCCGTCTGGCGCTCGGTCGCCCCGTCGGTCATCGGTGACTTCGAGCATCTCGGCCTCAGTGGTCCGGCGGCGCTGGAGATCACGGGCGCGCTCGGAATCCTCCTCTGCATCCTGCTCTGCGCGGGGGTGTACTGGGTCGGGATCAGGGGCATGCAGTCAGTCTCAGGCGAGCATCAGACGCGTGAGCTCGGCACTCGCTTCGTCCACACGATCATCCCGATCGCCTTCGGCTATCTGCTTGCCCACTACTTCTCGCTACTTGTGACGCAGGGCCAGGCGACCGCGTCGCTGATCTCAGACCCGCTCGGGACCGGCGCCAATATCTTCGGCACCGCCAAGCTTCAGGTGGACTGGGGTCTGATCTCCGCGGTCGTGATCTGGTACGTCCAGGTCGCGGCGCTCGTCGGCGGGCACGTTTCGGGTCTGATGGTGGCCCACGATCGTGCGCTTGTGGTCTACGGCGATGTCGAGGAAGCGGCAGAATCTCAACGCTGGATGCTCCTCGTCATGGTCACCTTCACCTGCTTCGGCCTGTGGCTGCTATCGGCGGTCAACACATGAGACCGCGCGCGCTCGTCCCGTTCGTCGGGCTGGCGGCGCTCGCCGTCCTCGCGGTGGTCTTGCTCTCCGGCCGCGGCGTCGGCGGAGCCACGAAGGCCAACTCGACGACCGGCTACGGGCCGTTCCTGACCGCCAGCGTGATCCCCCAGGCGCTGGTCAACTCGCCGGCGCCCAGCTTCGATCTCACGAACGCCCGCGGGGGCATGGTCTCGTCCGCGGCGCTGCGCGGCAAGCCCTATGCGATCACCTTCCTCTACGTCCACTGCCCGAATGTCTGCCCGCTGATCGGCGAGGAGATCCACGCGGCGCTCGTCGACCTCGGAGCGAAGGCCGCGGGGATGAACGTCGTCGGGATCTCGGTCGATCCGGCCGGTGACACCAGGACCGACGTCATACAGTGGCTCTCGCAGCACCAGGAGCCGTCGAACTTCGACTACCTGATCGGCACCAAGACGCAGCTCGGGCCGGTGTGGAAGGCCTACCACGTCGCGCCGCAGATCGCGGGCGACCCGGACAGTTCGCACACTGCGCTGATCTGGCTCGTCAGTCGTACGGGCAGGCTCCAGGCGCTGATCGACGCAGGCGTCCCGGTCAATACGAAGAACCTCGCGCACGACTTCCGCGTCCTGATGGAGCAAACGTGACCATCGCCACCGCACCTGATTTCCGCCACCAGAGGAGCTGAGGACCGATGTTCGCATTGACGACGTGGAAGCGGCCGGCGCCGCGCAAGGGCGGCAAGATCGTCTACGACGACGAGCAATGGCCGATGCTCTCCGAGTACATGGGACCGCACTACGGCAACAACGTCGCGCTCCCCGGCCCGGGCCGCTACCAGCTGAGCCTCCTGATCAGCCCCCCCGCCGCCTCCAGGCACCTCGAGTACCAGGGCATGTGGATGTCCCCCCACCGCGTCAACGTGTCCTTCGACTGGTCCCCACCGAAGTGATTCGCCTAACGCGCCGAAAGCTGCTTGCTTCCGCCGCCGGGGTGACCGTCGCGGGCGCGGCGGCGGGAGTCGCGCTCGGGGAGGCGCTGAGCGGCTCGGCCGGCGCGGCCACCGTCCGGCTCGGCCCGAAGCGCGCCGGCCTGCCGATGCGCCAGCACGCGTGGACGGCGACCCTGGCGCGCGACCAGGACGGCAATCCGGTCGCGCCACGGTTCGACCGGCTGCTGTTCTTCGACCTCGACGGCGCGCCGACGCCCGCCAACGCGCGAGCGCTCGAGGCGGTGCTGCGCGCGCTCGAGCGCAAGTACCCGTGGGGACCTAACGGGCTGCTGTTCGCCGTCGGCTGGGGTCCCAGCTACTTCGAGCGAGGTCTGAATGTTGCTTCGCCGATCGAACGCCCCCAAGCGCTCTCGTCGTTCGAGCTCCCGACCCTCGACGACTACGACCTCTGCCTGCACTTCGCGTGTGACGACGAGGAGCGGGTGGCGTCGGTCGAGGCGGCGCTCGTCCGGGGCGAGCCGTTACCCGGCATCGACGGGTCGCTCCAGCTCACCCACGGCCTGCGCTGGCGCGAGACCCGGACCGGATTCGTGGGCGCCGGACTTCCCGCCGGCCATCAGAACGTCGGCGGGATCCCGCCCGGGAAGCCGGTTCCCGCGACCTCGCCGCTGTTCATGGGCTTCAAGTCCGGCCTGCTCAAGAACCAGGCCACGGAGGACGCCGTGACGATCCCCGACGGCCCCTTCGCCGAGGGCACCACGATGCAGGTCAGCTACATGCGCCTGCGGCTCGACAGCTGGTACGGGATGCTCGACGAGCCCGGCCGCGTGGCGCGAATGTACGCGCCCGAGGTCACCCCGGCTCAGGTCAACCGGTTCACTACGGATGCCGAGGGCGATCCCCAGTTGCTCGGCCAGGCGATCAGCCGCTACGGCGTGGTCGGCCATGCGCAGACGTCCGCGCGGGCCCGGAGGGACGGCAAGCCGCTGATCATCCGTCGCGACTTCAACACCGTCGACGGCGGCGAGGCGGGCCTGCACTTCGTCTCCGTCCAGCGGTCGATCAAGGACTTCATCACGACACGAAACGCGATGAACGCCTCCCACGCCCAGATCCAGAACCCCTCGATCACTCCAACGATCAACAACGGGATCAACGAGTTCATCCTCGTCGTGCGCCGCGCCAACTACATCCTGCCCTCGCGGGCGGAGCGCTCCTACCCGCTGCTCGCCGGTCGGAGCTTCACGTGAGCGGCGCCGCCGGCTTGCGCGAGGTCACCTGACCGCCTTGATGTCCTTCTGGATCTGGCTCCACTCGCCCGTAGGAACGCCGGAGATCGCCGCGGCCTGACCCTTCGGGCCCTTGATGACGATCGTCGGGGTCGAGTTGTAGCCGGCCGCGGCGGCGGCCCGCTCGTCGGAGCTCACCTGGGTGGTGAGGCTCGAGTCGTTGCTGAGGTCGCCAAGCCACTCGTTGTAGTTCAGGCCCGGCACCTGCTTGGCGAGGTTGTCGAGGAAGGTCGGGGTCACATAGGTGGTGCCCTCGGCGCCCTGCTCGTTATAGAACAGCTCGATGTAGTACCAGGCCTTCTGCTGTAGTCCCGCGGACCCCACGGCTGCCTGCTGGGTCGGGAACATATCGGGCGTCGCTCCGCTTCCCGTCGCCGTCTCGAGCGAGCGGTAGACGATCTGGGCCTGTCCCGGGCGCACGTAAGTGTTGATCAGCTGATTCTCGAGTCCGGACCCGGGGATCCCGTCCGAGGTGTCCGTCGTCGGCGCGTCGGCAAAGTAGTCGCAGGCCGAGCACTCGAGGTCGCCGTAAAAGGTCACCTGAACCGGCGCGTTCGGGCTACCGAGCGTGTTTCCGGACTGTGGGATGCCGCTCAGCAGCTTGTCGACGCGGGCCTCGACGATTTTCGACGCCTTGCTGTTCGGTTTGACCGGCGCGGAGGGACTGTTCTTCGAGCTGATCACGATCGCGGCGACGATGATCACCGCCGCGGCGATGACCACACCTCCGAGGCGCGCGAGGCGCTGCTTGCGACGAGCATCCTCAACCAGCTTGCGCTCGTATTCGATTCGCTTGGCGCGCGCAAGCGCCTTCTGCTCTGCTCTACTGGCCATCGACGCGTAGGGTAGCTGAGACCGCCTTCGACGACGGCTCGGCGGCGTTGGCGGCGGCCGGGCGGCCGGCGTCGGTCGTTCCGGTCGCGGCGGTCGTTCCGGTCGCGGCGGCCGGTCCGGTCGCGGCGGCTGGTCCGGTCGCGGCGCCGGGACCCATGAGGTAGTGGGCCACGGCCGCGGCGAACAGCACGGTCAGGATCACCGCGCTCGTAGCGCACTCCTCGCACACCGCGTGAATCGAGTACAGCTCGCGATAGGTCAGGTAGCCGCTGAAGCCGAAGCCGATCAGGGTCAGCGCCAGCGTCGCAAGACGGCTCTCCTCCCGGTCAGGGACGAGCAGCGAGCCGAGAATCAGGACGTAGCCGATCAGGCCGATGAGCGCCACCGGCACGCCATCGAGCCGCGACCACTGCGAGGTCTGCACCTTGATGCACGACTGTCCGGCGGTACACACCGGTTTGAGGCCCGCGTAGTGCACGTAGGTGAGATACGCCGCGAGGCACACCCCGAGTGCCGTCAGAACGACCATGCCGCGCCTGAGCAAGACGTCGTACGACCGTCCTCGACCGAGAGACATGAGGATGTTGTACACGATTACGATAAGAGTTCGGTCAGATTGCTGAA
>Ga0302325_10003675_pt1 | contig 36003 bp, 31 predicted proteins | sample Palsa_T0_2_FD_201948 | JGI IMG/M metagenome (GOLD analysis project Ga0302325, IMG submission 201948) | Peat permafrost microbial communities from Stordalen Mire near Abisko, Sweden - Palsa_T0_2 | ecosystem: Environmental > Terrestrial > Soil > Palsa > Peat permafrost | place: Sweden: Abisko...
GAACACCTATTTCTCCCGGCACGATGTGTCGCGCGAGGCTGTGCGCCAGAGCATTCGGCAGGGCCGTGCGCGTTACGGCCGTCTGGACGTTTATCGCATTTCCGGCCTCGACATTACGCCGGTCAGCGACAGCCGCGCGGTGGCCACTTTCCGCAAGCATTGGCGCACCTCGGGACGTGCGCGGTCGGCTGGCGAAGAGGAGGAGCGCATGACGCTCTTGCGCACCGATGGAATCTGGCAGATCTCGTCGGAACAAGCCACGCGCTGAGGCCCTCGTGGCGCACGCACTCCTGCGTGCCGCGTCCCGACTCATCGGGACGCCCCAACTTTTCCTTCCTGATAGATCGTCACGCCGCGTTTCACAGTGCGGTTCACCAGGTTGACTCCGAAATAGTACGGAATCTCGCGGTAATCCGAGGCGTTCAGCACGATCAGATCGGCGGGCTTGCCCACTTCGAGCGACCCGGCCGCCTGCCCGGATCCGATGGCGCAGGCCGCATTGAATGTCGCTGCACAGATGGCTTCCGCCGGGCTCATGCTCAGGTGCGCGCACGCCAGCGCGACGATGGTGGGCATGCTGCACGTCGAACTGGCGGCGGGATTGAAGTTCGAGCCCAGCGCCACGGCCACGCCTCCGTCGATGAGCTGGCGGGCCGGCGCGCAGCGCCCGGCGCCATGCTGAAAGCCATGCTGGGAGAAGTGCTGAAAGGCTGCCCCGGGCAGCAACACGGCCATGGTGTTCGAGCGCGCCAGTAAGTCCACTTCCGCCGGACCGGCATCGTGCAGGCAATCCACGCTGGCGGCTCCCACTTCCACACCCAGGCGCACGGCGTCGTTCGCCGGGTATTGGCCGGCGTGGATCTTGAGTTGAAATCCGAGCGCGCGCGCCGCATCCAAATAGCGGCGGCTCTGCTCCAAATCGAAGACCTCCCCGCCGCAGCGGAGGCCCGCGAAACGTGCGAACCTTCTACGGCTGATCGCCGGCAGCATCTCGGAGCACATCCACGAAATGTAGCCGTCGGGGTCGCCCGCATGCGCGGCGGGAAGGGACCGCGGGGTCAGGAACGTGGACACGATATCCAGCGCCGCGCCGTTCAACATGGCCTGCACGCGCAGGAACTTCAATTCGCCTCTCGTGTCGAGGCCGTAGCCCGACTTGGCCTCCAGAGTGGTGGTCCCATGCCGGACCATGGCGTTGACGAATTGGCGCGCGCGATATTCCAGGCGCTTAGCGGAAGCGTTGTGCAGCGCCTGAAGAGCGGGTGCAGACGCGTGGGCCGGCTCTTGGGCAGCGCCGGCAATACTCGCTTCGTAATCGTCCAGCCGCGGAACGTCCCAAGCGAAGTGCATGTGGCAATCCACAAAACCGGGCATGACCACATGCCCGGTGGCGTCGATTTCCTGGGATCTGTGTACCAACCCGAGATTCTCGACGCGCCTGCTGAGGCCCACTTCGACGATGCGCCCGTCCTCAATGAGGACCGCGCCATCGCGAATGATGCCGAGTTCCTTCAGAGCGGCCCCGCGCCTGGGTTCCGCAGAGCCGCGCAACGTAATCAGTTGCCGCGCCCCCCTCACCAGAAGAGTTCCAGACATTCGGAGGACCTTGTTTTAATATAGCAAGATGGCCGCGTTGCGCCGGTTGAAGACGCTGGAGAGAGTGCTTTCCAAAGCCGGACTGGGCTCGCGCACCGAAGCGCGAAGCTGGATTGGCGCGGGCCGCGTGCGCGTGAACGGCGTAGTGGTCCGGACTTCCGATCGTTGGGTCGATATGGAGCGCGACCGCGTCACGCTGGATGGACATCCCGTGCGCGGCGCCCGGAAGGTCTACCTGTTGCTCTACAAGCCCAAGGGCTACCTGACGACTTATACCGATCCGCAAGGCAGGCCCACCGTATACGATCTGGTGCGGGACGCGGGCGTGTGGGTGGTCCCGGTCGGCCGCCTGGACCTGGACACCACTGGGCTACTGATCATGACCAACGACACGGAGTTCGCCGAGCGCCTGACCAATCCCGAGTATAAAGTTCCGAAGACATATCGGGCGAAGTGCGCCGACCGATTGACAGACGAGCAGATCGCGCGTCTGCGTGACGGCGTGGAGTTGAGCGACGGTCCCACGCGCTCAGCGCGGGTGGAGCGCTTGCGCGATTCCGGCAAGTACACGCACATCGAGCTGACCATCGGCGAAGGCCGCAACCGGCAAGTGCGCCGCATGGTGGAAGCTATTGGCAGCAAGGCGCTCAAGTTGACGCGCGTGGCCATTGGTCCGATACGCATCGGCGATCTGCAGATCGGGAAATGGCGGCATCTGGCCGCAGCCGAAATGCGCGCGCTGCTTTGATCGAATGCTGTGGGGCAGGATGGCATCCTGCGCGCCGATTGGCAATCGCCAAACTTCTGGACGGCCGCCAACTGTCACCAACCTGCACCGAGCCGATTAACAATCGGCCTGCAGGTTACCAACCTTCCCCACAAGCCCGCTACTCGTGAGACTTGCGCCAGTCTTCCTCCAAAACCACGGCAATCGGCGCGAGCTTCTTAGCCTGCAATCCCTTATTGAGATCCGGCAATTGCCGATTTGTAAGATCCGTGAACTCGTGGATCACATCTTCAAGCTCGTGGCCCAACACGTCCCCGCGCGCGGCCTGCGAATCCGTAGGCCGGCCTTCATAAGAGTTCACATCCCCGTACAATTCGGCGAGAAACTCGCGCAGACGCTCTTCGCCCGTGATCATGCCGCCTTCCTTCGTAGCGACAATCTTGGAGCGGACCGCGTCGGCGGACTCAGCCAGCGCCACCAGCTTGGCCCGCAACGGATCGCTCTCCGGCAGCTTCGCGGCGCTCTTTTGAGCGCTGTCGCGAACAGCGACGGTATCATCCACCACCCAAGTCATGTGATTCAATAAGCCACCCAGCTTGGTCACCAGATCGAACTGCGCCTTGCGGTCCGCCACCGTGAACTTGGCCCGCGGGTCCAACACTACGTGGACTTCAGCGTTGTAAACCTTGTCGCCTTTGGTCATCTTCACCGTGTAAACGCCCGGAAGGACGCGCGGCCCGATCGCAGCGCCAAAAGCTCCGGTCGCCGCCGGCGGCACTTGAGGCGGCTTCATGTGCATGGACCAATCGGACCGGTTAATTCCCCGATGGCCGCTGGTGGGCAGCGTGTCCACCAGCTTTCCCTGCGAATCGAAAACCTCGATCTTCATATCGCCATAGATGTGGCGGCTTCTCTGGTAATAGGGGATCGCCGCGTCAGTCGAATGGTTGGGACCCACGAATGTCGCGTCGCCCTCGGGCCAGCCGCCGGACGTCTCCATCCACTGCACCGCGGGCGGAATCGGGAGAAACGCGGCGTATTCGGACATCATGGCCGGCGTGAGCGCGCGCAATGGGGAGATATCGTCGACGATCCAAATCCCCCTGCCATGCGTGGCCAGAATCAGGTCCGACGTGCGCGGATGAATGAAGATGTCGCGCACCGCCACCGCGGGGAAATTGGCTCCCTTGTACTGCGCCCAGCGCTGTCCGCCATCGACGCTGACCCATAAACCGAATTCGGTTCCAAGGAACAGCAAGTTAGGGTTGACGTTGTCTTCCTTGATCACGTGCGCGTAGCCGCGGATGCCGTTCTGTTGCACGGGCAGCGGCGTCCAGGTCTGGCCGTAGTCGGTGGTCTTGAACAGGTACGGCCGCATGTCGCCGTACATATGGCGGTCGAACGTGGCGTAGGCCGTCCCTTCGGCATACCGGCTGGCCTCCACCCACGACACCCAGGGCGCTTTCCCGACCCCCGGGACGTTAGCGGCGACGTTGGTCCAATGCTGGCCGCCATCGCGCGTGATCTGGACGTTGCCATCGTCGGTTCCGGCCCAGATGAGCTGGCCATTCTTAGGCGACTCGGAAATTGAATATACCGTCGTGTGCATCTCGGCCACGGAGTTATCGACCGTGACGCCGCCGGATTCTTCCTGCTTTTGCTTCTCTGGATCGTTGGTAGTCAGGTCGGGCGAGATGCGCTCCCAGGACTGGCCTTGGTCGCGGGAGCGAAACACGAACTGCGCGCCAATATAGATGGTGCCCTTTTCATTCGGGCTGATCTGCAGCGGCGCGTTCCAGTTGAAGCGCAGCTTCTTCTCGCCGTACAGCGCGTAAGGCTTGATGCCGCGCGACTCGTGCGTCACACGGTTGACCCGCTCGACTTCCCCGCCCTGCGTTTCCACGTAGATGTAAGCTGCGTCGGTGGGATCTTCCCACATCCAGAAGCCGTCGCCGAAGCACATGTTTTCCCAGCGCGCATTGCTCACGCCGCCGGGATAGGACGAATCGCCCACCCAGCAACTGTTGTCCTGCAAGCCGCCGTACACGCGATACGGCTCGGCGTTGTCGGCGCTGACATGGTAAAACTGCGAGACCGGCAGGTTCATCAGATGTTCCCAGCGCGTGCCGCCGTCCTGGCTGCGCCACAGGCCGCCATCGTCGCCGGTGAACGTCATGTTGGGGTTTCCCGGGTCGATCCAGATGTCGTGAAAATCACCGTGTCCGCTGGCGGCCACCGAACTGAAGCTGCGCCCGCCATTCACGCTGAGCAATAATGGTCCGTCGACCTTGAACACTTTGTTCTCGTCCTTGGGATCGACGATGAGGTTGGCGAAATAGAACGGGCGCCACACTTGGTATTGGCTGGCATCCAGACGCGTCCAGGTCTGGCCGCCGTCGGCTGATCGGTACAGTGCGCCGCTCTTGGACTCGATGGTGGCGTAGACCACCTGCGGCTTGGAGGGCGCCACCGCCAGCGCGATGCGGCCGTAAGGCTTATCGGGCAGGCCTTTGGCATTCGCGGGCGTAAGTTCGGTCCAGTGTTCGCCGCCATCGGTGGACTTGAACAGGCCGCTGCCGGGACCGCCCGAACGGAAGGTCCATGCCTGCCGCCGGAAATCCCACATGGATGCGTAGATGGTCTTGGGATCCTGCGCGGCCATCGACAGCATGCCGCAGCCGGTCGAACCATTCGCTCCGGCGAGCACTTTCCGCCAGGTCTGGCCGCCATCGCTGGTCTTGTAAACGCCGCGTTCGTCGTTATCGTTCCACAGGTGCCCGGCGGCGCAGGCGTACACGATGTTGCCGTCCTTGGGATCGATCAGAATCTTGGCGATGTGTTCGGAATCCTTGAGGCCGGCGTTTTTCCAGTTCTCGCCGCCATCGACGGACTTGTAGACGCCGTCGCCAATGGAGACACTGTTGCGCATCCAGCTTTCGCCGGTGCCCGCCCAAACGATCCTCGCGTTGGTGGGATCGATGGCCACTGCGCCGATAGACTGCACATCGGGGAGGTCGAACACGGATTTGAAAGTGGTCCCGCCGTTGACCGACTTCCAGACACCGCCGCTGGCCGAAGCGGCAAAGACGGTGAGCCGTCCGCTATCGTTGACGGCGGCGACCGCGGCGATACGGCCGCTCATTTCCGCGGAACCGATATTGCGCGCCGGCAGGCCCGATATGGTGCCCGAATCGTATCGGACGGGCGCTTGGGCAAGCAGCGCGGGACTCAGCAGCAGAGCCAGATAACACAGCCGCGAATGAAAGATCATAGTCACAACTCCTTCTTCGCCGGCGCGGACGAGGCGGACGGCGCGGCAGCCGGCATCTTGAATTCGGCGGGATCGATCGGGACATTGGCCTCGATGTTGTCAATGGTAAATTTGCTGGTCTCGCCCGGATTGCGCGGATTGCCCTGCTCCAGTGCGAATGGGAAGTAGATGCCGTTGACCAGCTTGTAAGATCCCATCTCGGCGAACGATTCCTTTACCGACCCGTGGATGAATTGCACCAACTCCGTGCGGATCTCGAGGAACGTTTCGGGATCCAGGTAGTAATACACGATGTCGCCGTTCTTAAGCGTCACCTTTAGGCGGTAGGCGTCGTCGCCATCCACCGTGTCGTGGCCCAGGTACTCGATGGTGTTGCCCTTCTCCTTGTAATCGACCAGGTGGCCGTAGAAATCGGATTCGTCCTGCAAGGCGCGCAAGTCGTCTTCCCCGAGCATCTCCGGATCCTTGCGGCCGCCGAACGGCATGATGCGCCAGCCGGTCGTCCCGTCGTAGGCCGATATCCCGGTCATGCTCATGATGGTGAACGTCTGCCGGACCAGGTCGGGCGCCACGGTGTCGAGGCCGATCTGCACCGAGAAACTGCCCTGCTGCATTTTGCCGGTCATCCGCAGCGAGTGGATTTCCTTGAGTTTCTCGACGCCGCCGTGGGCCGTCAGGTTCTTGTTCACCAGTTCCTCGGCGGTCTGCGCCGAAAGCAGCCCGGCGAAGGCCAGTCCGACCGCGACCCTTGTAACGTAACCCATCTTGGTTCACTCCTTTGTGTGTGAAGAGTATGGTAGCAGGCAAACACATGATTCGCTTTGGGTGCCTCGGGGAGTAAAATGGGAGGCAACGTCATGCAGATCCACCGATTGTTTTCTCTCCTGCTTCTGCCTGGCGCAGTCGCCATGGCGCAACAGGCTGCCCCCCAAAGCCAGCCCGCCTCCGAAATGGAGACCAAAGAAGCGCCCGCAAAATTCACGTCGCGGGTGAACCTGGTGCCCGTGACCGTAGTCGTGCGCGACCGCAACGGCCACGCCGTGGGCAACCTGACCAAGGAAGACTTCCGGCTCCTGGACAATGGAAAGCCGCAAGTGATCGCCAGATTCTCCGTCGAGAAGCCGGGCACTCCAGTGGTACTGGAAAAAGAGGCGGATTTCGAACCACAGCCGGAGACCAAACCACCGGAAGCGGGCGCGGCCGCTGCGGCGCCTACGGTCCTCGCCGACCACTTTGTGGCCTACCTGTTCGACGATCTGCACGCCACGTTCGAGGATCTGGCGCGCTCACGCGATGCCGCAACGCGCGTGATCGCAGCCTCCATGCAGCCGGCCGATCGCGCAGCGGTCTACACCACGTCCGGCCAGATCGTGCTGGAGTTCACCAGCGATAAGGAGAAATTGCAGGCGACCCTGGCGCGGCTGCGGCCGGCGCCCGCAACCGGCAGTATCGGCCATGGTCTGGACTGCCCGGACATCAGTTACTACATGGCGGACCGCATCGTGAACGTGAACGATCCCCAGGCGATCCAGGTAGCTCTCATCAACTATCAGGCGTGCAGTATGAATCCTCATGCCACCGCGAACATGATGATGGGGTTTGCCGAAACCGCGTTGCATCAGGGCGAGCACCAAACCAGGTTGGCGGCAAGCGTCCTGGTGCAGGTGGTCCGGCGGATGTCGGCGATGCCGGGACAGCGCAGCATTGTGCTGGCCTCTCCGGGATTCCTGGTGCCTTCCGCCGACCAACCGGACATCACCGACATCATCAACCGCGCCATCCGGGCCAATGTGATTATCAGCAGCTTGGATGTGCGCGGGCTTTGGACGCTCCCGGGATTCGACGCCACCAGACCGGCCCCGGCTGGGGGGCCTCAGGTGCTTACGATGGTGAGTCAGTACCTGCAGGAGGAAGCGCTGGCCGAGGAGTTTGTCCTGGAAGACCTGGCGCATGCCACGGGCGGCGACTGGTTCCATGCCAATAACGACCTCGGCGACGGATTCCGGCGTCTGGCCGCCGCGCCGGAATTCATCTACGTGCTGGCCTTTACGCCGGAGAACCTGAAGTCGGACGGCAAGTATCACAAGCTCCAAGTCACATTGCGGGACCCCAAAGGCGTGACTTTGCAGGTGCGCAAGGGCTACTACGCGCCCCGGCGCGAAACCGGCGCGGTGGACCAGGCCAAGCAGGATATCGAGGATGCGGTCTTCTCCCGCGAGGTTATCAAAGATATTCCGCTGGCCGTGCACACGCAGTTTTTTAGATCCGGCGACGTGGATGCGAGTCTTTCGGTCGTCGCGCAACTGGACATCAAGAGCCTGCACTATCGGAAGGCGGCTGGGCGAAACCACGATGACCTGACCATCGTATCCGCGCTTTTCGACCTCAACGGAAACTATATAACCGGCGAACAGAAAACGCTGACTTTGCGGCTGAAAGACGAGACAATCGAAAAGAGGCTGGATTCCGGGATCAAAATCAAGACAAGCTTTAGCGTCAATACCGGAAGTTACGTGGTGCGTGTGGTAGTGCGAGACAGTGAAGGCCAGATGATGGCGTCCGAGAACACGGCCGTGGATATTCAGTGAGTGGGGTATCCGGAATGGAAGCGTTCGATGTTTGAGCTCTTCCGGTCATTTCTGCCTCTGCACAATCCGATCGGCTTCGGCGCGAGCGATTTCATCGAGCTGGAGCTGGCACTGCTGCTCGTCTTGCTGGTCGCGGCCCACGCGGGCCTGGGCGGCTGGGCGCGGAGGCTGGCGGCGCACACCCGATGGTGCATGCTGGCGCTGGCGATCCTGCCCATCGCGCTGCGGCTGGCGATGCTCGCGCAGAGTCCGGTGCCCACGCCTAACGGCTCCGACGAGTTTTCGCACCTGCTGGCCGCCGATACCTTGCGCCACTTCCGCCTGGCAAACCCGACGCATCCGCTGCACCAATTTTTCGAAACCATCTTCGTGTTGCAGGAGCCCACTTACAGCTCTATCTTTCCGATAGGGCAGGGCATGGCGCTGGCGCTCGGACTCATGATTTTCGGCCAGCCATGGGCCGGCGTGCTGCTTTCGGCGGCGGCGCTTTCCGCTCTGTGCTACTGGATGTTGCGGGCCTGGACTACGCCCGGTTGGGCGCTGGCGGGCGGATTGCTCACTGTCATCGAGTTCGGGCCGCTCAGGTATTGGATGAATACTTATTGGGGCGGCGCGGTCTCGGCAGTTGCGGGTTGCCTGGTGTTTGGTGCGCTGCCCCGGTTGCGGGCGGGCTGGCGCACACGGGATGCGGTCTTCCTGGGACTGGGGATCGGCCTGCAGTTACTCACGCGGCCGTTCGAATGCGTCCTGCTGGTGGCGGCCGTCGTCTTGTTCTTTTTGCCGGCGTTGCGCGGGCCACAACAGTGGGGCAAACTCGCGCGAGTGACAGCGGCGGTGACTTTCGCTGTCTTGCCGGCCGCCGGACTGACCCTGTTACAGGACAAACAAGTCACTGGCAGTTGGACCACGCTTCCATATATGCTGAGCCGCTACCAGTATGGGGTGCCCACCACCTTCACGGTGCAGCCCAATCCCGTGCCGCACAGGGAACTCACTCCCAGCCAGCAGCTCGATTATGAGGAGCAAACCGCTACGCACGGGCGCGACGTCCGGGGCTATGTGGAGCGGCTGGCCGCCCGCGCGCGGTTCTACCGCTTCTTTTTCCTGCCTCCGCTGTACCTGGCTCTGCCGTTCTTTTTGCCATCGCTGCGGCAGTGGCGGTTCGTGTGGGTGGTCCTGGCACTGGCGGCGTTCAGCCTGGGCACGAACTTCTACCCGTACTTCTATCCGCATTACATCGCGGCTGCGACGTGCCTGTTCGTGCTGGTGAGCGTGATCGGGCTGGAGAGGCTCAGCCGAGTGACCATCCGCGGAACGGCAGCGGGCCGCGAAGCCGCCCAACTCCTGGTGCTACTATGCGCCGCGCAATTTCTCTTCTGGTATGGCTTCCACCTGTTCGCGAATACGAACGCTTCCGCGGCCATGCTGCAATACGACGCTTGGGACGACGTGAATCATGGCGATCCTGAAGGGCGGATCGCGGTGCACGACCTTCTTGCGCAGGCCGCCGGCAAACAACTGGTATTCGTACGCTATTGGCCTCAACGCCGGTTGAAGGAGTGGATCCAAAACGCCGCCGATATCGACAATGCGCCGGTGGTTTGGGCGCTCGACCGCGGCGCAGCGGAGAGCGAAAAGCTACGGCATTACTATCCGGATCGCACGGTTTGGTTGTTGGAACCGGACGCGCGCCCGCCGAAGATGTCTCCCTACCGACAGGAGCGGCAGCCGGAACAGCAGCCGGCGCCCGAACTGCCTAAGGAGAAGCGGGAGAAACCCAGCCCGGAACAGAACGGCATCCAACTGCTGCCGGTGCCATAATGATGGGTTCTCATTTCGCCGCGGGCACGTTCATGTTGTGCCTCGCAACGATGCCCAGCATGGCGGCGGCGGCCAGATTCGCGGATGCGAACAACGGCGTTTTATCGGCAGCCTGGCGCAGGATGTAGTGCTGCGCGGCCATGCCCGCGGTCAACGCGCCCATCTTGATCGCCAGCGAACCGTAGCTGAAAGTCTGTCCGGCCCGCACCAGCGGGTTAGCTTCATTCTTTCCCCAGGAGCTGGCGGCATCGGTGGCATCTGCCCCGGCCAGCATCGCCTGGCTCACGTGCCAGACGGCGCGCCAGCGGGACGCCCGGTCGGCGCCGGATGCGGCCGGCACAATAAGAATGGTAGACAAAATCAGAATCGCAGCGGTACGTTGCACAATAACCCCCGATGAAGTATTCGGCGGTTTTGGCAAAGAGAAATAGGAGACAGGAAACAGAAGCCGGCATTCTGAGTTCTTGCTACGATATCCGTATGCGCGGCCTGGCGCCCCTCCCGTGACTCACACCCTCGACTTCGTTGTGCGGCACGGGTATGCGCTCCTTTTCTTCTGGATACTGGCCGAGCAAGCCGCTCTGCCGCTGCCCTCGGCGCCTTTGCTGCTGGCCTGCGGCGCCCTCGCCAAAGACGGGCGCTTGACTCCTCACTGGATCGTTTTGATTGGCGTGGCGGCTTGTCTGATCCCGGACAACGTGTGGTACATGCTCGGGCGGCGCCGCGGCGCGAAAGTGCTGCGCTTCATCTGCCGTTTGGCGCTGGAACCGGACTCGTGCGTGCGCCAGACGGAGACCGCTTACCAGCGCTACGGCATCCGGTCCTTACTGGTGGCCAAGTTCGTGCCCGGACTGAATGCGGTCTCCGCGCCGCTGGCCGCCATATCCGGCGTAAGCTTTGGCCGGTTCGTCGTGTTCGATACTCTGGGCGCCCTGCTCTGGATCGGCACATTTACGGGCCTGGGCTACATCTTCAGCGGCGAACTCGACAAGGTGGGCGACTTCGCGGCGCGCATGGGTTCCGGGGTGGTGGTGCTGGCGGTGGCACTGCTGGCCGCCTGGATCGGTTGGAAATTCTTGCAGCGTCGGCGCTTTCTGAAAAAGCTCGCGGTGGCGCGCATCACTCCCGAGGAACTCAGACAGATGCTGGAAGCCGACGAAGAGATCGTGGTAGTGGACGTGCGGTCCACTCTCGAGACCGAGGTGGACTCCGTGCCGGGAGCCTTGCGCATTCCCCTCGAAGATCTGGAGACGCGCAATGGCGAAATCCCGCGCGATCGCGATATCGTCCTGTTCTGCAGTTGACCAAACGAAGCCTCCAGCGCCCGTGCGGCGCTGCTGTTGCGGAAACGGGGGGTGGTGCGCGTGCGGCCGCTGTCCGGCGGTGTGGATGCCTGGCGCGCGCTCCACTGGCCGGTCAGCCTCGACCCGTAGCGCCGCTATCCAGTTACTATGCCAGATACACCTGGGAAGTTCCGCGAGGCGGGCCGCGAACAGGAGAGCCTCTTCGCGGCTTCGTGTCCATGTTCCTGGCTGCTCGACCGTCGTTGATTGGACGTGGCGAGGTTGACGCAAGGTACCTCTAGATTCGTCTGTACCCGCGGGGGATTTGAGCGACCGACAGTTATTGGCACGCGCCGCACCACGGTTGAGGCGCCGGCGTTGCGTTTCCAATCTGGCGTTGCCGATTTGGCCTCAACCCGCCAGATTCGCTGAGACTGGGACAAATGCGTCAGAGTCTGCTGGGTGATGCTGTACTTCTGCCGTTCCGTCTCGTCCAATTCGTAAAACAATCGGGAGGAGGTCCGCTTTTCCATGTGCTTCTTGTGTGCGACGAAACCGACGGCAATTTGGCTCCTGTTTCACCGCCTGGACGCTTTCGGCCTCCGCAAGCGGAGCGCACTGCAGTTCGGCAATAGCTCATCGGCCTCTTTGCGAGTAGTATAGCTCGGGCGCCTGCGTAGGCGCCATGTTCGGCAACTGATCTCCAAAGAAGCGTTAGCCCTTTTGGTAGCTCCGGCAGGTCGTGCGACCACTCTTGAACCCAGGATGGCGGTGTACACCAATCACGCCAGATCGATCACAAACATCGTGCCTTTGCCCGACTCGCTACGCACTCCGATCTTCCCTCCGTGATCGCTGATCACCGATTGCACGATCGCCAGCCCTAATCCGGCGCCGTGCGTCTTAGTCGTGTAATACGGGGTGAAGAGGCGGTCGCATTCCTCCTGCGTGAGACCTTGCCCGGTGTCGGAGAGTTCCAGGCGCGCCCCGTCTTCATGCACGGCGGTGCGAATGGTCAGCGTGCCTCCAGAGGGCATCGCGTCGATGGCGTTCAATACCAGGTTTTGCAGGGCACGGCCGAGTTGGCCCGGGTCCGCCTGGATGGCCCGCAGGTCCGCCGCGACATCCAGGCGGAGGGTCACGCCGGCCGCCTGCATTTGCGCCTCGAACAGCTTCAGGCTGTCGCGCACCAAGCCGTTCAGGTCCACGGTTTCCAGTTGCGGCTGCGGCATCTTGGCGAAGTCGCTGAAGCGGCCGACGATGCCGCGCAGCTTGCCCAATTCGGCCAGCAGCGTGGCAGTGCTCTCGCGGAAGACTTCATCGAACTCGGCGGGATGGGCGGCGCGCGCGCGCTGCAGGTTCTCGACGGTGATCTGCAGCGGGAACAACGGATTCTTCAGCTCGTGCGCGAGGCGCCGTGCCAGCTCGCGCCAGGCGGCCACGCGCTCGGCCTGCACCAGGCGGTCGCGCTGCTCCAGCAACTCGCCGGTCATCTGGTTGAAGGCGGCGGCCAGCGCGCCGATCTCGCCGCCGACGTGCACGTCCACCTGTGTGCGCCAGTCGCCGGCCGCCACCGCGCGGGCCCCGGCGGCCAGCGCTTCCACGGGACGTGTGATGCGCGCGGTGGTCCAGAAAGCCACCAGCAACGCCAGCAGGATGCCGCCCATGGCCACTAGGATTTCGACCCGGAGCATGAAGCGCCCCATCTCCACCTGCGCAGCGCGCGAGCTGCCTACCAGAAAAGCGCCCATCAACTCGGCGCCTGCGGGATCTGTGGCAGGGCCGATGAGCGGGATGGCGTGAAAAGTCTCGGCGCTGGCCGCGTCGGCGGTCCATTGGACGGTGCGCGTCACCTCGGCGCGCTGTTTGCGCAGGGCGTCGATCAGCGGCGCGAGCGCGGCGGTCTGCGGCAGCGGCCCGGAAGCGCCGACGATGGATTGCGGCGCGCGATAGAGTAGCGCGCGCATGCCGGCGGGCAGCACGAAGGACGACAGGAAATCACGATCGAGGGCTTCGCCCCCGATGACGTACAATTTACTATCTCCCATACTCGCGACGCGCACACAGATCAACGCCAGAGCGGTATCCGTGGGTAGTTCCTCGCGTTTCAGGAAAGGCTCTTGCGAGTTCCAGTCGTCACGCTGCTTGACCCAGTCTTCGTGGTAGAGAAATCGCGCCGGCCACTGCGCGGACGAAACAATGCTCCCGGTGGCAGAGACCAGCTCCAGAAAATCCAGATTGTGGGCGGCGGCCGGCGGTTGCGCGGCATCCACATAGATTGATGGGTCGGCATCCGGACGGCTAAGCGCGATCACCATGTCGCGGGTGCTGTCGGCGTCGGCGATATCTTTGACCTGCCGGGCGATTTCGCGCTGGCGGCTGAGGAACTCCTGGTGAAATTGCGCGGCCAGGGCGGAAACGCGCTGCTCGTCGAGCCGCTCGAAGGCACGCCGGGTGGTGGTGGAGACGATGGCGCCGACGAACGCCACGGCGATCGCCACGGTGAGCGCGAACGCGATCAACAGGCGCGTGCGAAAGGTCATGGCGCGGCCCCGGAGAGCCAGACATTGTCGAAGCGCCAATCGCCCAGGCGAGTGATGGGCGGCGCATACACGCGGACGCGGCTGGCCGCGCCGTAGAGAATGGGAAGCTGAAAGAGCGGAATCGCGCGGAAGCTTTCGAGCAGCTTGCGCTCGGATTCGTAGAGCGCCGCGGGGGATGCGGCGGATTCATCATGGCTGGGCGCCGGCATACCGAGGGCGGCGGCGAGTCCAGCCAAGGCTTGCACCGGGTCGAGCGAGATCAGGCGGACTTCGACCAAGCGCAAATCGGCACGCGAATTCCGCGGCGAAACCTGCACGGTGAGGCCGGCATCGCGCGCGTTGACGGCGATGCGTTCGGCGAGAGACTGGGCGGCGCGCATCCCGGGATCGTAAGTGAGCGTGAGTGTGCGGGCCGCGGGCGGCAGGGCGTTGGCCAGCGCGCGGGCGCGCGGTAGGTCGGGCGCAGCGGGGAAGGCGAACGCGTAACCGGAGATCCATTGCGGCAGCAGCGCGGCGGTGACCTCTCCCTGCTTTTGCAGGAGCACGGTTTGCATGGTTGCGCGGTCGATGGAGAGGGCCAGAGCTTCGCGCAAACGGGCGGCATCGTCACGGCCCGGCGCTGGCGCGAACAAGATGGCGATCAGGCTCATGGCGGCGGAAGACCATACCGTCCGCCCGTGGTCGGAGGCGCGACGCAGGTCGGTGGGGGCTACTTCCACGATGTCGGCCTTGCCGATCTCGAGGTCCGCCAGTTGATCGCGCAGGCCGCGGCCGAGTTGGACGTCAATCGCGTCCAAAAACGGGCGGCCGCCCCAGTAATCTTCGTTAGCGGCAAACGTGGCGTGGTGGCCTGGTTCGAAAGCAGTTGGGCGAAAGGGGCCCGTAGCCAGCCAACCGTCGTGCGCCAAGTCGAGCAGCAGATCGGGTAAGGGGCGGTTCGCGTGGATGGTGATGACGGCATCGCCGGTTGCGGCGATGGTCAGTCCGGGCAGCGCCCCTTCCATGGAAGCCGCCACGGCGGGAGCCGTCAGCGGAGAGCCATCGTGGAACTTGACTCCCGGCCGGAGGTTGAACTGCCACTGTTTCGCGGCGGCGTCGTGCTGCCAGGATATAGCCAGGCAGGGCTGCGCCGTGCCCGCGTCATCGAGCCGCACCAGGGTTTCGAAGACCAGCGAGGCCAGCGGGGCGGCATCCGCCGCAGCCGGATCGAGGGCGTCCGGTGCGGCGTGCATCTCGACGCGCAGAGTTCCGCCGTAGCGCGGGCGCGTGGCGGCGCCGCACACCGCCAGCGCGCTAAGAACCGCAAGTGGGAGCCAGGCTGAAAGCCGCATAGCGTCCGGTTTGGAGATCGCGCGAAACCGCCGTGGCGGAGTTGCCGGCGGACCATAGAGCGGTAATGGGCCCGGAGAATTCGAGCGCCGGACCGGTGGGATTGGGCGCGGTGCGCGAGACGTCGTAGGGTTGGATGGCGTCCGGTTCGCCGAGGCTCGTGGGACGGGTGGCCAGAACGCGCGCCCCACAAGGTGTTTGGATGGCTGCGATATCGCTGCCCCACTGGTCTACCGTGCCGGCCGACTCCCATGATTGGCTATATGAATGGGTGTACGCGTGTGCGCGGCCGTCGGCGGCGGCAAAGATCCAGGCGTCGCCCGCGGGCGCGGCCGCATAGAACGGCGGAAGGTCGCGCGCGCCTCCCGGTTCGATATCGATGTGCCCTTGGAAGAGGTTGCGATCCGGCGCGAAGACGGCGATGGCGCCCGGCGCGAGGAGCCAGGGATCTTGCGAGTCATGGCATTCGAGCGAAAGCTGCGGCTGGGTGCTGCCCCGGCAAATGGCTCCCGGCAGATACGCGGTGAACGTGGAGTTAGCGGTCGAAACCCGGCCGCGCATGTCACGGGGCCATGGGTGAGTGGCCGGAATCGGCGCGGATTGCCGGTCGGCGCCGCGGACCAGCAGCACGCGGGTGGCGTCCAGCACCAGCATGGCGTCGCCGGTTTGCGCCACATCCAGGATGGGCAGATCCTGCTCCCACAGCAGCTTCTTTTCGAGCGTCACGCGCGCGGGTTTGTCCGTCGCGGCGGCGGTAGAAGCCTCTGGCGTGCGCGGCCAGGACTCCAGGAGCACTTGGCGCTCGCCACCGCGATGAATCTCGGCCACCAGGACGAATTGCGTCAGGTTTTCGGAGATGGTGAGTTGGACCTCCACCGCCGGCTGCCCCGCCGTCTTCAATTCGGACTCGAACACGCGGCGGATTTCCACAGTTTCGGCGGCGGAAAGCGCGGACAGATTCTTGACGGTTATGGCCACCGGTGCATATGCTACGGCGGCCGCCACGGCGCGGGCGAGCTCGCCGGCGGCGCCGCCCATATCACCGCTCAAATAGGGGGCCAACAGTACAAGAATGAGAGGGCTCAAGCCATCATGATCGCACGGGGCGCACGGCGCTGCCCTGAAGCCACCAGCGGGGTACCAGTACCGGACTGCGCGTCCGGCCCAAATATACAGTGTTTAAGGTATCTATATCTGCTATACTGCTATCTAGATTCGGAGGAGATTCCATTGCTGGAACTAGCCAAAACCGTTCACCGATTCGGCCTGCCCTACATGCTGCGTCTGCAGAAAACCTACCGCACGGGATGGGACGAAATGATTCGCGGCTATCTTGAGACCACCACCATGCACGCGCTGCTCAACGTCGGGCTGATAGACGAAATGCAGGAGAAGCCCAGCGTGGATATCGACGAATTCGCGGCGCGGACGAACCTGGAGCCGGCCGTGCTCCAGCCGCTGTGCGAAGCCTTCTACTGCCTGGGCATGTTCGAGCGGAATGGCGCGGGCTATTCGCTGTCCGAAAAAGGGCGCAGCATCGTCGAAGTAATGCGCGGGTGGCTGGAAGTCTGCTACGGATATAGCGAAGTTTTCCATTCGTTGGAGCCGCTGCTGCGGAAAGAAAAGGTCTACGGCCGGGACTTGTACCGCCGGGCGAATTTCGTGGCGCGCGGCAGCGGCGAAATGGAGAATCTGCTGTTTTTTCCCATGGTGAACGACATCATTATCGCCAACGGCTACAAGCGCGTGCTCGATTTGGGGTGCGGCGACGGGACGTTCCTGCGCATGCTCTGCGGATTGAATCCCGAGGTCCGGTGTTTTGGCATCGACCTCGCGCCGGCGGCCGTCGAGGAGGGTAACCGTCAACTCCGGGAGGCGGGCCTGCAGGACCGGGTTACTTTGTCCGCTTGTGACATCTCCAAGATCGACCAGGCCGGCCTGCCCGCCATCGACGCAGCCACTGTGTTCTTTGTGCTCCACGAGTTGCTATATTTCGGAGAAGACGTGCTGTTGAATTTCCTGAAGGACTACCGCCGCCTGTTTCCGGGCGCGCCTTTGATCGCCTTCGAAGCCGTACGGCCTCCCGCCGAGGATCTGCGGCGGCATCCGGGCATCTCCGTCTACTACTTCCTTTACCACGACCTCACGCAGCAAAAGCCCGTCGACGCGGACACCTGGAAGCATCTGTTCCGGAAGGCCGGTTTCGAATCCATTGAAGAACGCCCGTTGGATTTCGCAAAGGCCGCGATTTACATTCTGAAATGGCATGCCGCGGCTGCTCTTTACGGTCTGGCCCTACCCGACGCACCTGCATCCTTTCATCGCGCTGGCGCGGGAAACCCGTGCGCTGGGTCACGACGTCGCTTTCTACACTGGCGGCGGGGCGTTGCCGACCTTGGCGCGCGAAGGCTTCCCCTGTTTTCCATTTCGCGAAGTGGATTGGGCCCGCGTAGCGCGCACCGTCGACGATCTCATCGCCGGACGCAAGCGCCCGTCTCGGATGCGGCGCCTGTGGCCCAGGTTCCTGGTGGAAACCGTGCCCGCACAGCTTCGCGACCTGGAGGCGGTGCTGGAGGGTTGGCCGGCCGATGCGCTGGTCTGCGACATCGCCATGTGGGCCCCTATTTTGATTCTGCGGGAACGCCTCGGTATCCCGGTCATCGCCCTATCGCACGTAGCCCACTGCATTCTGCCGGGACCGGACGGCCCCATTCAGGGGATTGCATTGCCGCGCCACCGCAGCGGCTGGACAGCGCTCTACGGCGGGCTGGCCGCACGCGCTGCGAACCTGATCACCGCGCGCACGCGCAGGAAGGCGAATGCACTGCGCCGCCAATTCGGTCTGGCGCCGCTGGCCATGAGCGTCAACGCTCTCACGGGCGATTTGCCGCTTTATCTGGTGCCCGGCGCGCCTGAGTTCGACAATCGCCGGAGCGATCTTCCGCCCGGGGTACGCTACGTGGGGGCGTGCCTGTGGGACAAGCACCCGGACGAGCCGCCGCCTGCTTGGCTAGCACAAACGTTCGGACAGATCCCCCGGCATCGTCCCGTCGTGCTGGTGGATGAGGGCGCGCTGTTCACACACGAGCCGCTTGTGCTGCGGTTGGCCGCCCGCGGACTGGCAGGCCTTCCGCTGACGGTTGTTCTGCTAGCCGGAGAGGGCCGGGATCCGGCCGGCCTCGATCTCGGGCCGCTGTCGTCCAACGTCATGCTGCGGCCGCATACGCCCCTAAGCGATGTCCTGCCCGTGGCGGATGCGCTGGTCTCGAACGGCAACTCCGAGTCCGTGCTGGCCGCTCTCCAGGCGGGCCTTCCCGTGGTGGTGTTGCCTTCCATTTGGGATCAGGCCGAAATGGCCTGGCGCGTCGCGGAGACGGGAGCGGGATTGCGCATCTCGCCCTGGCGGGCGACACCTGCGGGGTTGCGGCGGGCCGTGCTCCGCGTGCTTGACGAGCCATCCTTTCGCGGCAACGCCGCTAAAATGGGCGCCGCATTAGCGCGTTGCGGAGGTCCCCCGCGCGCCGCCGCGTTGATTGACGATGTGGTTTGCCGTGCGTTGCGCGCAAACGCGCTATAGCGAGGCTCCCAAGGCGCGCTCCTCGTTCGATGAGACCGGAGGGAGACTGCCGGGGGGCGGCGGTAATTTCAGAAATTGTTGGATGTGCGTGGTCAACAGCTCGGGCTGCTCCAGCGGGCCGAAATGCTCGCCGCCCGGCAGCAGCACCGCCTTGCAGTTGGGCAGCGCCTTATGCAGGAACTCATAAGAGCTGATGAAGTGCGAATCGCGGCCGTAGACTAGCAGCGTGGGCGTTTGGATGGTGCGCACCGCATCCAAGGTCATGGCGCCCACCACTTCGTAGTCCTTCAACAGCGTGGTATTGCGGATCAGGTGCAACAACGGCTCGCGATTGCGCGGCAGTCCGCGCGCCGGGCCGTAAAACTTGGGGGTTTCCAGGCTGAGTTGCAACAGGTATTCGGCGTCGGTGCGCTTATCTTCGGGAACATGGATGCCCACTTCTTCCAGCTTGGCCACCCAGGCCGCCCAGCCGATCCAGTCCTTGTCGTTGCGCAGGTGTACCAGGGCCGCCAGCCCGGGCTCGAGCGCCACCAGTTTGGCTACGCGCTCGGGATAGAGCAGACTGAAGTACATGGCGATGTCGGCGCCAAAACTATGGCCCACCAGGATGGGGCGCTCGATCCCCATTGCATCCAGGAAGCAACGCAGATCCTCGGCCATATCGGCGGTAGTGTAGCCCGTAGGAGTTACGTCGCTGTAGCCATGGCCGCGCAGATCATAGGTAGTTACACGATGTTCCCGGCGCAGGATAGGCGCCATATAAAGGTGCCAGACCGCCAGATTGCCCAGGAAGCCGTGCAGCATGACAACATCGGGGCCCATGCCAACGGTGATGTAGTGCAGGTCTACTCCATTAGCTTTTATCTTCGGCATAGCGTAAAGGTTCCCATGTCACTGTAGAACAATGGTACATCACAATAGAGGACACTAACAACAGTACGGAAGAGCACCACACCGGTACTTTGGCAGCATTGATTTGCTAGGTCCTAATAGAAACTATTGACTCTGAAGGCCGCGGAACTGGTGAGAAGGGTAGTACTTTTGCTAAACTCGAAGCAGAGCAGCGCCCCAGCATGGCCCGCAAGAAGCAGACTTTCGACATGAAAAACGAGGTGCGCAAGCTGGCGCGCGAGCGTGTCGGCACGGTTCCGTCGTCCAAGCCGATCCTGCCGAAGCCGCAGCGCAGGAAGCCGAAACATAAGAAGCCGATCGCTGGCGAAGAAGACACACCCACCTAGAAAGCGCGACTAAGAAGCGCGACCAGGGGGGTCGCGCGCGGACGAGGGCGTCCGCCCCACCGTGGGTCACATGAAGTAGTCTTTGACCTTGCCTAGCAGGCTTTTTTCGGAGGGCTGATTTTCCGCCGGAAGCGTGTCGCGCAACTGTTCGAAAAGCCGGCGCTGTTCGCGGGTCAGCTTCGACGGCACCTGCACCTCGATGTGCACGTGGATGTCGCCGCGCCCGCCGCCATTCACCGACGGCACGCCCCGATGCCGCAAGCGGAACTGCGCGCCGTTTTGGGTGCTTTCCGGGATCTTCAGGCGATACGGCTCCTCCAGCGTGGGGATTTCGATTTCGGCGCCCAGTGCGGCTTGTCCGACGTTGACCGGGATGGTGCAGTGCAGGTCGGTGCCCTGGCGCTCGAAGAAGGCGTGCTCCTTAACCTTCAGGACCACGTACAGATCGCCCGAAGGGCCGCCGTTTGCGCCGGGCTGACCTTCCTGGGAGAGCCGGAGACGGTTGCCGTCGTCGACCCCCGCCGGGATGTTGACCTTGAGTTTGCGAACCACCTGGCGATAACCCTGGCCATGGCATTGACGGCAAGGATTGCGCACGATTTGGCCATTGCCGTTGCAGGTGTGGCAGGTGCGCCGCACGGACAGAAAACTCTGCTGATACAGGATCTGGCCCTTGCCATTGCAGGTGGGGCAAGTGGTGGACCCGCTGCCCGGTTCGGCGCCCGTGGCGCGGCAGCGGTCGCATGCTTCCATGCGCGGCGCCTGAATCTCCGCGGTCATGCCGAAGACCGCGTCTTCAAAGCCGATTTCAAGATCGTAACGCAGATCCTCGCCACGCTGCGCCCGGTTGCGCCGGTTGCGGCCCCCGCCGCCGAAGAGATCGCCGAAACCGAAGAAATCGCCCAGTATATCGCCGAAATCGGAAAATGTGTTGGGGTCGAAGCCCTGCGCGGCCGCGCCCGGCACGCCCGCATGGCCGAAGCGATCGTAGGCTGCCCGCTTTTGTGGATCGCTCAGCACGCTATAGGCTTCGGCGGCTTCCTTGAACCTCTCTTCGGCGTCCGGATTGTCGGGGTTGCGGTCCGGGTGATGCTGCAGCGCCAGCTTCCGGTAGGCAGATTTCACCTGGCCGTCGCCGGAATCCCGGCCGATGCCGAGGATTTCGTAATAGTCTCTTTTGGCCACGGGGAATTACGGAACCGTCAAGGCTTCACGGCGACCTTCACCATGGCCGGCCGCATAAGCTTTCCTTTGAAATTATATCCGCTTTGATATTCTTCGAGCACCGTCTGGTCCGGCAATTCTTCGGACTGCACGCGGTCGACCGCCTGATGCAGATTCGGATCGAACTGCTTGCCGGCAGCCTCGATGGGCTCCAGCCCGGCTTTCTTGAGGGTCTCAAAGAGCCGCTGCGCGATCAGTTCGATGCCTTTGGCGTACTCTTTGTCGGCGGTCTCGACCTTCAGAGCGCGCCGGAAATCGTCCAGGATGGGGATGAGGTCGCGGACCATTTCCATGGCCGCGAACTGCACGTACTCGGAACGGTCGCGCTCCGCCCGGCGGCGGAAGTTGTCGAAGTCCGCGAGCGCACGCAACAGGCGGTCCTTCATATCCGCCTTTTCCGCCGCAAGCTGGTCGCGCTCGGCGGTCAGAGCCGCGATTTGGGCCTCGGGAGTCACGACCGGCAAGTTATCCTCCACGCTGGACGCCTTCTGGTTCTGGTTATCGTCTGCCACCATCTATTAGATTAACAGACCGAAGCGCAAGCTTCAGGTGGGGATGGCGGTTTCGCGCAATGTCAACTATTTTCCAGATCCCGGAACTCCGCATCAATTGTGGGGCGGGCAATACTGCCCGCAGCCGGCTTTCAGCCGGCTCTGGCCGCCCAAGAAAGGGCGGCTACGGCCAAGATTGGCCGCCCCACCGGGACCTACACGCACGTGATCCGGCTGCAGAACGCCGCTTGCACGCTTGAGAGCCAAGTACTGCTCTTCAGTGAGCTTCGAGATTGGGTTCGACGCCATCAGTTCGTAGCCGGTGAGATGCTAACCCGACGGTAAGTCCGCTGCATCCGGATCGCGACCCCAATGGAATCGATCTTCAGTTCTTTGTCCGGACCTTGGTAGTCATGCAAGGTCCATGGGCCATCCGGCTGGCGCGTGAAATGCTCGACCCGGACTTGTTCCTGATTGAACAATACATGATCTTTGAGCGAATCGGGAATCGGAACCAAAAGGCTCGCAGGTGCCGTCCTCCAACGCAAAACCGAGTTCCACAATCAGATTCCGCTGGATGCGTCCGTGGCGGTTTGTCCCGCCGGACATGGCGAACATCTCGCCATCCACGAATTCCCTGCGGAACTCCGCCGCGCGCTCGATGGCCAAATTCTGCTCTTCAGTGAGTTTCAAAACCGGCTTCGACGCCACAACGGACCTCTCCGCCGTTTACCACCAGCTTCCCCCGCCCAAAGTGACAGATCTGTCACACCCAGACGCGACGGGGTGCCAACCCTGTCACCGCCCATCTGCTCCGGCCAACCAATATCGCCTGTTCTTTCAATATGTTAACTCGCGCCAGACGAAATGGCTCCCGATGTGCAAAGCGTAAGCCGACTGGAGACAAACATGTCTTTCGATTTGCCCATCGCCGAACGAAAACTGAGAAACACCGAGCGGTTGGTTCACCAGGGTATGTGGCTGCTGTTCCTGATTGCCGCAGGTCTGATGATGATCGTGCGCCGCAGCGCTCCCGCGCGCACCGGATCGGTCTGGATCCTCGGTTGCGCCGTTCTGGCTTTCATGCTTTCGTTCGCCCTGCGCGATGTGGTGCGGAAACTCGTGCGCCGGAACACCGAAGATAAGATCGTGAAGGATGTTAAGACCTTCCTCGAGAAACAGCCGGTGATCCCGGTCGAGCGGCCCGTGGCGGCGAAAGTCGCGGTCAGCCAAACAGCCAGCCCCGAGCACGCGGTACCTTCAAAATCGGCCGGCTTCGTTATACTGAAAGACGCTGCGGCCTTCCGCACGCCAATCGGCAATCCGGTTGTATTCGAGGCGTTTCCATCACACGAGTCCACATCCGTCAGGATGGCCATCGATGCCGTGCTGATGCCGGTGCTGCACAACTGCTAAAGCGCCGGACGGCAGTCAGGCGCGCGGCTTCTTCCCCGCTGCCTTCCCGGCGGGTTTGCAACCGGTCGAGTTGGTGAAACTCCAGTTGCATGGCCGCCTACCGGTTCCGTATGGCCCAGGCCGGGACTGGTCTTTCGCGGCGGCGCAGGAAGTGTGCCGGAAAGTCTCGTGGGATCAATGAAATACGCGCGGAACTGGTCTTTCGCGGAGCGGATCATTAGTGCTCCCATAACCCCAATAAAATCAGCGCCTTGGGTTCCGAACTGGTCTTTCGCGATCTCCCAGGAAAGTTGGTTCAAGGCGCGGCGGCAAAAGCATTTTCTAATCGAATAATGATCCTGAAATCCGGGAATCCGCAGGTGCCCTTTCTGCCGTCCCAAAGGACGGCGATTTGTCCGTAAACAACCAAGATCAACCAAGCCGGGCTGACCGATACGGCCATACCCACCAAAACCAACCAAGCGCGTGATCTGCGGCATCGACTTGCCCGTCAGTTTGGCCAGGTACGCCGCACCACACCCCGCCCCTTCTTTCCCTGGGCGGCGTATTCTTGCTCCACCAGCACCTTCTCTGCCCTAGCGTAGATCTCTGCTTTCCCCTCCCCGACGAACCGCACCTCCTGGCTCGTCGCCACCAGCGCCTCCATCTGCGCCAAGCTCAACCTTTCGGCATTCTCCATTCGGATGACCATTTACCCGCAGTATCCGCCGTTTTCAGGGGAATCGGCTTTTAGAATTGTCCAATACAAGATGATCCTGAACGGCGGATCTATTTCTAATACAGGACGATATGTTAAAATAGCCTCGCAAGCCGTCGTTACTTGGTTCAGGAGCGCGCGGCAAAGCCGAGAACACCGTGCAAAAAGGGCAGATTTTTCGAACCGGCGGAAGCTGGTATCTGCGATTCTACCCGGGGGCAAGGATCTCATTGGCGAGGGGAAGAACGTCTTTCCCGGATCGGTGGTCGTCGGAATAGTATGCGGGCCTTTTGCAGACGCGGCGACAGACCGGTCGTCCGTCCTTGATGTCGTCCCGGTCAACAGCGCCGACGCGCAGCCCGAAGGTTCGCCGTCGTCCGGTCCGAAACTGCGAAGGCAATGAAGAAACTCGAACGTGCAGTGGGCAAAGAATGGGCAAAGATCAAAGAACGCAAGACGCCTTAAGTATAGTATAATCAACAACACGCCACCCTAGCTCAGTTGGTAGAGCGGCTGATTCGTAATCAGCAGGTCTCCGGTTCAAGCCCGGAGGGTGGCTCCATTTTTCAACCCGATCTAGTCCTCAGATTTGTCTCACGCAAGCTGACTTCTTCCGGTTCGGTCCTGGCTGGGTCCGAATCCTAAACCGGTGCCCCCAGCCCATGGGTACGGTCTCAATAGCCATCCTTTCATGCGCAGAATTGAGTGCATGAAGAAGACGTTTAACGTCGTCGACGAACTTTTCAAAGAGGCGAAGGCCGCTTGCGGTGCGACAACGGATACGGCGACCGTACGTTTGGGCCTTGAAGCGTTGCGCCACGCGGCCTACGAACGCCTTCGGACTCTGCGCGGCACGGAGCCTCACGCAGCGACGTGCCCAGGCGTCGGGAAAGGCCGTCGTCCAAACGAAGGGTTTGCTGATGGTCCTGGTGGACACTCCGTGTGGATTCGGTTCCTTGTCGGGCCGGGCGCCGTGAAGTGACGGGGCACCGAGTTGGTCTATGGAGAACTCCTCATTGGCGACCGGGGAGGCCGCCGGAAGCTCCTGGCCGCATATGAGCGGATGCATCAAGCGGCCACGGTTCCTCGCCGCGACATTCGTCGTGTTTGTTCGCGATCGCGACTTGCATGGTCGCGGCGTGGGTTGGATCGACGTTCACCTCCTGGCATCCGTGGTTGTGCGATTGCAGTTATGGACCGTCGACCCATGTTTCCCGGCGGTGGCTAACCAGTTTGGTGCCGCTTTACGAGGCGCCAACCTCGACGCTGGGGGAACTGTCTTGACGCCATGGATTACAGCTTGAGGCCTATGTCGCGCTAAGTCCCGGGAACTACGCACAGCCGCTGTCACGCTGCAGCCCGGCGCGCGAACCGCCCCCCATCCGCCTGTTACACTGAAAATGCATCCTATGGAAAACTTTCACGTCAACCTGGAAGAGTTCAAAGTCCTCGGCAAAGAACTGGTCGACAAGGTCCAGGAGTTGATCCACGAGGGCAACATCCGCCGCATCATCATCCGGGACGAACACGGCCACACCTTCATCGAAATCCCGCTCACCGTGGCCGCGATCGGCGCTGTGGTTGCCCCGATACTGGCGGCCGTGGGCGCGATCGCCGCACATCTGGCGCACTTCACCATCGTCGTAGAGCGAGTCGAGCACGTCCCGCCGCAGCCCCCGGCCGAAACTCCCGCGCCGCCTCCACCCACCGAAACCAAAGTCTGAAGGCAAAGGTCTGAACCGTGGCAGGCTACGATCAGGATCTCAGCCGCATCGTCGAGGAGTTGAACCGCGCCACGCCTGGTTCACGCACCGCCGACAAGCCGTCTCCGGCGCGCCCTCCGCAAAACGCCGGCTCGCTCGATCAATTGCTGGCCTTCGCCGGACGCCAAAATGCTTCCGACCTTCTGTTGATCGCCGGTACCCCCGTCGCCCTGCGCGTCAACGGCGCGCTAGCGCCGGCCGATGGACCGCCGCTTTCGCCCGAGGATGTGCGCAACTTCGTGCTGCCCCTGCTGGATTCCAGCCAGTACAACGATCTGCAAAAGAAAAAATCCGTGGATTTCTGCTTCGTGCGCGATCCCGTTGGCCGCTTCCGCGCCAACATCCACCACCAGCGCGGCACCCTGGCCGCCAGCATCCGCCTCCTGCCGGCCCGCATTCCGACGCTTGAATCGCTGCACCTGCCCGCCGCTCTCGCGCGCATCGCCGACCGCCGCCAGGGCCTGGTGCTCGTCACAGGGGCCACCGGTTCCGGCAAAAGCTCCACGCTGGCGGCCATGATCGATCTCATCAACACCCGCCGCCGCACCCACATCGTCACCATCGAAGACCCTATCGAATATCAGCACGCGAACCGCAGCTCGATCGTCGAGCAAATCGAGGTCGGACACGATACGCCCGACTTCGTCAACTCGCTGCGCAGCATTCTGCGGCAAACTCCCGACGTCATCCTGGTGGGAGAAATGCGGGACACCGAAACCATGGCCACCGTGCTCACCGCCGCGGAGACCGGCCACCTGGTATTTTCCACGCTGCATACCAACGACGCGGCGCAGTCCGTCTCTCGCATCCTGGATTCGTTTCCCGCGGCGCACCAGGGGCAGATGCGGCAGCAAGTGTCGCTGGCGCTGCTGGCCGTTGTGGCGCAGCAACTGGTTCCCGCGGTGGACGGCATCAACCGCTATCCCGCGCTCGAAATCATGATGGCCACCGACGCCGTGCGCAACCTCATCCGCAAGGGCGACGACCACCAGCTTCGCAGCCAGATCGGCATCGGCCGCGCCGAAGGCATGATGACCATGGAACAATCTCTCGCCGAACTGGTGCGCGCCGGCCGCATCCTGCGCGAAACCGCGTTTGCGCATTGCTTCCGGCCGGAGGAACTACGGCGGGTGCTGGAAGGGTAGCAGGGGACGAGACCCCAATTACTCATAAGCGCTAACTTAAGCGGGTTGGGCTCGAAGTCGACCCTCCCGGCGGGTTTCCAGATGTAGACGGTAACTTCCGAGTGGCCGACCACTCGGGATCTATCCGGCAAATCCCTTTCCAATGATCGGGTTGCCTGCGATTCCCGTTACTTGCCGGTGGGGGACTTTGCGGCGGAGTTCGTCGAAGAAGTTCAGCAGGAACGTCACGTGGGCCGCGCCGTTGTCCTCGGCGGGCGTCTCGGGCGGCGGGAACATCGCGACGTGTTTGCCGTCCGGAGCGAGGGCGTACATTAAACGGCCCCCCGCCGACCTGATCGGCCGGTCCGTCCACACGCGAGGTTTGTTCGGAGAGAACGAGCCGCTCCCTGATGCTGTATACTCCACGACCATGATGCCGGGAGCGGCGAGGTTCCGGTAGAATAGTTCGCGGCCGTTGGGCGACCACTGCGAGTACATGCCGCCGCCGGTTGAAATCTGCCATTTCCCCGGCCCTGGTTTGCCATCCGGCCCAGGAGCGGGCCGCACGTAAGCCTCATACTTTCCGGACTCATTCGAGAAGTAGGCAACATAGCGGCCGTCGGGCGAGAAGACCGTGCCCGCTGCGAAACCTTCTAAAAACAGGCTAGGCTTGCCGGGTTTAGGGTGCTCCGGATCGCTGGTGTCGAGTGGCAGGATCCAAGTAGAGCCTGAGTCATTATAGGCCAGCCGGTGGCCGTCGGGGGAGAATCCGGTTGGCCTAACAGCGTTCTTGCTTTCCGTCTCCAGCAGTACCTGCACTTCGCCCGAGCCATCCGCGCGGATCCAATTCAGATAGGATACTGCCTCGCTTGTTGAGGAAAACACCAGGTGTTCACCGTCTCGCGACCAAACGGGGGAAGTCCCTCCGGCGAGGCGGGTCAGGGCGTCCCTCTGCCGGTCATAGACAAATATCTCCTTCCCCTTGCCGGTGTCCACCCCTAGCGCAAGGCGCTTGCCATCGGGAGAAAAATGAGGATCGAAGGCATTGCCCGGAGTGGTCACCAGCGGCTCGGTCTTGCCCGAGCTGTCCATCAAAACGACGAGCCATTTCTGTTCGGTTGCGGCTCCTGGCTGATAGACAAAGATTCCGTTCCGCGAGACGTCGAATGTCGCGTCGTAAGGGGCTGTTGTGTTGCCGCTACCGGCCACATCCCCCAGTATTTGCTCGGGGCTCCCCCGGACCTCCAGGCGCACGGGATCGAAGGCCACTGCGTTCAACACACCCCGACCCAGATACACCAGGTGGCCAGCCGATACGTTCGATCCATTGGTTTGCAGGTACCGGCCAAAGTAACCACCCTTCAGCAACGTCTTCACTGCCCCGGTCCCACTTCGATGGACGCGTCAGCCAGCGTGGTCCTGAAGTCAGTGAACAATACGTCGTTCCCTCCCGGCAGTACCTGCGGCAGAAGAAGCCTTGCCCCCTTGTCCCGATTGGTCACAGCATGCGGGGATCCGCCAGAGGCGGGAATGCCCAACGGCTGCTTTCCACCGAGGCTCGCCACGATATCGCCGTTCTCGCCCCAGCTTGCGCCGTCAAACCTGCTTGCATCGGTGAGGGCGACCGGCGCGCCTCCGCGAAGCGACACTTTCTTAAGCTTGTCATCCGCCGTGAACCCGATCCACTGGCCGTCGGGCGAGAAGAACGCGTCCGAGCCATCTTCGGTACCGGGCAACGGAGTGATCGCGGATTGATCCAGCAGGCGCGTGGCTAGCAGCGGCTTGCCGTCGGCGCCGCGGATCCGGAACACGATGCGGGTTCCGTCGGGGGAGATTGCTACTGCGAAGTTCCTTCTTCCGGGGATGGAGTCGGGGCCTAGGCTGGCGTCCAGGCGGATTAGGGGGTGGTCCACCGGCGCCGCCTCGCGAAAGTGGACGAAGGATAGGCCGAGCGTTGTGAGCAGGAACAACGCAGCTAAGGCCCACGCGACCCAACCAAAACGCGACTTCTTCCGGTGAGGGCCATGGCGACCGTGGCGTCGCCGATAAGCTTGGCGGCGCTGGCGCTCAACTTGGCAAGTCCGAAGTCCAGCAGCTTGATGCCTAGCCTGGTGACGAGAATATTCGCTGGCTTCAAGTCGCGATGGGTGATGCCCTTCTTGTGCGCCGCGTCGAGGGCGTCGCAGATCTGCGCGGCGTACTTCAGTGCCTGATCGAGAGGGAGGGGCCCCTTGAGCGGCGCGCCCTCGATGTACTCCATCACCAGATAATTGGGTCCGACATCGTATAAGATCAGATGTTGGAATGATTCAGCGCCGCCACGGCGCGAGCTTCGCGGTCGAAGCGTTCACTGAATTCAGCGCTGGAGGTTTTGATCGCGACGATGCGGTCGAGGCGCGTGTCGCGGGCCTTGTACACTTCGCCCATACCTCCCGCTCCCATCACGGAGAGGATTTCGTAGGGACCGAGTTTTTCGCCTGATGAAAGCGGCATTCCCTTGATTCAGTTCAGTGTACCCGATCAGAAGGCGGTCAAGTCCTGTGTTACGGCGCATCCGGAAGCTATCCAGCACCCACGATTTCGAAAAATTCCCGTACACGTCGCCCATGCCGCCAACCCCGACCGGCGCAGGGGGATGTAAAACCAAATTTGTGGATTGGCTGGACCGTCGCGTGAACGTGGATCGGCTAGTTTAACCCATATAGCACTAACGTACCTTCTCCCACACAATCTTCCAGCGAACAACTCCGGGCTCTATTGCCTCCACGCCGCTCAGCACCAGGCGGCCATCTTCGAACTTGTACGGCCGGATCTGGCGCGATCCTTCAAAGCCGCGTCCTGTGGCAACTTCAGGTAAATGGACGAGGCGGTTATTCTTCGCGTCAATCTCATACCGCCCGCAGTAGGCAAACGTGCCCTCGGCGGCTGCGAGCTTCACCTCCGTGGTCGGGTGCTGGGGGTCAGCCCACTTCGGCCGGTCCGGATTTACCAGATCGGCGCACATGTATCCATCGCGGGAATACATGATGAAGCCTTTTCCATGGGGTCCGTATTGAGGATATGGGCGGGTTGTGCCGTCTTTGAGGGTCTGCTCCGTAGAAACCAGTTTCCACGTGCCGACAATGCGATCCCGAATCTCTGCCTCGCTTTGGGCGAACACAATCCCGTTCCCCATCAGGAGTGCCGCCAGTACCAACGTCCCACTCTGCATGCCTGGTTCTCCTTTAGTGCAGTTTAGCAGTGAGAGATGTGGATAGGGAGTGGATGACGGCGCACTCGGAAGGAATTCTGCCTTACTGGCCTGCGCGTCGCCTGTGGCCACTCGGTTAGACTGTCTGAATGGCCCTCTCGCGATTTTCCGTTCTCCTGCTTCCCGTCGTAATGCTCGCGGCCGCGCCGCCCGTTTCGGAATCGTACAAGGACGTTTCCGCGCGCATTATCGCCGCCGCGCTGGCCGACCAGGACGGGTACGCCAAGCTTTCCTATCTCTGCGACCGCATCGGCAACCGGTTGAGCGGTTCCGACTCGCTGAACGCCGCGATTCAGTGGGCCGCCGCGCAAATGAAGCGCGACGGTTTGGAGAACGTGGCCACGCCCGCCGTCAAAGTGCCGCACTGGGTGCGCGGCCGCGAGGACGCCGAAATGGTCCAGCCGGTGCGCCATCCGCTTACCATGCTGGGGCTGGGCGATAGCGTGGGCACCCCGCCGGACGGCATCACCGCCGAGGTGGTCTCCGTCGCCAGCTTCGACGCGCTGAACGCCCTCGGCCGCGAGAAGGTGGCCGGCAAGATTGTCCTGTTCAACGTGCCCTATGAAGGCTACGGCAAGACGGTGCCCTATCGTTCCGATGGCCCTTCGCGCGCGGCCAAGCTGGGCGCGGCGGCGATGCTGATCAGATCGGTCGGGTCGCTCGCCATGCAGACTCCCCACACCGGCGCTCTGAACTATTCGGAAGCGGACCCCAAGATTCCCGCCGCCGCCATCACGTTCGAAGATGCCACCCTGATCCAGCGCCTGACCGATGCCGGCGAAACCGTCAGTGTCCATCTGCATATGGAGGCGCACATGCTTCCCGACGCCGATTCCGCCAATGTGATGGGCGAAATCCCAGGACGCGAGAAGCCCGAAGAAATCGTCGTAATGGGCGGCCATATCGATTCATGGGACGTGGGTGCCGGCGCGCAGGACGATGGCAGCGGCATCATGGCCGCGCTCGAAGCGGCGGCCGTGATCAAGAAATTGGGATTGCATCCGCGGCGCACGCTGCGCGTGGTGTTCTGGACCAATGAAGAAAACGGGGGGGCCGGCGGCCGCGCCTATCGCGCCATGCTAGACGGCAAAACTGACGGCAAGATACACGACTACGTGGCCGCCATCGAAATGGATGGTGGCGCCGAAAAGCCTCTGGGTTTTGGCGTGAGCCCCGGCGGGGCCGCGCTGGCGCGCGCCAAGGAGATCGGGCGTCTGCTCGAACCGATAGGCGCGGATACCATTCGCGAAGGCGGTGGCGGGGCCGATATCGCTCCCCTTATGCACGATGGCGTCCCCGGCCTCGGCCTGTTGACGGTCGAGCAGCACTACTTCGACTGGCACCACACGCGCACCGATACGGTGGACAAAATCGACCCGCAAGAATTCCGGCAGTGCATCGCCGCCATGGCGGTGATGAGCTACGTGCTGGCCGACATGCCGGAACGCCTGGGAGAATAGTGCCGCGAGCCTTTCTGATCGATACGGATACCGCCTCCGACGATGCCGTGGCTTTGATAATGGCCTTGCGCGCGCCCGATGTGGAGGTGCGCGCCATCACCATCGTGGCTGGCAACGTGCCCGTAGCGCAGGCGGCCCGCAATGCGCTTTATACCGCTGAACTGTGCGGCTCCGATGTGCCGGTCTATCCCGGCGCGCAACGTCCCCTGCTGCGCGAATACATGCACGCCGAATGGTTCCACGGCAAAGATGGCCTGGGCGACCACAACTATCCAGCGCCTCGCCGCGCGCCCGAGCCCACGCACGCCGTGGAAGCCATCGTCGAAACCATTCGCGCCAATCCCGGCATCACGCTGGTCACGCTCGGCCCGCTGACCAACGTGGCGCTGGCGCTGGCTTGCGCGCCGGAGATCGCCGCGAATGTCGGCCGTGCGGTAGTGATGGGCGGCGCGCCGTGCTGCGAGGGCAACGTGACGCCTGCGGCCGAATACAACATCTGGGTGGATCCTGAAGCAGCCCGCATGGTGGCGCGCTCCGGCCTTCCCATCGAGCTGGTGGGCTGGCATCTGTGCCGGGGAGCGGCTGCCCTGAACCCCGCCGATATCGAGCACGTACTGAACATCGGCACGCCCTTGGCGCGTTTCGCCATTGAATGCAACAGCACGGCCATGGCGGCGTATAAGGTGCAGACTGGCGAAACCGGCATTTCGCTGCCCGACCCGGTGGCCATGTCGATCGCGCTCGATGCAGGGATATGCACATCGGCCAGCGCGCACTACCTCGACATCGAAACCGCCAGCGAGCTGACGCGCGGCATGACGGTGGTGGACCGTTTGGACATCGCCGGCAACGATCGCAACCGCGCCATTTGGACGGCGCTGGATGGCGGCGGGAAGGCCCGAATCTGCTGGACGATCGACGTGCCACGCTGGAAGCAGGCGCTCTACGCCTCGCTCGTGTGATGACCTAGTACTACTGGGTAATAAACTGCTGGCGGCCCCGTGGCGCAGGCACTTTTGCCTGCCGGGTCGAGACTCTTCTCGACCCTTGCCTTGGCGTGCTCGCCAAGCGCCGGCATGAGTGCCGGCGCGGCAGACTGAGAGTCTGCGCCACGACGTTTCGAAGAGTTTTGTGACCCAGTAGTACTAGTGGGGCGGACCCCCTGGTCCGCGCGGGTTCCCCTGGACCCGCTCTTCACTCGAAGACATTGCGGATAGCGCCGCCGCCACGGTGGTCTCGCCGCGCACACCGGTACGGGCTTCCAACTCGCGCAGCAAGACCGGCTCCAGCCCCTGGGGATCGAAATCCACTTCGCAAGCGGAGATTTCGGCGTCGCTGGCGCCATCGAAGCACAGCTCGCACACTCCCAGATCGCCTGATTCGCAACGCACTGGAGGGCCAAACGTGCGGCACGTGATGGGCCGCGCCGCATACAGATCGCACGTTCCGGTTTCGGGATCGAGCGCGGGGCAAGGGTCGTCGTCAGCCATCGGCGCATGGCTGGCGACCGCATCCGCCGTGCGCTGACTGACGCGCGCAGCCCGCTCCGGATCGCGGGTTTCCAGTTCGCCGAGCCCGCGCCGCAACCGGGCCGCGTCGAGCTGCGTGATTGGAAACTCGCCCAAACAGCACTGTGCGCAACCGGGACGGCACAGCAGCCACGGCCCACTCAAGCGCGCCGCTTCAGCGAGGGCGGCGTCTATTATTTGGATCAGCGTGTGGTCGCTGGGCATATTGCAATTTAAGAAACGTCCCCTGTTACAAATTTGCCCAAGCTGTCTCCTCCTCGGGTGAGAGCCAATCCCTCGACAGCGAGGACTCAGAAAGGTGAGCCGGCACGGCTTCTAATTCCTGAACGATGATTTCCTTGTTGCTCAACTGCCTCCCCCGGCTTCATATTAACGGATATGTAGCGCTGTTGGGCCGCTTGCCAAGCGGCTGTCCGGAAGCGCGGCCATCCCCGCTTGGTTTATGTTCTGTCCTGCGGCACAATAGAGAAAGGGAGAGAACGCAATGGTCAACCTGACCATCGAAGTTACGGACGACCTCGCGCGCAGCCTTGGAGAAATTGCGGCGGCACAGCACAAGAGCATCCAGGATCTGGCTATCGAACGATTGAGTTCGCTCGTGGAAGTGGACCCTGAACATCGCGCGGGATCCCCCGCCGCAGTGTTGCGAGCCATGCAGGCCTCCCCCCATCTGAGTGCTTCGGATGTTGACGAACTCGATCGGGCCATAGCGAGCGGGCGGTTGCCGGTCCGGACACGCGATCTATTCCCGGACTGATCCAACCGTGATCTACCTCCTGGATACGAATGCGATCAGCGCGCTCATGCGGGCAGATACGCGAACCGAATCTTGGCTCTCGTCCGTGCGGCTCGACGATCGGGTCGTGATCTGTAGTATTACCCGAGGCGAAATCCTGTTCGGCATAGGAAGGCTGGCTCAGGGAAGACGCCGCGCCGAACTCGAAGCGAAGGCCCAAAACCTGTTTGCGGCTTTGCCGTGTGAGCCGATCCTGCCAAGCGCCGGCGATTTCTACGCGAGGCTGAAGACAACCCGGCAGAGCCACGGCCGGCCCCTCAACGAGAATGACCTATGGATAGCCGCGACTGCCCTCGCGATCAACGCAACGCTCGTGAGCCATGACCGCGACTTCCAAGAGATAGAAGGACTCGCAGTTGTGGCGCCCTGACTATTTGACGCCCCCGCCCCACCGCCGCCACACCATAAACGCCACCACCCCGCTCGCCAACACGCCCAGCCCTCCCAGCACGAACGTCCAGCCGGATGTCGCAAACACATAGCCCCAACCAATCAGCGCCAGCACGCTCGGCAGCGGATACAGCCACATCCGAAACGGCAGCCGCACATCCGGCCGGGATCTGCGCAGCACCTCCACGGCCGCAATCTGCCCCACAAACTGAATCAGAATGCGCGCCGTCAAGGTCGCCGAAACCACCCAATCGAGGCTCAACATCCCGCCCGCTATGGCCAGCCCGCCGATCACCAACAGCGACACGTAAGGGAAATCGCCCTTCGGGTGCAAGCGCGCGAAGGGCTTCCAGAAGTATCCGTCGAGCGCGGCTGCGTACGGCACGCGGCTGTAGGCCAGCAGCAGCGCGAACACGGAGGCCACCGCCGACCACAGGATCAGCACGGTCACCGCGCGGCCGGCCCACGGCCCGTAAAGAATCTCCATGAAGCGGGCGGCTACGAACTTGGATTGCGCCGCTTCGCGCCACGGCACCACCGCCATGATGGCGAGGGTCATCAGCGCGTACATGGCGCCCACCAGCAGCACCGAGAGCACGATGGAGCGCGGCATGGTTCGCTCCGGCCGGCGCACCTCGCCGCCGACGAAGCAGACGCCGTAGTAGCCCAGATAGTTGTACATGGCGATCAGTGTGGCGCCGCCCAGTCCCGCCATGAAGGCCGGCGAAATCGTGAAGGCGTGCGGCGGAAAGTCGAAGGCGCGGCGGGCATCGAAGTGCGCGAAGCCGGCGGCCACGATCCACGCCACGGTGGCCAGCATGCCGATCCATAGCACCACCGTCAGCCGGCCTACCGAGCGGATGCCGCGGTAAAGCAGCGCGATCACCAGCAGCCCCACCACCAGCACGCCCAGGCGCGTCTCCCAAACGCCGATGCCGCCGCGGAAATAGCCCAGGTATTGCGCGAAACCGATGTAGCCGGTGGAGATCTCCAGCGGCCCGCTGAAGATGAATTGCCAGATGAACAAAAATGGCAGCAGGGCGCCCAGCCGCGTGCGGCGGAAGGCCTCGCGCAAGTACAGATAGCTGCCGCCTTCCCCCGGCATGGCCGCCGCCAGTTCCGCCCACACCAGCCCGTCGCACAGCGCCAGCACCGCGCCCACGGCCCAGCCCAGCATGCACTGCGGCCCGCCCATGGCGCCGATCATCAGCGGGATGGTCACGAAGGGGCCCACCCCGACCATGTTGCTCATGTTCAGGGCGGTGGCTTCCAGCAGCCCCAGCCCGCGCGTCAATCCATGCCGTTCGGCCATCGTTCGATCTTAACCTGAGTTTTCATTGCGGCTGCGGACGATTCGGAGCCTGCCTACAAAATATTGACAAGCGCCTGGCGGCCATCGAGCGCCGATGAGCCGTTTGCGATGCCGGCGACGGCGTAAGAACCTGCCTTACTGCTGGCGGGGTCGGGGGCGGGGGCGGGGGGGCGGGGTTTTGCCGCGCAGCCCACTGTCGTAGAATCTTAGTTTGCCCGATCTCCTGGTAACGGTGGTGGTTCCTACTCTGGCCGCGGATGCCAGGCTTCAGGAATGCGTCGCCGCCCTGGACAGGCAGACGCAACGCGATTTTGAAGTGATTATTGTCGATAATAGCGGCTCCGGCGCGGTGCGGCGCAACGGGGCGGTACAGGCACGCGTGCGGGTGATCGAAGAGCCGCGCAACGTGGGTTTCGGCGCGGCCATCAACGACGCTTTCCGGCAGTCGCGCAGCCCGTATCTGGCCACGCTCAACGACGACGCCGCACCCGATCCCGGATGGCTGGCAGCCTTGGTATCGGCCATCGAAGCGCGGCCGGATGCGGGCATGTGCGCCTCGCAGGTGCGGCTCTACGGCG
>Ga0302325_10003676_pt1 | contig 35999 bp, 38 predicted proteins | sample Palsa_T0_2_FD_201948 | JGI IMG/M metagenome (GOLD analysis project Ga0302325, IMG submission 201948) | Peat permafrost microbial communities from Stordalen Mire near Abisko, Sweden - Palsa_T0_2 | ecosystem: Environmental > Terrestrial > Soil > Palsa > Peat permafrost | place: Sweden: Abisko...
GGCGTTTGCACCGGTCAGCGTATGGGCGGCGTTCTCGTAGTCGGCGGGTGAGAGCATCCCGAGCGTGGAGTGCCTGCGCCGGCGGTTGTAGAACGTCTCTGCGCCGCGTAGGCTCGCGATGTGCCCACCCTTGAGGAGATCGTGTTCCAAGCCGGTCGTGACGCGCTCGCGGATCAGGACGGCGTTGTCACTGGCGTCCGCCAGCGTACAGGGACCCTCCTCGCCGCCCACGCGCTCGTTGCGTCCTTCCTGGGCGCCACTACGGTCACGGCGAAGGGTCTTCACGGCTTCAGCTGGGTCGCGCGCGTCACGCTGCTGCTCGGCCTGATCATCGCTGCCGTGCTGCTGTCCAACTGGAGGCTTCGATTCGCCGTCGACGCGCCAGATTTGTACGCCGAGCTGTACGACGAGGCTGCCGCCGAAGCCGAGAATGACACCCTTGGCTGGCTCGTCTCCGCCGCGTACGGCTATCACAACCTGCGCCGCGCGAACACCAAACGCGTGAGGATCATGGGCGTCCTCCTTACTCTGCTCGGAGCCCTGATGGTCCTGCAAACCGTCTTTTGGCTTGTGGCGCTGCGGTAGAATTGGCTTCGATGGCACCCCGCCCCGTCCCACCAGACCAGATCAAATCCCCCTCAATCAAGATCGGGATTCAGGAAGGCCGCGGCGGCTCGACTCCTCCGGCGCCCCGCCCGAGCGGCAAGTAGCACCGCGCCGGTCAGACGCTGGGTCATGCGGAGCGTGTTCGGCGGCCGGGCGCCAGCCCGTACCGGGCGCGCTGCCCGTGGGCGAGCTCGAGCAGCTCAGCGCGGCGCCGCGGGCCGGCCTGCCCGGCCAGGACCGACGTGTCGCCGTCCCCGGTCGGCTCGGCGTGCGTGTTCATCCACTCGCCGACCTCGTCCAGGGACGAGAACCGCGATCGCGTCGGACGGATGAGCGGTGTGCGGCTCATTCCCACAGTGCAGGGCCACGCGGCAGCCCCAGAACCGTGTCCCGAACCATGTCCCGAACTCGACAATTCTGACCCGCTCCAACCTCACCTAACTGCACTCAGAACCCCGTATCTACGGCAAATGCCCTGCAAATGAGCAACTTGTAATGAAGAGGTTTCCGGTTCGATTCCGGAGGCGGGCTCTGGAGAAGGGGCTGGTAATCCAGGAGTTTGGGGAGCCGCCCCTTAGACGTGCCGACGCGACCAGTATTGGGTCTAGCCTCCCATCGGGAGGTCTATCGACGCGAGATGTCCGCCCCTTGGCCATGGCCCCAGGGGGCCAGGTGACGTCAGGATTCCGGTGTGGCTGAAGCGATCGACGACGAAAGCCGGGTCGTCGACGGGGCGTCATCGGACCTCGGCGCGGGATCCGCCGACTGTCGGAACTGGGTCGATCACGTAATCGTCTGTGGGCTGCATGAGGTCGGTTTGCGGACAGTGGAGCAGCTGCAGCTCGCCGGCGCCCGCGTGGTGGTCCTCGAGGACGACGCGGACGAACGGTTCGCGAGGGTGGTACGCGCGTGGGGGATCCCGCAGCTACCGCGCGTTGCGCACCTGACCGAACCGCTGTACGACGCCGGGATCGCAGGCGCCGCGGCGGTAGTTTGCATCGAGTCGAGCGACCTCAGGACGCTCGAAACGGTGCTGCTCGTCCGGGATCTCCGACCCGATGTGCGCATCGTCGCGCATCTTGACAATCCGGCGGTCGCGCGAGCCGTTGAAGAGGTCACCGGAGCCGCGACGGTGCTCGACGTCGCGGCGCTGTTCGCCCCATCGGTGATCGAGGCGTGCCTCGGCCGTCGCGCGCACGACATCTCCCTCGGCTCAACCGAGTTTGTGACCATCGAGGTGATCGCTCCGCGGCCCGGGACACTGCGCGAGCTCTACGGAAGCCTCGTCCCGCTTGGTGTCACCACGGACTCCGAGCAGGAGCCGATCGTCTGCCCGGGGCGCGACCAGCAGGTAAGCGAGCACGACCGCGTCACGCTGCTCGGCACCCGAGGGGAACTCTCAGCTGCAGGGATCCGCATTAGTTCTCCGGCGGGGGCCGACGTGGTGGAGGCCGGTCACCGCGCGCTCGGCGTGATGCGCAGGCTGATCGGCAACCTGATGGGCGACGGCGGCCACTCGCTGCGGGTCGCGCTCGGATGCGCCGTCGGGCTGCTCGTCGTGTCGACCCTGGTCCTGAACTTCGGGTACGCGACCCGTTCCGGCCACGACCTCGGGGTGATCAATGCGATGTACTTCACGGTCGAAACAATCGCGACCGTCGGATTCGGCGACTTCTCGTTCGCGACCCAACCGACGTGGATGGAGGTGTACGGGATCTGCCTGATCCTCGCGGGCACAACGCTCGTGACGACGATCTTCGCCCTCCTCACCAACACGCTCGTGTCCCGCCGGATCGCACAGTCGCTCGGTCAGGCCCGCATCCCCGGGATGAGCGGCCACGTCGTGATGGTCGGCCTCGGATCGGTCGGCATGGAGGTCCTCGACGGGCTGCTTGCGCGCGGCCGTGAGGTAGTCGTGGTCGAGCGTGACGAGACCAACCGCTACCTCAACCAGGTCCGTCAGCGCGGCGTGCCGCTCGTGCTCGGCGACTCAACGCTCGGTCAGACCCTCGACTCAGTCAATCTCTCACGCGCCGCGTCGGTCGCGATCGTCACCTCGGACGACCTGACCAACATCGAGACCGGACTCGCGGTGCGCGACCGGCTCGGCGATCGATGGGCCGACGTGCCGGTCGTCTTGCGGGTGTTCGATCGCGAGCTCGGCAGGCGGCTCGAACAGAGCTTCGACTTCCGGCACGTGTGGTCGACGGTAGCGATTGCCGCCCCCTGGTTCGTCGGCGCGGCGCTCGGGCTCGAGGTCCTCTACAGCTTCTACGTCGGCAGCCACCCCTTCCTGCTCGCGCGACTCCACGTCCACACCGGCGGTGGGCTCGAAGGGCTCGCGATGAGCGACCTGTCCGCGCGCATCCGTGTGATCGCGATCAACCGTGCCACGTCCGGCGACGAGCTCGAGCACCCACCCCGCCGCGGGACCCGCCTCCAGGCAGGGGACGAGGCTTACCTCGCCGGCCCCTACGAGGAGCTGCTTCGCGTGCTGAAACGGGAGCGGGAGCGTGCTACTCCTGAGGAATAGGCGCAGAACGCAGAAGCCAGCATGTGCTCGATCGACATGAGCGAGTACGACCGGAACTTCTGGGAAGAGCGCTGGTTGCAAGCTCTGCGCGAGCACGGGGATCGCGTTGTGCAGCGGCCCCCGAATGCCCATCTGAGCGCCGAGGTCGGCGACCTGCGTCCCGGACGCGCTCTCGACGCGGGCTGCGGCCACGGGTCGGAGACGCTGTGGCTCGCTGCGCACGGATGGCAGGTCACCGCGGTTGACTTCGCCGCGACGGCCCTGGCCTATGCCCGGTCGACGGCCGAGGCGATGGGGCCCGGCGTCGCCGAGCGCATCGATTGGGTCGAGGCCAATCTTGCGCACTGGACGCCTGAGCGGGACAAGTACGACCTTGTCGTCTGCCTGTATGTCCACGTGGCCGGGTCGGTCGAGGAGATGGTGCAGCGGATCGCGACCGGGGTCGCTCGCGGCGGAACCCTATTCCTGGTTGGCCATCGCCCGATCGACCCGGCCACCGGCGCGGCGACGGCCGCGGCCGGGCAGGTGCAGGTCTCTGTCGAAGCTGCGCTCGCCGCCCTCGATCCTGACCGGTGGGAGCTCCTCGTCGCCGATGACCGTCCGCGGCCGATTGCCGGTACCGGCGTCGATGCCGTAATCCGAGCGCGACGCCGCTCCTGAGAACCGATCTTGATCGAGGCCTGCTCGCGGTCGAGGTCGAGTTCGACGTGACCGCTTCTGGTGAAACCCAGACACAACTCCGCGGAAACGCCGCGCCGAACGCTTGTATGCGATAGCGAACATGTCGGAGCGCCCTATCCAGGCCGCAGCGACCGCGCAGCCCCGTCGGCGTGGTCGCGAGTGGCGGTATGCTCTGGGCGGACCCAACTCGCATTGGGATGGCGGCGATGATCCGGCTGGGGTCGGGATGAGAGCATTGGCGAGGTTGACGCGGACACGGGCGGCGGCGCTGGCGGTGATCACGGCGTGCGGCGTGGCGGCGTTGGGCGCAACCGCGGAGGCGTCGTCCGGCAAGGTCCCGCGGTGCGAGAAGATCACGGTCGAGGGCGCACGCTGGGGCGTGTACGTCTCGAAGGGGAAGGTCGGCTGCACGACCGCCGGCATGGTGTTGAGGAGGGTGCTCGCGGGCAAGGGGACGCCCATCGTCAACAACGGCACGGGCGGCGTCCGCTACGAAGGCTGGCTGTGCCCATACGACCAGATGGGACTCGTGACCTGCCAGTACGGGACCAAGCCGGTCGCCCGGCCTGGACGGAGTATCTTCGCTCTGAGCTGCGCGACCGAGGCCGACGGGGAGCCAGGCTGCCCGGCCCGCGGCGAGGACTGACCAACATCAGCTGAGCGACGTAACTGCGGACTGCCCGTCGTCGCTTCTCGTGCATCCGGGGGAGTCACAACCGGCTGTCGCTCCACGGGTGGCGGCGCAACTTTGCTCTGCGCACCTCGTTGGTTGTGGGTGATGAGGTTGTCGCTGACACGGAGCGTTGGCACGCTGCTGATCTGTCTTGTGGCGTTGCTCGCGTTCGCGTCGCAGGGGCGGGCTGCGGGGCCGCTGGTCTGGTCGGGTCCGTCGCCGATGGACTATCAGTCGCCGTATGCGAACCCGATCGCGTTGGACGCGGTGTCCTGCCCGACGGTTTCTCTGTGCGTGGCGGCTGACGTCGACGGTGCGATCTTTGCTTCGCTTGACCCGACCGGCGGCTACGGCACCTGGGTGCCAGTGGCGGTCGACGCGCCGGTCGTGCTACGTGCTATCTCATGCCCGTCAGCCGTGCTCTGCGTTGCCGTCGGCGGGAGCGACGTGGTGGTCTCTCGGGACCCGACCGGCGGGCCCGCGAGTTGGCAGGTGGCGAGCGTCGATCCGGCGGGCGGCCTGACGGGCGTCTCATGCGCGTCGAGCTCGCTTTGCGTCGCTGTTGACGGATCCGGCAACGTCGTAGCGTCGGCCGATCCGACCGGGGGAGCTAGCGCGTGGACGATGCAGGACGTCGCGCCGGGAAGTGCGGTAACCGGCATCGCGTGCCCGTCGGCGTCGCTGTGCGTCGCCGTTGACCGCGCGGGGGACATCATCACCAGCGTCGATCCGACCGGCGGCGCAGGCGCTTGGCGGCTCGGTTATCTCGACCCGGCTTCGACTGCTGTCGGTACTGGGTTTACCAGCGTCGCGTGTCCGTCGGCGTCGCTCTGCGTCGCCGGGGACGTTGCCGGGAACCTGTTCTTCACCGCCAATCCTGCTGATGGCGCCGGGGCCTGGAGCGCGTCCCATATCGACTCGGCGCAGATGCAATGTGGGGAGGGCAAGTACGAGCCGATCTACTGCCAGGCCACGATCGCAGGCCTTGACTGCCCCTCGGCTTCGACATGCCTGGCGCTCGACGGCGCCGGCAACGTGCTCACGTCCAGCGCTCCAGGTGGTGGCGTGTCGGCCTGGAGGGTGACGGGAACTCCCAACGCGACAAGCCTCTCCTGTCCCTCCACGACCGTGTGCTTCGCTCCCGGCGACGGGACGATCATCCTTTCCACCGATTCCTTCGGCGATCCTTCTTCGTGGACCCAGACCGCCGTATTCGATGGCACTCCTGAGCTCACAGCGGTTTCCTGCTCGCGCGCGATGTGCGCGGTCGGCGACGCCTCCGGGCATGTCCTGACCTCACTCGCACCGACCGCCGGTCCAGCCTCGTGGACCTCTACCTACATCGGCCCGTGGGGTTTCCAGGACCTGAGTTGCCCGTCGGCCAACTTCTGCGCGGGCGTCAGCTTCTCCGGGGAAGTGATGGCGTCCGATGACCCGTCCACGCCAGACCCAACGTGGGTCGAGACCAACCTGGGAATGGCGGGCCTGTTCACGATCTCGTGCCCCTCGGCGTCACTATGCGTCGCGGCCGACTATCGCGGGCAGATCGCCACCTCAAGCAACCCTACCGGTGGCACGGCCACGTGGACAGTCAGAACCGTTGACTCCGCCGAGCGTCCTACCGCACTGTCGTGCCCGTCAGCTTCCCTATGCCTTATGTCTCTCGACGGTGATGGGCAGGTGGCGAGCACGACCGACCCGACGGGACCCGCCAGCGCCTGGCGTGTCGCCTCGGTCGACCACGCGCGTAGCATCGGCGGGCTTGCGGCGATGCTGGGCGTTTCCTGTCCCACTGTCTCACTGTGCGTGGCAACTGACAACGCCGGCCACGTCATTGTTTCGACCGACCCGCGCAACTCAAGGGCGCGCTGGACCTCCCACGACGTCAACCAGCAATACTCGGTCGGACAGATCGATTGCCCGAGCGCGACCCTATGCGTGGCCTCCATCGCCTCGCAGCTGCTGAGCACAACCGATCCTACGGGACCGGGGCGGTGGCAGATCGCCCAGATCGGATCCCAGGGAGCCAACTGGGTCAGCGCGCTGAGCTGCCAGTCGACCATCCTGTGCCTGGCCGTCAGCGGACCAAACGCCTTCTTCGGTACCCCAGCACCGCCGCCGTCGAGCGCCCAGATCGCCGCCGCGATGCGACCACAACTGGTCCCCGCGACCCGAGCCCGAAAGACCAAGAGCCTCCTAAAGGCACACAGCCTGACAACGTCCGCGACCTCACTCAGCGCGGGTACGTGGCGCGTCACCTGGTATGCCGGCAACCGATCGATCGCCTCCGGCAACACGCGCTTCCCCGCCGCGGGCACGAAGACGCTTAAGCTCAGGCTCACGGCCGCGGGCCAGCGCCTCCTCGCGCGCTTACTCAGCCTCCGCATCCGGGCGACTGGCACCTTCACGACCGCCGCCGCCCACGCCACGACCACAACCGTCATGCGCTCATTCACGCTACGCCGCTGAATCGCGGGACGACGAACGACGACGAGAAGCACTGTTAGCCTTTCGAGATAGTGCCACTCGTCTAGGCAGAGGTCACATGGGCAGCGCCGTCCAGTCCGAAACCATCGTCCCGTTGCGTCCCGCCGCGGCGTTCCGGGCCGTCACTCAAGCCCTCGCCGACGCGCTCGAGCTGACCGGCGCCCTGCTCGCCTTCGGCGGCCGGCTCGTGCTCTTCACCGGCTCGCCGGCGATGGCCGGCACCCCGCCGCGCCCGAGCCATCGCCAGCCGCCTCCAGTTCCGTGAGGATGGCGAACTGGAGTCGCTGGCTCGCAGCGCCGGCTTCACCGAGGTGCGAGTCAGCCGGCCCGACCTCCGCGCGTTTGCCTCCTGTCGCGGAATCACCGGCGAGATGCTCTCGATGTTCGCCCCCGAGATGGGGCAAATCCTCGCCGCAATCAAGCGCGCATAACCGCCGCGGAGGATTCCCAAGGCGGCTAAGCAAACAGGCCGCGCGCGTACCAGTCCTTGCTGTCGCGCACGCCCGGCACAGCGAAGAAGTAGCCGCCCCCGATCGGCGAGATGTAGTCGACCATCGGCTCGCCGATCAGTCTGGTCTGGTTGGCGATGAACTGGCGCGCGAGGTTCTGCTGGAAGCAGTTGAAGATCAATCCCATGTTGAGGTTGCCGGCTAGGTCGACGCCGTTGTCGTAGTTGTAGCCGCGGCGGAAGATGCGGCTGTCCTCCGTGGCCTTGGTGCGCGGGTTGGCCAGCCGGATGTGGGCGGTGAGCGGGATGACCTTGCCCTTCGGGTCGGCGGCGAAGTCGGGAGACGCGGTTAGGCTGCCCGTGCCCAGCACGTGCCCGCTGGCGCGGTAGCGGCCGATCATCGTCTGCTGCTCGTGCAGCGAGACCCGGTCCCAGAACTCGATGAACATCCGGATGATCCGGCAGACATGGTACGTGCCGCCGGACGCCCACTCGGGCTCACCGATACCCGGGACGACCCACAGCAGCCGGTCAGCGACCTCCGGATCGGCGACCTTCGGGTTGGCGATCCCGTCCATGAAGCCGAGGTGATTGCGCGGGACGCCGACGGGCCGATCGGGTGAGACAAAGCCGTCCATCCGCCACAGGATTTGCATCTCGCCGCGAGTGTGCTTGGCGATGTCCCGCAATGCGTGGATGGCCGTGTCGGGACTGCCGGCACAGATCTGTAACAGCAGATCGCCACCGCACAGGTCACGGTCGAGGTCGTCGTTGGGGAACGATGTCATCTCGATCAGGTGCCTCGGCTTGCGTGCGGCGATACCGAAACGCCCGTCGAACAGGGTCGAGCCGAGCCCGACCGTGACCGTCAGCCCATCGGCGGGGATATCGGGCCCGAGGGTGCCGCTGTCTGACGGCGGTGCAACGGGCCCGAGGTTGGCCGGGGCGCCGCCCTGGGTCAGGAAGCGGGCGCGGCCGGTCAGCGTCTTCAGCAGGTCGATGAGCTCGCCACGGGTGGTCGCGGTGACGTTGAAGGACACGAAGCAGGCGGCGGGCGGTGGCCGACTGACGATCCCCGCCTGCCACGGGCCTTGGAACGGAACCGCCGGGAGCCGAGCCGCGGGGTCGGTAGCGACTGCGTACTGAAGCGGAGCGTTGGCTTGCAGCGGGTCCTGAGGGCCCGCCTGCGCCCGACCCTGATGCTCGGCAGCCTCGCCCTCGGCTATGTGAGCACCGCCGAGCGCGCCTGCCGCTACCGCGGCGGCGCCTGAGCGAGTGAGGAACTGGCGACGGTCGAGCATCAAGCCCCAGCCTGGATCGACGGCGCGTCAAGCACGGATAGTGGGGGATTCTCGCATGGACCTGGGCGCGGCGATCCAGACGCCCCGCGGTGAGGAACCCGCGCGGCCGGCGCCGCGCTGGTGCGAGACTTCGGCGTCGTGCCCGCGTTCAGGCGCACAACCCTGATCGCCGCGGCTGCTGCGGCTCTAGCCGTCGGCATCGGAGCCGCGGTTCTCCTTGGACCCCTGGGCGTGCTCGGGACGGACGCGGCGAGTCCGCCCTGCTCGTCGTATCCGACTCCCGGCACGGCGGCCCCAGCCGGGACCAAGGTACCCGCGGGCCTCGCGGACGAATACTCGGTGTTCAGCGCGTCACAGCGCCCCGTTGATCGGCTCGGTCCGGGCCAGGTCGCCTCGCTCGACGCGTCCGGCGTGATCATGTCGGGAACCCGGTTCGTCGGCGACGCCGCCGCCGGTGGCCGCATCTACCTCGTGCCCGCCGAGCACCTCCTCTCCTTGCGTATCGCTCCGCAGCGATGCCTAACGCCGGTCCAGCAAACCATCGAGCGCGAGTCGCTGCCCCAATTGCGAGGCGAGTATCGCCAGGCGGCGCTGTGCGTCGCTGTGCTTGGCGGCAACGGCCGAACGCAGGAATGTAGTCCGGCGTCAGGCACGCCCTATCCCCTGCTCTCTGCCCGAGGCACGCCAGGGTTCGGACTCGTGCCGGACGGCGTCAGCATGGTCACGGTGACCTACTGGGCCGCACCGCCGCGCACGGTCGCGGTTCATCGCAACTTCTTCTCGATCGTCGTGCCATCCCAGGCCGCGCCACCGTGCGGGGTGCAGTGGCTTGACCCGACCGGCGACGTCAAGAGGACCGTCCTTGGCTGCTCGTACCTGATCGCGGAAAGACGGGAGCTGAACGAGTATCGAGCGTATGTCGCGGGCAAGCTCTCGACGCTGCGACCACAGGTGGCGACTCTGTCGGCGGCGATCGGCTCGGGCGACGTGGCAAAGGCACGGTCCGCATGGCTATCGGCGCACCTAACGTGGCTCGAGATCGGCCAGGACGACGGAGCTTACGGCTGCTTCGGCGCGCTCGGCGGCGAGATCGACGGCCTGGCCGCCGGACATCCGCGGGGGACGTCGGATCCCGGCTTCACCGGCTTCCACAGGATCGAGTTCGACCTCTGGACCAAGCGCGACCTCGCCGCCGCGGCGCACGACACCGCCACCCTCGAGCACCTGCTGGCACAGCTCGTCAAGGTCCCGCTCTCGACCTACCTCCCCGCCACCGCCAACGGCATCGGCAACTGGCTGCTACGCCCGCACGAGGTGCTCGAGGACGCACTTCGCGACTCACTGAGCGCCGATGACAACTACGGCAGTGGTACCGACCTCGCGTCGATCACGGCGGATGTCGCCGCCGTACGGACGCTGCTCCGCGAGCTCGAACCGGCCCTCGTCCAGGTCGCGCCACACCTCGTCGGGGATGCGAGGGCCGAGCTCGCCGCGCTCATCGGCGCGATCAACGCGACCCACGCCAACCATGCCTGGGTCTCCATCGAGGACCTACCAATCAGGCAGCGAGAGCAGATCGACGCCGACACCGGGGCTGCGCTCGAGACACTCGCGCCACTCCCGGACCTGATCACGAGCACCGGATCGAACTCCCCCACTAACTGATCGCTGCAAACACGACGCGTGAGGGTAAGGCACAATCGTCGCTTACGTGACTCCCGTCAATCCGAGCCAGCGGTTCCGCAGGACGATGAGCATTACCGTTCTCGCGACGGCATTCGCTTCCCTTGCTGTCGGCCTCCAGGGCTGCGGTACCAAAGCTTCCAAACCTCCAACCGCTCCGACGGTCCACACCACGACGACGACTACGTCACCGCCGAAGTCAGCGACAACCCGCGCCAAACATGGCAGCGAGCTGCGCGGCGACAGCCAGGGGATCGGGCTACTCCAACGCATGACGGACGCATACAAGCGTGTGCCGGCGGTGGTTGTCGCCGGCGCGGTTGGCGGGGCGCCGAGGCAGTTCGTGATTGTCCTCGAGGACGGAGTCGCCGTCGCCGAGCAGTTCTCGGGAGGCACGGGTGGGACGGCAACGAAGCTGGTCGCGCCGGAGCGCTTGCCAACCTACGCGCTTGAGCCCGGCACCTCGTGCTGGCAGCGACTCAAGCCAAGCAATCCGCAAGCCCTGACCGACATCGGCCATCGGTTCCCCGAGATCACCGGAGCAGCGACGGTCGCCAGACCCGAGCGAACATCCACCGGTTGGACCTTGAAGCTGACCAGCGCACACATCAATGCCACGTATTCGATTGAGGCAGGCACGCTACAAGTTAGATCGATCACGGCCACAGCCGGTACGCGCACGATTACCGAGCACGTGCAGACCCTGACCGCCGTGCCCACCCTTTACAAGCCGTCGCCCACCTGCCCAAGCTGAGCGGAACGGACAGGTCCCGTCGGTGCTGTTTTCCGTGGGGCACAGAAACGCGCTAGGTTCGGAGGTCATGCTTGCCAAGTTCCGTGACCGCTTCGGGGCCATGCCCGTGTGGCTCGTGCTCCCGCTCGGCCTCGTGTGGGGCGTCTTGGCGATCTTCTTTTGGATCTGCGCCGGTGTGTGGATCGTCGCCCGCTTCGCGACGCAGCATGTGCAGCAGGGCTGGCGGGCGTGGCAGGTCCGCCGCGCAGCCTGACCCCTGCGCTCGAGCCCGACAGCCGGATCATCACCGTGTCCTGGATGCGACCCCAGGTCACGAAAGCACGTCCGGGTTGACGACGTTGATCGGTGCTCCGGCCGCGTAGGCGGTGATCTGGTCGAAGATATCGGCGAACTGGAGCTCGTATTCGTCGCGCGTCACGTAGCCGATGTGCGGCGTGCAGATGACGTTCTCGAGGCGGAGAAGAGGATCGTCGGGATCGCGCAGCGGCTCGTGCTCGTAGACGTCGACGGCCGCGATGCCCGGCCGACCGGCGCTCAGCGCGGCCACGAGGGCGCCGGGCACGATCAGGCCCGCGCGGCTCGTGTTCACGAGCAGGGCGGTGGGCTTCATCGCGGCCAGGTCGTGAGCGGTGACGATCCCCCGGGTCGCGTCGAGCAGGCGCATGTGCAGCGAGATCACGTCGCAGTCCTCGAAGAATGCGCGCTTGCTCGCCGCGACCGTGTGGCCGTCGGCGCGCGCCAGAGCGAGCGATGCCTCACGCGCCCAGACCTGGACATCCATGGCGAAGGCGCGACCGTACTGCGCGACGACCTTGCCGATGCGGCCGTAGCCGTAGATGCCGAGCGTCTTGCCTCGCAGCGAGGCGCCGACGCCGATCTGCCAGCCACCCGTCTTCATGGACGCCATCTGCTGCGGGATCTGGCGCATGGCGGCGAGCACGAGACCCCAAGTCAGCTCGGCGGCGGCGTAGGAAGGCGTTCCTGCGTGCTGGCTCGAGGACACGACGATCCCGAGTCTCGTGCACGCCTCGACGTCGATGTGGGGAAAGACGCTGCGCTGGCTGATGAGCCGCAGTCGCGGCAGCCGCTCGAGCAGTGGGGCGCGGATGGCGGTGCGCTCGCGGATGAGGACCAGCGCCTCCGCCTCGCGCAGCCGCTCGGCGAGCGTCTCCACGTCCTGGACGTGATCGTTGTGGATCGTGACCTCGTGACCGTCGAGCTTGGCGAAGCAGCGCAGCGTTCGCAGCGTGTCGAAATAGTCGTCGAGAATCGAGATCTTCACGGCGGACGCGCCTACTCTACGGGCGCGGCGCACGGCGCGGAGAGACCGACGGCCGGTGTGTCCGCCGCCTCTCCGCGCGACCTTCAGTGCGCCTGTCGGGATGTCTCGGCTGCCCAGGGCGAGACGCCCACGTCTACATGCAGTCCCACACCGGCGTGCACGTCGGGATGACGTGGAGTACCGTCGGCATGGGTGGCAGCGGCTGCGGGTTGAGCGCCGATGCGCTCGAAGCGGTCATCGCCAAACACGCGAGCGCGCTCACGATCGAGCACGCCAGTCTTCCGCGGAACTTCATGGCAAGCATTGCTTCGCCCCCTCTGTCGCGTTACGTTCTGCCCATATGAGTCGGTAGTGGCCCGCCTGATACCACCTCTCGGATCGGCGACAGGAGATTCACGGACCGATCCGGCGCAGCGTCGTGCTGCTGATCAGGAAGCCCTTGCCCGCTCCTCGGCCCGAGACCAGCGTGCACGTGATGCCCGTCGTTTCGGACTTGCACACGACCCCGTCCACGTAGTTCTCCTGGCCGAGCGTCAGGACCTGGGCCCCGGGGTCCCAGTTCTGGGTGCACCCTTGGCTGGCGCTCGGGACGGGAACGTCGCAGAGCGTCACCTTGCCGCTGCTATAGAGCGTGGCGCCGCTTTGAGGGATACCCGCCGCTTCGCCCCCGGTGACGCAGAACGACTGAGGGCTGCCGATCCCGCACCACACCTTGCCGTCGGGAGAGAGGAAGCCGCTCAGCGAGAGCGCGTTCGACTTGAGCACCCACGCGCCTGCGGAGCGTCCGAGGCACAGCGGCTGGGGCCCGTAACTCGCCGGGCCCGGGACCGTGAGCTTGAAGCACCGGTAGACCTCGTGGCCTTCGAACCGGCCCGGGTCCGAAAGGGTGACGCTGGCCCGGGTCTTGATCCGCTTTCCCTGTGCGGCGTTGGGAATATCGTTGCTCGCGCTGCTGATACCCGTGGCACGAGCGACGCTCGAGCCCCAGCCGGTCCAGTGCATGTCCTCGAGGACCCACTGGCCATCCTCGAACAGCAGGAACGTCGAAGGGCGGACGGTCAGCGGGTTGTGCTTGTCGATCGGCGCAGCGATGTCGTTCCAGAAGGAGATCGGCTGCGGCAGCCGCGCGCGCGTCTGAGCCATAACCGCCGAGGTCAGTCCCAGCGCCAGGGCTGCTGTGAGGATGAACCGCTTCAACGCGAACCGCCTGACTTCGTTGGTGGCCGATCTCTGCACCCCGGCGCGGGCGGGCGGTCAGGGCGAGGGCGATGGTGACGGATCCCCGCTGGGCGCGTAGTCTCGGTGGATGCGCAGACGGATTCGATTGCTGGGTGCTCTCCTGCTCACCGGTGCGGTCTGCGGCGGCGTCGCTCTCGCAGCCGGCACCGGCACGGGCGCCGCAGCGCGGAGGAGCTCTGGGACCGTGCAGCCGGGAACCCCGAACCTTCCCGTCCCGACGTCGTCGGGCAACCGGCGCGTGGCCGTGCGTGACGCCGAGCGGATGCTCGCTCTCGCCGTCCTGCCCCCCGGCGCCGTTCGCCTCAGCGCGGCGCCGCACGGCGACGACAGGCTCTTGGCCAAGCCGCCGCAGGAGCCAAGCGGCGACCTCGTCGATCGTCACGGCTGGTGGGAGGTGCCCGCCCCCCTCGCTTCCGTGCTCGCGTTCCTCCAGGCGCACCGCCCGCCCGGGTCTCGTCCCTCGGGGTCGGGCCAGGAGGGCGGACCAGGAGTTCCGGCCAACGAGATGGTCTCGTTCTCATTTCCCCCGGTGAGCGGGGTGGTATCGGCGCGCTCCCTCACGCTCGACGCCGTCACGCTGAGCGGCGGGGGCACGGGGATTCGCGTCGACGCCCAGGTGACCTGGGTGCTCGCACGCTCCGCGCACGAGCGGGTCCCTGCCGGGGTCCACGTGGTCAAGGTGACGAGCGCGCGACCGGGCGCGCCGGCCATCGTCTCCGTCAGCGTGACCGCTCCCCGCACGGTGGGGCGCATCGTCTCGCTCGTCGACCGCATGTCGACCGTGCAGCCGGGCGCCTACAGCTGTCCGGCCCTGATGGCGGGCAAGCCCGTCGTCACCTTCGCCTTCCAGGCCGCCGCCGGGCTGCCCGTGCTCGCGCAGGCGAGCCTGACCGACTACGGCTTCGGGTCAGGTCCGTGCAATCCCGTGAGCTTCAGCATCGGCGGGCGCGCCCAGAAACCGCTGATCGGCGGCAGCTTCCTCGCCGAGGTCCAGCGCCTGCTCGGGGTCCGGTTCCTGTAGGCGGCGCGGTAGAGTCCACCCATGGCCGACGACGACCCGCCCGATCCGATCCTGGACCGCGAGCTGCGCCACCGCGAGGAACGCCGCGCCGTGGAGGAAGCCGGAGGTGGCGAGTCCGAGGGCTTTGAGCTCGCGGAGGAGGAGCTCATCGAGCACGCCTCGCACGGCGACGAGCACACGCCGTCGCGGATCATGCAGGACGCCGGGCCGGATGAGGAGTCAGCCGACTCGGTGTACGGCGAGGCCGACAGCGAGCACCTCAGCGACTGAGGGCCGGCCTGACCGGCACGACCGCCGTCGTTTTCGTTTGCCGTCAGCCGGGTACCCCAGCGGTGTGCTCGGCAGACCACGGACGGGGTCGTCACGGCGCTCACCCCGATACAGACGCCGCGGCCCAGGTCGGCAACCGCTGACCGTTCGCGTCCTGCTCGGGCTTCGCGGGACCCGGCGGGCCCGCCGGGTCAATTCGCCCACCGCGTCGCAATGGGCCCTGCTCGCCGGCCTGTCGGCGGCGATCGCCCTGGTCGCGGCGCGCCGCAGGCTCCGTCTCCCGCGCCCGGTCACCCTCGCCCTGGTCTCCGTAGCCCCCTTGGCGATGGCGACTGCGGCGCCGCGGCGGAGATGGCGCTACGCCGCCGTGGGCGCCGTCTATATGTGGACCTTTGCCGTTACCTGGACGCTGCCCTACGAGCGCCCAGAAGAGCTCCGGCGGCGCCTTCGGATTGACTACCCGGTCCGGATCGACACCGTCCTCGGCTTCGGCGTGCCGCCGACCTTGCGCCTGCAACGAGCGCTGCGCCATCCCCCCCGCGTGACCGTTCTCGACCGTGCGGTGATGCTCGCCTACGCATCGTGGTTCCTCCCCCACGTGATGCTCGCCTATCTCCTTTTCCGCCACGAGGAGTACGTCCCCAGAGCCGCCGGCAGGCTCGCCGCGGCCTACCACCTGACGGCGCCCTTCTACTACGTGATCCCGACCGCCCCCCCGTGGTGGGCGTCGGAGGAGGCGGGGCTCATGGGCGGCGAGGTCGAGCGCGTGCGGCGACATGTGCTCCGTGACCTCGTGGGCAAGCCGCGGCAAACCTCCGAGGAACCGACGGGCAACCCGTGGGCATCGATGCCCTCCGACCACGTGGCCTCTGCCGCGATCACGGCCATGGGCCTGGCCGAGATCGGTCCCGTCTACGGCGCGCTCGGGTGGACCTACGTCGCGCTGGCGAGCTTCTCCGTCGTCTACCTCGGCGAGCACTACCTGATCGACGCGCTCGTCGGGCTGGCGATCGCCGAAGGAATCAGACGCGGCGAGGCCGCCGTCGCGCCCGCCGTCCATCGGGCCTTGCTCCGACTCGACCGTCTCGCCGGCTGAGCGCGCGCCCGCCCGCTATGGTGCCCGGCCGCAGCGTCGCCGCTGCCGTCCGCCATGAACTCGTTTCTCAGCACGCCGCCGCGCCTGCCGAAGCCTCGCGATCGCGGGATCAGTCACGTGATGGACTCCGGTCTTCCCTTGCCCGCGGTCCACGGCGTGCTCGAGAGCGCCGCCGAGTACATCGACATCGTCAAGCTCGGCTGGGGCACGAGCCTGGTGACTAAGGGGCTTGACGAGAAGCTCGCGCTCTATGCCTCGCACGCAATTCCCGTGGTCTGTGGCGGCACCCTGTTCGAAGCCGCCTACGCGCGAGGCGTCATCGATCCCTACAAGCAGTGGCTGTCTCGTCACGCCATCACCCACGTCGAGATCGCCGACGGCGTGGTGGCCATGCCGCGGGAGGAGAAGCTCGCCCTGATCGCCGACTTCGGCACCGACTTCACCGTCCTCTCAGAGGTCGGCTCCAAGGACTCCGCCGCCCTCGTCGCCCCCTATCAATGGGTGCGTTGGATCGGCGAAGAGCTCGCCGCCGGCGCCTGGAAGGTGATCGCGGAAGGGAGGGAGGACGGCTCGGCCGGACTCTTCCGCCCCAACGGTGAGATTCGCAGCGGGCTGGTAGACGAGATCGCCCACGGTCTCGACGTCCACCGGGTGATCTTCGACGCCCCGACCAAGGCGGCCCAGGCGTGGTTCATACGTCGCTTCGGCACGGAGGTCAACATCGGGAACGTCGCCCCCGCCGAGGTCATCGGGCTCGAGACGCTGCGCCTCGGCCTGCGCGCCGACACCCTCCGGGCCATCCTGCTCGAGTAGCTCCAGTGGCGAGCTTCGGCGATTTCCAGTTCGAGATCTACCTGCGCGGCCTCGCGGGAGTGCGCGAGGATCTGCCCCTGACCTACGCCGAGCTCGAGCGCCGGGCGGGGGCGGCGCTGTCGCCGGAGATGCTCTCCTACGTCGCCGGCGGCGCCGGGAACGAGTACACCCAGCGCGCCAACGTCGCTGCCTTCGACGACTACGGCCTGATCCCACGTATGCTCGTCCCCGCCCGCGAGCGCGATCTCTCGGTCGAGCTCTTCGGCTTGACCTTGCCCTCGCCCCTACTCATGGCGCCGATCGGCGTGATCGGACTGTGCGCGCAGGACGGCCACGGCGACCTGGCCACCGCCCGCGCCGCCGCGCGGACGGGCGTGCCCATGATCGCCTCCACGCTCACCGTCGACCCGCTCGAGGACGTGGCCGCGCACCTTGGCGATACGCCCGGGTTCTTTCAGCTCTACACCCCCAACGATCGCGAGCTCGCGGAGTCGTTCGTCTCGAGGGCGGAGAACGCCGGCTTCCAGGGCATCGTCGTCACCCTCGACACGTGGACGCCGGGATGGCGCCCCCGCGACCTCACCCTGGGCAACTTCCCCCAGCTGCGCGGCCACTGCCTGGCCAACTACTTCACCGATCCGCTCTTCGTGGCCAAGCTCGAGAAACCGCCCGAGGAGGATCCGCGCGCCGCCGCGCTGATGTGGGCCCTGACCTTCGGCGATCCGACCCTGAGCTGGGTCGATCTGCCGTGGCTGCGGTCACTCACCGCACTGCCGCTGGTCCTCAAGGGAATCTGTCATCCCGAGGACGTCCGGCGCGCGATCGACGGTGGCGTCGACGGGATCTACTGCTCCAACCACGGCGGCCGCCAGGCCAACGGCGGTATCGCCGCGATCGACCTCCTCGCCGACGTGGTGGCAGCCGCCGGCGAGACCCCCGTCATCTTCGACTCTGGGGTTCGCGGCGGGGAGCACATCGTCAAGGCGCTGGCCCTAGGAGCCAAGGCCGTGGCCGTGGGCAGGCCCTATGCCTACGGGCTCGCGGTCGGCGGCGAGGACGGAATCGTCCACGTCCTGCGCTCGCTGCTCGCCGAGGCCGACCTGCTCATGGCCATCGACGGCTACCCGGCTATCGCCGACCTCACCCCCGACGCCCTGCGCGTGCGCCGCTGAGCGGCGCGGGACCGAGCCCAACCGCAACTTCGACGTCCACCGCGGGTTAGCGCATTCAGTTCCTGAGAGCGCAATTTAGAGGGAGTCTTCAATTCAATGCGACGTGGATTTATCATCGCCGGCGCGGTCAGCGCCTGTGTCCTCGGAGGCAGCTCGACCATCGCGTCCGCGGCCCTGCCGGTGGCGTGCACAAGCGCCAAGGCCGCCGTCACGGCCGACAAGGCCGCGATCGCCGCTGACACCCTGAAGGTCAAGGCCGATCGGGTCGCGCTCAAGGCCGACCGCGCCGTGCTGGCCACCGACAAGGCCGGCGCGAACGCCACCGCGGTGGCCGCCGAGAAGGCGGTGGTCAAGCTCGCCCACAAGCAGCTCCGCACGGACGAACGCGCGCGCCGGAGCGACCGGCGGCTCCTCCGCCAGGATCGCCGGGCCCTCAGGCAGTGCCGGCGGCTGAACCGCGGCACGCCGTAGCGACCGCGCCGACGCTAATACTCGTCGTGGCTTGACGCGGGTTGCACTCGCGCCGAGCGCATGTGTCGCTCGACCGCCGGGTTGAACGTGTCCGCGGCGCGCTGAATGGCGTGTCCCGAGCCGCGGATGAGCACGTGCTCACCGCCGGTCCGGCGGGCTACGGCGGCGGCGATCGCATCGAGGGCCGGAGAGTGGCCCCCCGAGACGACGAGGGTGGGAATCCCCGCTTCGGCGATGATCTCCCAGGGCACCTCGGCGGTCCATGGCGGTCGGCAGTGACGCAGGTAGCGTGCGGCCGCCTCGAGTCCGGCGGACCCGTCGGTGAGGTCGGGCACCCGGACCCCGAGGAGGGCGCTGTAACCCGCGAGGAACTTGGCGGGATCTCGCGGCGCGGTCATCCACCAGTCAGCGATTCCGCCCACCGCGCGGGCGATATCAGGATCCTCCAGTCCTGCCGTTACCGAGGTCGGCTCGATCAGGGTCAGCGAGCGCACGGCGCCCGGTCGGCGGGTGGCGGCGAGCAGAGCGCTGAGCGCCCCGTAGGAATGGGCGATGACGTGCGCCGGGCGCACGAGGAGATCGCAGAGATCGTCGGCATCGTGCTCGAAGTCCTCGCCCTCGGTGGCCGGGCTCGACCCGAAGCCACGGCGCTGAACGACCCGCAAGCCCCAGCGTTCGGAGAGCGGGCGCTGACGGGCCCACGTCGTCGGGCCGTCCATCAGCGAGCCGTGGACGAGCAGGACGCTCTCTCCTGAGCCCCAGGTGATGATCTCGAGCGGGGTCACGGAAGCGGCGGTGGTGGCTGCACTACGGCGATTGGCTGGTCCCGGACCGGGGGCGGCCAAGCGCGCACCCGAGCCCGTCGACGCGGGCTCTTTCTACACTTCGGGAAGGGAGACGTCAAGCGTTGCCGAGTCGGCGCCCAGCGAGCACGGCTCCGACAGAAGACCGGCGCGCTCGAAAAACCTCAGAATGCCGATCAAGATCACACACTTTGCTTTAATCGTCTTGCGCGTCAGCTAGCTAGTGTGTCCCGCGCTGGCGGCACGACTAAACCTCAGGACCACCTCAGGAGGGAAAGAATGGCTCTCAAGCTTGGAGACACGGCACCGGATTTCGAGGCCGATACCACCGAAGGCCGGATCAGCTTTCATGACTGGATCGGCGATTCATGGGCGGTGCTGTTCTCGCACCCGAAGGACTTCACCCCCGTGTGCACGACCGAGCTCGGCTACATGGCGAGCATCAATCCAGAGTTCGAAGCCCGCGGCGTCAAGGTCATCGGACTCTCGGTGGACCCGCTCGACCGCCACGAGCAGTGGGCGAACGACATCGGAGAGACGCAGGGAACGGCGCCCAACTTCCCGATCATCAGCGACGCCGACTTCAAGGTGTCGAAGCTTTACGGCATGCTGCCGGCCGAGGTCGAGGGCGACCCGACCACTCGCACGCCCGCCGACAATCAGACGGTACGTAACGTCTTCGTCATCGGCCCGGACAAGAAGGTCAAGCTCATCCTCATCTACCCGATGACGACGGGCCGGAACTTCGACGAGGTGCTCCGCGTCATCGATTCGCTCCAGCTCACCGCGAAGCACAAGGTCGCCACGCCGGCGCAGTGGCAGCAGGGCGACAACGTGATCATCGCCGGCTCGGTCTCCGACGATGCCGCCCGCGAGATCTATCCCGACGGCTGGGAGTCGCCGCGGCCCTACATCCGGATCGTCCCGCAGCCCGCTGAGACGGTCCGCTCCTAAGCAGCCCGCCCCCGTGCCCGTCGCGAGCGCCACTCGGCTTGCGACGGGCATCGAGGACCTGGACGTGCTCATCGTCGGGGCGGGCCTGTCGGGAATCGGCGCCGGGTACCACCTGCAGGCGGGCCTTCCGGAGAAGTCCTACGCGATCCTCGAGGCCCGGGACGCGATCGGCGGGACGTGGGACCTGTTCCGCTACCCGGGCGTCCGCTCTGATTCGGACATGTACACCCTGGGCTACGCCTTCCGCCCCTGGCAGGAGACCAAGGCGATCGCCGAGGGCGCCTCGATCCTCAGCTACGTCCGCGATACGGCGAGGGAGCACGGCATCGACCGCCGCGTGCGCTACCGCCATCGCGTCGTGCGCGCCGAGTACTCGACGGCGGACGGGCGCTGGACGGTCGAGGCCGAGCGCGGCGAGGAACGGGATCTCGTCAGGCTGCGGTGCCGCTTCCTCTTCATGTGCACCGGCTACTACCGTTACGACGAGGGCTACACGCCAGAGTTCCCGGGCGCGGAGCGCTTCGCCGGGCCGGTCGTGCACCCCCAGCACTGGAACCCCGACATCGACTACGCGGGCAAGCGGGTGGTGGTGATCGGCAGCGGCGCGACGGCGGTCACCCTCGTCCCCGCGCTGGCGCAGCGCGCCGCGCATGTCACCATGCTCCAGCGCTCCCCCAGCTACATCGTCTCGCTGCCCGCCGAGGATCCCCTCGCCGGCACGCTGCGGCGCCTCCTCCCCGCTCGGGTCGCCGATCCGATCATGCGCTGGAAGAGCGTGCTGCTGACCATGCTGAGCTTCGAGCTCTCGCGCCGCCGGCCCGCGCTCATGAAGTCGATGATCCGCAAGGCCGTCGCCCGCCAGCTCCCGCTCGGATTCGACATCGACACGCATTTCAATCCGAGCTACAACCCCTGGGACCAGCGCCTGTGCCTGGTCCCAGGCGGCGACCTCTTCAAGGCGATCCGCGACGGCCGCGCCTCCGTGGTCACCGACGAGATCGAGACGTTCACCGAGCGGGGCCTCGCCCTCGCCTCGGGCGCCGAGCTCGAGGCCGACGTGATCGTGACCGCCACCGGGCTCAACCTGCTCGCCCTGGGAGGGATGCGGATCGCCGTCGACGGCCGCGAGGTCGAGCTCGCCGACACCATGAGCTACCGGGGGATGATGCTCAGCGGCGTTCCCAACCTCGCGATCGCACTCGGCTACACCAACGCCTCGTGGACGCTCAAGTGCGAGGAGACGTGCCGGTACGTGTGCCGCCTCCTGTCCCACATGGACGCGCACGCCTACCGGCAATGCGTGCCGCGCCGGGATCCCTCGGTGGCCGAGCGACCGTTCATCGATTTCTCCTCCGGGTACGTGCAGCGCTCGATCGGGGCCTTCCCCAAGCAAGGATCGAAGGCGCCCTGGCGGCTGTACCAGAACTATCCGCGGGACATCGTGAGCCTGAGGTTCAGCGCACTCGAGGACGGCGCGCTCGAGTTCTCAGGCGCCGCCTGCGCCGCTCAGGGCTCGAACTCGGTCACCGAGTAGGCGTGCGAGCTGAGAACCTCGCAGATGCCGCCGTCGGCGGCGACCGCGCGGACCACGAACGGTTGGTGGGGGCCCACGTCGAAGATGGCCAGGACCGTCCCCCCGGTCACCGGGTCGGGCCTTCCCACCTCGGTTAGGCAGTCGACGCCGCCGCGCCGGGACCACAACTGGAGGATCCGCCGCCCGCAGGGTCGCAGACCCGTGTCCGCCTCCACCCCGTCGCGCATCTGCTCGTAGGCTTCCTCGGTCGCCTGCCCCGTGCCCGCGAGCCCGGGGATGAAGAACGCAGTCACGGTGCTACAAGCCGCGCTCGCGCGCGTCCTTGTCGAGGGCGACGGCGAGTGCGGCCGGCTCCATCCGGGCCGCGAGCTCGGCGACCTGGGCGCCGAGGCGTACGTTCTCGCGGTGCACCGAGTCCTGAAGTCCTCGCACCTGCTGCTCGAGGTGGCTCATCCGCAGCGCGAGCTCATCGAGGCTCGCCGCCGACGGGGGCTCGGCCGCGTCGGCTGCGTGGCGCTCGCTCGCCGCGCCCGCCGTGCGGATCTGCTTTACCCTGGCGATCAGCCCCTCGCGCTGACGCACGCTCGGCAACCTACGAGCCCCGCCGGGGCTTGGGGGGACGCGGCGGGTAGCGCCGGCGCTCCTCTTCGGTCATGGTGCGGATGACCAGCGATCCGTTCTCGACCTGCTCGCGCACGAGCTCGAGCTTGGCCAGTCGACGTTCCTCTGCGCGCTCACGCGTGGTCTTCATGTTCTCGTTCCGATCTCTCGCCACTCGCGAGGCAGGCGGTGGGCGCGGCGGCGTACGAGCGGCGCGCTGGCTGCACTCAGTCCGGAGCTGACCAAACCGCCTGACCCGTAGGGGCGCATCCGTCTCCTTCGTGCGACCGTGCACAACACAGCTCTGAGCAGATTCGACCGGCCGAGACAGCGATGCACCGGAAAGCAGAACCTCACGGACGACGGCGCCGCCCGCAAGTCAACGGTAGCACCGATGCCTCCCGGCCCTGACCCGTGGCCGGCGGGGCGTCCTTAACCTCCCGCGCGCGGAGGGCGAACTTGAGTCCGACCGCGCCCCCGATACCCTCTCGGTTCGTGCCCGATGACCGACCCACCTTCGACCTTCAGAGCCATTCGCTGTACTCGGACGGCGCGCTGACCCCTGCCGAGGTGGTCGCGCGAGCCGCCGCAGCCGGCGTCGAGCTGCTGGCGCTGAGCGACCACGACACCGTCGACGGCGTCCAGGCGGCGATCACGGCGGCGGGCGCGCACGGCATCCACGTCGTCTCCGCCGTCGAGATCTCCGCCATCGACTCGGCCGGACAGGACCTGCACATTCTCGGCTACGGCATCGACCACCGCGATCCCGGAATCGCCGCGCGCCTGCGCGAGTTCCGCGCCGACCGCGATCGCCGCGGGTGGGCGATGGTCGACGCGCTCCGCGAGCTCGGCTTCCAGCTCGACGACGAGGGGTTGCGCCGCCGGACGGCCCACGACAAGTCGCTCGGCCGCCCCCATATCGCCCAGGCCGTCGTCGCCCACCCGGCCAACGCGGTGCGCCTGGCCGCCGAGGGACGGACCGACCCGTCCTCGTTCCTCAAGGGCTACCTGATCGACGGTCGCCCCGCCTTCCGCCCCCGCGAGCGGCCGAGCGTGGCGGGCGCCATCGAGTGCATCCACGACGCCGGCGGTTCGGCGGTCTGGGCCCACCCCTTCTTTGACATCAGCTCCTCGACCGAGGTCCTGGGGACCATCGACCGCTTCCTGGCGCTGGGCATCGACGGCGTCGAGTGCTTCTACACGACCCACACGCGGATCCAGACCAACCTGCTCGTCGACCGGTGCGCCGAGCTCGGTCTCCTGTCCACCGGCTCGTCCGACTTCCACGGCCCCGATCACCGCGCCTTCTCCCGCTTCCGGGGGTTCTCGACCTTCGGCCGAACCCCCTCCCTCGGGCCGATTCGCGCGGCCGCGCGCCCGCTCGCGGCTGCCGAAGTGTCGTAGGCGCTAAGCCGCGATATTGCGCTCGCTGAGGTGGGCGCCGACCTTGCGCTTGACCCGCTGAAGGGCGTTGTCGACCGTCTTGCAGTCGCACCCGATGCGCTGGCCGACCTCCTCGTAGGAGCGCCCGTCCAGGTAGAGCGAGAGCACGCGCGACTCGAGCTCCGAGAGCGCGGTCGAGATGCAGGTCACCAGCGCCCGCAACTCCTCGGAGGAGATCACCTGGTTGACCGGATCGTGCACGGGCGAGCCGGGGATGACCTCGTCGAGCGTGGGCTCCCCGTCCCCCGAGGAGGAGGCAGGGGAGGAGGAGAACGAGACGTACTGGTTGAGGGGAGCATGCTTGTTGCGAGTGGCGGTCTTCACCGCAGTGATGATCTGGCGCGTGATGCACAGCTCGGCGAAGTTCCTGAAGCTCGACTCGCGGTCCGTGCGGTAGTCGCGGACGGCCTTGTAGAGGCCCACCAGACCCTCCTGGATGAGGTCGTCGGAGTCTCCGCCGGCGAGGAAGTAGGACGAGGCCTTGAGGCGCACGAAGCCGTAATAACGGCGGACGATGCGATCGTAGGCATCGGCGTGCCCTTGCTTGGCGAGGGCGATCAGGTATCCATCCTCGAGCTGAGGTTGAGCCTGAGAGGAGGCTGATAGTTTGGCCACGAGACCAGTCCCTTCGGCGGTCCGCGCTGCGGACCGTTCGAGTTCGTGGCGGGCTACCTCCCCTGGCGCCGCACCGTATATCGAAGGCTGAGCCTAAAGCTCAGCTTCATCGTTACAATCGGCGCGAGCTTGACATAGCAACGCCCCCGTGTCAAGCCTTGGGAGGGTTATTGCGGCCCCGGGCGACCTCGTAGACGAGCACCGCCGCCGCCGCGCTCACCCCCAGCGACTCGATCTTCCCGCGTAGCGGGAGGGCCACGAGGGCGTCGCAAGCCGCCGCCACGCGCGGGCGGATGCCCTGGCCCTCGGAACCGAGCACGAGCACGACTGCGCCGCCGTAGTCGATCTCGGCGTAGCTCGTCTTCCCCGCCGCATCGGCTCCGTAGCACCAGCACCCGGCCGCCTTGGCCTCGATCAGGAAGTCGGCGAGGTTGCGCACGCGCGCGATCGGAAGGTGCTCGACGGCGCCGGCCGAGGCCTTGCACACCGCGGCGGTCACCTCGGCCGCGCGACGCTCGGGCACCACCAGGCCCGTGACCCCGGCGCATTCGGCGGTGCGGGCGATGGAACCGAGATTCTGCGGGTCCTGGACCTGATCGAGCGCGACGAGGAACGGCTCGGCCCCGGCCAGCAGGTCCTCGGCGGAGGCGTAGCGGTACGCGGAGACCTCGGCGCACACGCCCTGATGGCCTGGCGAGCCGCACCGGCGCTCGATCTCCTCGGCCCCGACCACGAGCGGCCCGGCCGCTGCCACCCAGCCCTCGCGCGCGGCGTTCTTGGTCGCCCACACGGTCGAGACGGTGCGCGGCCCACGGATCGCCTCGCGCACCGGGTTGCGCCCGTAGACGATCATCGGCGCCGCCCGCCCCGCGCGTGATCCCCGGTCACTCGCGTCCGCTCACGGCGCGGGCACGAGATCCGGCCCCTCCGGACCATCCCTGACCTCCCACCCGAGCACGGCGATCTCGGCGCGGAGCCGGTCGGCCTCGGCGTAGTCGCGCTCCGCGCGCGCGCGCTCGCGGGCTTCGCTCAGGGACACGACCTCGTCCGGCGCCTCGCTCGCGTCCCGCGAGAGCAGGTTCTCGAACCCGAGCACGCCGAGCATCTCGCGCAGATCGCCGTCGCCCACGGCCCCCCCGGCGCGGTTGGCCTCGCGCACCCAATCGAACACGGCCGCGAGCGCGCGCGGAGTATTGAAGTCCTGGGCGAGCGCGTCGAAGAACCGATCACGCAACGGTCCCGACCACGCCGCGCTCGGTCCCTCCCGCAGCCCCCGCGCCGCCTCGCGAATCCTCGCCACCCGCGCGGCGGCCTCGGCCAGACGCTCCTCGTCGTAGGCCACCGGCTGGCGGTAGTGACCGCCGCAGAAGTACATGAGCAGGGCGTCGCGACCGTGGGCGGCGAGCGCGTCGCGCAGAAGGAAGACGCTGCCCGCCGACTTGGACATCTTCGCGTCGTCGAGCCGGAGCATGCCGTTGTGCACCCACATGCGGGCCAACGGAACCCCGCGCGCTGCGTGGGTCTGGGCCTCTTCGTTCTCGTGGTGGGGGAAGATCAGGTCCGAGCCGCCTCCGTGGAGCTCGAAGTCGACGCCGAGGAGCGACTCGGCCATGGCCGAGCATTCGATGTGCCAGCCCGGTCGACCGCGCCCCCAGGGGGCGTCCCAGACGGTGTCCTCGCCCGACTTGTGCGCCTTCCACAGGGCGAAGTCGAGCGGATCGTGCTTGCGAGCTTCGCCTGCCACGTCCTCGCCCTGGTCCATCGCGTCGACGTCGCGATGTGAGAGCTCGCCGTATTCGGGGTAGGAGCGCACCGCGAAGTAGACGTCGCCCTCCGCCGCATACGCATGACCGGTCTCGATCAGCCGCTCGATGAGCTCGACGATCTCCCCGATCGTCTCGCTGGCCAGGGGCTCGTGGTCGGGCCGCCCGAGGCCGAGCCCGTCGGTGTCGGCGATGTAGTCCGCGGTCATCTCGGCCGCGAGCTGGGCGCTCGGCACGCCGGCGGCCTGGGCGGCGGCGTAGATCTTGTCGTTGACGTCCGTGATATTTGCTACGAACGTCACGTTATATCCCTCATGGACGAGGAAGCGCTTGAGCAGCGAGAAGACGACGAAGGGCCGGGCATTCCCGACGTGGACGCGGGCGTAGACCGTCGGGCCGCAGACGTACATGCCGACCTGGCCAGGCTGGCGTGGACGCAACGGCAAAACCTGGCCGGTGCGCGTGTCGTGCAGCGAGATCGTCCGCAAGATCGGGCAACAGTACCGCTCGCTGGCGCGCCGGCCCGGAGACGCGGGTAGGGTACGCCGGTGCCTGAGGAGGTCTCCCGCTCGCAGCTGCTCGCGTCGGTGCAAGAGGCCTTCCGCTCCTTGCCCGATCGCTATCTCGGAGCCGAGCCCGGCTTCGACTCTACCGTCCACTTGCGGCTCGGCGATGTCGGCCACACGTGGGAGATCCGCTGCGGCGCCACCACGGCCCGCGTGCGCCGGGGGGTGACGCAGCGCAAGCCCGATGTGACCATCTCCACCGACGCCGCGACCTGGCTTCGGCTGCGCGAGGGCGAGCTCTCGGGTCTGGAGGCCTTCCGGCGCCGGCTGCTCTCGGTGCAGGGCAACCTCGACCACGCGGTGGGGTTCGAGGGCTTGTTCCGGCTCCCGAACGGCCGGCCACCGCTCGTCCGCGTCTACGACGTGCCCGTCGGCCGTCATCGCGTCTCCACCCTCACCATGGGGAACGGCCCAGACGCGCTCCTGATCCACGGCCTGGGCGGGACCCGGGCGTCCTTCTTCGAGACCGCGGCCGACCTCAGCCCCCGCTACCGAGTGCACGCCATCGACCTCCCCGGCTTCGGCTCCTCGAGCAAGCCGGGGACCGGCGCCTACAACGCGCGCTGGTTCGCCGAGATCGTCATCGGCCTGCTCGACGAGCTCGAGATCCCCCGGGCCCACATCGTCGGCAACTCGATGGGCGGGAGAGTGGCGATCGAGGTCGGGCTGCGCGCGCCCGAGCGGGTCAGTGGCCTGGGACTCCTGTGCCCCGGGCTCGCCTTCGTGCGCCGCGGCCTGCACCCCATCGTCCGCCTCCTGCGCCCCGAGCTCGGCATGCTCCCCCACACCCTGCACCGCTCGCTCATCGCCTCGCAGTTCTGGGCCATGTTCCACGACCGGGACCGGATCGATCCCGAGGTCGGCAGCCTGATGGTCGAGGAGTTCCGCCGCATCTACGCCTCGCGCGGAGCGCGCTACGCCTTCCTCTCCTCGGCCCGCAACATCTACCTCGAGGCGCCCTTCGGGAGCCATGGCTTCTACCCCCGACTCGCCGGTCTCGAGCCCCCCACCCTGTTCGTCTGGGGGTCCCACGACCCGCTCATCCCGCCCGCCTTCGGCCGCCATGTCAGCCAGTGGCTGCCGAGCGCCGAGCAGGTGGTCATGGCGGACTGCGGGCACGTGCCCCAGGTCGAACGACCCGAGGAGTGCCACCGGCTCCTGCTCGACTTCTTCGCGCGGTCGGAGAGCGCTCGCTCGGAGAGTGCGGCCGGGGCCGCCGAGCCGGGGGCGGCCGGGGGGACCAGGCGTGGGCAGGCACGGGCGGCATGAGGCCCTGATCCCGTCGCGGCGTAGGATCTGACCATGGCGCAGATGAGCACCGCTCCGGCGCAGGCGCGCCGGAACGGGACCGCGCCCGAGCCCGAGCCGGCCAAGGACTCGGGCGCCGGGTCGCTGCTGAGCCGAGCCCTGAACGCCGTCGCCGACCAGGCTCAGCGACGGATTCCGCGGGCTGATCTCGACGAGCGCGACCCGGATTTCATCCGCGAGCGCCTGCCCTTGATGTGGCTGGTGGCGAGCATCTGGTTCCGGGGCGAGGTGCGGGGACTGGGCAACATCCCCGAATCGGGGGGCGTTCTTCTCGTCGGCAACCACTCCGGCGGCAACCTCACCCCGGACACGATCGTCTTCACGCTCGCCTTCAACGCCTACTTCGGCGTCGAGCGCGCCTTCTACCAGCTCGCCCACAACCTCGTGCTCGCTACACCCGCCCTGGGTTCCCTGCGCAAGTTCGGAACCGTCGCGGCGTCGCCCCGGAACGCGCGCAAGGCGCTGGCCTCGGGGGCGGCCCTGCTCGTCTATCCCGGCGGCGACTTCGAGGCCCACCGCCCCAGCTGGAAGTCGAGCCGCGTTGACTTCGACCGCCGCAAGGGCTTCATCCGCCTCGCGCTCGAGCAGGACGTGCCCCTCGTCCCCGTGGTCTCGATCGGGGGGCAGGAGACCGCGCTCTTCCTGAGCCGCGGCGACCGGCTCGCCCGGCTCCTCGCGCTCGACCGCATGTTCCGTCTCAAGGTCCTCCCGATCTCGATCGCCGCCCCCTGGGGCCTGAACATCGGCGACATGCTGGGTCACATCCCCCTGCCCGCCAAGATCACCATCGAGACCCTCCCGGCCATCGACCTACGCGCCGAGTTCGGGCCCGACCCCGACCTCGATGAGGCCTACGACCACGTGGTTGGCCTGATGCAGGACACCCTCGACGCGCTCGCCGCGGAGCGACGACTGCCGATCATCGGGTGAGGCTGGGCGCTCACATCCACGTGTCCGCGCCCCCGAGCGCGGTCTGGGAGATCATCTCCGACCCCACGCGGCAGCTCAGCTATATGTCGGGGATCACCCGCTGGGAGGTCTCAGGCGAGCCGCCGGCCGGCCTCGGCGCCCGCTACCGCATGCTCCTGCGCGTCGGTTCAGCGGAGGTGGGAGGCCTGATCGAGCTCGTCGAGTTCGTCCCGGACCGGGAGATCGCCTGGACCTCGGTGACCGGGGTCGACCAGCGCGGCCGCTGGCGGCTCCGGGAGGCGCCGGACGGCCGCACCAAGGTCGAGCTCAGGCTTGCCTACGGGGTCGCGGGGTCGGGGTTCGGGGGATGGGTGGCCGAGCACGTCGCCGCCCCTACCGTGAGCGCCCACCTGCGGCGGAGCCTCCAGCAGCTGGCGCGCCTCGTCGAGGCCGAGCAGGTGCGCGCCCGGGCCGCGGCCCGGCGCACGGCGCAGCGCGCCTGACCGCGGAGCGCGGAGCGCGGAGCGAAACAAAGCGTGCACCCACTCGTTGTAGGGGTGGTAGGCAAAGCTAAAGCGAAGGGCGGGGAGTCAATGAATCTGAAGCGCTGCGCGCTGATCACAGGTGTCTGGGCGACGATGGCCGGGGCGGCCGGCGCGCCGGCGCTCGCCGCGCCCGTTTCCACGGGCCACTCCGGTTGGACCTGGGGAGACCCGACCCCGCAGGGTCAGCAGCTCAACGCCGTGGCCTTCGACGGCGCCACCGGATTCGCGGTGGGCAACTTCGGCACCGTCGTGCGCTCCGTCGACGGCGGCGCGACGTGGACCGGGCTCCCGAGCGGGACGATCAATGACCTCTCGGTCGTCCAGGAGGTCAATCCGAATGTGGTCATCGTGGGCGGCGGCTGCACCGTGCGCGAGTCGGTGAACGGCGGTGCGAGCTTCACGAGCATGCCGATCAATCCCACCGAGTCCTCGTGCCCCACCAACGTCGCCTCGTTCTCCTTCTCGGATCAGAACACGGGCTACGTGGAGCTCGACGACGGCACCATCCTCTTCACCAGCGACGGGGGCCAGACGGTCCAGGCCAAGACCTCGGCTCCGGTCAACAGCGGCACCGCCACCGACCTCGACTTCGTCTCCCCGAGCACCGGTTTTGCGGTGAGCGGGGTGTCGGAGAGCAGCACCGGGGGCGGCGTGATCGAGCGCACGACCGACTCGGCCAACTCATGGACCCAGGTCGGCTCCGCCTCGCACGGGCTCAACGCGATCACCTTCGTCACCCCGACGCAGGGGTTTGCCGTGGGCGACAACGACACGCTGCTCGCCTCGAGCGACGGCGGCTCGACGTGGACGGCGCAGCCGCTGACCCTGCCGGCGGGATCGGGTCCCTTCAACCTCAGCGCGATCTCGTGCAGCTCGGCCACCACATGCCTGATCTCGACCGTGGACGGCAAGGAACTGATCCGCACCGCCGATGGCGGGATGACGGGAACGATCGTCAACCCCTCGAGCCAGCTCCTCTTCGACGTCGCCTTCTCGACCGGATCCAACGTGGTCGGCGTCGGCGCGGACGGCGCCACCGTGCTCTCCGCGGACGGTGGTCAGACCTTCCCGAACGTGATCTCAAGCGATCTCGGATTCGACCTGAACACGAGCGGCGCCGGGATCCTTGCCGGCGGCGTGGCCGGGAGCGCCTACATCCCGGGCGCGAGCGGGCGCATCGCCGCCACCACCAACGACGGCGCGAGCTGGAGCCTGCTGCGCGTGCCGACTACCAACGACGTCAGCGACGTCGCCTTCCCGACCACGAGCGACGGCTTCGAGCTCGAGAGTGACGGCACCCTGCGCACCACCACCAACGCCGGCGTCTCGTGGGCCTCGCAGGACACCGGGGTCTCGGGCGCGGTGGCGCTGGCGGCGACGAGCCCCGAGAACGTCCTCCTCATCGGGCCTCGCGGCGTCAACCGCTCCACCGACGGGGGCTCGAGCTTCAGCTCCGTGTCGGGCAAGGTCGTGCTCGCGGCCAAGCCCAAGCGCACGACCACCGTGGGCAAGCTCGGGCTCGCGAACTCGCAGACCGTGGGCGGCACCGTGCTCGCCTGGGGTCGCAGCGGACTATTCGAGTCGACCAACGGAGGCGGCGCGTGGAAGCTCACCCCGGGTCCGCTGCCCAAGGGCCATCTCGTGAGCGTGAGCTTCGTCAGCCCGAGCACCGGCTACGCGATGGATAACAGCGAGCGCGTGTTCTTCACCCGAAACCGCGGGCGCAAGTGGACCCAGCTCGAGACGATCGGCTGGCCGGCCCTCACGAGCCTGAGCTTCTCGAGCGCGAGCGACGGCCTCGTGGCCTTGAGCGGGTACGACTTCGACAATCCCGACTTCAATAGCGTCGACGTCCTCGCCACGACCAACGGCGGCAAGACCTGGCAGCCCGAGGTCATCGACGGCGAGCAGGCGGGAACGATCCTCGCCACCCCCGCGGCCGACTACTACGACGAGGCGGGGCAGAGCAACAGCGATTACAGCCTCCAGGAGGGACTGTTCGCGACCACCGGCGGCGGGCTCAGCCCCGACCCCTCGACCCTGACGATCTCGATCGGAGCCAAGAAGCTGAGCGCCAAGAAGCTGAAGAAGGCCGGAGACAAGGTCACGCTCACAGGCACCCTGAGCCCGGTCACGAGCGTCGGCGAGCAGGTGCTGGTCATGTGGCAAACGGTGGGCAAGAGCTGGCACCACCAGCTCGTCACCGTCGCCTCGAGCGGCGCCTTCACCGATGTCGTCCACGGGATCAAGGCCACCACCGACTTCTTCGCGGCCTCGGTGGGCAACGGGCTCTACGCGGGCGTGGGCACCCCGGCGACGGTGCTGACGGTCAAGAAGTAGAACGGGCGGTCAGGAGAGCGTCGCCACGGCCAGCGCGGCGACGCCCTCCTCGCGCCCGACGAACCCCATCCCCTCGCCGCGCGTGGCCTTGACGCTCACGCGCTCGACGGGGAGGCCGAGGGCGTCGGCGAGGCTGGCGCGGATCTGGGCGCGCGCGGGGGCGAGCTTGGGGCGCTCCATGACCACGGTGGCGTCGACATTGCCGATCGTCAGCCCGCGCGCTGAGAGCTGGGCGACCACGTCGCGCAGGAGCTCGATCGAGCTCACGTCGCGGTAGCGCTCGTCGGTGTCGGGGAAGTGCTCGCCGATGTCGCCCATCGCCGCCGCCCCGAGGAGCGCGTCGATGATCGCGTGGACGAGGACATCGGCGTCGGAGTGCCCGGCCAGGCCCCGCTCGTGGGGGATCTCGACCCCGCCGAGCACGAGCCGGCGGCCGGCGGCGAACGGGTGACAGTCGTAGCCGATGCCGGTGGCGGTCATGGGGTCGCTCCTGCGAGTCGTTCCGCCAAGAGCATCTCCGCGATCCGCAGGTCGGTGGGCGAAGTCACCTTCAGGTTTCCAGGGTCGGACTCGGTGACGCGGACCACGCCGCCCGTCTGCTCGATGAGCCAGGCGTCGTCGGTGGCCGCCGCCAGCATCTCGGCCGGCGCCGCCAGCGCCCGTTCGAGGGCGGCGCGGCGGAACACCTGCGGGGTCTGTACCGCCCACAGCCGGGCGCGCTCGAGGGTCGCGCGAACCGTCCGCCCGTCCTCGCCGACCTCCTTGATCGTGTCGGAGACCGGCACCGCCGCGATCACGGCGTCGCACTCGTGGCGCTCGAGTTCGGCCAGGGTGCGCTCGAAGAGCTCAGGCGAGGCGAGCGGCCGCGCCGCGTCGTGGACGATCACCGCTTCGGCCGCGGCGGCGGCGGTGAGCGCTGCCCGTACCGACTCAGAGCGCGTGGCGCCCCCCACCACCCCGATCGTCCCCTCGGGCGCGGCCCCGAGCTCGCCCTCGGGAAGGGCGATGACGATCTGCGTGACCGCCCGCACGCTCCGTAGCGAGTCGACGCTCCAATGGAGCATCGGCCGCCCGGAAAGCATGACGAGCGCCTTGGGCCTCCCCGACCCAAGGCGCTCGCCACGGCCCGCGGCCACGATCAGCGCGACCGCCATCATTCAGATTGCCGGCGCCCTACTTCGCCGACACTACGACCTTGTCGTCCGCCGACGCGCTCAGAAGATCGTCGAGGTGGGCCTCAGCCTCGTCCTCGCCCATCTCCAGCGCGTACATCAACTCCGAGGCGAGGATCTTCTTCGCCCGCGTGAACATCTGCTTCTCGCCGGTCGACAACCCCTTCTCGTGCTCGCGGATCGCCAAGTTGCGGACGACCTCGGCGAGCTCGTAGATGTCGCCGGTCTTGATCTTGTCCCGATTGTGCTTGAACCGACGGTTCCAGTTCTTGGGCATGTCGGAACACTCGTCCTGGAGGACGGCGAGAACCTTCTTGACCGTCTCCTCGTCAATCACGCGACGAAGACCGGCCAGAGCGGCGTTTTCGGTGGGCACCATCACGGTCATGTCGTTGTGCAGGATCTTGATCGTGAGGTACTCCCGGCTTTCCCCAAGTATGTCCTTGTGCTCCTTGCGCAGGACCTTCCCGGCACCGTGGTGCGGGTACACGACGTTATCCCCAATTTCGAACTCGATGTGTTCGAGAACCACGACCTCCGCTTCGAGGTCCTCGTCCTGCAGATGCGCTTCCATTAGTTCGGTGATGATGTCCTCCTCTTCCGGTATGGGCAGCGGGAGACGCCCATTAGGTCTGCAGGTACCGATCCACGAGATTGATTTCCTGCTGGCGGCGAAGGCCCTCGCGGATGTCCTTCGCCCGGATCTCGCCGACTCCGTCGACGGTCTCCAGCTCGCCGTCACTGGCGGCAAGCAGATCCTCCAATCCCCCGAACTCGCTGACGATCCGCTGAACCACTAGTTTGGGCAACCGAGGTATGCGCCCCAGGATGCGGAATCCGCGCGGCGAGACGGGGTAGTCGAGGGTATTCACCTTCCGGTCGTAGCCGAGGACCTCGGCGAGCCGACCGAAATCGAGCAGGTCTTGATGCGGCAGGCGCACGAGCTGGTCGAACGCTGTCGCGAAGGTTTCGTCGGTGTCCTCGGCGAGATAGTCGTGGACGAGCGCAGCCTTGTCTGCGGCCACGCCGACCATGGTCTCGTCGAGCTGCATCTCGATGAGCCGGCCCTCGGTCCCGAGCTCGACGATGTAGCGCTCGATCTCGACAGCCATCCTGGTCACCAGCTCGGCGCGCTGGAGCACGGTGAGCACGTCGTGCAGGGTCGCCCCGCCCTCGAACTCGAGCGCGGTCAGGCGGGTCGAGACCTGATCCAGGCGGCTGCGGTACTTGTCGAGCGTCGCGAGGGCCTGGTTCGCCTTGGCCAGAACCACGGGGATGTCCTCGAGAATGTACTTGGCGCCGTCGACGTAGAGCGAGACGACCTCTCGCCGCTCGGAGATGGCGACCACGAGCGCGTCGGTCTGCTTGGACACCCGCTCGGCGGTCCGGTGGCGCGTCCCCGTCTCCATGGTCAGGATGGTGGGATCGGGCGTGAGCTGGACGTTGGCGAAGAGAATCTTGGTCGCGTTCGAGTTGAGCACGATCGCACCGTCCATCTTGGCGATCTGGTAAAGGAAGGCCGGCGAGTAGTCGATCTCCAGCTTCAATCCTCCGGAGAACAGGAACGCCAGCTCGTCCGCGTCGCCGATGACGATCATCCCGCCGGTACGCGCGTGGAGGATGCTGTCGATTCCCTCTCGCAGCGAGCTCCCGGGCGCAACCATCTCGAGCGCTCTTACCAGCCGGGGCTCCTGTCGAGATTCGAGCTCCTCTTTGAGCTCTTCCCCGGATCGAGACGCCATGAAGGCCGATTTTACTCGGTTTTCGCATCAGTAACCCCGGTCGTGTGAGGTAACTGTCGCCGCCCGGTTTACCGGGGTGGCCGCGGCTACGCCCGGTCGCGTGAGGTAACTGTCGCCGCCCGGTCTACCGGGGTGGCCGCATCCCCTCAGGCCGCGACCGCGGGGCGCCCGCGCCCGAGGGCGACGGCGAGCGCCGCGCGCAGGGTGGGGCTCGATGCTGGCTCGAGCACCGGCTCGAGACCGAACTTGGCCGCCTCGGCGAGGCGGCGGTCGGGGTGAGCAACCGAGCGCAGTTCGCCGGTCAGGCCGAGCTCGCCGAAGCACGCGAGTGGCGCCCCCGCCGCTCCGCTCAGCGGCACTCCGCGCGCGGCGCTGGCCACCGCGAGCGCGACCGCGAGATCGACCCCCGGCTCCTCGATCCTGACCCCGCCGACGACGTTCACGAACACGTCCGAGGCGCCGAGGCCGATCCCGGCGTGGCGGCCGAGCACGGCGAGGACGAGGGCGACGCGGTTACGGTCCAGGCCCGAGACCACGCGCCGGGGCGGCACGAGCTCGGAGCGGGCAACCAGGGCCTGCACCTCCACGAGCAGCGGCCGCGAGCCCTCCATCGAGCACAGCACGACGCTCCCGGGAGCGCGGGTGGCCTCGGCCACGAAGCGAGCCGAGGCGTCGAGGACCTCGACGAGCCCGTCGTCGCGCATCTCGAAGACCGCCACCTCGTTCGTCGAGCCGAAGCGGTTCTTGACCGCCCGGACCGTTCGGTAGGTCCGCTCGCGCTCGCCCTCGAACTGGAGCACGCAGTCGACCAGGTGCTCGAGTACGCGCGGCCCCGCCAGTGCTCCGTCCTTGGTCACGTGCCCGACGAGGAGGACGGCGATCCCGAGTTCCTTGGCCACGCGCATCACCGCGCCCGCGACCTCGCGCACCTGCCCGACCGAGCCCGGCGCGCCCGTGAGCTCGGCCGCGTGCAGGGTCTGGACCGAGTCGATGACGCAGACCTCCGGTCGCTCGCGCTCGAGCGTGGCGCACACCGTCTCGAGCGCGGGCTCGGCGATCACGGGGATCTCCAGGGCTCCCGGCGCGGCGAGCCGCTCGGCCCGCAGGCGGATCTGCGCCGCCGACTCCTCGGCCGACACGTACAGCGTCCTGCGCCCCGCGGCCACCAGATTGGC
>Ga0302325_10003677_pt1 | contig 35999 bp, 32 predicted proteins | sample Palsa_T0_2_FD_201948 | JGI IMG/M metagenome (GOLD analysis project Ga0302325, IMG submission 201948) | Peat permafrost microbial communities from Stordalen Mire near Abisko, Sweden - Palsa_T0_2 | ecosystem: Environmental > Terrestrial > Soil > Palsa > Peat permafrost | place: Sweden: Abisko...
TCATGAACCTAAAGATCCCGGGCAGCAAATCCGCCGCAGGCGGCCCACACGCAGAACCGGTCGCCGATAGTCCCTACCTCAACGCTCAGAACGCCTGGCTCGAACGCTACGGAAGCTTTATCCAACAAGCCTATAACTGGCGTCTCTTGGCCATGCTCGAGGCGGTGGCGATCATCATCGGCGTGTTCGGGCTCATCTACGTGGCCGGGCAGTCGAAGTTCATTCCGTACATCGTCGACGTCAACCAAGAAGGCTTGCCGATCAACGTGCACCTCGCCGATCAGGCGGGGCCCATCGATCAGCGCGTGGTGCACGCCGAACTGGCCAATTGGGTTTCCAACGCGCGTAGCGTCGTAACCGACAGAATCGTCGAGAAGCAACAAATCGACGGGATGTTCGATATGGTCCAGAACAATTCGGCCGCGAGCGGTTATCTCAACTCGTACTACCCGGTCGCCGGCCACTCGCCTTTCCAACGAGCGACGAGCCTGACCGACGCGATCCAGGTCACGGCTATCCTGCCGGTTAGCCCACAAACCTACGTCGTGCAGTGGACCGAAACGATCCGCGATCTGAACGGTCGCGTCACGTCTACTCAAAACTGGGAGGGCAGCATCAGTGTCGCGTTCACGCCGCCTACGACCGAGGATCAAGTGATCAAGAACCCGATCGGCATGTTCATCAATAACGTTTCTTGGACGCAGAAATCATGAGCGGCCGCGTTTTACTCGCGCCCGGGCTTGCGGCCGCGCTGGCGGCGTTCGCGCTGTCGTCGGCGGGGTCGGCCGCGACGACGGGCGCTGCGTCCCCGGCACCGGCCACCGCGCCGGCCGCGGCGAGCGCGTCCGTATCCGCGCCCGTCGCGGCTCCGGCTGCTGCTAAGCCCGTCGCCCAGGCGGTCCCGGCGGCGACGGGAATCCCCGTGCCGGCACCCACGCCGGCGGTCACCTCGGCGCCGCTAGCGCCGGTAGTGTTGCAGCCGGTCTCGCGCGGACCGTTCATCGGCACGGACGGCGCGATGCACTATCCGATCGACGCGCCGGCGGAGCCGGCGCTCACCTGTGTGCCGCTGTTCATTTGCGACGTGACGCTCGAAGCGAACGAAGCGATTCTCAACATCGCGACCGGCGACTCGGCGCGCTGGCTGATCGCGGCGGCCCAAAGCGGTCCGGGTGGAAACACTCCGCACGTGCTAATCAAGCCGACGACGCTCGATCTGCGCACGAATCTCATCGTCACGACCAACCGCCATGTGTATTATCTACGCTTGAGTTCGGCCTCGACGACGGCGTACTCGCGGCTCGCCTACTTCTATCCCGACGACGATGCGGCGGCGGCGGCCGCTGCGGCCGAGGCTGATCACATCAGAGAACTCGCGCGCGAAGCCGAACTTCCGCTCAAGCCGACCGGCCCTGTCGACGTTTCGTACCGGTTGTGGGGCGATAGCGCGTTCTTGCCATTCCGCGTTTATGCGGACGCGGTCCATACGTTCATCGAGTATGCGAAGCTGCCGACCGATCTGCCGGTGCTGTTTGCGGTCTCGACCGACGGCAACGACCAAATCGTCAACTATCGGCTCAAGGACAACATCTTCATCATCGACGGCACGCCACCGGCCATCGATCTCGTACTCAACGCCGGCACCGGCCATGGCGGACGCGGCGAACGCCGCGTCCACATCCGGCACTTGTAGGGGACCGCAACAATGCCAGATCCTAAAGGCCCAGACTCTCCCGATTCCCTCGGCGTTCACGGACGCGTTGAGGGCGTCACACGCATCGGTCCCCGCGCGCTGCTCATCGGCTTGCTCGTCATCGGCGCACTCGTCGGCGGCGTTCTCTACGGACTCAACAGCGGCAAGCAAACCCAACAGGCGCAGGTCGCGCAATTGCCCCCGACCGCGGCGCCTCAGGTAACCGACGAAGCGCACTTCGGAGAAGACGTCCCGATCGTGGAGACGCCGCCACCGGAGACCGCCCCCCCGCCGGTGCTTCTGCCGCCGAGTCCCCCGCCGGCAAATACTCCCGCACCCGCGGCGACCCTAGCTGCGGTGTCGGTCATTCCGACCGGGCCGAGTCCGGCGCAAGTCGCCGAGCAAAAACGCGCCGAGGAAGAGCGTCAGCGCGAACTCGACGAGGAAAAGGCTCGCGCAGATGCGCTCAAGACGGCACAGTTGTCACCGATCTTCGTCGCGTCCGGCGGTGGCGGCGGTGGTGGTTTTAGCGGCAACGGCGGCGGCGGAAGCGCCCCGTCGGGCTCGAACGGCGAGTCCCGGTCGACCGGGGGCGGTGCTCCCGGTTCTGCGGGTGCGACCGGCGGTGGTGCTCCAGGTTCTGCAGGCGCAACGGGCGGCAGTGCGCCGGGTGGCGCAAGCGGCGGCGGCGGCAGTGCCGGTGGCGGTAGCTTCGGCGGCTCAGGCGGTGGCGGCGGAACCGGCGGTGGTGCCGCGGGCGCTTCCTCAGCCGGAGGCGGCGGCGCAGCTGCCGGCGGCGCGGGTGGTGGTGCCGGCGGAGCCGGCGGCACCTCGAGCCAGAGCGCTTTCCTCAGCGGACCGACGGGGCAGTTTGCAGCTCCGGCCTATCTGCCCGAGGGAACGCGGAACAATCTCCAAGCCAGCCGTTACGCACCCTCGACGATCTTCGAATTGCTCGCAGGCGCGGTCGTCCCGGCCGAGCTCGTGACCGGAATCGACTCGGAAGTTCCGGGCCTCGTCACGGGTCAAGTCCGCGAAGACGTCTACGACACGAAGAGCGGCAAGTATCTGCTCATTCCCAAGGGTACCCGCCTCATCGGCGTTTACCAAGCCGTCGCCGGCTACGGCTCGTCGCGCGTGCTGGTTGCGTGGCAGCGCTTGATCTTCCCCGACACCTCGAGCATCGACTTGCTCAACATGACCGGCGCCGACGTTCAAGGCGGCGGCGGTCTCGGCGGCAAGGTCGACAATCACACGGGGCAGTTGATCTTCGGAACGTTGCTCTCGAGCATCTTGTCCGCGGGTCTCGCGCTCTCGCAACCGACGACCACGGCCGTCGCAACGACCACGGGCGGCACGGTTGCCGTTCCGAGTCAAGGCGCACTCGCCGCTCAGGCCATCGGGGCGCAGCTCACGACCACCACTCAGGGGCTGATCAACAAGACCCTCAATCAGCCGCCGACCGTCTACGTTCCCAAGGGCTATCCGTTCTTGGTGATCGTCGACCGCGACATCGTCTTCCCGGGCCCGTACGGCCCGAGCCTCTAGGTAAGGAACGGCATGTCGGCTGCAGCCGTCGCACTCTCCACGCTGCTGCAACAGTGCGCACCAAACGTCGGCGAGCGCACGATGACGGCGATCGTACGCGTCGAGAGCAAAGGCGAACCGCTCGCGATGTTCGACAACACGACCGGTCGCAGCATCCAACCGACGTCGATGAGGGAAGCGCTCTATACCGCGCGGCTGCTCATCGACGCCGGGCACTCGGTCGATCTCGGTCTCGCGCAAGTCAACTCGGCGAACCTGCCGCGCCTCGGCATGGAGATTCGCGACGCGTTCGATCCGTGTTCGAACTTGCGCGGCGCTGCAACGATCCTCATGAACGCCTATCAAGCGGCATCGTCGCAGTTTAGCCCGGGGCCGTATGCGCTCCGGCGCGCGATCGGTGCGTACAACTCCGGCAGCATCTACGGCGGCGCCGGTTACGTCGACCGGATTCTGGAAGCGGCCGGGTTGCCGCCTGAAACCAACCGGCAAATTCCGGATCTCCCGCCCGCGGGGACGTTCGCTTCTACGCAAGTGATCCTGCCCGGGCCGGCGCCCGCGCCTGCGGTAAAGCCGGCGGCGGCCGTCGTGCACCTTCGCCCGCCGGCACCGAAGGTGGCGGCGACGCCGAACCCGTTCGGCTCGCCGATCCTCGTGATGTCCGCACAGCCCTCTACTCCCGAAACGATCTTGCAGCAGCAGCAGCCGGATTCGCCGGACGCGCAGGCAGAGAAGTAGGACCGCATGGGCGCCTTCCCCGATCCGTTTACGCCGTACTTCAGCTCCGTGGCGCCGTCGTGGGGCCAGAGCATGTCGAACACTTCGCAAGAGCTGTACGCGTTCTTGTTCTTTATCCAGCTCTGCATCTTGGGCGCGCAAGCGGCTATGTCACGGGACTCGGTCGTCGAGTTCATCGGGAAATTCGCATCGAAGGTGATCGTCGGTTCGGTCATCATCGCCGCCTTGGCCAATGCCAACATCATCTTTCCGGCGATCATCAGCATCGTCGCCGGCTTCGGGAATACGACGGCGAATAGCGCTCCCGCGCAGCTGCCCGCCGCGTGCATTCAACACCGGCGCTGGACGTGCGTGCCGCCCCCTCCGGCGCAGTCGGGAGATGCCGAAGGGATCTTCTTGGAATGGGCGGTCTCTTATTTTCTCGCGGCCGATGGGAGCCGCATCGCAGACGCGATCGAGGCGAGCGCGTCCGGCTTCGATTTCGGCATTCCGTTCCCGCCGGACCCCGGCGACGGAGCGACCGGGCCTGAGATCTCCGGCTTGCCGGCGGCGTTCTTAAACGGCCATGCGCAGTTCCAGATCGTCTGCGAGGGTCTCGGCATGATCTGCGTGCTGTCGGCTGGTCTCATTTACATGACGTATATTCTGCTCAACTTCGAGGCCCAGATCGTGCTCGCCATCGGGTGCTTCACGCTTGCCGGCTACGGGTGGAAATTTACCGAGGCATATTCAAAAGCGTTCCCGACCTACTGCTTCACGATCGCCACAAAATTCTTCGCGTTCTACTTCGTCGTCGCCGCCGTGGATCTCGTCGCGAAGCATCAGAACGACCCGTCGAACAACGGCGGCATCGCTACGATGCTCGCGTCGATGGTGGTGGCGGCGGTCGTTCCCTTCGGCGCGGGAGCGATCGTGTTACTCTTCGGCACATCGAACGCGCCGATGGTCGCGATCATCTCGTCGATCCTGGTCGCTTCGGTACCGCAAATGGCCGCAAGCATGACGAAGGGCGGGTCGGCGCTTTCTGCGATGGGCGGTCTGAGTTCGGCCGTGGGGCACTTCAAGAAGTAGGACACGGCCCCGAACCAAACGCAGGCTCCGCTGCAGCGGGCCACACCGCGAACGGCTGAGCGATGTTGGTTACGTCCGCGGATTCGACCGCACCGAAATAGCGCGAGTCGAAACTGTGCGTAGCCGGCCCCCAGAGCCAAAGCTCGCCGCGTTTCAAACGATAGCTGCCGCGCGCGACGTGCGGCAGCGGCCTGCCCTTGCTGTCGCGATCGAACGTCTCGCTCGCGCCCAGACACCGCCCGTTCACGGCGATCGCTCGCGCCCCAACGTCGACCACGTCGCCCGCAACGGCGACCACGAGTTTGAGCAACGGATCGGTGCCGGTAGAACATTGGCCCGAACCCAAATAGCCGCGGGCTTTACCGAGCAGCGCTGCGGTGCGCGGCGCGCACAGCACGACGGTGTCGCCGCTGTGGATCGGCCGGTTGACGGGCCCGATCGAATACAGGCCGACCGGCATGCTTCCCGTGAAATTGAACGTCCATTGCGGCGTCGCCGGACGGAACGCAATGAACGCGGCGACGGCAGCCAGCGCCGCGACGCCGGCGGCGCGATTAGCCTGCGAGCGGTTGATCGAAGAGCGCTTCGAGGTGGCGCGACGGCCGCAGACCGAGCTCGCGGCGCAGCTCTTCGCTGTAGCGCCGGAACACCCGCAAGGCCGAGCTCCGGTCGCCGCGATGCAAGTAGGCGAGCACCGCGAGTTCCGTTGCGGCTTCGTCGCAGCGGTCGGCTTCGATGAGGTCTAGCGCAATGTCCAGCGCTGCTTCCGCATCCCCGCGCTGCAGCACGTGGCGCCCGAAGGCGATGCCGAGTTCTGCGGCGAGCGTGCGAGCACGATAGCTCGTTTCTTCGAGCCACTCGTGGCGATCGGAGATGCGCACCGCCGTGCTGCGCCAGCCTTCGTACGCGCGCTGCAGCGCGACGAACTCGGCCTCGCTCAGGGCGCCGATCCGCTTCGAGGCACGCTCGAGGGCTTCGAGGTCGTCGAGATCGACGATCGCTTCTTCGCACAGCACGTAGCCGAGGACGCCGTGCACGATCGCGTCGCTGCCTCCGAGGCGGCGGCGCAACCGGTGCAGCGCTACGTTGAACGCATTCTGGCCTTGCTTGGAGGGGGTATCGCCCCACACGAGTTCGATCAGCTCTTCACGCGTCGAGGGATGCCGGCGTCGCGCGATCGAGAAGAGCAGCGCGTGTTCGGTCGTGGAGAGCTTGACGATCTCACCGCGCACACGAACCGTCCCGGTGGCGAAGTGAACCTCGAGACGCGGACCTTGAGTTATAGGAAGCTTGAGGACCGGTTCGGCAAGATACACGTCGGCTTTCCCCCTGGCTGGATGGCGGTCCCGACCAATGCACGAAATCCGCCGCTCAAGGCGCCCTCCCTGGGCGAGCGGCAGAAATCGTTCTCTAGACTCGTAGGGGCCATCGCATTGGATTCCGGCCGCCGGAACACCTTCGGGGACCCCCGGGGAGCCGATCAGCCGGGCGCGAGCGCCCCCAAGAGTACCGCTCGCAGCTCGGCATCGCGGCCGGGCGGAACGGCACGCAAGTCGAGCAGCACTTCGTCGCCTTCGATGCGCCCGATCGTTCTCGGGCGAGCCCGGCGCAGACGCCGTGCGAGTTCGGTCGCGCCGCCCGGCGAGCGGACCGCAACGGCCCAGGAGGCGAGTTTCGCGAGCGGCGCCGTGCCGCCACCGGCGTAGGCGTCGCTCGGGCATGCGCGCACCGCCTCGCCGAGGCCCGCCGCGAGCGCGCGTGCGCGCCGTTCGAGTTCCTCCGGGGTGGCGCCCAGCATGGCGTAGAGCGGTATCTGGCGCAAACCGCCCGGTTCGATCCAGAGCGCGAGCGTCGCCGCGAGCGCCGCGAGCGTGGCTTTGTCGACGCGCAGCGCGCGCAGCAGCGGATTCGCGCGCATGCGTGCGATCGCGCTTTTCGAACCCGCGACGATCCCGGCTTGCGGGCCGCCGAGCAGCTTGTCGCCGGAGAATGCGACGAGATCGATGCCGTCGGCGATCGCTTCTCCCACGGTGCGTTCGTGCGGCAGCCCAAAGGGCGCCAAGTCGCCGAGCGCGCCACTGCCGAGGTCCTCGAGCACCACAACGCCCGCGCGCCGTCCGAGCGCGGCTACGTCGGCAGGCGCGACCGAAGCCGTAAACCCTTCGATGCGAAAGTTCGACGCGTGCGTGCGCAGGATCAACGCGGTGTTCGGACCGAGCGCGCGCTCGAAATCGCCGAGCCGCACCTTGTTCGCGGTGCCGACTTCGACGAGCGTCGCGCCGCTGCGCGCGAGTACGTCGGGAAGCCGGAAGCCTCCGCCGATCTCGATCAGATCGCCGCGCGCGACCACGACCTCACGCCCGCGCGCGAACGTGTCGAGCGCGAGCAGGACCGCCGCGGCACAATTGTTTACGACCAAAGCATCGGCCGCCGCGGTCGCCGCGACGATGAGCGGCGTGACGCGAGCGTAGCGCGATCCGCGGGTTCCCGCTTCGAGGTCGAATTCGAGATTCGAATACCCGCTTGCGATCGCCGCCACCGCCGTCAGCGCCTCGGCGGCGAGCGGAGCACGCCCGAGGTTCGTGTGCAGCAAGACGCCCGTGGCATTGAGCACCGGCACGAGCCCGTCGTCCGCAAGCAACGCGAGCCGCCCGCCGACGCGGGCGACGAGGTCCGCAAATAGCAGGGGACCCGCGCCACGGCCGGCGGCGGCGCGCGCTTCGCGCAGAACGTCGTCGACCGCCGCTTTCACGGCGGTCGATCCGAAGGCTCGCGCGTACTGCGCGATACCCGGCTCGCTAAGGAACCGGTGCATCGCCGGCAGGCGCGGGTGGGAGCGGCCGGAGGGCTTGGCCGCTCCGCCGGTCAGATCAGGCGACGGCGGACAGATGCTTCTGCAGCATCGACGAGATCTGCTTTTCGGGAACGAAGCCGACGATGCGATCGACGACTTTGCCGCCCTTGAAGAGGATCAGACACGGTATGCCTTGGACCTGATACTCGCCGGATAAGCTCGGATTTTCGTCCGTGTTCAGCTTCACGAACTTCACCCGCCCGTCGTGCGCTGCTGCGACTTTCTCGACGACCGGCGCGAGCATCTTGCAAGGCCCGCACCACGGGGCCCAAAAATCGACCAGTACCGGCTGGTCGCTCGAAAGAACGTCTTGGGCGAATGTGGCCTGCGAGACGTCGGGAAGTGCACTCATGGGTTTATCATATCCTCCGCCTAGTACGACCGACCTGCTTCCAGTACGGTTGCGCTCCCTCGTTCCCGCGATGTTTGCGGCTTTCGGCTTGCTGACAATTCCCGCGTATCCGCGCGAAGCGCCGATCAAGGTTCTCGTCGCCGCCCCGATTGCCGACGAAGCGCTCGGCTCGATCCCCTCACCCGCCTGGGCGAAATACGTCGCCGGCTCGCTTGGCGGCTATCAGGTTCTGTCGTATTCGGGTTCGGGTGAGCCGACGGTTGAGGATTGCCTCCGCGCCGGAGCCGAGTATTTGGTCGTGGCGACGTTCGAGCGGCGCCCGCAACTGCCCGGACTCGGCACGGGGATCGGGCGAACCGCCGCCCGCGCCCACCGCACGGCGCTCGACTGTGTGTCGGGCGACGCCGCCGCCGACGACATCGTGAACTTCGAAAGCGATCCGGCTCCCAGCACCGAGGGAGACCGGGAAGCCGCTTCCGACGCAATCTGGGAGCGCGAAATCAGCGCCGCCTTCGCAAAACATCCGCTCGCGCTGCCCCGCTCCGCTCGCGTGATGCTCGTGCAGCCGGCGCTCGCGCGCGTTTCGTTTCACGGGGCGCTGCTGCACGAAGGCGATACGGTCAAAGACGTTGCGACCGCGAAGAACGCAAAGCGCGCCCAACCGATCGTCCTCAACGTGACACAAACCCACGCCGACTACGTCGAGGTCACCTTCGACGCCGAAGGCCCGCGGCCACAACCGGGCGACATCGTCGAGCGTTAGCGCCGCCCCGCGTTAGAGCGGCTCCTCTATGATGCTTTCGATTTGCTTCGTTTGCTCGCCGAGGTTCGTGATTGCGATCACCTCGTCACCCTCCTCGAGCTTTTGGAGACGCACACCCTTGGTCGCGCGACCGGACTTTCGAATCTCAGCCACGCGGATCCGAATGACCTGATTGCCGGAGGTGATGAGTAAGATCTCGTCTTCGGGCTTGACCAAGATCTGATCGACGACCGAGCCGATGTCTTTCTCTTTCGCGAACGCTTTGACGCCCTTGCCGCCGCGCTGCGTGTGGCGGTAGTCGTTGATCGGCGTGCGTTTGCCGAAAGCTTGCGACGTAACGATGAGGACTTCGTTACGGTCGGGCTCTTCGACGTCCATCGCGACGACCGAGTCGCCGGCGGCGAGGGTGATGGCGCGAACGCCGCGGGCGTTGCGGCCCATCGAGCGCACGTCCTTCTCCGAGAAGTGCACGGCCATGCCGTCCTTCGTGCCGAGGATGATGTCGTCGTCGCCTTCGGACAGGTCGACGGCGAGCAACTCGTCGTTCTCATCGAGACCGACCGCGTTGAGTCCGTTTCTGCGAATGTTGGCGAACTCGCGCACCGAGGTCTTCTTGATGACCCCGCGCCGCGTCACCATCACGAGGTATTCGGTTTCGGCGAACTCCCGAATCGGGAAGACGGCCGTGACCATTTCGCCCGGCGGCAAGGTCAGCAAGTTGACCAGCGCCGTTCCCCGTGCGGTACGCGTCGAGTCTGGAATTTGGTACGCGGGCAAACGATACGCGCGCCCCTTGCTCGTAAAGAACAAGATGTTCTGGTGCGCCGTCGCCATGAAGAAGTTCCCGACCACGTCTTCACGCTTAGTCGCGATGCCGATGACGCCGCGTCCGCCGCGGTTTTGGGCGCGGAACGTATCGACCGAAACGCGCTTGATATAGCCGCCGAGCGTCATCGTTACCACGACCGGGCTATCCGGAATCGTATCGAGAACGTTGAACTCGTCTTCGAGCGGCACGATCGCCGTGCGGCGCGGGCCGCCATAACGCTTCTTGAGGTCTTCGCAATCGCTCTTGATCAGTGCGGCCACGCGGCGCGGATTGCCCAGGATGTCCTCGAGCTCGGCGATCAGCTTGAGTAAGCCGAGATATTCTTCCTCGATCTTCTGTCGCTCGAGGCCGGTCAGCGTGCGCAGACGCATGTCGAGGATCGCGTTCGCCTGGACGACCGAAAGCTTGAAGTGATCGATCAACGCGAGGCGCGCCGTCTCCGTCGATTCGCTCGTGCGAATGATCCGGATGACCTCGTCGATGTTGTCGAGGGCGATCCGGAAGCCTTCGAGGACGTGCGCGCGCTCGCGCGCTTTGTTCAGATCGTATTCGGTCCGGCGGCGGATGACGACTTTGCGATGCGCGACGAAGTGCTCGAGCATCTGGCGCAGCGAAAGCACTTGCGGTTCGAGCGTCTGCACGAGCCCCGCGATCGGGGACGGCGCCCCTACGAGCGCCAAGGTGTTGAAGCCGAACGACGACTGCAACGGCGTGTGCTTGTAGAGCTGGTTGAGTACGACGTTGGGCGTTGCGGATTTCTGTAACTCGACGATGATGCGGATCCCCTTGCGATCCGACTCGTTCTTGAGATCGGCAATGCCCGGAATCGTCTTCTCTGCGTGCGCTTCCGCGATCGCCTCGACGATACGCGCCGTCGTTACCTGAAACGGCACTTCGGTGATGACGATGCGGTGACGCCCTCGGTCGTCCTCGACGATTTCGGCTTTGCCGCGCATCGCAACGGTGCCCCGCCCGGTCCGGTAGGCCGTGCGGATTGCCTCGCGGCCCATCAGCACGCCGCCGGTCGGGAAATCCGGTCCGTGCACGATATCGGCTAGCGCTTCGTCGATCGACTCGGGCGCTTCTTCGCCGTGCTCGAGCAGATAGATGATCGCGTCGCAGATCTCGCCGATATTGTGCGGCGGAATGTTCGTGGCCATCCCGACGGCGATGCCGGAGGAGCCGTTGACCAAGAGCTGCGGCAAGCGCGCCGGCAGTACGACCGGCTCGGTCGTTTGGTTGTCGAAATTGGGAACGAAGTCGACCGTATCTTTTTCGATGTCGGCCAACATCTCGAGCGCGACGCGCGCGAGCCGGGCCTCCGTATACCGATAGGCGGCCGGCGGGTCGCCATCGATCGAGCCGAAGTTTCCGTGTCCGTCGACGAGCGGGTAACGCAGCGTGAAGTCTTGCGCCATGCGCACGAGCGCGTCGTACACCGATTGGTCGCCGTGCGGGTGAAAACTCTTCAGAACCTCACCGATGACACCGGCGCACTTGCGGTGCTGCTTGTCCGGCGTAAGGTTCATCTCGCGCATCGCGTAGAGGATGCGCCGCTGCACCGGTTTCAGTCCATCGCGGACGTCCGGAAGGGCGCGCGAGGCAATGACCGACATCGCGTAAGAGAGATAACTCTCACGCATTTCATCTTCAACGTTAACCTGGGAAACTCGATCTCTTTCCATGTAATATCGGAGCCGCTAGGCTCCTAGATCTCCCTTATGATCGGGGCGGCACGGCCCCCCGATGGCCCCAGGGCCCGGGCTCCCGGGCCCAATATGCGATTGCTTTGGAACTAGAAAATGATGCCAAAAGTGCTCGGGGTGGGCGCTTTGCGCGGGCACGCCGAGTGGTGGCGGCGAACGGCGAGCGAAGTGGTCAGCGCGTTTGTGCGCGCGGTTTGATGACGGCGCCGACTAAGAAACCGATGATGCCGCCGACGATCGCTCCGACGATCGCGATGAAAAAAATCTTGCTCCCCAGCCCTCCGCCGTGGCCCATCGAGAGGAAGCGCGACGTCACGAAAAAGAATTCGAAGACCGCCGCCACGACTGCCGAGAAGACGCCGGTAACGACGCCGACCAGCACGTCGTTCGCTCTCCAGTACATTGTTTCGTGTTTAGATTTGTATGCTGGGAAACCCCCTAGACGGCGCGTTGTGGGCGAGCAAAAGTCCCCGTGCGACGGGCATTTTTTCACAGAATGACCGCGCGGCACGAGGCGGCGACAATTGACGAATTCGAGAAGCTTGCAATGCAGGTTGCGCGCAGCTTGAAAGCGGGCGACGTGGTCGCGCTGGAAGGCCCGCTCGGCAGCGGCAAAACTGCCTTTGTCTCAGCAGCGGTGCGGGGGCTCGGGAACGAGGCAGAAGTCGCGAGCCCGACCTTTACGTTCTGGCACCGTTATGGCGGCCTGCCCGCCATCGAGCATCTCGACTTCTATCGGATCGACGACCCCCTGGAAGCACGAGAACTTGGGCTCGAGGAGGCCTTCTCCCCGGAACGCATCGTGTTCGTCGAGTGGGCGAGTCGAATGCCGAGCCTCATCCCGCCGGGAGCGACGGTCGTGCGGATTTTCGGAGCCGGAACCGGGCCGCGATCGATCGAGATTGAGTCGCCGGCCGGGCAGTCAGGGAAGGCCGGATAAGTGCTGTGGCTCGGCCTGGACGGGGCTCTCGGAGCATTTTCCGCAGCGGTGGCGAGCGCGGATGGCTCCGTATCGGCACGGACGGCGACCGCCGACGGACGCGACGCCCTCGAGCGCGGGCTCATGCTAATCGATGAGGTGCTCGACGGGCGGCCGCTGGCGGCACTCCAAGGGATTGCCGTGGGCACCGGACCCGGGGGATTTACCGGTTTGCGCATCGCGCTCAGCTATGCGAAGAGCCTGGCCTTCGGAGCCGGCGTTCCCCTGGTGGGCGTCTCATCGTACGACGCGCTCGAGCCGGCCGGGACTTCCGGTGCGCATGCGACCTTCGTGCACGGTCGCGCAGGGATCGCGTGCGTCCGCCTGCGCGGCGCTGGGGACGAACTCACGGCATGCGGCGCCTATGAGGCGCTGGCGGACGCCCTCGCGGAACGCTTTCCACGGGGCGGCGAACTCATCAGTTACGGGCGCCCGGAGGGCGCGGCTCCCGCGCTTGGCGAACGCGGAATCATCGTGCGTGCGATGCCAATCGAAGAAGCCGTCCCGGCGCTCGCCATCGCGCGCCGGGCAATCGCGCGCGGCGCGGCAACCGCCTCTGCGCACGCAATCGTCGCCGATTACGGCGAAGCTCCCCATTACGCTGCGCGAAATGTGGGCCCCCAAGTTTGAAGAGCGGTACGGCTTCGCCTCCCAGCCCCCACACGCAAAGCGCGTGGGGCCCCCATGCCGAGCGGAAGCCCGCCGGCGGGGGCGCACGCTCGAGGTGAAAGCCGATCTCGATCCGCGAACGGCGGATCGTCCCGAGCGGATGACGATCTCGCGCATGACGCCGAGCGATATCCGCCCGGTCATGCGCATCGAAGCATTGTCGTTTTCGACGACGTGGCCGCCGAGCGCGTTCGCGAGCGAACTGACGGATAACCGGCTCGCACACTACTTCATCGGACGCATGCCGGGCGGCGACATCATCGCGTACGGCGGCATTTGGGTAATCCTCGAGGATTCGCACATCACGACGATCGCCGTTCATCCTGACTGGCGCGGCCGCCGCTACGGCGAAGAAATGCTCGTTCGGCTCTTGCACGAGGCGATCGATCGCGGTGCATCCTGGATCACGCTGGAAGCGCGCGAGTCCAACACGGTCGCGCAAAATCTCTACAAGAAATACGGCTTCGCGACCGTTTCGACGCGCCGCGCATATTACAGCGACAACGGCGAGAACGCGGTCGTCATGTGGGCGGGGAATTTACGCGGCGATCTCTATCGCAACCGGCTAGCAGTGCTCGAGTCCGAACTCGAAGCCCGGCCTCCGGGAGACCGTTGACCGGCGCCTACACGCGACTCGGCCGCCGCGTGCTCGATCATCTCGGTCAGCCGCATCGCTACGCGCACACCGTTCGCGTCGCACGGCTCGCCGATAGGCTCGCGCAAGCCCACGGCGAGGATAGCTCGCGCGCACGACTCGCGGGAATGCTTCACGACCTCGCGCGTCTTTATAGTGCGGAGCGGCTCGTCAGCGAGTGCGACGCACGCGGGATGACGATCGACGCATTCGAGCGACGCCATCCGATCGTGCTGCACGCGCGCCTTGGCGCGGAGCTCGCACGCGAATCGTTCGGCATCGACGATCCCGCCGTGCTGCAGGCGATCGCGCGCCACACGCTCGCGGCGCCTGCGATGTCCGCGCTCGATGCGATCGTGTATCTCGCCGACGGCCTCGAGCCGGGCCGCGACTTCGCCGAACGCGAACGCTTCGAGGCTCTCGCTTTCGAAGATTTGGCCGCGGCGATGCGCGCGGTCTTGCGTTCCTCAATCGACTATCTGCACGGCCGCGACCTCGAAGCGGCCCCACAAACGCTCGCCGCGCTCGCGGCCTATGAAAGACTCGAAAGGAGTTCGCTCTCTGCCTGACCTCATCGACGTCGTGCGCGAAGCCGCGCTCGACCTCAAAGCCGACGACGTGCTGACGCTTCCGCTCGAGGGGCGCACGATCGTTGCCGACGCCTTCGTTATTGCGACCGGACGCTCGAAGATCCAAACGCGTTCGATCGCGGACGCCATCGTCAAGAAAGTCAAAGAAGCCGGATACACCGTCGCGCGCACCGAGGGGTATTCCGACGGCGGTTGGATCCTCATCGACGCTGGTCCGGTCGTGGCCCACGTGTTCACCCCCGATCAACGCACGTTCTATAACCTCGAGCGGCTCTGGGGCCCACTCGACGCGCAAACTGCGCGGACGTCCTAACCGTGCCGCCTCAAGTCCGCATCCGAACCCGGCGCGAACGCGCGCTCCGCGATCGCATCAAGAAAGCCGGCATCTGGGTGTTCCTGATCTTCTTCGTCGTCAGCGTCGTAGGCGTCGCCCTCATCGCCGTAACGCACTAGACCTGACCCGTCGTAAGGCCGGCGACGCGGTCGGCGGCGCCGTTGGAGCATCGACCGGCGCACCGATAGTGACGGCGAGTGTGGCGTTTGCAGTACTGTCGCCGTCGTGCCCGTTGCTCTGGTAGAAACCACCGTCCGGGAACGACGGGATGGCGGGGACGCTGGCCGTCACTGCATATGTCGACGGGTCAAGCGTAAGCGTTAGGAACCCCGGATTATATTCGCCGAGAATGAACCCCGCGTTACCAAGCGGCGGTGGCAAACACAGGTGGTTTCCGTCGTTGTCGGTGCACACCATTGCGTGGTAGGCGATGAACGTGAATTGGCGACACGAAACGGCGTTCGCGCCGGGGCGCGGTCCGGGCGTCGCATCGTTGCACGATGCCGGCGCGCTCGCTGCCGGCACCGGCAAGGAGTCGAAGCTGCTCGGCGGTGAGGCCGTCGAAAACGGATTGATCGGTCCCGGGGTCCCGAGAGAGAACGTCGCCGTCGTGCCGGCGGGGAGTTCCGCCTGCGATCCTGGCGTGAAGCTGCCCGATACGCTCGTGATCGATCCTGCGGAGTCGCCCTCGAAATCGGTAAAGGAGAAATTCTCCGGTTCCGGCGTGGTATCGACATCGACGACCGCGGGTTGAACGTCGGAGCGAAAGTGGAACGCGAACGACACGGCGAGCGAGCCGCTTCCCGAGCCGACCGCGCCGTCCAGATCCGTGATCGTCTCGTTGTCGGTGAACGTCGCGGTCCCGCTCCACTGCGTCAGCGGCGCGGAGTTGCTCGCAACGCCGGTAGCATTCGCCCCCGAGTAAACGGTGACAAGACCCGACGCGCCCGCGCCTTCATTCGGAATGTCGACCAAGACCTCTTCGGGCTCCCACGTCTCGACCGGGGCCGGGTACGTCCCCGAAGCGTTCGTAACCGTGACGCTGCCCTGACCGCTCGGGAACGTCCCGTGAATGCCCATGACGGGGTTCGTTCTCTCGTCGACGTCTACGAACCGGATCGAGGGGAGCCCATATTCGATCGGGAGATTCGGGATGTTCGCGGAGCCGAAATCGGAGACGAGGAAGCGAGAATATACGCCGTCGGCACTCGGCGGGTAGACGTAGTTTGTGGCGTACGCATCTTGGGCGTACGTTTCCGTGCCGACCCCGATCCCAGGGCTGCGATTCTCGGTCTGCATGACCGCTTCCACGAAGGGCAGCGCAAAGGGACGTTGCGCGGGCGAACGCTGGGCGACGAACGAGTCCATGCCGGTTTGCGAGGGACTCTGCTCGCCTAGCATCCGATCGAAGAGAAAGGCGTCCGTTTGATCGGCCGAAGACCCGGCGACGGGCTTCGTCCAGCCGAGGTACTGTCCGGCTCCCGCCAACTGGTATGCCGTTTCGACCGCCGTCGCGACCAGCGGGCTCTGCCCGAAGCACGATTCATTGTCGACGATCGCGCCGGGATTGAACGTCGCATGTTCTATGACGAATGCGGGCGTGAAGGCGAACGTCGTAAAGGTTGATACGGTTTTATCACGCGTGAGCACGAACGCGTAGACGAGACGTCCGGCAGCGAGATCCCCCGCATAAAGCGCGCGCGATGCGTCGCTCACCACCGTGTTCGAGATGTTCGCGTAAAACTGCGGCCCGCCCGGCTTGAGGCTGACGACCGCTCCGTGCGTCGCGATATCGAGAAAGTCGAGCGGATGCGTGCTCCCGAGCGCGACGATGTTTTCGAGCGTCACCGGCGCGACGTCGATTTGAGCTCCGGTATTCTGGAAGCCGAGATTGCTGAAGGCTTGCCCGAACTGCTGCTGGTTCGCCGGGGTGAACGCCGCCGAATCCAGTTCGTTGACCAGGAACAGGATCTGGTGGCTGGTCGGTGGGCCGATGGTGGTGCCGGGAGGCGGACCGACGACAATCCCGCTCGGCCTACGTGCGTTGCTGGGCCGGCGTGCGGCGCTGGTCGCGAGCAAGTCGGCGACGCGATCCGTGAAGATGACGACGGGCGTCCCGTCGCTCAGGGTTGCCGAAATGGCGCCCGGCCCCGCCGTGGCTGAGGCGAAGGCGCCGGAGCTGACCATGTGGGCCGTTACGCTTGCGACATCGGACATTGGATCGGTCCCGGGCAGCGTCTGATAGTACGCTTCGACGCTCGCGAGCGCCGTCGCAACGGCCGCAACACTCGCCGACCCCGTGACACTCGGCACCGGCGAAGGCGAGGTCGTAGGCGCGCCGGCGGTAGGTGTAGCGTGGACCGCGGCAAGAGCCGCAAGCACAATGACAACTCTCCGGTAGCTCATGAACGTGCGCCTCCAGCTTCACGTCGTTTGTAGCATGACGAGCCGCTGGGCAGCAGTAGGGTTTCCCCTACCCTCTCGGGTCTGCGCCGGAAACAATCCATCGGGGAGCGGGTACTACGAAGCGTGACCAGCTTGAAGAATGCCATGAGATTTTTGGGCGGCGCCGCAGCGTTCGCGCTCGCGCTTGGAGCCGTTGCCGCGCCCGCCTCGGCTCGCGATTCGTACGTAAGCGACGGGGCGGGGCTCTTTAGCGCCGGAACCGTCACCAATCTCAACCAAGAGATCGGCGACTTCGCCCACCAGACCGGCAAGGAAGTCGTCGTCGTGACCGTGCCGTCACTCGACGGCGCGACCCCGCAAGACGCCGCCGAGAAAGCCTTCGCGCAACAGCAAGTCAACGGCGTACTGATCTTTCTCGCGAAGGCTGAAAAGAAAGACGGCATCGTCGGCGACACTGCGTCGAAAACGTTCTTTCCCTCGGGCAGCTTCGACAATATCCGGGAAGCGATGCGCGGCTACTTCCGCACCGGCGATTTCGATCAAGGCATCACGACCGGCGTCGGGTTGATTCTCTCCGGATACCGCAGTCACGAGCGGACCCTCACCACGCAAGGTGCGCGCGCCGCCGTACCAACTTCGTCCCAATCCTTTGGAGGTGGCGGCATGTCACTGCTCTGGCTCATCCTGATCCTGCTCGCGGGTTTCCTCATCATCCGCGCCGTGTTCCGCGCGCTGATGGGTGGCGGCCAGCGCATGATGCCTCCCGGCTACGGCTCCCAGGGTTACGGCCAGCAGGGCGGCATGCCCGGTTACGGGATGCCCGGCTACGGCGGCGGCGGCGGGGGCGGGAGCTTCTTCAGCGGTCTGCTCGGCGGCCTCGGCGGAGCGTTCATCGGCAACGAATTGTTTGGCCACCAAAACTATGGCGGCGGCTTCGGCGGCACGACGGCCGGATTGCCGGGAACCGATCCCGGCCAAGCCGATCAAAGCGGTTGGCAGTCCGACCCCGGCCAAGCCGACATGGGCAACTCCTCGTTCGGCGACTTCGGTTCGAGCGGTGGCGGATTCGGTGACAGCGGCGGCTTCGGCGGAGGCGACTCGGGCGGCGGCTTCGGCGGAGGCGACTCGGGCGGCGGCTGGTAGCTCCTACTTTGTCATCCTAGCTTGTCGAAGGGCTGAGCCTTAGGGAATGTCGATTCCCACAAACGGTTCTATCGCTTCGAGTTTGCCCTGCGTCATGCCGGCGACATCGAGCAGATCGTCGGTCGTCGCAAACGGCCCGGCTGCTTGGCGAAACGCGACGATCCGTTGCGCTAGCTCGGAACCGACGCCAGGTAGCGTTTCGAGTTCCGATTCGTCGGCGGCGTTGAGGTCGACGACGGTCGCCCGAGGGTCGCTCTGATCCGAGAGTTCGGACGATTGTCGCGCGCGTTTGTGGTGCCGCTTCTTCTTGTGGCGGCCGTGCGACCGATGGGTCCGGTGCGAGCCATGCGATCGCGTGCTCGAACCCGCGTCCGCGGGCGCGTCGAGTGCCGGCACGGCCACTTCGTCGCCATCGTTCAACGGCTGCGCGAGATTGACCGCGATAAGGTCGGCGTGCCGCGTCGCCCCGCCTGCGGCGCGCAATGCATCGAACGCTCGCGCCGAGGGCGGAAGCCGATACATGCCGCCGCGCCGGACTTCCCCCGCGACGTAGACGACGATCTGCGCGGCGGCTTCGGCGCGAAGATGCTTGCGACGCTCCAGCGGCGGCGCCGAAACGTCACCGGACGCCTCAACCGAGAGTGACGGAGCCGCAGCCGGCGGCGTAAAAACGCGGGCAGCGGCGGCCCCGGCCGCTGCGGCGACTACAGCGGCAATGATTGGAAGTCGTAGATTCATGCCCAACCATCGCGACGAAGGCGCGCGGCGGCAAGGGCGGAAGAGGGGCGGATGCTCGATGAACGGTCCGCCGCGACGTACGAATTCGGCGCGGTGGAAAAGCGCTGGCAGGAGCGCTGGGAGCGCGACGGGATTTATCGCGCGCGCGACGACGATCCACGCGAGAAGCGCTACGTTCTCGAAATGCTGCCGTATCCGTCGGGCGATTTGCACGTCGGACACGCGAAAAATTACACGCTCGGCGACGCGATTGCGCGCCTGACGCGCATGCAGGGCTACAACGTCGTCCACCCGATGGGCTTCGACGCTTTTGGGCTGCCCGCGGAAAACGCGGCGATCGAACGGGGCATCGATCCAAACATCTGGACGCACGACAACATCGCAAACATGCAGCGCCAGATCCGGCTGATGGGCACGGGATACGACTGGACGCGCGAGTTTGCAACCTGCGATCCCTCGTACTATCGCTGGAATCAATGGCTCTTCTTACGGCTGTACGAAGACGGCCTCGCCTATAAGCGCGAAGCGCCGGTCAACTGGTGCCCGAAGGACCAGACCGTGCTCGCGAACGAGCAGGTCGAAGACGGGCGCTGTTGGCGCTGCTCGACGGCGGTCGAACGCCGCAACCTCTCGCAGTGGTTTCTGAAGATTACCGACTACGCGGACCGCTTGCTCGCAGCGATCGGCACGCTCGACGGCTGGCCCGAAAAGATTCGCACGATGCAGCGCAACTGGATCGGGCGCAGCGAAGGCGTGACGTTCTCGTTCGAGGCCGATCACATCGGCGAGCAGATCTTCGTATACACGACGCGCGCCGACACGCTCTTCGGCGTGACCTATCTGGCACTGGCTCCGGAGCATCCGCTCGTCGAGAAGATTCTCGAACGGCATCCCGAGCGCCGCGCCGCGGTCGAAGCCTTTGCGGCGACGGTTAAGAACAAATCCGAGCTCGAGCGGACGAGCTTGATGGAAAAGGCCGGCGTATTCACCGGCTGCCACGCGCGCAATCCGCTCTCCAACGAACGCATTCCGATTTGGGTCACGAACTACGTACTCGCCGAGTATGGGACGGGCGCCGTCATGGGCGTCCCCGCGCACGACGAACGCGACTTCGAGTTCGCGCACAAAGTCGGGCTGCCGGTCGCGCGCGTCATCGAAGACCCCCACGTCCGCAGCGACGTGCCGATGACGGCCGCCTTCGTCGACGACGGGCGACTGATCGCGAGCGGCGATTTCAGCGGCATGAATTCAGAGCGCGCGCGACGCGCGATCGCGGAACGTCTCGTCGCGCTCGGACGCGGTGAAACGACGGTCAACTACCGCATTCGCGATTGGCTGATCTCGCGCCAGCGCTATTGGGGTACGCCGATTCCGATCGTGTATTGCCCGAACGACGGCGAAGTGCCGGTGCCCGACGATCAGTTGCCGGTCGTGCTGCCGCCCGACGTGCCGATCACGGGCGAAGGTTCGCCTCTCGCGCGCGACAAGGCATTCGTCGAGGTCACGTGCCCGCGGTGTGGCGGGCCCGCGCGACGCGAGACCGATACGATGGATACGTTCTTCGAATCATCGTGGTACTATGTGCGCTATCTCGACGCGCACGACGGCGCGCGGCCCTTCGAACGCGATCGCGTCGATCCGTGGCTCAACGTCGATCAGTACATCGGCGGTGCGGAGCACGCGGTGCTGCACTTGCTGTACGCGCGCTTCTTCTACAAGTGGTTTCACGACAAGGGCTGGGTCGGAGGATCCGACGAGCCCTTCGAGCGCCTGTTCAATCAAGGCATGGTGTTGCGCCACGGCGAGAAGATGTCCAAGAGCCGCGGCAACGTCGTCGGCATTGACGAAACCGCCGAACGTAACGGCGTCGACGCGATGCGGCTGTTCTTGCTCAAAGCGACCCCGCCCGAAGACACGATGGAATGGACCGACGAGGGCATCGCGGGCCGCGTACGCTTCCTCGATCGCGTGTGGCGCGCCGCCGAGCCGCTCGCGAGCAGCGCACGCAGCGTCCCGCTCGAGCGGCTGCCGCCGATGGAGAGCGAGGGCGCGCGCGACGCCGTTCGCGCGCTGCACGCCGCCTTCAAGTCCGGCGCAGAAGAAACGCAGACGCTACGCTTTCACTATAATACGACGCTCGCGCGCTTGGACGAACTCGTCAACGCGCTAACCAAGCTCGCGCAAGCGGGGAACCCCGAGGATCCCGCGCTGCTGTACGCCGCGCACGCGCTGCCACTCGCGCTCGCACCGTTCGCGCCGCACATCGCAGACGAACTCTGGCACCGCTACGGCTACGAAACCTCGGTCCATCTCGAACGCTGGATCGCGGCCGACCCGGCCGCGCTCGCGGTCGACACGATCGAGCTAGTCATTCAGGTCAACGGCAAGATACGCGCACGCATTATCGTCGCACCGGACATCTCCGAGGCCGACGCGCTAAGACTCGCCGTAAACGACCCCAATGTCCGCGCCCACGTCGGCGGCAAACCCGTCCACAAACGCATCTTCGTCCCCGGAAAACTCGTCAACCTCGTGGTCTAGTGCGCGCTCCAGCCGCCATCGATGCTTATGGGCGCCCCGGTGATGGAACGGGCGGCGTCGCTGCATAGGTACGCGCAGAGTTGGCCGACTTCTTGGGGGTCGATGAAGGTTTTGGTGGGCATCGCTTCGAGGAAGGCGCGTTCGAGCGCTTGTTCTTCGGTGATGTTGCCGCCGTAGGACTCCACGAGTTGCGGGGCTTGATTGCGCACGAGGTCGGTCATCACGGCACCGGGGCAAACGGCGTTAACCGTGATGCCGACCGGCGCGCCTTCGAGCGACGCCGCTCGCGTAAGCCCGATGACGCCGTGTTTTGCGGCGACGTACGCGGGCTTGAACGGCGAGGCGACCAGTCCGTGGATGCTCGCGATGTTGACGATGCGGCCGCGCTTGCGCGCGACCATGTGCGGCCACACCGCTTTGGTTGCGTAGAAGACGCCGTCGAGATTGATCGAGGTGACGAAGTCCCACTTGTCGTCGGGAAACTCCGCAACCGGCGCTACGAATTGGACTCCCGCATTGTTGATCAGATGATCGAGCGCGCCGAAATCCTCGGCGACGACATCACACAAGCGCTTCAGTACTTCGCTCTTGCGCACGTCGACGCCGTAACCGCGTGCCTTACGGCCGGTTTCTCGCGCGATCGCGCCCGCGGTCGCGCTCGCTTCCTCTCCGTTCAAATCGAACAAGGCCACGTCGGACCCCGCACGCGCGAGCTCGAGCGCGGCTGCGGCGCCGATGCCGCGTCCGCCGCCGGTGACGAGACTGACCCTCCCGGCGAGGTCGACGAACCCCGCGGACATTAGGCCGGCAACCGCTCCCGGAAGTAATCGACGGTCGCCTTCATGCCTTCGAGCAGCGTCGTCTTCGGATACCACCCGAGTTCGCGCCCAGCAAGCGCCGGATCGATCTGCGCGTCGCGGACGTCGCCCGGACGGCGCGGCAAATGTTCGATGGGTGCTTCGAAGCCGGTCACGTCCACAAGCGCGCGATAGATCTCGTTCACGCTCGTCTTTTTGTTCGTGCCGATCGCATAGCACGAGCCGCCGCCGCGCTCGAGGACGCGCACGTTGAGCGCCGCGATATCGCCGACGTAGATGTAATCGCGCGTTTGCTCTCCGTCCCAGAAGATCTTCACGCCTTGCTGCGCGAGAAAGCGCCCGATGAAGATCGACACGACGCCCGCTTCACCGTTCGGATCCTGGCGCGGCCCGTACACGTTACCGTAACGCAGCGAGGTGAAGTCGAGCCCGTGTTGCGTGCGATAAAAACGCAGGTAGTGTTCCGCAACCATTTTCGTGATCGCATATGGCGATTCGGGTTTTTGCGGCGTCGCTTCGGTAATCGGCAGCGTCTTCGGCTCGCCGAACGTCGCGCCGCTCGAGGCGAAGATGACCTTCTTGACTTGCGTCTTGACCGCCATGTCCAAAACGTTGAGCAGACCGATGACGTTGACTTGCGCGTCGAGCTGCGGGTCGCGCGAGCTGATCGCGACGCTGTGTTGCGCCGCGTGATGGCACACGATCTCGGGCGCGAACTCGCGGAAGATCCGCTCGATGCCGCGATCGCGGATGTCCAAATGAACGAACGACGCGCGCTCCGCTACGTTCTCACGCCGGCCTCCGCCGTGAGCCCACAAGCTGTCGACGACGACCACTTCGTGCCCGGCAGCAAGGAACGCATCGACAATATGCGACCCGATGAACCCGGCCCCGCCGGTGACGATGATCCGCATGTAGCTCCTCGAGGGGTGCGGCGAACGCGCCGGCCTGGCCAGGTTCGTGCGAACGCGACACGAGCCCTCGCTACTGCCATGTCATCCTGAGCGAGCGAAGCGAGTCGAAGGGCTGAGCGAGCGAAGCGAGTCGAAGGAGGCCTAGCGGCCGTGGTCGCGGCCGTTATTCTCGTGATACGGGTCACGCGCCACCGGATACTCTTGCTCCGGGACGAACGCCTGTCGCGTCACTCCGTGATGGTGCGAGCGATAATACTGCGCCTCGGGCTGCGTCACGTAGTACCGATGATTGTTGCGAACGTAGTAGGGATGATTGTTCGCATCGTAGAGAAGCGCGCCGGCGATCGCCGCGGCGCCGGCAACGATCGCGGCCGTTGACGAGGTATCCGCGGCCGCGGGCATTCCGCCAAGAAAACTCATTGCGAGCATTCCACTCGCGACCGATGAAGCTAAACGTAAACGTGTCATGCCGCAGGGCATTCCCGCGCGACGGGCGCGCGTAACACGCGATGGCGTTGTCTGGCAAAACCCAAGCTTCATCCCAGTGCGTTCCCATACTCGCCGGGTATATCGAGAGCATGAACAGATTGACCCTCGAGCAACAACGCATCACCATGTTACTGGTCGCGCTCGCCGCGATCTACGTGATTTCCGCCATGGACGCCGCGGCCTCGTTCAGCGGTCTCATAACGGGCTGACGCCGTCCCGCCGTCTCACTGAGCACACGCGCATAGAAGCCGCAAATGTGCTCGTGCAATGATGCAGCCGCGGCGTCACCATGGCCGTCTCGGATCTTGCACGCGATGTCCGTATGCTCGGTGATGAGAAGTTCGCGCTGGTAGTCCCAATTCGTCAGTGCCTTAAAGCCGAGTAGCATCGCTCGCTGCATCGATTCTCGAATCGCTTCCATCAAGAGCTGGCCGAGCGCGTTGCCGGAAGCGCGAGCGATCGCGATGTGAAACTCTGCGTCCGCCGCGAGGAACTGCTGGGCGTCTGCAAATTCTTCCATGTCTCTCGCCGCCGCGACAAGGTACGCGCGCTGCACGGCGCTCGCTCGTACGGATGCGGAGCGCGCGGACTGCATCTCGAGCGTCTCGCGAATCTCGAGCAGATCGGAAATCGGAATCCCCTGCAGTGTGGAGTAAAGATCGAGCATTGCGCTCAGCCCGCTCGCGCCGTCGCCCGAGACCGTCCAGCCCGAGTCCGGCCCCGCGCCTCGCCGAGCGGTAAGGATACCGAAACCCTCGAGCGTGCGAAGACCCTCGCGAACCGACTGCCGGCTCACGCCAAATTGGCGCGCGAGCTCGCGTTCGTCAGGAAGCCGGTCGCCAACGGCCAGTCGGCCCTCGACCGCGGCCTGCTTCAGCTGCAGGATCACTTCTTCGAACGCTCGCCGCGTCCGGATGGGCTTGAGCCCGGCGAGGCCATTGGCCTGTTGGTTGGACCTTTCCATGGTGCGACTATAGCACGATCTTCCCCAGCCTCCCAGCCGCGCCGGCCGGGTGTAGCGGCAATTCGCACCGTTGACAGCCGCCGATACAGTGGTACATTGGTCGGACCAATGCTCCAAGTGGAGTCGGGAGGTAAGCGTGACTCAGCCAATTCGCGTACTCGTCGCCAAGGTAGGCCTCGACGGTCACGACCGCGGTGCACGAGTCGTCGCCAGGACTCTGCGCGACGCCGGCATGGACGTCATTTACTCCGGGCTCCATCGTACCCCGGAAGAAGTCGTGAACGCCGCGGTTCAAGAGGACGTCGACGTTCTGGGGGTCAGTTTGCTCTCGGGCGTGCAGATGACCGTGTTTCCGAAGATCTTCAAGCTGCTCGATGAGAAAGGCATCCGCGACATGATCATCGTTGCGGGCGGCGTGATGCCCGACGAAGACGTCGCGGCCCTCAAGCAGATGGGCGTACACGAAGTCATGCTTCAAGATACGCCGCCGGCCCAAATCGTCGCGACCTTGACGCGACTGGTGAACGAACGTGGCCAGCGCTAATCCCGCGGTCCGGGCGATGGAATACTGGTCGTATCCGCCTGCCTACGACGACGGCTACTTCCCATCGGTGCAGAGCCGGTATTGGTTTCCGGAGCGCGAGACGATGCCGCAGGGCGAGCGCGAGCGGGCGATCTTAGAGCGCTTGCAGGCGGTTTGCCGTTACGCTTACGAGAGCGCGCCGTTCTACCGCCGCACGTGGGACGAAGCCGGCTTCCATCCGGACCACCTGCGGTCGCTCGAGGACTTCGAAGACAAAGTTCCCGTGATCAACAAGAGCGATCTCCGCGCTTCGCAAGCCTCCGCGCCGCCGTTCGGCGAGTATGTCTGCATCCCCGACAGCGAAATCTTTCACATCCACGGGACGAGCGGAACGACCGGCCGCCCCACAGCATTTGCCGTCGGCCGCAACGACTGGAACGCGATCGCGAACGCGCACGCACGCATCATGTGGGCGATGGGGATGCGGCCCGGAGACACGATCTGCTTTGCCGCGATCTTCAGCCTGTATCTGGGAAGCTGGGGAGGCCTTGCCGGTGCGGAGCGGCTGCGCGCCAAGTCTTTCCCGTTCGGTGCGGGTGCGCCCGGGATGACGTCGCGCTGCGCGCAGTGGCTGCATGCAATGCGGCCGGCCGGGTTTTACGGCACGCCGACCTACGCCATTCATCTCGGAGAGACGGCACTTGCCGAGGGACTGAATCCCCGCGATTTCGGGCTAAAGTACATGTACTTTTCCGGCGAGCCGGGTGCGTCGATCCCAGGCGTGCGCGGCAGGATCGAAGAGTTGTACGGTGCCAAAGTATTCGATTCGGGCTCGATGGCCGAGATGACGCCGTGGATGAACGTCGCGGGCACCGCCGAGACCGATGGTATGCTGTGCTGGCAGGACATCGTGTACACCGAGGTCTGCGATCCGGCGACGATGCGGCGCGTTCCGTACGGCAGTCGCGGCACGCCCGTTTACACGCACCTCGAGCGCACGTCACAGCCGATGATCCGGCTCGCTTCGGGCGACCTGACGCTCTGGACGAACGACCCGAACCCGTGCGGGCGGACCTATCCACGCTTGCCGCAAGGCATCTTCGGGCGCATCGACGACATGTTCACGATTCGCGGAGAGAACGTCTATCCGAGCGAAATCGACGCCGCGCTGAACGACACGCCCGGGTACGGCGGCGAGCACCAGATCGTCATCACGCGCGAAGGCGCGATGGACGAGCTGCTGCTGCGCGTCGAGTGCAAGCTCGAAGGCGATGCCGCGCGCGAGCAGTTCCGCCACGAGGTTGCGCGAGGCATTCACAAGATGCTCGGCTTGCGCACGAAGGCCGAACTCGTCGCGAGCGGCTCTTTGCCGCGCACGGACTTCAAGGCGCGGCGCGTGGTCGACGACCGCGAAGTGTTCCGCGACATGAACGCGCAGCTCCGATCGGAACGCGCGGAGTGAGCCGTTACGTCCCCTCGCTCGAGCTGGTCGAACGGGTTTCCGCCGGAGAGATTCCGGCGATCGCCCGCATGATCTCGCGCGCCGAGGCGGGCCTATCCGAGGCGCGCGAGGCGCTCGCGGAAATCTATCGGCGTGCCGGCCGTGCACACGTCATCGGCCTGACGGGCGTGCCCGGAAGCGGCAAATCGACGATGGTTTCGGCTCTCGCCGGGCGGCTCCGCGCGAAGGGTTCGAAGGTCGGCATCGTCGCCGTCGATCCGTCGAGCCCGTATTCGGGCGGTTCGATCCTCGGCGACCGCATTCGCATGACCGACCTCAGCAACGACCCGGGCGTCTACATCCGCAGCATGGCGACGCGGGGTGCGATGGGCGGGATGGCGCGCGCCACGATGGACGCCGTCGACATTCTCGACGTCGGCGGCTTCGAAACAATCGTCATCGAGACGGTCGGCGTCGGTCAAGACGAAGTCGAAATCGCGCGAGCAGCGGATACGACGGTCGTGGTGTCGGCGCCGGGTTTGGGCGACGAAATCCAAGCCATTAAGGCGGGAATGCTCGAGATCGCCGACATCCACGTCGTTTCGAAGTGCGACCGCAGCGACGCTCAACGCACGATGCTCGACATCAAGCAGATGCTGACGCTCGGGGTCAAAGCCGGAAAGAATTCGGAGTGGCGCGTGCCCGTCATCGGCGTCAGCTCGTACGACGGGACCGGCTTCGACGATCTCATCGCCGCTTTGGAGAAGCATCGCGGCGTCGCGCTGCACACCGAGACCGGCCGCCGGCGCCGCGTGGCGATCGCCGGCTTCCGGCTCACGAAGACGGCGGAGAACCTGCTGATGGAGCGCTTCGCGCGAGCGTGCGCTCCGCTCACCCACGGTTTCGCCGAACGGCTGCACCGCCACGAAGGCGATCCCTATTCGCTAGCGGGCGAACTCGTCGCCGCTTCATTTGGAAAGGAAACCGCATGAAAGAGATCGTCGATCGTCCGCTGATGGACCCGGAGGCCGTCGAAGAACTTCGCGAGCAAGAAAGCGCGTGGGAAGCGAACGAGGTCGCGCAGTTTCTCAACAAGCAAGCCGAGCGGAAGCCCGAATTTTTCACGCTCGGAGACATTCCGCTGAAGCGCACCTACACCGCCGCCGACATCGCGGACACTCCGGTCGGCGATATCGGCCTGCCCGGGCAATATCCGTTTACGCGCGGTCCCTACCCGACGATGTATCGTTCGCGCACGTGGACGATGCGCCAAATCGCCGGCTTCGGCACGGGCGAAGACACGAACAAGCGGTTCAAATTCCTTATCGCCCAAGGCCAGACCGGCATTTCGATCGATTTCGACATGCCGACGCTCATGGGTTACGACTCGGACCACCCGATGAGCGAAGGCGAAGTCGGCCGCGAGGGCGTCGCGGTCGATACCCTCGCCGACATGGAAGCGCTCTTCGAAGACATCGATCTCGAAAAGACCTCGGTGTCGATGACGATCAATCCATCCGCGTGGATCCTGCTTGCGATGTACGTGGTGCTCGCCGAGCAGCGCGGCTACGACCTTCACAAGCTCTCCGGAACGATCCAGGCCGACATCCTCAAAGAGTACATGGCGCAAAAGGAATACGTCTTCCCGATCGCTCCCTCGGTACGGATCGTGCGCGACTGTATCACGTACTGCGCTAAGAACATGAAGCGCTACAATCCGATCAACATCTCCGGCTACCACATTTCCGAAGCGGGCTCGTCGCCGCTTCAAGAAGCGGCGTTCACGCTCGCCAACCTGATCGTCTACGTCGAGGAAGTGCTCAAGACGGGCATGGAGGTCGACGAGTTCGCCCCACGGCTCGCGTTCTTCTTCGTCGGCCAAGCCGACTTCTTCGAGGAGATCGCGAAGTTCCGGGCGCTCCGGCGCTGCTACGCGAAGATCATGCGCGAACGCTTCGGGGCAAAGAATCCGGAGTCGATGCGGCTGCGCTTCCACTGCCAGACGGCGGCCGCGTCGCTGACCAAACCGCAGTACATGGTCAACGTCATGCGCACGACGTTGCAGGCACTCGCAGCCGTTCTCGGCGGCTGCCAGTCGCTCCACACGAACGGCTACGATGAGGCCTTTGCGATTCCGACCGAAGATGCGATGCGTTTGGCGCTGCGGACGCAGCAAGTCATCGCCGAAGAAAGCAACGTCACACAAACGACCGATCCGCTCGGCGGATCGTACTACGTCGAGTCGCTGACGAATGAATACGAGAAGCGTATCTTCGAGATCCTCGCCGAGGTCGATGCCCGCGGCGGCACGATCGAGCTGATCAAGCAAGGCTTTTTCCAGCAACAGATCGCGGATTTCGCCTACGAGACGGCGCTACGCAAACAGTCCGGCGAGAAGCCCGTCATCGGCGTCAACATGATGGTCGACGATACCCCCGACCCAAAGATCGAAACCCATTCCTACGATCAAACGACAGCCGATCGCCAGATCGCGCGTACGCAACGCGTCCGCCGGGAACGCGATGCCGCGACGTTCGATCGGTTGATGGCGGAGCTCCAGGTCGTGGCAAAGGACGATTCGCAGAACATCATGCCCATCACGATCGAACTCGTGCGCGCGGGCGCCACGATGGGCGACATCATCGAGTCGTTGAAGCTCGTCTGGGGCACGTATCGCGAAACGCCGGTGTATTAACCGCCGATGACGGCGCTCGATTCGCTCCGCATCGCGCGCGGCGGCTCCGTCGGCCGGATCACGCTCGACCGGCCGGCAAAGCTGAACGCGCTCACTCCGGAGATGGTCCGCGAGCTGGCCTCTTTGCTCGAGGATTGGAAGCGCGACCCGAGCATCGGCGCGGTGCTCATCGACGGAGCCGGCTCACGCGGATTCTGCGCCGGAGGTGACATCGCGTGGGTTCGCAAGCACGCTCGCGCCCAGGACCGCCGGGTGCAGGCCTTCTGGGCGGATGAGTACCGGCTCAACGCGAGCATTGCGTCCTACCCGAAGCCCGTCGTGCCGTTCATGCACGGCATCGTCATGGGCGGCGGCGTCGGCATTTCGGCGCACGCGCGCCATCGAATCGTCACGGAATCGACGCGCCTCGCAATGCCCGAGGTCGCGATCGGTCTCATCCCCGATGTCGGAGCCACCTGGCTCTTCTCACGCGCACCGGGCGAAATAGGCACTTACCTCGCGCTCACCGGTGGGCGAGCCGGTGCTGCCGACGCAGTCGCACTTGGGCTGGCCGACTATTTCGTCCCCGAAGCGGCGCTCGCGGCGCTGAAGGCGGCTCTTCTCGACGCAGATTTTCACGACGACGCAGGCGTTCGCTCTCTCATCCGGAGTTTTGCAGCGCCGCCGGGCGAGCCCGTGCTCTTGCATCGGCGCGCCACGATCGATCGTGCGTTCGCATACGACTCGGTTGAGGAGACTCTAGGCGCGCTCAAAGCGGACGGATCGGATTTCGCGCTCGCGACCGCGGACGAGATGCTTACCAAATCGCCGACCAGCCTAAAGTTGACGCTGCGCGCCTTGCGCGATGCGCGCGGCCTCAAGAGCTTGGAGAGCTGCTTGCGTCTCGAATACCGGTTGGTGTGCCGGCTGCTCGACAGCCACGACTTCCACGAGGGCATTCGGGCCACGGTCGTCGACAAGGATCGCAACCCGACGTGGAGGCCGGCCGGCCTCGGTAGCGTCACGCGCGCCGCCTTAGACGAATACTTTACTTCCTTAGGAACGGGTGAGCTGCTGTTGTGATCGACGACGATACGGGTCCCCAGCCGGTCGCGCTCGCGGTCGCGCGCTTCCTCGCGGCACGCGGTGTGAGCCGCGTCTTCGGCTTGCAGGGCGGTCACATTCAGCCGATTTGGGATCGTCTCTATCGCTTGGGCGTTCCGATCGTCGACGTGCGCGACGAACGTGCGGCCGTCCACATGGCCCACGCGCACGCTGAGTTGACGGGCGAGCTCGGCGTCGCGCTTGCGACGGCAGGTCCCGGCGTCACGAACACCGTCACCGCCATCGCAAACGCCTCGGTATCGCGCACCCCGCTGCTGCTGATCGGCGGCGCGCCACCACGCCCGCAGGCGACGATGGGGCCGCTGCAAGAGGTGCCGCAAGTCGAGATCATGCGGCCGATTACGCGCTACGCGCGGACCCTCCGCGTTCCGGAACAAGTTTGCCGCGAACTCGATGCGGCAGTCTCTTTCGCCCAGGGCGACGGGGGCGACCCTGGCCCCGCATATGTGGAATTTCCAACCGACGTCTTACGCGAACTCATCCCACCCCAACTCTTGCTGCCGGAGTTCTTCACCGAGCGCCGGCGGCGAGAGTTCGAACCGGACCCGGCATCGATCGACGCTGCCGTAGATGCCATGTGGAAGGCGCGACGCCCGGTACTCATCAGCGGGCGCGGCGCGCGCGGTGCGGGTACGCAACTCGTGCAGCTGCTCGACCGGCTGAGCGCGCTCTATCTCGACACGCAAGAGAGCCGTGGCCTCGTGCCGGAGGATCATCCCGCCGTCGCCGGCGCGGTGCGCGGCGAGGTCATGAAGTCGGCCGATCTCGTCGTGACGATCGGGCGCCGGCTCGACTATCAGCTCGGATACGGATCGCCCGCGGTGTTCCCGGCGGCGCGCTTCGTGCGAATCGCCGACGTGGCCGGCGAGCTGAGTGACAATCGGCGCGGGGATCCCGAGGTGTTTGCGACGCCAAGACGCGCGCTCTACGCCATCGTCGCCGCGGCCGGTTCTCGGCAGCCAAGCGTCGATACGGCGTGGACCCAAACGCTGCGTACCCGGCATCGCGGACGCGTCGAGGCCCAAGCTGCCGCTCTTGCGACCGCTCCGAATGGGAGCGATGGCCGCATGCATCCGAACCAGGTCTTCGCCGCGCTGCGCGCGATTCTAGCACCGGATGCGATTGCCGTGGCCGACGGAGGCGACGCGCTCAGCTTCGCGCGACTCGGCCTCACGAGCGGCACGTACTTGGACTCGGGTGCATTCGGATGTCTCGGTGTCGGCGTTCCGTTCGCGATCGCGGCCGCGCTCGCGTTTCCGCAGCGCCAGGTCGTCTCCGTCAACGGCGATGGGGCGTTCGGCTTCAACGCAATCGAAATCGACACCGCCGTTCGGCATGGCGCGCGCACGCTCTTCATCGTCCTCAACAACGCGGCGTGGAATATCGAGGCGCACGATCAAGCGAAGAACTACGGTGACCGCGTCACGGGAACGCTACTGCGCGATGCGGACTACGCGGGCCTCGCCCGCGCGCTCGGCGCGCACGGCGAGCGCGTCGAGGATCCCGCGGCACTTCCGGAGGCAATACGTCGCGCGCTCGAGCACGCGCCCGCGGTGTTGGACGTCCTCGTCACGCGCGACGCCGTGTCATCGGATAGCGGCAAAGGCCTGGGGTTCGTACCGTCTTACCAGCCGCTCGAAGCGTGGGACCGCGCGGAACGCGAGCGTCGCGCACCGCCCTAGCGGACCTGCCGGTGCGTCGCGATAGGAGCGCGTGGGCCGCTTCGCCGTCCTTATCGTTGCGCTCGCATTCCTCGGCGGAATCGCGGCGGCTCTGCACGGAATCGCATTCCCCGCTTCGACTGTGGTCGGGGTGCTCGCGGCATTCGGACGGCGCATGTCTCCCGGCTCCCGGCTTATGCTCGTTGCCGTGTTCGCCTGCGGAATGCTCGATGCGTCTGCGCGCTCGTCTGCTGCGGTAACCGGGGACGCGCACGTCGGACGCTTCCGAGCTGCATTGCTCGAAGCGCGACCGATCGCCCTCGGCTTGTGGACGCTTCTGGCGCGCCTCGACGACGGGGCGCAAGCCTCGTTCGAGGCGTCGCACGTGCCGCCCGCGATCGGTTCGCGCCTCCTGGTACGCGGGCAACGTGAACCCTTCGATGAGCCGCGCAATCCGGGCGAACCCTCCGAGCGAGAGCTACAAGCGGATCGCGGGGTCAGCTGGCGTCTCGTGCACGCGAGCATTCTATCGTACGCCGCGCCCGACGATCGCGATGCGTCGCTCTGGATCCCGCGCTCGCGCGCGTGGGCTTCGGCACGTTTGCACGCGACGCTCCCGGAACCGGGGGCGACGATCCTTGCGGGCGCGATGTGGGGCGAACGCGGATCCCTTCCGCCCGAGCTGCGCGCGGAGTTTCAAGACACCGGGACCGTTCATATCTTGGTCACTGCGGGTTTACATCTCGGCGTCGTCGCTGCGCTCGCGCTCGCGCTTCTGCGCGCGCTGCGCGTCCCTCGCGTCGGGTCCGCGCTGTGTGTGATCGCTATCGTGTGGGCGTATGCGGCCTTCAGCGGCGACCATCTGCCGGCGCTCCGCGCAGCGACGATGCTGTCCTTCGGGCTCGTCGCGTATGCCGCCGGCCGCGCAGCATTCGGATGGAACGCACTCGGAGCCGCAGCCGTGGCGATCGTGGCGATGCGGCCGGCGTCGATCGACTCCGTCTCGTTCGGCCTGTCGTTTTCGTGCGTCGCGTCCATCCTCGCGTTCGCGAAGCCGCTACGAGAGCGGTTCGAACGATGCCGAGCGCCGCACGCGATCTCGGAACTCCTCGCCGTTTCTGCCGCGACGCAGCTCGGCACGTGGCCGCTGACGGCGGCGGCATTTCTCGTCATCGCGCCGTATGCTGTGCTCGCGAACGCGCTCGTCGTCCCGATCGTCGGAATCGCGATGCTCACCGGGTTTGTCGCGCTCCTCGCGGCTCCGATCCCGCTGCTGGCATGGATGGCGAACAACGTAGAAACGTCTCTGCTCGATTGGATCGTCGCGTGCGTTGGCGGCATCGGCGGCCTTCCCGGTGCGCGTATCGTCGCAACGCCGCCGCCCGCGTGGACGATCGTGCTTTACGACGTTGCACTCGTATGCGCCGCAATCGCCCTCAACCGTGGCGCGCGCCTGCGCTACGTGCTAGTCCCGGTCGCGCTCGCAAGCGCGCTGTGTTTGTGGCCGCTCCATGCAAACGTTCGTGACCTCACGATCACGGCAATCGACGTCGGGCAAGCCGATGCGATCCTCATTCGCACGCCCGCCGGCCATGCGTTCCTCGTCGACGCCGGCGGGCGGCTCGAGCGCGGTGGAAATCCAGGCGCTTCACAAGCCGAGGCTATCGGCGAGCGGATCGTCGTCCCGTTCTTGATTCGCCAAGGCATCCACCATCTCGACGCGGTGCTGCTCTCGCATCCGCACGGAGATCACGCGGGCGGAGTGGCTCCGGTGCTGCACGCGCTCGGCGCGAACGGTTTTGCGGACAGCGGACAGAGATATGCGGGCCTCGCCTACCACGACGCGCTCGCAACCGCGCGCGCTACGAGGGTTCCGATGCTCGAACCGCGCGGCGGGGACGTGTGGCGCACGAACGATGGCGTCGTGTTCCGCTTCTACGGGCCGACGTATCCGTATATCACAGGCTCCCGAAGCGACATCAACAGTAACTCGCTCGTCTTCCGTCTGGAATACAAAGGCTTTGCGATGCTCTTTATGGGGGATGCCGGTACGGAAACCGAGGAGCGGCTCCTCGCGAACGGCGACGATCTGCGCGCCGACGTGCTCAAAGTCGGGCACCATGGCTCGGCATACGGTTCGACGCCGGGATTCGTCACCGCCGCACATCCGCACTACGCGATCGTCTGCGTCGGACGTCACAACCTCTTCGGCCACCCCGCCCCGCAAACGCTCGCGACTCTGCGGAAAGCCGGCGCCGCAATCTATCGAACCGACGAAAATGGCGCGGTAACGGTCACAACGGATGGCAAGTCGACCACGGTCGACTCGATAATCGACGACCCACCGCACGAGAATTGGCGGCGATAATTCTCACAAGATCACGCGTACGCCTCGCTGAGCGGCAGCACGCGTGCGCGCTTTCCGTTGATCGCGAAGACGGCGTTTGCTACGGCCGGCCCGATCGTAACGGTGCCGAGTTCGCCGATACCGCTCGGCGCGCTCGCATTTTCGAGCACGTCGACGTGAATGTCGGGGGCCTTGTCGATGCGCAACACGAGGAAGTCGTAGAAGTTGTGCTCCTGCACCGCCCCGTTCTTGATCGTGATCTTACTCGCGAGAGCCATCGAAAGCCCGTAATTGGTCGCGCCTTCGAGCTGCTGGCGCACGATCGTCGGGTTCACGGCAATACCCACGTCGGCTACCACGAAGGCGCGATGCACGCGCGGCATCTTGCCGTCCATCGACACCTCCACGATCGTCGCGACGGGTGTGTTGGCCCAAAAGCCGAACGCGAGGCCCTGTTTTGTTCCGGGCGTGGGCGAACCCCACGAGGCGTTCGTCGCAACTTTCTTCAAGACGGCGATCGCGCGCGGGCTCTTTTTCAAAAGCGCAAGTCGAAACGCTAGCGCATCTTTACCGGCCGCATGCGCGAGCTCGTCCATGAATGTCTCGACCACGAAATTGTTCCAGTTCGCACCGGGCGCCCGCAGGCTGCCCGCAGGCACGCCGCTATTCGGATTGATGTAGTACGCTTGGTAGTTCGGGATCTCGTATTGCGAATTCACGACCGAATCCATCGAAATCGCGTCGAGGCCGCTCGGAGGGACCGGGAAGCCCAAGCCTTTCAAGATCGAGTCCATCACCACGGTATGTCGCATCGCGACGAGATTGCCATGATCGTCGAGCACGGCGTCGATCGCGTTTGCGGCCATCGGCTTGTACAGATCGTGCTGGAGGTCGTCTTCCCGCGTCCAAATCACTTGGACCGGCGCCTTAATTGCTTTACTGACCGAAACCGCGTCGGTTGAAAAATCGACGTAGAGCCGCCGGCCGAAACCGCCACCCAAGTACGTCGTGTGGATCTTCACTTTGTCGATCGGGACGCCCGCGGTCTTTGCGGCGAGGAGTTGCGCGGCCGTCTGCACTTGCGTCGGCGCCCAGACTTCCACGCCCTCGCTCGTCACGGAGGCGGTGGCGTTCTGCGGTTCCATCGTCGCGTGCGCGACCGGGTGGCCAAAGTACACCGCCTCGAGGCGCTTCCCGGGCACGCTCTTCGAACCGCGCTCGATCGCCTTGATCGCGCCCGTGCCGCTGCTCGCAAGTTTGAGATATTGGGCTTTGAGGCTGTCGGTGCTGGCGTTAGCAAAGGGCCCGTTGTCGTACTCGACCGACAATGCGGCCTTGCCTTGGAAGGCGGCCCACGTATTATCGGCGACCACTGCTATGCCGCGCGGGACCCGAACGACATCGACGACGCCTTTGACCTTCTTCGCCTTCGACGCGTCGAACGATTTTACCGTAGCG
>Ga0302325_10003678_pt1 | contig 35988 bp, 31 predicted proteins | sample Palsa_T0_2_FD_201948 | JGI IMG/M metagenome (GOLD analysis project Ga0302325, IMG submission 201948) | Peat permafrost microbial communities from Stordalen Mire near Abisko, Sweden - Palsa_T0_2 | ecosystem: Environmental > Terrestrial > Soil > Palsa > Peat permafrost | place: Sweden: Abisko...
CAGTTGATCACGCTGTAAAGTGAATCGAGAATCCATTTCCAGCCGATCGCGCCGATGGAAACCGGCGCCACCCAGGGCAGCAGCATCAGAAAACGCACGAGTCCGCGACCCCGGAACTTCTTCTCCAGCGCCAGCGCCAATAAAGTGGATCCCACCAGCACCAGAATCTGCGAGCCTACCGTGAAAATAAAGGAATCGTAGAGTGCGCGAAGAAATGTGGCGCTGTGCAGAATGCTCTTGAAATTCTGCAAGCCGACAAAATGGTAGCCGACGCTCCCCACTTTGATATCGCTGAACGCATACACAACCGCAAGCGTGAACGGGAGGCCGATCACCGCGAGCACGTAGATCATCGCGGGATAAAACATTCCCTGACCGAGCCACCAGGCGCGGGATTCAGGAGTCGACCGCGAGCCCGGCGCTATTGCCACGAGACGACCCGCGGCTCGGAGCGCTTCTCCGTCGCACGATCGAAAAATTTCAGCTCATTTCGCGGCACGGCGAATTCCACGATCGAACCAGGTTCGAAAGAAGCCTCCACGCGAGAAGGCAATCGCGAAATCACATCCTTGGCTTCGAAGCGTTTGTCGGCAAGGGAACCATAGAGGATGCGCTCGGCTCCCAGGTATTCCTCGTGCGAAAAATGGAAATGCATCGACACACGCTGGTCGGGAGAAATCAGGGCGGCCGGAAGCAGATGCTCCGGACGGAAGCCGACGATGTCGCGTTCCTGTGGGATCAGATTCATGGCCGGCGAGCCAAGAAACGTGGCCACAAACGTATCGGCAGGGTCGTCGTAAACTTCCTTCGGAGTTCCGATCTGCCGAACCACCCCCTGATGCAGGACCACGACCCGATCTCCCAAGGCCATAGCTTCTACTTGATCGTGAGTCACGTAGATCGTAGTGGTCTTGATACGAGAATGAAACTGTTCCAGCTCTTCGCGGGCCGACGTTCGCAGCTTGGCGTCGAGATTCGAGAGCGGTTCGTCGAGAAGAAAAACGGTGGGCTCGCGAACGATTGCCCGCGCCAGCGCCACACGCTGTCGCTCGCCGCCGGAGAGTTCGCGCGGCTTGCGATGAAGCAACTTCTCGATGCCCAGCAGGCCCGCCGCCCACTCCACCTTTGGCTTGTGCTGTTCCTTCGGAACTTTCTGCGCCTTAAGCGGGAACGCAATGTTTTTGTAAACGGTGAGATGCGGATAGAGCGCGTAGCTTTGGAATACCATGGCGATGCGGCGCTCGCGGGGCGACAAATGCGTGACGTCCTGCCCACCGATCAGGATTTGCCCTGAGGTGGGCGTCTCCAGGCCCGCTATCATTCGAAGAAGAGTTGTCTTCCCCGAACCGGAAGGCCCCAGGAAGACGAGGAATTCTCCTTCTTGGGTCGTCAGATTGACTTCATTGACCGCGCCCAGTTCGCCTTTTTTGAAGACTTTGGTCAGTCCCTTGGTTTCGACAACGGCCATTTTATCCCGGCCCGCCCTTAACCCGCTTTGCGCCGCTCGAAGATCCGCTTAATCTCGGCTTCCGCGGCTTTCGCGGAATCTTCGGGGCTCATGTCACCCTTGGCCACCTTCGCAAACATCGTCGGGATGACCCAGGTGTTGAATACTTCGTCCACTCCCGCTGAACAATATCCGGGATAGCCGATGTTGGTGGCCCAATCGAGAACGTCGGTGAGCACTTTGTACTTGTCGGGCGGGTCCGCCGTCGGATCATTCGAGATTTGCTGCGAGAGGTCGGGCACTGTCTTCGGGAAGCAGGGGAAGTTGTAATACTTGCTGGCCTTGAAGCCCTCGCCGAAGTTGTCAATGTAATCTACCAGGAATTGTTTAGCCCCTTCTTTGTTTTCCGCAAAGTTCCAGACCACATAGCAATCCATCACGTGCTCGGATGCGATGCGGCGGACCGGCCCCTTCAGCGCTTTGTTGATCATGATCTTCTTGGACATCTCCGCCATCATCGGGTTCGTGGCTTTTTCGCGTTCCGCCTGGCGCGTGATGGAAATCGCGTTCGCGACGTACGACACTTTTCCCGCCAGCATCGCCCGGTTATTCGACGATGGATCCCAGGTAAAGACCTCTGGCGTCTCCGAATCCTGATAGATCGCGCGCATGTGCTTTAGAGCTTCGATCGTGGCTTTGGAATTGATGGTGACGTTTCCCTCTTCATCCTGCTCCGCGCCTCCATACGACCACAGCAGCGCGCGAGTAGCCATGCTGGTGTCGAGTTCCTGCGCGAGGCCGAGCCCGCAGGGGTTGCCAAGCTTTGGATCCTTGCGAATTTTCCGCGCGCCATCCAGCAAGTCGTCCCATGAGTCCGGGCCATTCGGATATCCGACGGCCTCCCAGAGGTCTTTGCGCCAGTTCCCGGGATCGGGAACGTAGGAATCGGCGAAGGCGTAGTATCGCTTGGTGACCGGGTTAAACGTGGATCGGTGAGCCAGAGTGATCTTCTTCCCGTGTCTCTTCTCAACTTCCTGGTAGATTTCGCTGTGGTCGATGGCCTGCTTTTCGTAGGCCGCGGGCGGCGAAAGGAACATCACGAGATCGTGGCCTTTTTGCGCGGCCACCTCCGCAGCTGCCCGCGCGGGAATTTCATTCAGCGAGATGTGGTCCACCATTACGTTGGTATCGTGCTTCTGTCCCCATGCTTTGGTGTAGACGCCATCGAACCACTTGTCGTAATCAGGTACGAAGTGGCTCCACTGCAGAATTTTCAGAGTCTTCTGTTGCGCTTGAGCGCGCCCGGGGAAAATAAATGCCGGCCCGATTCCCGCAGCCAGCGCGCCCGTACCCGTCAATCTGACGAAGTCCCGCCGAGAAATCCCACTGGCCCGTTTTTTCGCCATCTCAGCCTCCTTAAGCGTAGGGTTCGACTGCACCTTGGACGACTTGCCGGGTCAATCCACCGCGACCTATCGCAGCGCCATGCCTTTTTCCACTGGAAATTGATCGCCGTCGGCTGACTCCCGCCACTCAGCGTTATATGCCGCGCCCAGCAGCACGACGATCGCGGTCAAGTATAGCCACAATAACAAACCAATCGCGGCCGCCAGCCCGCCGTACACTACGTCGTACGGCATCTTCCGAACGTACACGCCGAAAAAAATATCAACCACCCACCATAGCACCGTAGCCACCGCCGCGCCCGGCAGCAGATCCAGATAACCTTTGTGCTCCGGACGCCCGATTCGGTACAGCAGCACTAGCACAAACATCGAGAGCGCAAACACCACGCTGACTTGAAAAATGAATGCCAGCGCGGTGATTAGCAAACGCAATCCAAATTGGAGGATCAGCCACCTCCTCGCTTGCTTGCCGAAAACCGTGAGGATGATAACCGCAAGCGAAGGCACGATGGTCAGAACCAGCAGAAGCAATGCGCGTGCGTGAGTCCGCAAGTATCCGGGCTGAATCACATCGCCCTCAATGATCCGGAATCCTTCGATGAAGCCCACCATCACCTGCGATCCCGCCAGCAGCGTTCCTCCCAGCCCAAGTAAAAACCATTTCCAGGGATGCACGCCTTTGCGCATGAAATATTGCACTACTACGTCTTCGCTTCCCGGAGGAAGTATTACGCGCAGATGCTCCGGCAAATCCCTCAATGCGCTGTGAAAGGATTCGTTGCTGCTCAGCACTCCCAGCACTAGAAGCAGCATGGGGAAAAATGCGAGGAACATATTGAACGCGATCGCCTGGCTCAGCGTGATGCAGCCGGGAAAGACGCGTCCGAGCCCGCGAAATAGGTTGTTTAGTATGCGGTCCATCGCTTCGCCGGGGATTATACGAGCACTAACCCCAAACTGCGCCTATATTTCTGGGGGCTTGCAGGTCGCGGCTATTGCCCGGCTTGCTGCACTGCGCGTCGGAGAGTAAACTTCTGGCGAACGTTTGCACTGGAACTGCGTAATGTATCGCCCGGCGCAATGTTGATTTTGATCCTGCGGCGAGATTTCGCGCACGCATTCGGTTCCCAAAGCAGTCGGCGCAGCAATAATAAAAGGACCGAGCATGACCACCACGCCGAAAGCAGTTGTTTCCACTCGAAGTGAAGAAGTCGTCCGCAAGCACAAGGAATTCATCTGGCCTTCGGTGGCCAATTATTACGAGCACCCGCTCGTAGCCGACCACGGTTCTATGCAATATCTGTGGGACGTTGAAGGCAACAAGTACCTCGATTTTTTTGGCGGTATCGTCACCATCGGCGTGGGCCACTGCAATCCCAAAGTCACTTCCAAAATCAAAGCGCAGGTGGACAAGCTCCAGCACACCTCCACGCTGTATCCCAACGAGGCTATCGTCGCGCTCGCTGAAAAACTTGCCGAAATCACCCCGGGCAAATTGCAGAAGAGTTTTTTCACCAGCTCCGGCACGGAAGCGAACGAAGCAGCGATTCTTCTAGCACGCAGCGCCAGCCCGAGCTACGACATTGTCGCTCTCCGCCACGCATATTCCGGCGGCTCTGCGCTGACTAAATCCGTTACCGCGCAATCCGCTTGGCGCAAAGCGGGAGTCATCAGCGTCGGCGTTTCGCACGCCGTGAATCCGTATTGCTACCGCTGCCCCCTGCATTTGAAATATCCCGAATGCGGCGTGGCCTGCGCGAACGACGTGGAAAGCGTAATTCAAACTACAACCAGCGGCTCGATTGCTGCATTCATCGCCGAACCGATTCAGGGCGTCGGCGGATTCATCACTCCTCCGCCGGAATATTTCAAAATCGTGCATCGCATCGTGAAAAATTATGGCGGCCTTTTCATCTCCGACGAAGTGCAGACCGGCTGGGGCCGCACCGGCAAAAAATGGTGGGGTATCGAGCAGTGGGAAGTTACGCCGGACATCATCACCTCCGCAAAAAGCATGGCCAACGGCGTTCCCGCTGGAGTCACGATCACTACCTCTGAACTCGCCGGCAAATTTCAAGGGCTGAATATCGCCACATTCGGCGGCAATCCGGTCACCTCCGTCGCAGCCCGCGCCGTCATTGAAGTGATCGAAGAAGAGAATCTTCTCGAGAATACGCACGTGGTCGGCGGCTACTTCAGAAAAAAACTCGAAGAGTTGCAGCAAAAATATTCGCTCATCGGCGACGTTCGCGGCATGGGTATGTTGCAGGCGCTCGAACTCGTAAAAGATCGCCAAACCAAAGAGCCCGCCGCGCAGGAAGCAAATCAAATCATGGAGCGCACACGCGCCAACGGCCTGCTCGTCGGCAAAGGCGGCCTCTACAGCAACACCATCCGCATGGCCCCGCCCATGAACATTTCCAAAGCCGACGTGGACGAGGGTATCCGTCTCCTCGATAAATCCTTCAGCGAGGTCCGCGCCTAGAAATGCCGGACGCAAATACAATCGCTGCGAAGACCATGAGTTCGCGCTGGCGAGCGGTCAGCCTCCTCATTATCGGCGCCTTACAAGTCTTGATCGTTTGGATGACCGTACGCTTTATTCCCAGATGGGACTCGTGGCATCAGCTCATGTTCGTGCTCATCACGGCGACATTGGTGGCTAGTGGATATGACATCGCGACGAAAGGGCGGCTAACTCGCGTTGCTTTCTGCTTTTGGCTGCCTCCTTTCGTTTGCGCCTTCGCGCGCGACATCGGTAGGGTCTGGAATCACGATCCCAATGTGGACCCGTTTTTCACGCTATTGTCCGATGCTTTTTATATTTTTATGGTTATCACTTGGATTCTGACAGACCCGTTCGGACCCAAAAAAACCAGCCCGGTAATAATTAAGAAGGAATTTACATAGGACGAAAATGGCGACGGCAACTAGCGCGGCGACGCTTTGCAGGAATTACATCAACGGCAAGTGGGTGGAATCGCGCTCGACGAAGATCGTCGAGCGGAGGAATCCTGCGAACACCGACGAAGTCGTCGCGCGCATCCCGCTTTCCACGCGCGAAGAAATGAAAGAAGCCATCGCCGCGGCCAAAGCTGCCTTCCCTGCCTGGCGTGAAACGCCCGCCCCAAACCGCGGAAAAATCCTTTTCAACGCCACGCGCCTGATGCAGGAACAAAAAGAAAATTTGGCGCGGCTCTTGACGCGCGAAGAAGGCAAATCACTCAAAGATTCTCTCGGCGAAGTGCAGCGCGCCATCAACATTACGGAATTCATGGCCGGCGAAGCGCGGCGGCTGAACGGCGAAACGCTCACCAGCGAGCTCCCCAAGAATTTTTCTTATACCATTCGCCAGCCCCTCGGCGTCGTAGGCGCAATCACGCCGTGGAATTTTCCCGTCGCGATTCCCGTGTGGAAAATTGCCCCAGCGCTCGTTTGCGGCAACACGGTCGTTTTCAAGCCCGCAACGCTCACGCCGCTCTCGGCGATGAAAATCGTGGAAATCTTCGAGCAAGCTGGGCTTCCCCCGGGCGCCCTGAATCTGGTGATGGGCTCGGGCCGCGAGACTGGCGACGAACTGGTGCAGAACCCGCTGGTCCACGGACTTTCCTTCACCGGCTCGAACGAAGTCGGCTGCGCCCTGTACGCTTCCGGTGCGCAACGCTTGAAAAAAATCCAGTGCGAGATGGGCGGCAAGAATCCCGTCGTGGTTCTCGCCGACGCCGATTTGCAACTTGCCATGGAATCCACGCTTGCGGGTGCGTTTGCTTCCACCGGCCAGCGCTGCACGGCAACGAGCCGCGTCGTGATCGAAGAAAAAGTCGCGGACGAGTTTGTGTCAGCGCTCGTCGAGCGCGCGAAGAAATATGTTGTAGGCGATGGACTCGAAGCCGGCGTCGATATGGGGCCGTCGGTGGACGAGAATCAAATGAACACCGTCCTGAAATATATCGAAATCGGCAAGAAAGAAGGCAAGCTGCTCTGCGGCGGTGCGCGCCTCACCGGCCCGAAATATGACAAGGGCTGGTTCGTTTCGCCCACCGTTTTCGACCACGTCGATTCAAGCAGTTCCATCGCCCAGGAAGAAATTTTTGGCCCGGTGCTCAGCGTGATTCGCGTGAAGAATTTCGACGAAGCCCTGCAAGCCGCAAATTCGGTGCGCTACGGTCTCTCTAGCTCAATCTATTCCACCGACTCGAATAAGATTTTTGAATTCGTGGACAAGATAGAGACCGGCATGACGCACGTGAATTCACCAACGGTTGGCGGCGAAGCGCATGTCCCCTTCGGCGGCGCAAAAGACTCCAGCGTCGGCCCTCGAGAAGTGGGCCACGCCGCCATCGACTTTTACACCGACACCAAAATCGTCTACATCGACTACACTGGCCGCAAGCGCGAATCGAGCATCTATTAACTTCCGCAAAAACACCCATATGACGTCTTCACACTTTTCTTCGCCGCCAAGAATAAATTCCGGCCATGATTTGCGCGCGGGTGCCGCTGCTCCAGAGAAATTTAGGGGCCGCGATTTCCTACGCCGCAGCGCTTTGCGTGTTGCGGGTTCGGCGTGTTTCTGGATGATGCTCGCCATCCTCCTAATTCCTGCCGCCGGGCACGCCGACAGTGAAAGCGAACGCATCCGCTGGAAGCCTGTCGCCGTCGCGCAGGTCAAACTGGACGACAAAACTCCGCTGGCCTTCAACGTTTACCGGCCGGAGAAAAAGAAAGACTCCCACTTTGTGCTCGTGCTCCTCGGACGTCGTTACATCGAGCTCGACATCAAAACCAGAGTTGCCTATACCGTGCCTCTCGCCGATTTGCACAAAAACGGTAACGATCTGGAGAGCGAAAATTTTGCAGTACCCACGCGCTTGCTTGCGACCTCGGATTGGACCGTGCGCGACGTTGGCCCGTCCGAGCAAATCAAGCTGACCTTGGGAGATTACGGCCGTCTTCTGCAAGTCGATCTTCCGCATCCGCCTGATATGCGCGCATTTTATTAGCTGCGGAGGGAATCGCCACTCGGCGCTGGCGGCTTCGGAATATCATTCACTCCACGCCACACCAGCCAGACTACAACGCCAATCATTCCGAGCCAGCCCATAGCTCTCACCGCGCTCGCAATTTGCGTATCGTGCTGCAGCAAACCCAGCTTGCCGAAAAGATACGCCCAGTCGTGAATTACGTATTCCGCGTCCCCCACCGTGAGCAACGGCAAATCTTGCGCTCGCGCGTCGGCCATGTACGTGGCGACCGGCAGAAATTGCTCGAACATAAAAAATGAGCAAAATGCCACGCCTTGCGGCTGCCGCCGAAAGAAAAAATAAAGCGCGAGCCAGAACGGCACAAGCAGTTGCAGCGCAGTCCCGCCCGCGACCATAAGAAATTCGCCGAAGATCCGGAAGATTAAATGGCCGCCCTCGTGAATCGGGATGAACACGCCATCGATCAGCAGTAAAATTCCCTGCCCACGCGCAGCTTGATACAGAAATAAGAAATAGAAAATAACCCAGGCAACAAGCGCCGCTCGCGGAATCGGTTCCCAATCCCCTTCGAGGGCTTCGAGAAAAGTGAAGCGATCGGTCCAGGTATCCGGCAGGCGCACGTTCTGTTAATTCTCCCAGCGCGATGAACTATTCACTGCAGCGAAACTCCTGCAACCCACGGAATTCCCGCCAATCCTTCCCTCACCTGCACGTCAACCATATCCCCTCGACTGACCCGGTCGAAATCCCCGCGATCCACGGGAATTCGTTCGAGGCGGCTCCCTTCACGCCAGGAAGTAACGATCAGGCGGCGGTTTGGAACCGGGCCGGACATCGCGAATTTCGAAATCACGCGCGCTGGCTCGATGTGCGGCGGAGAATGATCGAGCGCGCCGTTCCCGAGCAACAAAATCGCGAGAAGCCAGGGAAGCGGAATCAGTCCGTAGTAGACGCGCTTCAACGCCTCCGCTTCCTGATGCCGCAAGGCGCGGCGTTCAACCAAAATCGCCAGACCGAGGGTGAGAAAAAACAGAACGCCGGTGAAAATCAGAATCCCATCCAGTTCCAGCGCCGGGTAACGTTCGCTTGCCGCCACCAGCGCCAGCCCACCGACCAGAAAGATCGCGGTGCGGTTCAGCAATTTTTGCCGCAGTGACAATTCGGCTGCGGTAGAACTCAAACCGCACGCCTCGCATATGTCCGCGTCCCGCTCCGATCCGCAGTTCAAGCAGTGAGTCATCTGGCAGCCTTTTCCATTTCACCTCGATGCTATGCAGAGGAAAGCCACGTGTCAATTCGGCGTAGAATAAGCTCTTAACCGAATCCCCCAAAACACTCCAGGCCGTCTCGCCGAACCGTTGCCAGAACCTCAAATTGTGTTCTGCTTCTCATCGTAAAATCGCCGCGAGATTATTTGGTTTTCACATTTCTTTGCTGTAACCTGCTCGCGCTTGATTCTTCGAGAGCCACCTGACAAGCGACAAGAGGGAGTCCGCATGCGACACGTTGCCATCCTGACGATTTTGGCCGTCTGCTGTTTCTTAATTCCGGCAGGCGCCGATGAAGAGCCTCTGCAAGGTTTTACCCGCGCTAGTTCCACGGCCGAACGCGATTGGGAGGCGAAATTCCGCGCGATACCCAGTCCCGATAATCAGCGCGCCTATATGCAGCGCCTCACCGCGCGTCCTCATCATTTGGGATCAGCCTACGACAAGCAAAATGCCGAGTGGATCCTCTCGCAGTTCAAGGAATGGGGATGGGACGCCCACATCGAAACCTTTGAAGTGCTGTTCCCCACTCCCAAGGAGCGCTTGCTGGAAATGATAGCGCCCACAAAATTCACGGCCAAACTTCAGGAGCCGCCGGTCTCCGCCGACCCCACTTCGAATCAGCAGAACGAGCAGCTCCCTACTTATAATGCCTATTCGATTGACGGCGACGTAACCGCACCGCTTGTTTTCGCCAATTACGGCGTGCCCGAAGACTACGACAAATTGGATCGCCTCGGAGTTTCCGTAAAAGGCGCGATCGTGATTGTGCGATACGGCGGAGCGTGGCGCGGCGTTAAACCCAAGGTCGCCGCCGAGCACGGCGCGATCGGCTGCCTGATCTATTCCGATCCGCATGATGACGGTTATTCCGTCGAGGATGTCTTCCCCAAGGGTCCCATGCGCCCCGCCGAAGGCGTCCAGCGAGGCAGCGTAATGGATTTCCCCGCCGCGAATCCCGGAGACCCGCTCACACCGGGCGTTGGAGCTACTCACGACGCCAAGCGAATCCCCATCAAGGACAATCCCTCGCTCACCAAGATTCCCGTGATGCCGATTTCCTATGGTGACGCGCAGCCGCTCCTCGCAGCGCTCGAAGGCCCCATGGCACCGGAGGAATGGCGCGGCACTCTCGCCATCCCCTACCACGTCGGTCCGGGTGCCGCGAAAGTCCACCTGAAGTTGGCATTCAACTGGGATATCGTGCCGCTATATGACGTCGTAGCTAAAATCCTCGGAACCGAGCAGCCCGATCAATGGGTTCTGCGCGGCAATCACGAAGACGGCTGGGTCAATGGCGCGGAAGATCCCATATCCGGTCAAGTGGGCATGCTGGAAGAGGCTCGCGCGCTGGGAGAATTGGTCAAGCAAGGCTGGCACCCCAAGAGAACTATCATCTATTGCGCGTGGGACGGCGAAGAAGAGGGCCTTCTCGGCTCAACCGAGTGGGCCGAAGCTCACGACAAAGAGCTCAAGCAGAACGGAGTCGCCTACATCAATAGCGACGGCAATGGCCGCGGCTACCTTTTTGTGGGCGGTTCGCAATCGCTCGAGCATTTCATGAACGGCGTCTCCCGAGACATTCAAGACCCTGAGACGAAGCTTCCCGTCAGACAGCGTGCTTTCCTCCACGCCGTCGAACGCGCACACAACGATGAAGACCGCAAGGAGATCCGCCAGCGTGCAGACCTGCGTATGCCGGCCTTAGGTTCTGGGAGCGACTACACGGCGTTCATAGACCACTTGGGCATCGCTTCCATGAACTTGGGTTACGGCGGCGAAGGAAACAGTGGGATCTACCATTCCATTTACGACGATTTTTACTGGTACACGCACTTTAGCGATACCGACTTCGTCTACGGCCGCGCTCTGTCTCAGACCGCAGGCACTGCGATCATGCGTCTCGCTGATTCCGATCTACTGCCGTTTGAATTTACCGACTTCGCCGACACCATCCATCTCTACTTGAAACAACTTAAAAAGCTTGCTGATACCTCGAGGGACGAAGCCATCGAACGCAACAAGAATCTCGACGACGGACTTTACGCCGCAACGAGCGATCCGCGCCATCCGACCGTAGCCCCGCCGCGGTTGGACGTTCCCCCACATCTCAATTTTGCGCCTCTCGACAACGCCGCCGACGCTCTTACTCAGAGCGCCCAGCGTTATCACGACGCTCTCGCCAAGGCCTGGAGTGCCGCAGTTCCCCCCGCGACGCTCCAAGACTTGAACCGGAAGCTAATCGACAGTGAGCGACGGCTCACTACCGAGCAAGGCCTGCTCCGCCGGCCCTGGTACAAGCACATGATCGACGCACCCGGCGTCTATTCCGGTTACGGCGCGAAGACTATCCCCGGAGTACGCGAGGCCATCGAGCAAAAGCACTGGGATGAAGCAAATTCCGAGATCACGCGAGTCTCGACCGTGCTAGAAAACGAGGCCGCGCTGATCAACTCTGCGGCGCAAGAACTCGAACAAGTCAAACCCTGATCGCTCATTGAGCCGATTGCGCCAGCCGGCACTGCTGTACAGGGAGTTTTTATTTTGCAATCGGGCGAGTGCTGGTCGGCGGGACATCCAGACAAACCATATTTTCGTCGCGCCCGTTCGTCAGCAAGGCGCAGTCAATTCCCTGGGCGCTGCGGATGGCTTCCGTTTGGGTGGCGCCTGCAGCGGTGGAGCAGTGCATGGCGCCTTTGAACGTAACGCAAACCTCATACTGATTCTGATTTTGTTGCCTTGAAAGATAGACCAGCAAGGCAATGAAAACGACGCCCGCAAGAATCATGATCATGCGCACTTGAGTTTTGTTCTTCGCCATTCCTTCCTCGCGTAAAATTCCCGGCAAGTTCTACAAAATATTTTCGTTCACATTGTCGGCACGTCGCGCCAATTCCTGCTGAATATATTTTCGAAAATGCGGCGTCAGCGTTTCGAGCGTCAAAGCGTCCTTCAAATCGCGCAACGTAATATCCGGAAGAAATTTGAGCAGCGAAGGAACGGGCGTATGCGCATGCCGAACCAAAGCCACGCGAACATTGTACTGCACGGACCATTTCGCATGTTGTGAGATGGCCGTCACGACGCGCGCCGGGACTCCCGGCTTCGCGAGAATCTTGAGGATCTGGCTTTCAGTTAACTGAGGATTCGCCAGCGCAAGTTTCACTGCTTGCGGTTGGCCCTCTGCCAGGACCGCGGCGGCCACACGAGGCGGGCCGCGCCTTGCGAGAGTCAGCTTCTCCCCAATGGGAAGATGCGGCACGCGCGTGAGAATAAATTCTTCGGCCGCACGACGAATGTCCGCCGGGGCCGAAGGCAGCAAGCTGAGGCTGACGAGATCGAACAAATAAAGCTGGCGCAACACGGAGATTGCAATACGGTGCGGAGTTCGCGGATGGCGAGCAAGCCTGAGCCGGATGCTTTCGCTGGAAGTCCACTTCCCTTCCTGGGCGACCGCGGTGAGAAGCTCAGCGGAAAGATCGAGCCGTTCCAGCAATCGGCTGACGTGAGGCTCTTGCATGTTCGGATTTTCGAGCAAGGCAAGCAGGGTTTCCACGTCGGCCTCGTGGATCAGCAGGTCTAGATCGTCGCCCGAGGCAGACCGCGCGCGCTGCAGGCTTGCGGCGGCGTCATCACCCGGCATGTGCCTTTCGTTTCTCCAGGCGGATCGCCATTCTTGCCGCAGCCTCGGCGGGCTTCACGTGCAGCGGGACCAAAGTAGCTCGCGGCGCAACTCTGGCCAGCCCGGATTCGATTGCGGCGTCGAAGAATTTGCTGCGGCCGATCGTGCCGCCCGATCTCGCAACGGGCACTTCGCGATCTTGCATGCCTAGTTTCTGAAGGACGCTGGAAACTAATTCGGCCAATGATTCCGCGGCGCTCGAAAGTATTTCGCAGGCAACCGCATCGCCGCGGTCACCCAAGTCAGCGACTAACGGAAAGATGCGCGGAAAAACGTCGTCGGGGTTTTTCACCACCCAGTCGAGCACGCGGCTCCAGTCTTTGCACCCCAACCAGTGCAACATTTTCTGGGAGAGCGCGGTTGACGGGCCGCGTTTCTCTTCGGCGCGAACCACGGCGGCCAAAGCGCGACGGCCGATGTCAAAACCGCTTCCTTCATCGCTGAACCAGGGGCCGCGTCCGCCGGCGCGCGCAATATGGCCTTCCGCATCGCGTCCATAGGCAGCCGAGCCGGTGCCCACAACGAGGATGACGCCTTCGCCGTCGCCGACCGCCGCTTGCAGAGTAATCTCGAGATCGGTAGTCACCAGGACCGCCGCTTCAGGAAATCCGCGCTCGAGAAATACGGCAATGCGCCTGGCTACGACGTCGCGCCCCGCGCCTCCAATGCCCGCGCAAATTCCGAGAATGTCGCTCGATTTTAAATGGCACCTTTCGAGCACCAGATCCGCGGCGTCGCTTAGCGTGAACCACGCCTTTGCGTACCCAGCGCGAATGGGATTCGATGGGCCGGCGGTGGCGTGTGCCAACACCTTATTTTCGGCATCAACCAGGAAGCAGTCTGTCTTCGTGCCTCCGCCATCGAAACCAAGATAATAAGCTCCGCCTGGAGGCGCATTCTTTTCCGGCATATTCTCCACCGTGCTTGACAGTTTTCGAAGCGGGCGGTTAGCATCGCGCGACTCGGCTTGCGCGGCACAATGCAAATCCACCCAATCGATTTCGCGATTCTCGCGCTCTATCTCGTGGGCATCACGCTCTTCGGCGCCCATTTTCGCCGTGGCCAGCAAAATCTGCGCGATTATTTCTTGGGCGGCCGCAGCGCGCCGTGGTGGGCCATCGCCTGTTCAATCGTCGCGACAGAGACTTCGACGCTCACGATCATTGGGACGCCTGGAATCGCCTACGGCGGAAACCTGGGATTTCTTCAGCTCGTGCTGGGCTACTTGGTGGCCAGGGTGATTCTATGCGTCGTCCTGGTCCCCCAGTACTTCCAGGGGGAATTCTACACGGCTTACCAGCTTCTGGAGAAGCGTTTCGGGGCGCGCATAAAGTCCGCGGCAGCGGTGGTCTTTGTGTGCACGCGCGCGCTGGCAGAGGGCGTTCGAATTTCCGCAATCGGCAAAGTTGTGAGCGTGGCATTTGGCACCGGCGAACGAACTTCCATCCTCATCATCGCCACGCTTACATTGTTTTACACGTTTGAAGGCGGCATGCGCGCTGTGATTTGGACAGATGTAATTCAGTTCGCGCTCTACCTAGCGGGTTCCATCGCCGCCTTTTTTTTGCTGCTGCACAAAATTCCCGGCGGCTGGCCCACGGTGACCCTGGCGGCTGCCGCCGCGGGCGGAAAACTGACCATTTTCGATTTCGCGTTCAGCTTGACGAAAAGCTACACGTTTTGGTCCGGTCTTCTCGGCGGGACTTTTCTAACCATGGCCAGCCACGGCACGGACCAGACCATGGTGCAGCGCCTTCTCTCCTCGCGCAACGAACGCGACAGCAAAACAGCGCTGCTCGCAAGCGGCGTGATTATTTTTGCGCAGTTCTCTTTGTTTCTCGTGCTAGGGGTGATGCTTTTCGTCTACGCGCAGCATTTCGCCCTGGCAATACCGGGCGGCGACCTCGACAAGGTTTATCCTGAATTCATCGTTCACCACATGCCGGTCGGCCTCGCGGGCATCGTGCTGGCTTCCATCTTTGCAATTGCGATGTCGAACGCGAGTGGCTCGTTGAACTCGCTCGCGTCCTCCAGCATCATAGACTTGAGCGCGCGTCGCGGCGAGGGAGGAGCGCAGTCTCTTGTTCGCTCGCGCAAGTTGACGCTGGTCTGGGGCATCGTGCTCGGACTTCTCGGTCTGATTCGCTGGGGGCCGGTTCTCGTGGCGGGGCTAACGATTGCATCGATTACGTACGGCGCAACGCTCGGAGTGTTCTTGCTCGGCACTTGGAATCGCCGCGCAAATGAAACGGGTGCGCTGGTAGGATTCGCAACCGGGCTTGTGGTCATGATCGCGGTTCGATTTCTGACGCCGCTCGCGTGGACTTGGTACGTGCTCGTCGGAACTGTAATCACGTTCGCCGTCGGTTCGCTGGCAAGCGTGTTTGCGACGGGCGCGAGTAAAGAAGCTCGTGCGCAGGAGCCTTTATAGATGTTGATCTTATTGTCGCGGAGAAAATCATAGTAACCAGCGCGCATCCGAAGGAACGCCTCGAGCTGATACGCGGCCTGGGCCCATGGGCTGCGGCGGCTATCGTTGTCGGCACCATGGTCGGCACCGGAATCTTCCTGAAGCCCGGCGAAATGGCCGCGGTCGGCGGCTCGGTCAGCCTGGTTTATGCCGCATGGATTGCCGGCGGACTGCTTTCGCTATTCGGGGCATTGTCGTTTGCCGAACTCGGCGCGGCCATGCCCGAAGCCGGCGGACAGTATGCATACTTGCGCAGAGGTCTGGGCCCCGTCTGGGGCTTTCTTTTTGGCTGGATGCATTCCACCGTTGGCGAGTCAAGCTCAGCAGCGTCCATTGCCGCAGGCTTGGCGCGATTTACAAGTTTTCTGATTCCCGCGCTCGCGATTCCCATCTTTTCCTGGCATTTCACGCTTCCGTTCAGCGGCGCGCCTTACGATTTTGTGTTCACCCGGGCGCAACCTGCAGCGGCCGGCGCGATTATCCTTTTCACCATCATAAATTATCTCGGCGTACGGCTCGGCGGACGCGTACAAGTTGCGCTTACGGTTTTGAAAATCGCCGCCGTACTCGCCATTGTCGCGGCGGGCTTCTGGTTCGGCCACGGAAGCATGTCGCACTTTCATCCATTCTGGCCGGTAAAAAATAGCGCTGGCACGCTTACGGCGTTTCTTGCCGCGCTCGCCGCAGCGCTCTGGGCTTATGACGGATGGGAAGACCTGAACCGCGTCGGCTCCGAAGTTCAAAATCCGGAGCGAAATTTTCCCCGCGCCCTGGCCGGCGGAACCATTCTCGTCGCCGTAATATATCTTCTGTTCAGCGCGGTATGTTTCTACGCTCTTCCTTTCGCTAGCGTCGCGAGTTCCTCGCACGTTGCTTCCGATGTGGTGGAAAGTTTTGCGGGACCGGGCGCGGCATTCTGGATAACTCTGGCCATGATCGTCGCCGCGCTCGGCACTCTGAATTCTTCGATCATGAGCGGCGCGCGCGTGCCGTTCGCGATGGCTCGCGATGGATTGTTCTTCCGCGTCACCGGCAGCGTGAACCGCCGCTTTCGGACGCCAGGCGGCGCTCTAATCTTTCAGGGAACACTCGCGGCGTTGATGGCACTGTCGGGAACTTTCGAAGAATTGACTTCCCTGTTCGTCTTCGCCGCTTGGATTTTTTATGCGCTTTCGGTGGTGGCCATGTTCCGCCTCCGGAAAGTCGCGCCGGACATGAAGCGCCCCTACCGCACCTGGGGTTACCCCGTTGTGCCGGGCTTGTTCGTCGCGGGCGCGCTGGCGCTAACGGTCAATATCTGGATTCAGCGCCCGGTTCGGTCTTCCATTGGACTCGCGATAATTCTGTCCGGCCTATTTTTCTATCGTCTGTGGCAGAGACAAACTGAAAAGAACCCCGAGTGATTCTTCGCATCGCCTACAATTTCCGGAACGAACCCGCTGGCGGCAGAGTTGGAAACAAACCCGGATGAAATAAATGTGCCAGAATCGCCACTCCATCCGCGAGTCGCGGTCCGGGCCGCGCAGAATAACTATTAGCATCTATCGCGAAGACGCGCCCCGCGCGCACTGCCGGCAAATCCACCCAGCCGTCAGGGAATTTCGCCGCTCGGTACTCTGATACCCCGCGCTCGACGCCGAAGCCGCACGGCATCACGATAATAATTTCCGCGTCAGCCGCTACGATCTCCTCTGCGCTGACTCGGAACGAAGGCTCCCCCGCACGCCCTAAAATATCTTGCCCTCCAGACTTGGCCACCATTTCCGGCACCCAGTGCCCGCCGACGTAATACGGGTCGAGCCACTCGACGCACAGCACTTGTGGTCGCGTCTTGACCTGTGCAGTCCTGGCTTCGACCGCAGCGACTCTCTGCTCGAGCGTAATCGAGAGCGCCTGAGCTTCACGGCGGCGTTGCGTAGCGTCGCCGATCTTTCTCACGTCGTCCCAAACATCGCGCAGCGAATGCGGCGTCAGCGTCAGCACGCGGGGCTTCTTCGGCAACCGTGTGAGCGCCGTCGCCAGATCGTCAGGCGAAGCGGCACAAACGTGGCACAAATCCTGGGTGATAATTAGATCCGGAGCCAGCGAGCCCAACAAGTCCGCGTCCACCGCATAAATGCTTTCACCGCGCGCAACAAGTTCGCTCACTTGGCGGTCGATTTCAGACGCCGCAGCTTGCGGATCTACTCGTGGGCGTATCAATGCAGGCTTCGTCGTAGCATCTGACGGGAAATCGCATTCGTGCGTCACTCCGACAACGGAATCGCCAAGCCCCAGCGCGTAGAGAATCTCCGTTGCCGAAGGCAATAAGGAACAAATCCGCATCAGTGCCACTTCCTACGCAAACTGTCGCGCCTAAGATTTTGACCGAAACGGATCTTCGACTCTATGCCTTGCCGGCCGCCGACGCGCCTGGAAGAAAGTCGGCAAAAACGAATCCGTCTCTCTCTACGATCTCGCCGGCCGTGACAGGTATGCCTTGCTTGAACATCGGCCCGGCATTTGCAAAAGTATGAAACTCCCCGTTTTCGCCGCACGGGTCCACATCACGGGGGAGCGCACGCAGAAGGTCCGCATCGAATCTGCGCCCGGCAAACGATCGGTCAAGCTTGCGAGGATCCACGCAAGTCAGGTAGGCGGACAACCCGTGCGCGAGCATTTCGTCGGCGAGTTGCCGCGTGTCGCGCCGCCAAAGCGGAAAAACCGGCGTCATGCCACACCCGGCAAGTTGTTTCTCCCGATACGCGCGAATGTCTTCCAGAAAAAGATCCCCGAACACGACGTGCCGGACGCCTTCGGCCCGCGCGCGTTCCATCGCTGCACCCATCGCCCGCTCGTAAATCTCGTTGCTACAAGGCGACGGAATCGGCACTTTTATCAACGGCAAGCCCGCCGCAGCCGCTTGCATCTCCACCAGGGATTCTCGAACTGCGTGCATGGCTACGCGCGAATACGTTTGATTCACGGTCGTGAGCAGCGCCACAACTTCAAATTCGCCGCTTTGCCGAACTGCGTATAGCGCCCAGGCGCTGTCTTTTCCGCTGCTCCAAGCCAGCCACGCTCTGGGTCGGCTAAGTTCTGCGGATTGAGAATCCATCCCCATTGATCTGCCTCACAACCTGCCCGGCGCCACATTCGGTAACGCACACCCTCTTGTCACATGACCTAGCGATAAATCAGATATTTCGCACGCGTCGCGCGAAACTTTCCCAACTCAGCGGCCCAGCCCGCTTCGATCCGCTTCGGACCGTCGCCGCCTTCGAGCCGCTGGACCGTGGATTGCGACCCCAGTAGTTCGACCATTTTTGCGATCTGAAATTTCTGTGGGTAAACATGATGCAGCACTTCTGCGATTTCAAGGCCCATGAGTATGGACACGAATTCATCGCGATCGGCAATCTGCAGTTTGATGCCGTGGCACTCTTGCCCGGCATACGGTCCTGCCTTGGGAGTGAACGACTGAGCCGAAAAACGCACTCCGGGAATCGAGCGTCTCTTCAAGTTTGCTAGCAGGTCATGTTGGAATATCCATGGCGCGCCAAATTCCAAAAATGCAGACTCGGTTCCCCGCCCCACCGACACGCCGCCCGCTTGCAGAATCTCAATCCCGGGATACGGAACCAGATTTGCGACAGTCGGTAAATTCGGCGATGGCGGAATCCACCGCAGCCCCGTCGTCCAATACATGTCGCGGCGACGCCAATTCTTCATTTCAACCACTTGCAGGTCCGCGCCAATTTTATTTTCCACGTTGAACATCCGCGCCAGCTCGCCGAGCGTCATCGCATAGCGCACAGGCATGGAAAAATATCCCACGAAAGACAGTCTGTCGGCGTCGAGCATCGGCCCTTCGATAATTTCGCCGCCCAGCGGATTTGGCCGGTCGAGCACCAAAAACGAAATGTTGTGTTTCGCCGCTGCTTCCATGCAATAGCCCATCGTCGTTACGTAAGTGTAAAAGCGCACGCCTGCATCTTGAATATCAAAGACCAGCACATCGATGCCCTCCAACATCGTATCGGTTGGCCGGCGCGTCTCTCCATAGAGACTGTAAATCGGCAGCCCAGTAGGGGCGTCAGTTGCGTTCCCCACAACAGAAGCGTCGGCGTCAGCGGCGATCCCGTGCTCAGGGCTAAAGATCGCGACCAGCTTTACGCCGTCCGCTTTCGCCAGAACATCAATCGTCCGATGGCCCTGCGAATCAACTCCGGTCTGGTTTGTAATCACTCCCACGCGTTTACCGCGCAACGAAGCGAAGTTTTGCTCTTCGAGCACGTCGATTCCGGGCTTGGTGTGCGCGTCCGCCTTTCCCGACAATGCGTCCTGTGCGGGACCGTTCAAGAAGAAAATACAAATTAAAATGGCGCCTAGCGAAAAAATACGGAGAGAACGGATACGAAACACGCGCCGGGACGATTCGTTGTGCCTCATAGAACCGTGTGCTATATACAGCCGCGGGATGCCGGCGTCAATATGGAAGGCCTTCGGCGAATGCGATGCGTAAACTTGGCCTTTCCGCACTGTCCGTGCTTCTTCTCATGACACTTTCCAGTCGCGCACAAAAGACTTCCCCCAAAACTTCCAGGCGACCCGCCGCCAACCCAGCCTGGGTGGAAGCCACGCTGAAAAAGATGACGTTGCGCGAGAAACTCGGGCAGATGCTGATGCCGTATTATTTCGGTGTTTTCACCTCTACCGAAAGCGCCGACTACAAAGAGTTGCTGCATCAGGTGGAAGAAAATCACGTCGGTGGTTTTATCCTGGGCACGCAACGCGGCCCGCTCGGCATCGAGCGCAGCCAAGTTTATCCTACCGCAGTCCTCACCAACGAATTGCAAAAGCACGCGAAAACTCCGCTGCTCATCGGCGCGGATTTTGAAACCGGAACAGGAATGAGAATCGACGAAGGCACGTCGTTCCCTTCCGCGATGGCCGTGAGCGCGGCCAACGATCCGAAAGCCGCTTACGCAATCGGCAAAGTGACCGCTCTCGAGGCACGGGCCGCAGGCGTGCGTTGGATTTTCGCTCCCGATGCGGACGTGAATAACAATCCCGATAATCCGATCATCAATATCCGTTCTTTCGGTGAAGATCCGCAGCGCGTTGCTGAGTACGTTTCCCAGTTCGTCCGCGGCGTGGAAGAAAATGGCTGCTTGACGGCTGCGAAACATTTTCCCGGGCACGGTAACGTCAGCGTGGATTCACATCTTTCGCTCGCCAAGGTACCCGGTGACCGAAACGAACTCGAAAGCACGGAGCTGGTTCCCTTCCGCGCGGCGATTGCCGCGGGCGCTGCCTCAGTGATGCCCGGTCACCTGAACGTGCCGGCGTACGAATCCGACCCCAACGTTCCCGCCACCATTTCGCGAAATATTTTGACCGGCTTGCTGCGCGACGAATTGAAGTTCAAAGGCCTAATCGTTACCGACGCGATGGATATGGGCGGCGTAACTTCGCTCTACGCGCCGGGCGACGCCGCGGTGCGAGCGGTGGAAGCCGGCGCTGACGTGATTCTTCAGCCTCCTGTGCCGGATGCAGCCATGGCATCGCTCGAACAAGCAGTGAAGTCCGGCCGCATTTCCGTGTCACGCATTGATGACTCTGTCCGCCGCATTCTGCAGGCTAAATCGCGCCTCGGGCTGGACAAGGATCGGCTCGCCGATGTCGAGCATCTTAACGAAAAATTTGCCAAGCCGGAATATGCAGCGCAAGCTCAAGCCATTGCGGATCGCGGCGTGACGCTTCTGCGCGACACTTCGAAGCTTTTGCCATTGGACGCGAGCCATCCGCTTCGAGTTCTGCTCGTCTCGCTCTCCGCTGATGCCGATCCTTATCCCGGCGAAACGATCGAACCCGAAATTCGCTGGCGCGTGGATTCGCTGAAGGCTCTGCGTGCCGACACGCAGTTCTCAACCGCCAGCGCGCTGAAGCTTCCGCCACCCGAAAGCTACGATGTGGCCATCGCCGCTCTGTTCGTGCGCGTCGCGGATCGCAAGGGAAACGTGGGCCTGCCTGACGATCAACGCGCGGTGGTAAATCAAATTGTCGCCGCGGGAAAACCTGTTGTCGTGATGTCCTTCGGCAGCCCCTATCTTATCGAAAAGTTTCCGGAGGCGAAGACCTGGCTCGCGGAATTCTCCACGAATGATGTCTCGCAGCGCGCTGCCGTTCGCGCGCTTTTTGGCCAAGTGGCAACCGAAGGGCAAATTCCAGTTACCGTTCCGGGAACCTTGAAACGCGGCGACGGCACTCGCGTCGCGGCGAATCCGATGACGCTTCATCCCGCGTCGCCGGACATGGCCGCAACGCTGAAGCCGGCGTTCGACCTAATGGACCGCGCGATAGCGGATGGAGCAATTCCAGGTGGCGTTCTGGCCGTTGGATTTCGCGATCAGCTGATCGTGCGCCCGTTCGGCAAGCTCACCCGCGACGCAAAATCTCCCGCGGTAACCGCGAGCACGCTGTATGACATGGCCTCTCTCACCAAGGTCATCGTCACCACCACTTCGGTAATGATGCTGATGCAGCAGAAGCGCCTCGATCTCGACACGCCTGTCTCTCGCTATTTGCCTGAATGGACGGCCGCCGCGAAGTCCGACCCGGATCCCACTTGGCGCGCTCGCGTCACCATTCGCAATCTTCTCCTGCACGATTCCGGGCTTCCGGCGCACCGCGATTTTTACAAGGACGCGAAAGGCCACGACGCCGTTCTCGCACGCGTTCTGGCGGAGCCTCTCGTGCATCAGCCCGGAACGCAAGTGGAGTATTCCGATTTAGGATTTATCATGCTCGGCGAAATCGTTCAGAGGCTCACTGGAGTCACACTCGACGAATACGCGAGGCAGCACATTCTCGCGCCGCTGGGCATGGACGCTTCCCTGTTCAATCCGCCGCGCAAGTTCTGGCCGACAATTGCGCCCACTGAAAACGATCTGGATTTTCGCAAGCGCCTGATGCAAGGCGAAGTTCACGACGAAAACGCCTGGGCCATGGGCGGCGTTTCCGGCCACGCGGGCCTTTTCTCGACGGCGGGCGACACTGCCATATTCGCGCAAATGATTTTGAACGGCGGCATCTACGCTCACCATCGCCTGCTGGCGCGCGCGACGCTTCAGGAGTTCACCGCTCGCCAAGCAATTGGAGATGCAGCCCGCACGCTTGGCTGGGACGTCGTTACGCAACCTTCTTCCTCCGGCCATTACTTTTCGCCGGGCAGTTTCGGCCACACCGGTTTCACTGGTACGTCGCTCTGGATCGACCCCGAGCGCGGCCTTTTTGTCGTTTTGCTGACGAATCGCGTGAATCCCACCCGGGCCAACGAGCAAATCCGCCAACTCCGTCCCGCCGTGCACGATGCCATCTTGCAAGCCCTGGGACTGGCAAATCAGCCTGCCTCGGTTCGATAACTCCAATAACTCCAACGTCACAATCCTTTTTAGATTTCGTCGCAGTCCGCGAACGCGGCGCTGACCCCGGTATAATCATTTCAGCAGTTTCAGGGGCGCGCGTTTTGAAGCTGTCAAAAACCGAGCAACGGAATCCGCGCACTCGCGGACTCGATAGGAAGTCCACGCTCGAAATTTTGCGCGTCTTGAATCGCGAAGACGCGCGCGTGGCTCTCGCAGTTCGTGGTGAGCTGCCCAAGATTGCGCGCGCCGTCGATGCGATTGTGAATAGTTTTCGCAAGGGCGGACGCCTCTTCTACGTCGGCGCGGGAACGAGCGGACGGCTCGCAGTTCTCGATGCAGCGGAATGCCCGCCGACTTTTGGCACGCCGCCGAAAATGGTGCAGGCGGTCATCGCTGGCGGCTCGCGAGCCGTGCGCGGCGCGGTGGAAGGCGCCGAGGATTCAGCGAAAAATGGTGCACGCGACATGGTGAATGTAGGGTTGCGACGTGGAGATGTGGTGGTTGGCTTGGCCGCCAGCGGAACCACACCGTACGTTCTGGGCGCGATGCGGTTCGCAAACAAACGCGGTGCGTCCACCATAGGCCTCACATCCAATCCAAGATCACCACTCGCGCGCGTAGTGGATGTCGCAATCGCGCCAGACACCGGCCCCGAAGCCATCGCCGGCTCCACGCGCTTGAAAGCCGGCACGGCGCAAAAAATGGTCCTCAACCTGCTTTCTACAGCTTCGATGGTGCGGCTTGGCAGGGTTTATGAAAACTGGATGATCTACGTGGCGCTGACAAATCAGAAGTTGCGGCAGAGGGGAGCGCGGATTCTCGAAGAAGCTTCCGGCGCGAGTGTGTCAAACGCGCAACGAGCACTGCGTCAAGCGCAACACGATTTGCCCGTGGCTCTCGTTATGTTGAAGACAGGTATAAGCGCGCGTGACGCGCGCCGGCGGCTACAGCAATCCGGCGGCAACGTGCGGCAAGCGCTCGAATCCCAAAGAAACAAGCAGTCTGGCTCAACACGCAAGGGGAAATAACATGGACCGATTCAAGATCCAGGGCGGACGCAGGCTAGAAGGCACGGTCCGAATCAGCGGAGCGAAAAATGCCGCGTTGCCCGCAATGGCCGCGGCGCTCCTCACAAACGAGCCCGTAACCCTGCAGAATATTCCGCACGTGCGCGACATCATCACCATGGCAAAACTGCTCGCGCATATGCGTTGCCGCGTCGAGAGCCCGGACCTGCCGCCCAGCGAATTCACTATTCAAGCAGAAACTGTCTCACTGCAGGAAGCTCCCTACGAATTGGTAAAAACGATGCGCGCCTCGGTCCTCACTCTGGGCCCGCTGCTCGCGCGGTTCGGCTACGCGCGTGTTTCCCTTCCCGGGGGCTGCGCCATCGGGGCGCGCCCGATTGACATCCACATTCAAGCGCTCGAAAAACTAGGCGCCCAAATTTCCGTCGAACATGGCTATGTCGAAGCCCGCTGCAAGCGCCTCCGTGGCGCTACTTTTCGCTTCCCGAAAATCACCGTCACCGGGACGGAAAACATTCTGACGGCTGCGGTTTTGGCCGAGGGTGAAACCATCCTGGAAAATTCCGCGCTTGAGCCGGAAGTCACCGACCTCGCCGAACTCCTGATAAAAATGGGGGCCAAGATCGAAGGTGTGGGCACCTCCACCCTTCGCGTTCAGGGCGTCTCGAGCTTGCATGGCGCCACGCACGCCATCATCCCTGACCGCATCGAAACCGGCACATTTCTCGTCGCCGGAGCGATCACCGGAGGAGATTTACTCCTCACCGACTGCGAACCCCAACATTTAGTTGCAGTTTTGAACAAGCTCAAAGAATGCGGCGTGGAAATCAAGTGCGAAGGAAACGGAAAGCTGCGAGTGCGTGCCGCAAAAAAACTTGTCGCAGCTGACGTCACCACTGAGGAATACCCCGGATTCGCTACCGACATGCAAGCGCAGTTCATGGCGCTGGCTACTCAAGCGACCGGCGTCTCGCACGTTCGCGAGACAATCTTCGAGAACCGCTACATGCACGCAAGTGAGATTATGCGCATGGGAGCGAACATCGTCGTGGACGGCAATCTCGCCGTCGTCACCGGTCCTACGCCGCTCAGTGGAGCGCCGGTAACTGCGTCCGATCTGCGTGCGAGTGCTTCGCTCGTGCTTGCAGGACTGGTGGCCGACAATACAACGTGGATCGACCGCGTCTATCACATCGATCGCGGCTACGAACGCATCGAAGACAAGCTCCGCGACATCGGCGCCCGAATCGAACGGGTCTCCAGCCAGGACAAATAAAAAGGGGAAGCGATTTCTCGCCTCCCCCCATTCTTTCGTTCCGATTTAGCTTCTCGCTGTCTTAGAACAACCTACGAGTGCCCTTCCGCAGTTGCCGTCTCCGCTTTTGGCTTCTGATCGCGCAACACAGCCTTGCGGCTCAGCCGGATCTTGTTGCCTTCGATCGCAAGAACCTTCACGAGGATCTGGTCGCCTTCCTTCAGTTCATCGCGAACCGCGCGAATCCGCGCTTCCGCAATTTCGCTGATGTGCAGCAGTCCATCCGTTCCGGGGAAAATTTCGACGAACGCGCCGAACTCCGCGATGCGTACGACGGTTCCGAGATAAGTCTTTCCCATCTCGGCGGTCGCGGTCACGTCGCGAATCATTTTCAGCGCTTCTTCCGCGGATTTCCCACCCGACGCGAAAACGTGAACCTTGCCGTCGTCCATCACGTCGATCTTCACGCCGGTTGCTTCGATGATGCCTCGGATTTTCTTTCCGCCCGGTCCAATTAGGTCGCGGATCTTGTCCGTGGGAATACTGAGCATGAAGAGATGCGGAGCGTAAGTGGAAATTTCCGCGCGGCCGGTGGAAATCGTGCCGTCCATGTTGTCGAGGATCTGCAGGCGCGCTTTGCGTGCCTGGGCCAATGCCTCGCGCATCATGGCGATGCTGACGCCGCTCACCTTGATGTCCATCTGCAACGCGGTGATTCCCTGCCGGGTCCCGGCAACCTTGAAGTCCATGTCGCCGTAGTGATCTTCTGCGCCCGCGATGTCGGTCAAGATGGCGTATTTATCGCCTTCCACGACCAGCCCCATCGCAATTCCCGCGCAAGCGGCCTTGAGCGGAACGCCCGCATCCATCAATGCCAGAGAAGCGCCGCAGACAGTAGCCATCGACGACGAGCCGTTCGATTCCAAAATATCGGAAACGACGCGCACGGCGTAGGGGAAATCTGCCTCGGGTGGAAGGAGATTGGCGATTGCTCGCTCGGCTAAAGCTCCGTGACCGATTTCACGGCGTCCCGGCCCGCGAAGGAATTTCACCTCGCCTACCGAGAACGGCGGGAAATTGTAATGCAGCATGAAGCGCTTGAACGTTTCCTCTTCGAATAGCAGGTCCAGGCGCTGCCGGTCTTCTTTGGTGCCAAGCGTGGCCGTGGCCAAAGCTTGCGTCTCTCCGCGAGTGAAGAGCGCTGATCCGTGCGCGCGCGGCAAAACGCCGACCTCGCACGTAATCTGGCGAATCTGGTCAAACGCGCGAGCATCGGGACGCCGGTGGCGCCCAATCATGTCGTCGCGGAAGATTTTTTCCCGCAAGCGCTCGAACGCGCGGTACGCCAGCTTGCGCTTTTCCGCGTCGTCTTCCGGAATCGCCTTGATGATTTCCGCCTTGATGCCGTCCACCAGGCCGTAGCTTTCCGATTTTGGATGCTTCTGCGTATCCACCGCATCGCGCAGTTTCTCGCCGTACTGTTGCTGCATCTGCTTGTACATCGCTTCGTCAAACGCAGGCGGCACAACGGCGACCTTCTGGGGCTTTACGCGGCTGTGCAATTCGCGGATCGCGGCGACGATCTTGCGAATTTCCGCGTGTGCGAATTCCAGCGCATCCGCCACAACCTCTTCGGAAACTTCCAGCGCGCCCGATTCCACCATCACGATCGCTTCGTCCGAACCCGCCACAATCAGATTCATCTGGCTGGTCTTTTGCTGGGCTACAGTTGGATTCACCACCAGCTTGCCTTCGATCAATCCGATACGAACCGCCGCAATCGGCTTCTCAAACGGAATTTTCGAAATGAACAGCGCCGCCGAAGCCGCCGTCACCGCAATCACGTCGGGATCATTTTCGCTGTCCGCCGAAAGCACCATCGCGACAATCTGCGTTTCGTTGGACCATCCTTCGGGGAACAACGGCCGCAGCGGCCGGTCGGTAAGCCGCGAGGTCAAAATTTCGCGCTCCGACGGGCGCCCTTCGCGCTTAAAAAATCCTCCGGGAATTTTTCCCGCCGAATAGGTGTACTCGCGATAATCAACGGTTAGGGGCAGAAAATCTTTCTCAGTCGGCTTATTGTCCATGCAGGCCGTGGCCAGCACCACCGAGTCTCCATAACGCGCCACTACGGCGCCATGCGCTTGACGAGCCATCTTGCCCGTCTCAAACGTCAATGTGCGTCCGCCTACTTCTAAACTTACTTTTTCGAACATCAAACACGTCCTTTTTTCTCCGATTCGTCGGAGGCTGATTTCAGATACGAGAGACAACTCTCGGGAACTACATCGAGGAAGGATATTGCGAAGAAAAACGAGCGGAATTCTATCGATCCAACATTCTCTCGCGTTCGGCGCCCGCCGGCCAACAGGCCGCTCAGGAAACCGCGTTACTTACGCAAGCTCAGTCGTTCCACAATCTCGCGATACCGATTTGGGTCGCGCCGGTTCAGATAGTCCAGCAGCCGCCTGCGTTTGTTGACCATCATGATCAACCCGCGCCGTGAGGCGTGATCTTTCGCGTGGGACTTAAGGTGAGTGGTCAGGTAGCTAATGCGTTCGCTCAACAATGCGATTTGCACTTCCGGTGATCCTGTATCTTTCGCGTGTGTCCGGAACTGCTCGATCAACTCCGCTTTAGCTTCCATCAACTTGCCCCTCCCCCTGAAACGCCGTGCCCTGCTCTACGCTCTTATCTCTTCTTCGATCGTTAAAAATGCTAGCACATAGCCTCTCCAGCGCAAAGCTAATTTCCGTTCACCTCAGGGATCGCAGCGGCCGCCGAAGGGTGCCCTCCCGGTCTCGACGTCGGCGGTTCAAGGCTTCTGCGAATTGATGAGAGCCAAAAACTCATCGCGTGTCTGTTTGTTTTCCCGAAACGCACCCAGCATCGCGCTCGTAGTCGCCATCGAGTTTTGTTTTTCCACTCCGCGCATCACCATGCACAAATGCCGCGCCTCGATGATCACTCCCACTCCTTCCGGGCTCAGGTGTTCCTGAATCGACTGCGCAATTTGGCTGGTCAACCGCTCCTGTATTTGCAAGCGCCGCGCGAACATATTAACCAGCCGCGCGATCTTGCTCAATCCCACCACTTTCTTCGACGGGATGTACGCCACATGGCATCGTCCGAAAAACGGAAGCAGGTGGTGTTCGCACAGGCTGTAAACTTCGATGTCTTTCACCACCACCATTTCGTCGTAGCACACGCTGAACATCGCGCCGTTCAGCAGCTTGTCCGGATCCTGGCGGTACCCGCTGGTCAGAAAGCGCAGCGCTTTCTCGAAGCGCTCCGGCGTGCGCCGCAGACCTTCGCGATTGGGGTCTTCTCCCAGCAGCACGAGCATCTTGCGCACCAGATCCGCAATGCCCTCCGTACCTGCTGCCGGAGGAATTATAATTTCAGTTGTTTCACTCATGTTTTCCTGGCTCCTCTTCATGCCCGCGCGTCACCCAACTCATCCGTAATCTCAAAGCTGTTCTTGCTCGTTTCCTCAATGCGAACCCGCTCCAGCCGCGCCGAGGGAAAACTTTTCAGCCTCCGAAAAATTTCGCGGGAGACATTTTCCGTCGTGGCCACCTGCGCCCGAAACTCGGGAATTTCCTCATTCAAGAACTTCTGATCGAATGGCTCGATCACTTCCCGCTGCACGAATGGGTCCAGTTCTGCAAGATTCGCGATCATTCCCGTCGCCGAATCCACCGGACCGGTCATCGTTACTTCCAACACGTAGTTGTGTCCGTGTCCGTAAGGATTGCTGCATTTCCCGTAAACGCGCTTGTTTTCTTCCTCACTCAGCTTCGCCGTGTGCAACCGGTGCGAAGCGGCAAAACGATACCGCCGAGTCAGCGAAATTTTCACGTGCGCGCTCCGTTTCCATTGGACGCATCCGCGGTGCAATCCGCAAAAAGATCAGGAGACTCATACAGCCGGACGCGGTCTAGTTTGCCCGTCTTGATTTTCGGCTCCAGGAGCTTCCAAATCACCGCCGCAATGTTTTCACATGTGGGAATCTGGCCGGCCAACTCCGGCACTTCGTAATTCAGGTGGCGATGGTCCATACGCTCCATCACTTCACGCTGCAAAATCTCTTTGAGCTCCTTCAAATCCAGCACCATTCCCGTCGCTGGATCCGGCTCGCCCGCTATGGTCACTTCCAAAACGTAGTTGTGCCCGTGCCCGTGAGGATTATTGCATTTGCCGAAAACGCGGCGGTTTTCTTCGGCTGAAAAATTCGGGTTGTGATAGAAATGCGCCGCTGAGAATTCGACTTTGCGTGTGATTCGTATCATGCGGTCTTCGCGGGGTACACCCGCCCTTTCCAGTGCACTGCCCCATGCGTATTCTTCCACCACGAGGTAATTAAAGCGGCGCAGTACAGGCACACACCCGGTACATAGTATTTGATGTATGAGATCGGGTACAGATTCCTGTAAAGATCAATCCCGTAGCGAAACGCTCGTCCGGCGAGCAGAGCTGCGGCGATAGCGGGCAGAAACCACATGGGTGCCGCGTGCTTTCGCGCCGATTCGATCCACAGCAATGAGAGAATCAAAAATTCAAGCCACGGAAGCACATCGCCTATCTCGAGCCAGACCGCTGTCGGCTTTCCGCCCATCAATGGATACAGATTTTTCGTCCATCCCTGCCACATCGCTCGAAAACTTCTATACATCCGCGTGCGCACGGTCCCCATCGGCGCGGTGAAGTAAATCCCATAGCCCGCGCTCTTTACTCGGCGCGCCAGCGCTACGTCCTCCAGAATCTGCCCTGCTATCGCCGCATGTCCTCCCAGCTTTTCGTAAACATCTCTAAGCAACAGCAGAAATTGCCCGTTAGCCGCCGCATCCGGTTGCGCGCGATCGTTCACTCGTGCGAAAGAAAACTTGTTTGCGAGCCGGCAATAAACGAAGGGAATCAGCGCGCGTTCCCAGAACCCGCCCATCTCTTGCTCGGGCGAGTAGGAAACCAGAACCGCGTCGTGCTCTACTGCATCGCAAAGCGCGCGGCGCGCGGACCCGTGCAGATGATAGGTGTCAGCGTCGGTAAACAGCAGCCAATCACTTTTTGCCGCCGCTGCGCCAATCGAAACAGCATAATTTTTGCCCGCCCAGCCCGGCGGCAAAACGTCACCCGTATTCAAGATTTTCAGTTTCGGTATGCGCGAAGCAAGTTCAGCCAGAATTGCCCCAGTGCGGTCGGTGGATTGATCGTCCACCACGATAATCTCGCCAACCTCCGGTTGCGTCGCGACGGATTCCACCGCGCGCGCGATGGACGCTTCCTCGTTTCGAGCCGGAATGATGGCGGAAACCATAAGATTGTGCGAACCAGGCAAAGTCCTGGGAGGGCGCCGTCGCAGCAGCCCAGCTCAAAATGCTCGCTTTCGATTCGCCGATACTCGTATTATAGGTCGCTTGGACAAAGGACTGAAACGGAAACTAAACACAGGCGTCGTTCTCGCCTTCATTGCGGGATTGCTCTTCCTGTTTGCGCGTCCCGACTATCGCCAGGGTGAGCCTAGCTTGCGTGGACGTCCCGCCAAAGACTTCGCCTTCACGCTGGACGGGAAGCCCGCGCATCTCTCTGACCTTCGCGGCAAGGTAGTCTTGTTGAATTTTTGGGCCACCTGGTGCCCTCCCTGCGTTGATGAAACCCAATCCCTGAATCAGTTGCAGCATCGCATCGCGCCGCTCGGCGGCACCGTTCTCGGCGTCAGCGTGGATGAAGACCCCCAGGCCTATAACGACTTCCTGAAGACTTACGGAATCAGCTTCCCCACCTACCGCGACGCCTCCAAGCAAATTCCGCTTTCCTACGGTACCACCATGTACCCGGACACCTACGTCATCACCCGCAGCGGCCGCCTCGACCGCAAAATCGTCGGCGCCCAGGATTGGACTGGTCCCGACATGACCGCCTACATTAATTCCCTTCTGAACGAAAAGTAGATAAGCTGCGACGTAAATCGAGCCACGGAATCTAACTTATTTACATGCGCGATGACATGAACGAGCCCACAAGAACGGTCGAAAAGGATCCTGTCTGCGGAATGACCGTTGACCCGGACCGGGCCGCAGCGCAATCCGTTCACGACGGCAAGACCTTTCATTTCTGCTGCCAGAGCTGCGCCACAAAATTCGCCGCGGAACCGGAAAAATACATAGGCGCATCAGCAGCTTCCGCCCATAGAAATGATTTCGTCGTTCCTCCGGCTGGAATTGATTCCTCAAAAGCGGTTTCGACTAGGCAAGAGCCCAGATCAAAACAAATAATTGCGCCAGAGTTCATCTGCCCCATGGATCCGGAAGTGCGCCAGGATCATCCAGGCGCGTGCCCGAAATGCGGTATGGCGCTCGAGCCTGCCGTACCCATTCAACCAGCGTCTCGCATCGAGTACACCTGTCCGATGCATCCGGAAATCGTTCGACCGGTTCCCGGCTCCTGCCCGATTTGCGGCATGGCGCTCGAACTTCGTGACGCAGTCGTGGACCAGGAGGAAAACCTCGAACTCGTTTCAATGGCGCGCCGCTTCTGGACCAGCGTTGCGCTCACCGTCCCGATTCTCGCACTCGCGATGTCGGACCTTATCCCCGGACAGCCCTTGCAGAAGATTTTGTCGCCCCGCGCAATCGGATGGCTTGAGCTGCTGTTGACCACACCAGTCGTCCTCTGGGCCGGCTGGCCTTTCTTCGAACGCGGCTGGGCGTCTATCGTGAACCGCAGCCTCAATATGTTCACGCTGATCGCGCTAGGTACCGGCACCGCTTACTCCTACAGCGTGGTCGCTGTCCTATTCCCGGGGATTTTTCCAGAATCCTTCCGGGTGATGGGAGGAACCGTCCCGATTTACTTCGAAGCTGCATCCGCCATTACAACGTTGGTGCTGCTCGGCCAGGTTCTGGAATTGCGCGCGCGTAGCCAGACCTCCGCTGCGATACGCTCTCTCCTAAAACTTTCTCCCAAGACGGCCCGTCTCGTTCGTGCGGACGAAACCGAAATCGATGTCCCGGTCGAACATATCAACGCCGGCGACTCCCTGCGCGTGCGCCCCGGCGAGAAAGTTCCGGTGGACGGCGTCATCCTCGACGGCGAAAGTTCCGTGGACGAATCGCTGATGACCGGCGAACCAATTCCGGTCGAGAAATCAAGCGGCGCCAAAGTGATTGGCGGAACTGTGAATGGCACCGGAACTTTCGTAATGCGCGCCGAGCGTGTTGGAAGCGAAACGCTTCTCTCGCAAATCGTGCGCATGGTCAGCGAAGCGCAACGCAGCCGCGCTCCCGTGCAAAAACTCGCTGATCGCGTGTCGGGATATTTTGTTCCGGCGGTCATTCTTGCCGCGATCCTCACCTTTATTGTTTGGGCAATCTACGGCCCCCAGCCGAGGATGGCTCACGCGATTCTCAATGCTGTCGCTGTGCTTATTATCGCGTGCCCCTGCGCCCTCGGGCTCGCCACACCGATGGCCATCATGGTTGGAACGGGCCGCGGCGCGCTCGCCGGCGTCCTGGTGAAAAATGCCGAGGCCCTCGAAATTCTTGAAAAGGTGGACACGCTGGTTGTGGACAAGACCGGCACGCTGACGGAAGGCAAGCCGCGCGTGACATCCGTGATTCCGGCCGCGGGCTCGGACGAAAAGCAGGTTCTGCGATTTGCAGCCACGCTCGAGCGCGGCAGCGAACATCCACTCGCGGCAGCGATTCTGGCAGGAGCCAAGGAGCGCGGCGTCGAGCTCGGGAATCTCACGAACTTTCAGTCTCGAACCGGAAAAGGCGTCACCGGACAAGTTGATGGTCGCAGCGCCGCGCTGGGAAATCGCGCTCTCTTCGCTGAAACAAAAACCTCCGCCGGCGATTTGGAAGAAAAAGCTAAGTCGTTGGAAGCCGATGGCCAGACCGTAATGTTCATCGCCGTGGACGACGCCCCAATCGGAATCATCGGTGTAGCTGATCCCGTGAAATCGACGACGCCCGAGGCTCTCGCGAAACTCCACCACGATGGAATTCGTATCATTATGCTCACAGGTGACAGCCGCGCAACCGCCGATTCCGTCGCGCGCAAACTCGGGATCGATCAGGTTCACGCTGAAATTCTGCCGGGCCAAAAAAGCGTAATCGTCAAGCAGCTTCAGACTGAAGGACACGTTGTCGCCATGGCTGGTGATGGAGTGAACGACGCGCCTGCGCTTACACAAGCCAACGTCGGCATCGCCATGGGCACTGGGACGGACGTCGCCATAGAAAGCGCCGGTATCACGCTGCTGCGCGGCGATCTCCGCGGGATTGCTCGCGCTCGAACGCTAAGCCGCGCAACCATGCGCAATATCCGCGAAAACCTTTTCTTTGCCTTCGCGTACAACTCGCTTGGGGTGCCTATCGCAGCCGGTGTGTTGTATCCGTTTTTTGGTTTGCTGCTGAGCCCCATTTTTGCGAGCGCCGCCATGACCTTCAGCTCCGTTTCGGTCATCACGAACGCTCTGCGCCTGCGCAAGGTCAAGCTATGACTCCAGCGCCCGCAAAGCACCAGCCTCACTTCAAGGACTCCATCGAACGCGTGGCCGCTGCCAATCGTTCGCTCCCTTCACAGTCGCTCCTGCTATAATTTACGCATGACATTAATGACCGCCACATACGAGTTGCAGGAACGGCTCAAGCCGGAACATTTCCGCGCTTTGGGCGAATTCTCCAACACCTACGGCCTCCAGAAATTCCGCTACGACGAAAAACTAAATCTTCTCCACTTTGATTATGACGCCTCGCGCCTCACCGACAACGTGGTCGAAAGCGTTTTGCGACAAGCAAGAATCCCCGTCCTGCGAAGACTCGAGCCAACGCGCCAGTAAGAAAACCTGCTCAGTTTTGGTTTATTGGAAAGAAGATTCAGGAAGAAAGAAGGGGCCCTCGCTTGGGATCGAGAGCCCCAAAGGTCGCGTTCCTTAGATTCGGCCTAGGCGAGACCGAATCATGGGGTCATCCATCCTAGCTTCCCTCTCAGAGGCAGGTGGGAACGACCCGTTCCTTCCGATAAGTGGGCCCCTTCCTCCCCACGGACCAGTCGGTGCGGATCGTGTAGGAACGCGACCCACGCATGGCCATATGCAACTGGGATGCCCAAACTGCGCATGGGCCGCAACGTCCCAGGTGCCTATTTTCAATGACTTAACCCGTTCGCTGAAAAAGAGAGACCGCCGCCAGCCCCGATCCAGAACCAGTTCGGAACCGCTGTCCCGAATCGGTGTGCGTTGCTGTTTCGGTTACTCAGATCGGCTTTACTTTGCCATGGGTCTTAGCTACTCGTTGTCCGCCGCGCACGCATGCTGCATAATGGAAGAAGGCGTTCGGGGTTTGAATGAATAGATATTTTATTTTGATTCTGGCCGTAGCTGCTGGGCTTGCGGGAATCGCGATTGGTATTGCTGCCGGACGGTCGAATCTTGTGACGGTGCGTCACCGAATTCCCGATCCACGAGCACACCTCGAACCCGCGCGCGTCGTTACCACCGTCAAAAATGCTCCCACCGCGCAATCGGATCGCATGAGCGTTATTCGATTCGCGAGCAATCCGCAGCCTGCTCCCGCTTTTCTTGTACGCGACATCACCGGCGGCGTCGTTTCGACAGCGGATTGGCATGGCAAAGTTGTACTACTGAATTTCTGGGCCACCTGGTGCCCTCCCTGTCGTGAGGAAATTCCTGAGCTCATCGATTTGGAGACTCGTTATAAGGATCGTTTGCAGGTGATCGGAATTTCCATGGATGATCCCGACGAAGTCGGCGAGGTAAAGAGATTTTCGGAAAAGGAAGGCGTTAATTACCCGATCGTTATGGCCAGCCGGGAGATTCTGGCGGAATATGGCGGCGTTCCCGCGCTTCCAACTTCTTTCGTGGTGAACACCGACGGGAAAATCGTTCAGAAACATGTGGGGTTGTATCCCACCTTTGTGTATGAGACTGAGCTGCGTTCGCTGCTCGGACTGCCGGTGGAAGCGACGGTCCAGACATTTGAAGATACGGGACAAATTTTTCTAAAGAACGCAGCGCTCGCAACCGAGCTTCCGGACGTTGATTTTACGGGTTTGTCACCGGAACTAAGAAAGGCCGCGTTGAAACGGTTGAATTCAGAAAGTTGCAGTTGTGGATGCAGGCTTACGCTGGCGCAATGCCGTATAAACGACACATCGTGCCCTGTCAGCAAGAAACTGGCCGCAAAGGTTGTAAGTGAAATCACCGCGGGTTCTTCGGCCTCTCCGGACGCGCCCGCCGCTCCATCCCCGGCCCCCGCGCCCGTTCCGAATCAACAGTAATTCTGCCAAGCCCCTCTTTGTCTCGGTAAGCGCGGCTATCCAGCTAGCTTCTGCGTGAGGCTATTCGCTGCCGCGGCGCGCATCAGGGGCTTTCGCTGCGGCTCAGCGGGAAGGAGCGGAATACATTTCGGTTCGGGATTCCGGTGAAGCCGTGCGAATAGACGAGCGCGGAGATGGATCATGGCGCTCGAATGAATCTGCGAGACGCGCGATTCGCCAATCCCCATCGCCGCACCGACTTCTTTCATCGTCAGCTCTGCGAAGTGGTAAAGCGCGAGGACCTCGCGTTCACGAACGGGCAATTGATCCACGGCGCCTGTTAGCAGACCCTGCATCTCCAAGCGCAAAGTTTGATGATAGGGATCCTCTTCGTCCCTGCCCGCACAGCCATGAAGCGCTACCTCGCTGTTTCCCGCCAAGTTCGAATCGAGCTGCAAACTCCCGACATCGAGGCCACGCAAATCAAAAAGAAGGCGCTGAAGCTGACTGAGATTGATCTCCAACGCTGCCGCAATCTCGGTCTCGCTGGGATCGCGCCCAAGCCGTCCCTTGCAATCGAGGACGGCTTGTTCCATGCGCCGAGCCTGGCTTCGAAGCGTCCGCGGACTCCAGTCCACTTGACGGAGGCTATCGAGAATGGCGCCGCGAATTCGGAATTCGGCGTAGTACTTAAGCTGAACATTCTTCGCTGGATTGTATTTCTTAATGGCGTCCAATAATCCCAACACGCCGG
>Ga0302325_10003679_pt1 | contig 35987 bp, 28 predicted proteins | sample Palsa_T0_2_FD_201948 | JGI IMG/M metagenome (GOLD analysis project Ga0302325, IMG submission 201948) | Peat permafrost microbial communities from Stordalen Mire near Abisko, Sweden - Palsa_T0_2 | ecosystem: Environmental > Terrestrial > Soil > Palsa > Peat permafrost | place: Sweden: Abisko...
GGCCGGGACCCCGCACGCGGGATTCGGAGTGATCAGCGGCACCATTAGCACCATCCCCATGCGTCAGTTGCAGTTGGGACTGAAGTATACGTTCTGACGCAACACGCGTAACTGACAGGACGGCCGTACTCAAGGCACACTTGATGCGGCCGTTTTTTTTGGGTAAATCGCAACGAATACCCGTTAATCGGGACAGGCGAGCCGGCGGCGCAGGGATGGGCTGTGCGCCCGGGCCGCTGCTTCGCAAAGATCTCTGCGCACAATCTCACAGGACGGATTGAGGGCAGGTCCCTGCGGCCCGGCAGCGACTGCGCAGCCCTTCGAATCCAGGCCGCTCTGATAGAGTTTCACCAAGTCGCTGCGAAGACCGGGGTCGCCGGTCGCCAGCACTCCTTCGGCCAGGGCGACAGCTGCATCCTCGGGGCGCTCCAGGGCGAGATACGAGTCGGCCATCTCTCCGTAGACGCCGATGTTGGCCGGATCGATGGTTTGCGCTTCGGCGTCCGCGGCCAGGGCTTGCTGCGCCCGTCCCAAACGATGATAAGCCGATGCCAGCGTCCGGTAACCCTGGCCCGCGATCGCCGGAACAGGGCCCTTCATCTGGTGCCGGCGATCGTACGCCGCCCGAGACGCCGCGTCGATTGCTATGGAGCGAAGCGCCAGCCGGACCGCTTCTTCGTACTGCGCGCGCGCATCGTCCCCCGCCGTCGCACCCTTTCGCAGCGTGTCGCCCTTGGCGCGATGGCACACCGCCGCCAGGTTCCAGGCGCCGGGTAAGTCCAGATCGTCCGGCACGGAGGCGAGGATCGCAACGCTTCGATCGGCCTCCGCCATGGCCCCGTCGATGTCAGGATGAGAAGTATCGGCCTCAAGAAGCAAGGCTGCCAGCAAACTATGGACCTTGAAGCTGCGTGGGCTGGTTTCAATGCCGGCCAAGGCCAAGGTTTTGTCGTCGGTCCAATCCAGGTTGCGCTTCCAGGTTCTGGCCGCAAATCCGGCGGCGATCACAGCGACGCAAATCGCCAGCGCCGTGCCGGAAAAGGCGAAGCGCCCCGCTTCGGAATCGATCGCGACGATCGCGGCAGCTACCAATCCCACCAGAGGCAGATACAATAAACGCTCTGCCATGATGGTGCCGATAGGAAACAGCAGGTTCGAAGCCGGCAGCAAATTGAGAAGGGCAAAAGCGGCAAAGAAAAAGGCCAGGCGGCTGCGATTCCAGAGAATCGCCATAAGGCCTAGAGCGGCGGCCACCGCGAGCCAGCAGATCCAGTCCTCGACCCCCCCGTGGGCCAGCGCGATCTCGGAGTACGAGTAATCCGCGGAAAGCTTCACGGGCCACAGCGCAAGCCACAAATAGCGGGCCAGCACCTTGACGGCGGTAAGGCGGCCGATCCAGAAACCGGCGCCCGCGATAGGATTGTCGAGGAACGCGTATTCGGCCGGCAAGGTGGACGAGAGGACTGAGGCGCGCTGCCACAGCATTACGCCTACCGGCACAAGAGTAGCCAGCATGCCCGCCAGCATTCTCCGCCACTGTTTCCCGCAAACCAATTCGTAGAGAACGATGACGGCCGGGAGAACAACGGCGCTCTCCTTCGAGAACACACCAACCGCAGTGGCAGCCGCCAATCCCACAAGCCATGCGAACTGGCGCCAGCCGGTTGCTTCCCTGCTTTTCAGGTACAAAAGAAAACCGCTCAGGACTGCGAACCCGGCCAGCAGGTCGGCGCGCCCGACGATGTTGGTTACCGATTCCGTCAATACCGGATGGACGGCCCACAACAGGGCGATGAAAAAGGCCGTCCGCATGGCCCGGGCCTTCCCGGCCATCAGACGTAATGCCAGGGCGAAGACGAGAAAGACGTTCGCCGCATGCAGAAAAAAATTGATCCAGTGATACCCGGCCGGCCGGTTGCCGTTTCCCAGAACGGCGTAGTTCAGAAGATAAGAGAGCGTAGTGAGGGGCCGGTAAAGACCGCTCTCCCCGTAAGGCCACCAATACGTGTGCCGGACAATGAGATCGATATTGGCGGCGTTCGCAGTCTGGATGCGCGCGTCTTCCAAAAGCAGCTTCCTGTTATCCAGCGCGAATCCAGTGGAGAAAGAATTTGAAAACGCGAGCAGCGTCAACAGGCCCAGCGCTAGAGCCACCGCAAAATGAGGGCGCCGCGAGTGACGCGCCTCCGCTTGCGCAATGGAAGCCGCAGGCGCCGCGGCCGGCGGTGACGCTGGCCCGCGCCTCCTCTTCCGCTTCATCGAGTTTTATACTAACACCTTCGGTGGAGCAGCCGGTCCCTAGCCATCCCACACAAGCGTCGATCTGAAATTATCGTGCTTCCAAACCAGCGCTCAGGTCGGCTTTGGATGCGGCTTCGTCCTTGAGCGGCGTCACTTTATCGGGGTCCACGCGCACCATCAAATACGAGATGTGGTCGTCGATCTTGGTGAACCAGTGCCCCACGCCCGCGGGTATGATCACGACATCACCGGGCTTCAGATGGTAAGTGGCGCCGTTGCGAATGGAAGCGCCGTTTCCGCCCGGACCGTTCAGCAGCCGGACGGCCCGGTCATCCGCCGGCCGCCGTTTCAGCTCCGTGATGTCGGAGCCCACAACCAGCGTTGCAGAGCCGTCAATGACGTGATAGACCTCGCTCACCAGGTCGTGCTCGGCCACGGCTCCGCCGCCGATCTTATTGCGATAGACCACGCCGATATCGACATGGCTCTTACCGACGTCCACGGCCCGGACCTGCTGATCGGTGACCACTGCGTCCTTCGGCGATCGGTTGAGATACGCCTGAACCTCGTCGCTACCGATGTAAGTGCCCGAGCATTTATTGCAACTGGGGTGCGTGTCTTGGGCCAGGAGCGCGAACGCCAAAACCAGCATACCCAGCGCGAATATCCCGAAACGTTTCGAATCGAATGGCACGCCGTTCTCCCCTATTTGGTACCCGATTTCGGCCACAACACGCGCTGGTCTTTGCTGGTGACGGGCGCCATGCCTTTGTACACGAATTTCTGCAGCCTCTGCCCGCGGTAGGTTTCGGTGGTGTAGATGTTGCCTTTCGAATCGGTAGCGATGCTGTGCACGCCGTAGAATTCACCGGGCTGCCGGCCGCCCTCGCCAAAAGTTGTCAGAACTTCGAGCGACGCGCGGTCTACAATGTGCACCCGGTCGTTTTCTCCGTCCGCGACATACAGAAACTTCTGCTGCGGATCCGTCGAGAAGGCGATGTCCCACACGGACCCGGCGCCCAGTGTCTGCTTCTCGATGAACGCTTCCTTGACGAACGTGCCATCCGGATGGAACACCTGAATGCGGTCGTTCACGCGATCGCAGACGTACAACAGGCCGTCGTTGGAGAGCATGGCGCAATGCACCGGATTGCGAAATTGCTGGGCCGGCGGGGCGTCCGGATTATAAGGGCCCAGGTCCGCGTCGTCAGGTTTGTGGCCGTAAGCGCCCCAATGCCGCTTGTACTTGCCGGTCTCGGCATCGAAGACGATCACGCGGTGATTGCCGTAGCCGTCGGAGACGTACAGTTCGTCCGTCTTCGGGTCGACAAAGGTCTTGGCCGGCAGCCGAAGATTTTCGATGTCGTTGCTGCCTTTGCTGTGGGAGGGCTTGCCGATCTGGAGCAGGAATTTCCCGTCCTGGGTGAACTTGAGGACCTGGTTATCGTGAAAGCTGGCCACGCGATCGCCGGGCTTGGACTCTTCGTCCTGGCCATTGACGGCGCCGCGAGCGCTTTGCGGTCCCCGCCCGTTGCCGCCCACCCAGACGTTCCCTTTGTAGTCCACCGTGATTCCATGCGCCGAGTCCGGCCAATCGTAGCCGGGCCCCGGACCGCCCCAGTGGCCGATCAGATTGCCTTCCTGATCGAACTCCAGTACCGGCGGCGCCGCTGCGCAGCACAACGCCATCGGGGGATTGGTGGCGGCGTGCTGCTCGCCCGCTTCGAGCGAACCCACGCGATGTACGATCCAGATGTGATTCTGCCCGTCGGCCGCGACGCCGATGGTCTGGCCGATAATCCAGTGATTGGGCAGCGGCTTGGGCCAGAACGGATCCACTTCAAACCGCGGCGCCATGACGGCGGCGGCGTGAACCACGCCTCGCGACCGGGGGATTGCCAGCGCACCGGCAAGCATGATCGCGACGGCGCTCAGAAATACGTAATAGCGCTTCATACCACTCATCCTCCTTGCTGGGAAACAAGTATATACGATGTCAGTCCAACGGTACCGGCCCAGTATATCGAAGAATGTAGAGCCCGCCGGTAAATCGGTCGTTCGCGTAAATCAATCCATTTTCGTCCACGATGGCGTGATTCATCTGGCTGGTGGGTGTCGGATTCTTGGGCGGCGCTGCCGGAATGTAATAGCCGATCTCTTCCAGGCGCCCAGGGGCATCCGGAACACCCCTGGGTCCGTCGACGATGTGGAAAATTCGCACGCCTCCGTTAAACCAAGTGGACACTGTTGTGTTTTTCAGATGGGCGGAAGTGGCGCTGGGAAAATTCGGATGAAGATTGTGCGCGCCAAACCGGCCGCCGCGCGTACAAAGCTCGCCATCGTTGGAATTGAGCGGAGCGGTGCCGATGACCATAGGATTCGTTTCGGCGCGAATATCGAGCAGCCAGACCAGTTTCGGCGCGTCCTTACAGTTGTCCTGGGTGTCCTCGTCCGACACCAGCGCCATACCGCGGCTGAAAATCGGCTGGAAGGTGTGCGTCCAGGCCGGGTACGGCGGAGAAAACTGGGTGTGCCCCACCACCTTCGGAGTGAAGGTCTTCGCGCGGCCGGCCTTCACATCGGCGAGTCCGGAAATATCCAGGATGAACGCGCCGCCGTCAATGTAGGCGACGTAAGCGCGATCGGGATGATCGGGCCACACTTCCGTTTGATGCGGCCGGTAGCCGTCATCGAACTTCGGATGGCGTTTGGGCAAACATTCGGGGAGGCACGCGTCGCCCTTCCGTGTTCCCGGGTACCACCAGCGGCCCACTTCACGCGGGTGTCGCGGATCGCGCACGTCCAGGATCATATAAAACTGATCGTCGTTCGGATTGGTGGGATCGAAGTCGGCCGCGCCGGTGGTCAGATGCGCGAACTCACCGTCCACGAACCATACGCAGTGGATGCCGCGCGAATTGGGCCCCGACGTATCGAAGAAGGAGAACTTGAGATCCTCTAAGCTCTTCGCGTTCCGAATGCGCCCGAGGTCCGATACATCCAACACCCACAGGCCGGCTGTCTTCTGGCCTTTCTGAAGCGCCTGATTGGCGACCACCAGCACGTTGCCCGAAAGACCCAGCGAATTGCAACGCGTGATGCCGGGCGCGGGCGACGGAAGCTGGTTGATCAGCACCGGATTTTCGGGATGCGTAACATCCACGATGCTCAGGCAGGTTTTTTGTCCTTCATGCGCCAGGTAGAGAATACGCCGTCCATCCGCCCATTGCTGGATAGCCAGTCCCTCGCCGCCGTCGCCGTTGCCGTTGAGATCGTTGCGGCCCACCAGGGTCACGTTGCTCGCTTCGGCGTGCGGCTGAGCGCTCAGTGGCGCGAGCACGCCGGCGAGCCCAAGACAAAACGGCACCAGCCTACGCAATATGCGCCCCAACGGTGTTGACATATACCGCGTAGAGGGACTGGCTGGCGGCCATGAACAGCCGGTTCCGCCGCGTGCCTCCAAAGGAGATGTTGGCGCAGTTTTCCGCCAGACGAATCATGCCGATGGGGTCGCCGTTCGGTGCGATCACCTGCACGCCGGGACGCGCGCCCGCCCAGACGTTTCCGTCGATGTCGCAACGAATGCCGTCGGCAGCGGCCGGTCCGCCTCCGCCGGGAACTTCCAGTTGGACAAAACGTTTGCTGTTGCGCAGCGTCTTGCCATCCAGGTCATAAACGCGAGTCTCTCGCCCGGTGCCGGTGTCGCAGATGTAGACCTTCTTGTAGTCCGGCGAGAAGCAGATGCCATTGGGCTCATTAAGATCGTCGGTCACTTTGTCCATCTGTCCGGTTTTCCCGTCCACGCGATAGACGGCCTCTTTGATTTCCGAGTCGGCTTTGAACCCCTCGTAATAGCCGAGTATGCCGTAAGTGGGATCGGTGAACCAGATGCTTCCGTCCGGATGCACCGCGATGTCGTTGGGCGAGTTCAACCGCTTGCCTTGGAATTTGTCGGCTATCACGGTGACGGCGCCATTGGACTCGTAACGCACCACGCGGCGGTTGCCGTGCTCGCAGGAGAGCTCGCGTCCTTCGAAATCGAAAGTATTGCCGTTGCTGTAACCGGAAGGAGAGCGGAAGACCGTGATGCGGCCGTCCTCTTCAATCCAGCGCATCTGGCGGTTATTGGGGATATCGCTCCAGACCAGATATCGGCCCACTCCGTTCCAGGCCGGTCCTTCGGCCCACAGGGTGCCTGTGTAAAGGCGCTGGATCACGGTGTTGCCGACGATGTAGCGGCGGAAGCGATTATCGAGCGCCACCACATCGGGATCGGGATACTGAACCACTTGGTCTCCAGGCCAACTGCGCGGCGTTGGAACGCCGGTAATGGTTGGCTGTTGCGCGGCTGCGGGGGCGAGGGCCACTCCGCCCAGCGCGGCTAGTAGAAAAGAACGGCGGCCACATACGGAGGGCGCGTTTTCACGATCGGCGAGTGAAGACATACCTGACAGTTATACATCAGGTGCGCAGCCTAATCCAGCGCCAGTCAAACCGTAGGCACCGGCTTGTTAACGCGCGGGGTTCTGTGAGCCAGCCTTTTTCTCCGCGGCGCGAGCGCCGGCCAGGATGTCCACCAGACCGTAGTTACCCTCGTGGCAGGCGTACTCGAAGATGGGGCCCGCAAACTTCCGCAAGAGCGTCTCACCCGACCAGGGCCTGCTCCAGGTGTCCGGGTCGTCGACGGTAAAGCGGTAGACAATGGTGCCGTCGTTGATGCGCGTGAAACGCTCGACGACGTGCATCCGCGGGCCGGAGAAGATATCCTGGCGGGTGGTTGCGGGCGGCCCGCGGAAGTTGGTTTTGTCGCTGAAGTTGGTAGTGTCCACCACCAGCGTGTCGCCTTCCCAATGGCCGCGCGAGTCGCCGCCCAACTGCCGGATGGCAGCGGGGAGATGCGGACGGCCGTCCAGCGGAATAGTGCGGACAGCATGGATCATTTCGGAGAGAATTACAACCGAAGCGCCGTTTTGGAGGATCTGGAAATTGGCGTTGTAGGTGGACCCCAGCATGGGAGGTCCGTCGGCGCCAAACGTGATGCAGCGCTCGGCCACCGTTCGGCTTTGAGCGCTTACGGCGGCTTCCCAGTCGCGGTGCAGCACTGTCAGTTCCGCGGCGCGCTTCTGTCCTTCTGGCGATAACGGAGGCAGCCGTCCGTTGGGCGGATCGAAAACGATGGAAGTTCGCAGGTTCGCCGAGCCCTTGGTGTACTTCTCCCCTTGCCAGATCAAATTGTCGTAATGGACGTCGGTAGCGGCCTGGCTACGGTCCTGCTGCAGCCTTTTTTGCTCGAAGGCCGCGGCTTCGGCTTCCGTATAGAACTCTTTGTCGCCCAGCGCGGCAGGCCGTTCCACGGGAATGTAGGTGCCGTTATTCCAGTAGCCCTGAAAGTCCGGCTGGCCGTCAGAGGTGCGCGGAAGAGTCCAGCTTTTCGCCGTGTCCTTGGCGGCTGGTTCGGCCCCTTGGATGGGCCTAACGTAGATTGGCCCCGCCAGGAGAGCGAGGGCGAAAACTGCGCCTGCCAAAGTCTGGAATCGAAGGCTCATTCGGGTCCTCCTTTCCTTTGAAGGCCACCTGGGCCTTGCTCAGATCATCTCACTTTGCAAGTACGAGCGCTACGGGGTGGACGCGAGCGCTACGGGCTGAGTGCGAACGCTACGGGCCGGAGGGAGCCTTGTTCCGATCGGCAAACGAGCGCTCCTCCATGTTGCGGGGATCGGTAGAGACGGGCTGGTCGCGCCACAGCCAGCGCAGCATGTCCGGCAACAATCCGCCGCCCTGCTTCAAACCGTGCTTGCCGATGCTCCAGGTGTAATTCACGTCGTAACCTTTTTCGGTGAGCGCCTGGGTGAGCCGCACATTTTGTACGAACCAATCGCGGCTTTCGTCATAGGTCCCATCGACCGCGAGCGAACGCTGGTCGTTACGGCCGTCCTGAAGGAAAACGCGGATGGGCTTTTTTTCGCTCTTTCTGACGATGTCGGCGTATTGGTTGCCGCCGCGCAGGTTGGTGAAACTGCCCACCATGGTGAACACCTTGTGGAAACTGTCGGGGCGCTGCCAAGCTACAGTGAACGCAACGATGCCGCCTGAACTGCACCCGCCGATCGCGTGGTGATCGGGGTCTTTAGAGATGTTGTAATCCTTGTACAGCAGCGGCAGCAGCTCGTCCACAATCACACGAGCGTACTTGTCGTCCAGCGAGTTGTATTCCGTTGGCCGGTTCGTATTTCTGTCGCCCCAGTCGGCATCGGTCGGCTCCGGTTGATCGAGCCGGCGGCCGGGGTTGATGAAAACGCCGATCATGACCGGGATCTCGCGCCGGTAGATGAGATTGTCCAATACGTTCGGAGCCCGCGCGTCTCCCTCGGGACTCATGTAGGCGTGGCCATCGTTAAAAACCACCAGGTCCGCCGCCTTGGCGGGATTGTACTGCGCGGGAACGTAGACCCAATAAGTGTGTTGTGTGCCGGGGTAGGCTTCGCTCGGAATGCTGAACGGGCCTTTCAACTCGCCCCTCGGCACGCCATCCTGCGCCTGGGAATCCGGGCCCAGCTTATAGTAACGTCGGGATTCGGCATGGGCGGCGGCGCCTGCGGGGGGCGGGCGGATTGAGCCCAGGCGTGCGGGCAAGATCCCGCCAAAACCAGCGCGATCGCGAATGCCGGGAGTTTTGTCACTTTTCGGCCTTGGGGCCCGGCTTCACGTATTCTTTCGGAAAGTGGCGTGGCGTACCGCCGCGGTTCACGATGATATCGGCCATGCGTTGGATGGGTTGATCGATCGGAACACCGTCGCCCACTTGAATAGGAGTTCTACCCCGCTTATCCAGTTCGTCCATGGGAACTCCTATGTCCGCCAGATACTGGACCAGTTCGGTTAGTACCGGCTGCTCTATTTGCGCGGTACCCGTCATGGACATATGCATGGCCGTGCGGCCACTGTCGTCGACGGCCTTTACGTCCTTGTCGAACTGATACGCATATCGGGCAGCGTCCACGTGACCGCTCCCGGCAGCCGCCAGCAGCAACGTAGTTCCATCTTGCGCCTTCAGACCAGGATCGGCACCCGCCTCAATCAACACGTGCATAACATCCACATGGTCAGCCTTGGTCGCGAGAAGCAACGGGGTTACTTCGCCGGAGAGCCTGAGGTTCACGAAGTATTGAGCGAACTTCGATTTCGGGCCGCTCGCCTTATATGTGCGGGCGTTCAGATTAGCGCCTTTGGCCACCAATTCCTTCACCAGGTCCACTGCGCCGGCTTCGGCCGCCACATGCAACGGCGTCAGACCTGTGTGGTCGGTGAAGTTCGGATTGGCGCCGCCCTCCAGGAGTGCGATCTCAGCAGCGAAGCTTTTGTAAGACCCTGCCACGGTCAACATCGGTGTCCCGTCTTTGTCCGGCAAAGCCTGGCCCGGGAAAGCCTGGTCCGGCGGAGGCTCGTCTGGCGAAGCTTTTTCCGGCGCAGCCTGGCCCGGCAAAGCATAGTTTGGATCCGCGCCGGCCTGGATGATGCGCTTGACCGAGGCTGCGTCGTTCTTCATGACCGCGAATGCCAGGGGAGTGAAGCCGCTCTTGGTGGCGGCGCCTACCCGCGCGCCTTGCTTGATCAGGACGTCCACCACATCGGGATGTCCTTCCGCGGCAGCCCACATCAGCGCGTTCTGACCCCGGCGAGGCTCCGCGCCATTCACGTCCACGCCGGCGCCGAGCAACAGCTTCACTTCCTCCACGCTGCCCGTCCCCGCCGCGATCATCAACGTAGTCTCGCCGTTCCAGCGAGTGGCTTTCGGATCGGCGCCCGCTTTCAGCAGCTTGCCGGCCAGCGCGACATCGCCGTTAGCCAGCGCCAGGGTAAGGGGTGTTTCGCCGTACTCGCCCGCCGTGTTGACGTTCGCCCCAGCTTGTATCAGCTTGCCGGCGAGGTCCGGCAGATCGAGAAAGACGGCCCACGAAAGCGCCGTGGCTCCGTCCGGCAAAGCCGCGTTGACATTGACGCGCTGTGCGAGAAGAGCATCGGCCGTCTTGACGTCGCGGCGCTTCACCGCGTCGATCAAGCTAAAATCCGTGGCTGCCCAGCAAGACACCGCAGCCAGCGAAGCGACGGCTCTCAGAACTCCCCAGCGCATCACGTTACCCGTTAGAGGTCCGACAAATGTTCTAGCTCGCCCGTGCTGTCGCCCAGCTTTTCGGTGCGAACGCCCGCCTTGTCCAGCATGGCGAGCAGCAGGTTCGTCATCGGAGTTTCGCTCGGATACTTGACGTGCCGGCCGCTCTTGAGCTTGCCGCAGCCGCCGCCTACCAGAGCAACCGGCAGATCGACGTGGGTGTGCTGATTCCCGTCGGAGAGACTGCTGCCGTAGAGCAGCATAGAATGGTCGAGCAGCGTGCCGTCGCCATCCGGAGTGGACCTCAATTTGTTCACCAGGTAGGCGAATTGGTCCACGTGGTGGGTGTTGATCGCGATGGTCCTCGCGATCTTCTCGGGATCGCCTTGATGGTGCGTGCAATTGTGATGACCATCGGAGATGCCGATTTCGCGGTAGCTGCGATTGCTGCCTTCGCGCGCCAGCATGAAGCTCGCCACTCGCGTCAGGTCTGCCTGGTAAGCGATCACCATCAGGTCCAGCATGAGCCGGGCGTGGCTCACGAAATCCTCCGGGGCCGACGCCGGCCGTTCCATGGCGGGCATGGTCATGGTGGCGTTCTGCTCCTCTGCCTTCTGGATGCGGCGTTCAACGTCGCGAATGGCCTCCAGATATTCCCCTAGTTTCCGGCGGTCGCCCGATCCGATCTTGCTCTCCAGGCGGGTCACCGCGCCGCTCACGAAATCTAAAATACTCCGTTGCTCCTGGAACGACTGCATCCGCGAAGCGGCGTCCGTGCTGTCTCCTTCGCCGAACAGGCGTTCGAACAGAACGCGGGGGCTGACTTCCATCGGATTGGGAGTGGTAGGGCTGCGCCAGGAAACGGTGTTGGTGTAGGCGCAACTATAGCCGGAATCGCAACCACCCGCCAGGCTGGGCGCTTCCACGCCGATTTCGAGCGAAGCGAACTGCGTCTGGCCGGCCAGTTGACGAGCGGCCACCTGGTCGGCAGATACGCCGGCGCGCAAGTCGGCGCCTTCGGTTTTCTTGGGATGCACGCCGGTGAGCCAGCTGGCGCCCGCGCGAGCGTGGTCCCCACCGCCATCGCCGAAGGACCTGCCGTTGATCTGCGCCAGGCCGCTCAACACCATGGTCTGATCGCGGAACGGTTCCAGCGCCTTCATCGTGCTATTGAACGCGAAGCCGGCGCCTTCGCCGGTGGGAGTCCAGCCGGAAGCGATAATGCCGTTGGGCACATACACGAAGCCTAGGCGAACGTTGGGAGCGGCCGCGCTGCCGCGCAGCAATGCCGGAGCCATGGCGTCCAAAACGGGCAACGCCAAAGCCGCGCCCACACCGCGCAGAATTGTGCGGCGATTCAGGTGTTTGTTGGTAAGGAACATTAGTCCGCTGACCTCCTCATTTGAAATGGCTCACTCGTCACAACGGCCAGAATCAGGTCGCGGAGACGGTACTGATTGGACTCCGTTTTGCGCATGATCGCTCGAATGGCCGGCATATCGTAGTATTCTACACCCCGCCCCAGGCCGTACGTTAACACTTTACTGGTAACCGTCGAAACAAACTGGTCGCGCCGCGCGGTGGCCAGCACTTCGGTCAATCCGCCCGGCCCGTCAAACTTCGTTCCATCCGGAAGCTTGCCGGATGCGTCGATTGCGGAGTCGTCGTCTTTCGACCGCCACTCCCCGATTCCATTATAGTTCTCCAGCGCAAAACCCAGCGGATCCATATTCCTATGGCAGCCCGCGCAAGCTGGATTCGCGCGGTGCAGTTCCATGGCTTCGCGCAGGGTCAACTTCCGCGCCCCTTTGGTAGTGGCGTCGAGCGATGGCACATTAGGCGGCGGCGGCGCCGGCGGCTCACCCAGCAAATTATCGAGAATCCACTTTCCGCGCTGCACCACCGAAGTACGGTTGGGAGGCGAAGTCACCGTCAAGATGCTGGACTGGCCCATCAGACCGTCGCGATTCGGATCCGTGAGTACCACCCGGCGAAACTGGGAGCCGTAGATATTCGGGACGCCATAGTGCACCGCCAGACGCTCGTTCAAGAAAGTGTAATTCGCGGTGAGCAGGTCCAGGACGCTGTGGTTTTCCCGCAAAATGCTTTCGAAAAACAATTCGGTCTCGCGCTGCATGCTATAGCGAAGGCTCTCGTCAAAGTCGGCAAACACAACAGGATCCGGCCGCACAGTAGGAAGATTGCGGATTTGCAGCCACTGGCCGGCAAAGTTGCTTACAAACTCGGAGGACTTAGGATCGTCCAGCATGCGGTTCACTTGCTGGGCGAGAACGGTGGGATCGGAAAGCTTGGATTTCTCGGCCAAAGCGAGCAGCGTGTCGTCCGGGATGCTGCTCCATAGGAAGAAGGAAAGCCGCGAAGCGAGTTCCACGTCGCTGATGCGATGCACGCCATTGCGGGATGCGCCGGCGGCCGGATCTGCTTCCACACGGAACAAAAAGTCGGGCGACACCAGCATGGCCTGAATGGCCTTTTCAATCCCGTATTCGAAATCGCCTTTTTCACGGGCGCTTTGGTACAACTCGATCAAAGGCTCAATGTCAGAGTCCGTTACAGGCCGGCGATACGCCCGGCGGCTCAGGCCGGCGAGAATTTTCCGGGCGCAGCCGGGCTCTTCCGCCTTGCTCGCCGGATGACACACAAAGATCTTCTCCCGGCTGGGCGTGTCCCCCTTGCCGGTGGCGTTATAGGGTCCTAGAATGCCGACATCCAGCAAGGGCGGGGGACGCGTAGCATCCGTCTCGGGAGCGAAGCGCTTTACCCTGACCCCGTCTACACGCAGGTCCATGCCCGCCGACGACGCTTCCGGCCGCATGCTGGACACGAACCCCGCAGCCTGGCGATCGGGGGGAGCCGTAGATTCCAGCTTCAGCGATTCTTTGGGGAAAGTGACGCCCACCGTATGCGGACCGGCTTTCATGGGCAGGCGAACTTCCACCGCTTTGGGGTTGGTCGGCGAGTTTGCGACTCCCGTCCGGATGCGGATGACATACTCTGCATCCACCGGGAAATAGTAGTCCACTGAGAGCCCGCCCGCCGAGTTGAACGGAAGATCTTCGCTCATCCACTCGGCCCGAGCGGGAACCGCCGGGGCGACCCCGCGATTCAGCTCATGGCGAGGCTCGAAGACTTCCTCAACGGGTTTCATCCCTGGGTCGCCCACCGCCAGCCGCGCTACTTTCCGGCCCACCGACAGGTACCGGTCCAACAGCGCCGGGGAAACGGAAAGCACATCGCCGATGTTGTCAAACCCATAACCGGAATCATCCACGGGAAGCTGGGAACCCGCCTCCACATCCAAAGCGAAAATGTCGCGTATGGCGTTGCCGTATTCGGCGCGATTGAGCCGGTGGACACCCGGATGGCCAGGGTTCGGCCGGGCCGCAGCGTCGGCGTCGAGCGCAGCCTCCAGCCAGTTGCCGAAATCTGCCGTACGTTTGGCGTCCGGGCGAGGCATTCCGGCAGGCGGCATCTGGCCGGTTTTTACTTTGCGCAGCACGCGCTCCAACAGCGCGGAATTGTCGCCAACCTTACTCAGGTTCAACCCGTCGAAGCTAACTCCGGCGGTTCGCAGCCGGTCATTGTGGCAGGTAGCGCAATACTGCTTTACTTGAGCCTGAAACGAATCCACCGGTTGGCTTGTTTGCGCCTTTCCAGACGCAGCAATCACCAAGAATAAGACCACAACGCAACCCGCTCTGGTCGCATAGTACTGCCTCACGGTCATAGTAGAGAGGACTCGAAGCCTCAACTACATGTTACACGAAAACTCCGTGCCTGCATGTTTTCATGTAGGGCGGTCCCCCTGGACCGCAGCCGACGCCCGCGTCGGCCTCTCGTTCTCGCGTGTTGGCAAGGGCCGGACCAGGGGTCCGGCGCGGACGCGGGCGTCCGCCCCACCCTAGAACATAAACTTCAGCCCAAGCTGAATGATGCGCGGCCCGACGCTTGTGTCGGTAATTTTGTTGTTGGCGTGGACATCGGCCAAAGTGTTATCGGAACTGCCGGCAGCGCCCGGATCGGCGAACTGCGGATGGTTGAACAGATTGAAAAATTCAAACCGCAATTGCATCAGCAAAGTCTCACGAATGTGGGAGGTCTTCAGCAGCGCGGCGTCGAAATTGAATTGGCCGGGTCCCTTCAGAATTCCAGGACCGGCGTTGCCATAAAGCGTGGCGCAAGGAACTCCACCGTTGGCCGCCTGGCACTGAGCCGCACCGCTGTTGGAAGGAGACGTCGAATAAAAGATGGTGGTCCCATTCGGCATGATGGCCGGCGGCCCGCAGAAAGCGCTAGTGTTCCAATAACCGTTCAGGCGCGCTTCCACGCCTCCGGATGCGGGGATATCTGCGTAGGTCATCCCAGGGCACATTTGCGGCCGGCCGTATCCCGTAGAATCGTTGTTGGTGTTGGGGACGCCATAAGCCGAGCCGGCGCTTTCGTCGATCAGCATCAGCGGAGTTCCATCTTGCACGGTGGTCACGCCCGAAAGGTTCCACCCGCCTATGAACGCACCGGCCAGCCCCCGGCGGTTATACCCTGGCAGATCCCAACTGTAGTTGACTACCAGGCGCTGGGGCCGGTTGAAGTTGGTGGGGCCATACTGCTGCGACAAACTGCTGGCGTTATTACCGTTGGCGGTCCAGTCCTCTATGTCGCTGAGACTCTTGCTGTAGGTGTACGCGGCCTGAAGCGAAACTCCGTGCGAGAGCTGCTTGCGCAGAGTTACCTGAAGACTGTTGTAATTAGACTTCCCGTCTTCGGCGGCTCCCTGCAGACCGCCGGGGGAGAAGCCCAGATACGGCACGCGCAAATTCACATTCGCGGCGGTGGTGGTGGTGACCCCGTTAATGGGATTGGCGGCCGAGGCGATGAACGCCGTATTGTAATTGTGGTTGTAATCGGTGAGATTGATGGAAGACGACCCCACGTAGGCCGTTTCCAGCACCAGCCGGGGAGCCAGCTCCCATTGCAGATTGACGTTGTAGGACCGCGTCAGCGGCGTGTGGAGGTCCTGATACAGGAACACGTGATTCAAACCCGAACTGCAGGCTTGCGTGGTGCAATTGGCGTCAAAGTTCGCCCAACGTTGGCCGAAGGTTCCATAGGCGGGCTGAGCCGGGTAAGGATTTTCAATGGTCGACTGGTTGCTCAGGGACACGGTAGCGGCATAGGGATTGCCTTCCTGCACCGAATGGAAGAACTCGTTCAGACCTACGCGATTATAAAAAATTCCTACGCCAGCCCGAAGTACCAGCTTGCTGTTGATCTGGTACGCCGTGCCGATGCGTGGGCCAAAGTTGCTCCACGGCACATGCTTCGCGAGAGGAGCAGAGCACGTCTGCTTGATTCCAGGCGGGATTGGGCCCCAAGTGTTGGTGTTAAAGTTACAGGGCACCACGTAGCCCGCATAATTTGCCGCTATGCCGAGCGGAGCGGTGGGGATCGCAGAATTGGGACCAAGCTGGCTGGTCCAGATATCCGTCAGGTTGCCGTACTTGTCGGAGATCTCACCGTCATACTCCCAGCGCACTCCCATATTTATTGTCAGCTTGGAGGTGGCTTTCCAATCGTCCTGCACGAACGCGTTGTGATTCGGCAGGCGATAGCCATGGATGATTCCATCCGGCCCGCTGCGTACGCAGAAAATGCAGCTCAGGAAATTGGACTGTGGCGCGGAAGGGTCTGCACCAATGTTGGTTTCCGGGCCACCCACCAATAAGTCCTGGAAAGTACCCATGATTAAGGCGCCCCGCTCCAGTCCGGGGAAAACCAGGTTATATTGGGTCCATTCGAGTTCGAATCCGGCGCGGATAGTATGCTTGCCGTGCGACCAGGAAATCTGATCGCCAACCTGGCGTTGGTTGGTGGGGCTATAGGTCGGATCTACCAAGTGTCCGTCTATGGAGAAGTTATCCACAGCAAACAAGATCGGCGGCGGCAGCTGAAAACCAGTCACCAGGGGGTTTATGCCCAGGTCGGCCGGCGTGTTACCCGCGGGACCTTTGTCGGACGTGACCGACAGATTGCGCTGAAACGAAATTCTGGCCTCATTCAGGAACGTGTTGCTGATAATGGTGGTCAGTCTTAACACCGCATCGGTGTTGGAGTTATAGGTGGACTGCGGGTCACCCGGAAGCTGCTGGCCAAATTGCGGGAACGGGATAGTGCGCGGATCGGAACTATAGAAATAACGCATGGCCAGCGTGTTCTTGCTGTTGATGATGTAGTCGCCGTTCAGGAGCCCTTGATTTTCGGTCGACTGGGACGGGATGCTGAACGTGCCATCGTAGTTTATCTGCCCGTTGTCGCCCGGAATATAGTAGCTGCCGTTCGAATTTTTCAGTTGCAGAATGGCCAGGGCAGGGCCGCTCACCGTAGTCGCCGAGCAAGGCAGATAGTTCGGGCCCAGGCTGGCGGGAACGCCGCCTACAGTCGGTCCGCAATTATCGGCTATCAGTTGCTGCAGGAATTGCGGCGTGGTGCGATTCGTGCTGTTGTTTCCGGGAATCGGCGGCAGGATCATGCCCGACGCGTTTCCCTGTGGCGAGATACCATTTTTGTTTCGGAGGCCCTCATAGCTGGCAAAAAAGAACAGCTTGTTTTTCTTGATCGGTCCGCCCAGCACTCCGCCAAATTGATTCTGATTCAATACCTGTTTGGGACAGCTCTCTCCGGCATATGTGGTAGGACATACGTTGCGGTTATAGAAGAAGCCGTTGGCATTCAACTGGGCGTTGCGGAAAAATTCGAAGGCCGTGGCGTGCCATTGGTTGGTGCCGGACTTGGTGATAATGTTCACATTGGCGCCCGCATTGCGTCCGTAGCTGGCGTCATAAGTGGAAGTCTGGACGCGGAACTCCTGGAGCGCATCCGGGCTCGGAATCCCGATTCCGGCGTAAATGCCGCAATCGTTCGCGCTGCCGCCGTTAGCGATATTGTCGATAGCCACGCCGTCCATCTGGAAGTTGTTCCCCATGGTGTCGTTCCCGTTCACGGCGATATCCGCGGTGGCCTTGCCGAAGGCGGTGGCATTACCCACCGAAGCGCTGGCGCCGGCGGACAAACCGAGTATCTGCGTGAAGTTGCGGTTGGAGAGCGGCAGTTCGGTGACCTCGCGGGCGCCGATGGTGGTACCCAGACTCGATGACGTGGTCTGCAGCGTTTCCACCGAAGCTTCCACCGTCACATGGTCCGTCTGGGCTCCTACCTCGAGCTTTTGGTCCACCACGGGCGTTTCGGTAACATCCAGCTTCACGCCGTTCACTTCGGCAGCTTTAAAGCCGGCTGCGGTGAAGCGGACCTGATAAGTTCCCGGCGGCAGCAAAGTAAAGCGATATGCGCCGTCGGCGCCGGTGACCGCCGTACGAACAGAGTTATTCGCCGCACTTGTCAGCGTTACGGTAACATTTTGGACCACTGCACCCGTCTGATCTGTAACGGTGCCAGTGAGACCGGAAGTGCCGGAGGACTGCGCCAGGAGGGCCGGCACGAAGGAAGCGAACAGCAAACAACGCACAAGGTTGCCAAAAGTCATTAAATCCCCATTCTCCTTCCGCGCTGAACGAAGCGCGGAGCGTGAAATCCCTGTTGCTATATCAGTTGTATCGTAGCGTAGACTGTTGAAAAATTATCTCACTGAAGGCTAGATGTCAAATGCGCGAACGTGAATCGAGGTGAAGTTCACGTGAATTCTGGAGTGAAAGCATTGGAATCAAAGGCCGCTAGCATGAATCCAAAAGCTCTCCGTCCATTTGGCGCCGGGGGCGATGGTTTGCAAATCCGGGTACTTGCCTTCATGATTGAGATTGACGGCATTGGTTATTCCGGTCATCGGCTCAAAGCAGATAAACTCCCTGGGTTGTCCCTCGGTCGACGGTGGCGCATAGATAACCGAAGCAGGGTACTTCGGACCGAAAAGGGTCTCCACCTTCTTCCCGTTGGCTTCGATTGAGAAGTGGGCGCGGCCGTCGGCATCGCGCTCCAGATCGGCAAATCCGGTATCCAGGGGATGGCCCTTGAGCGGCAGCGGCCTGGGCAGGTCATATGGCATGAACTCGCCAGTGGCCACCAGGCGGCTATCGGCGATTACGATCTTACGCGCGGGGATGCTCGCTATCCACTGATCGCGTGGAATATCGGGGAGGCGGTAATAGGGGTGGAATCCAACCGCTACCGGCATAGGTTCGGCGCTGAGGTTCGTCACCGTCAACCTGACCTCCAACATGCCTTTTGCGAGCTGGTAAGTCATTTCGTACTCATGGGCGAACGGCCATTGAGCCATTAAATCAGGATGCTTCCAGAACAGGAGCCGGCTGGTGAGGTGAGCCGAATTCCGGTCGGCCTTCAGCTCCGTGATTTCCCACAGATCCGAGTTCGCCAGTAGGCCATGGATGGGAATTGGCCCCCGGACATTCCCCAAGGTCATGTTAAAGGTGTATTGCTTGCCGTTCGCCCAGAAACTTTCTGCATCCAGACGATTCGCCCAGGGCGCAAGGAATGGCACCCCGCTCAGGTCGGGCTTCTTTTGAAGCTCAGCAAGGTCGGTGGAAGGAAAGTACAGGATGTTCTTGCCGTGAACTTTCATCTCGCTGACCCGGTTACCTATGGACGGCAGAATGGAGACCTCCACGCCCTGGGAGGTATCCGTAAGATGAATTACGGAAACTCCCTGCACGACCGTCTTGGTGGCCGTATAATTTTGCGCGGCCAAAGCGACCGCTAGCGCCAGCAACAAGATTGAGATTTTCATAGCATCACTCCGGGAGCGCGAACGTGAGGAAACCCGCGGACCCGGCGATCGACACGTACTGCTTACCTCCCACCATATAAGTCATCGGCGATGCGCGAAAGGACGTGTTGGCCGGGAAATGCCACAGCGCTTTCCCGGTTTTGCCGTCCAGTGCGGTGAAGAGGTCGCTATCCTCGCCAATGAACACCAGTCCGCCATTGGTGGAAAGCGTCCCGGACGCGCTTCGGCCACCCGGCGTTTCGATATAGTCCCAGGCGGTGTCGCCGGTCTGAATATCCAGAGCGCGGATAGTGCGCCGGCCGCCGGGAACCCCGCTACCCGAGCCGTTGAAGAACCGGAATCCCATTTCAAAAGGCGCCGGAATGGCGCGCAGGATTCCGCACGAATCGCTGGCGGAAAAATAGAACAGCTTCATGAGCGAATTGTAGGACGCCGACATCCAATTGGTTCCCGACGACGGGCAACCCAGCGTTCCTTCCGGCGACGGATCGGAATTCGGCAGCAGAATGGGCTTGCCTTCTTTGGTGAACCCGCTGGCCCAGGTGGATTTACTGACGAAGGGTTTTCCCAGCAGGAACTCGCCGTTGGTGCGATCGAGAACAAAGAAGAACCCGTTTCTATTGGCCTGGACCAACAGCTTGCGGGGACGTCCTCCGAATGCTTCATCCACAAGCAGCATGGGCTCGGTAGCATCCCAGTCGTGAGTGTCGTGCGGCGTGAACTGGAAGTACCACTTCAGTTCGCCGGTCTTCGGTTTCAAAGCAAGCACGCTGTCGGTGTAGAGATTGTCGCCCTTCCGGTCCGCCCCATAGAAATCCGGGCAGGGATTCCCGACTGCCCAGTAGAGCAAATCGAGCTCCGGATCGTAGGAGCCGCTTAACCAGGTAGCCCCGCAACCGTGTTCCAAGGCGCTGCCGACCCAGGTTTCCGACAGCTTCTCGCCCGGTTTAGGGATGGTCCAGAAGCGCCATACCTGCTCACCGGTAGAAGCTTGATAGGCCGCGACGAATCCTCTGGCGCCCTCCTCGCCTCCGGCCACCCCGCCGAAAACCAAGTCCCCGATGACCAGCGGAGCGCCCGTGGCGCTGTACTGCGATTTTGGCCAATCGGTCATCGCAGTGTCCCAGAGCAGTTTGCCGTTATTTTTGTTCAGCGCGATCATATGGGCGTTGTCGGTGAGCATGAATACCCGGCTGCCCTCCACTGCAACACCACGATTGGCGCCACCCGCGGCTTCTCCCAACAATCCAGGGCTGACGGGACGCTGGTACACCCAAAGCTGACGGCCCGAGGTGGCATCCAAGGCGTAGACCGCGTTTGCCGCCGTCACGTACATCACTCCATCCACCACCGCCGGGGTCGCCTCCAGGCGGGGCGCGTCCGGCACCGGGAACATCCATTTCAGCGCCAGGCGCTGCACGTTCGTCGTATTGATCTGGTCGAGCGGGCTGTTGCGATTGCCGTTAAAGCTGCCGTCATAGCGCGGCCAGTCCATTTTCGGCAGCACTGGATTTTCGCGATACACGCCTTCAGACGCCAGAGTCAGCAGATGGACCTGGCCGTCAGCGGCGCTGAGCTGCAGGTCGAAATTCGTCTGATTGAGAATGTCGCCGTCAAGAGTGCGTCCGTCCTGGAGTTTTACGGTGGCGTGCTTCAACTGCCGCTGGCCGGCGCCGCGGATGGGCTGCAGGGTGTGAACGAAGGCCACCAGATCCGTCATCTCGGAATCGGAAATGTCAGGATGCGGCGGCATGGCCTTGAAGCCTTTGCGGATCAGCGCGGCAACCTGAGAGTCCGGATTGGAGGAGATGAATCCATAGATCCTGGGCGCGCGCTCGGTTCCATTTCCGTCGCCTCCATGGCAGACCGAGCAACGGGTCTCATAAGACTTCGCACCCGGGGAAGGCGGAGTCTGCTGAGCGGAAGCAACCAACGCGACGGAAAACAGGCAAAGCAAGTATATTCTCATAGTCAGACCAAGAGGCTCGCTCCTTCGAGAGTAATGCGGGCCTGGGTTTCAAAGCTTCAAATCTACACTACCAAACTTAGGGGAACTCGCTAGACCGCGGTCGGCACGGCTTGCTGGCCCGCCTTAGTGGGAAGCGTCTTATTGGGAAGCGTCTGGGCCACCACGGAGCGGAACTCAGCGTCCGTCAGCAAGCGCTTGTGCTCGAGCGAAAACTCTTTGACGGCCACCACAACCTGCATCGCTTCTTCCTCGCTGGCCTGCACCCCGATGCCGGTGAGCGCGGCTTTGATGGAATCGATTCCACTGCCTTTGCCGAGCACCACCTTGGCCGGCGGCTGGCCGACCACGTCCCAATGGAACGGGAACAGCTCGGTAGGATGATCCTTCCCGCAGTTCTGCCACCAGCTGGCGATAATGCCGGATTCGATCTGGAACAGCTGTTCGCCGACCACGGGCCGGTTGCTCGCCACGCGATGTCCCGATAGCTGCTCCACCAGCCGCGCCAGTCCGTACAGCTTGTCGTACTTCAATCCGGTGTCGATTCCGTACAACGTGAGCAGCGCCATGGCGGTCTCCTCGATGGGTACGTTGCCGGCGCGTTCGCCCAAACCGAGCACGGTGGAATGCACCACTTCAACGCCTTCGGCGAGCGCCATAATCGTATTGGCGATTCCCATTCCGAAGTCCATGTGGAAGTGCGCTTCCAGCCGCTTGTTGACGCGCGCCTTCACTTGCCGCACCAGATATTGCATGGCATGCGGCGACACCACGCCGAAGGTGTCCACCAGCGCCAGCGCGTCCATGTGTCCTTCATTGGCCACGCGCAGGATCAGGTCCAGCACCCATTTCATTTCCGCGCGGCTGAAGTCGATCGGAAAAAATACGATCTCCAATCCTTGCGAATGGGCATACGCCGTCGACTCGATGGAAAGATCGATGGCCTTCTCCAGAGGCCATTTATAGGCATATTCGATGATGTGCTTGCTGGACGGCACTTCCATCACGATGCCGGCGACTCCGCAATCCACGGCGCGCTTTACGTCGTCCACCATGCAGCGGGAAAAGGCAAAGATCTGCGGCCCCAGGTTGCGCTTGACGATTTCCTTGATGGCGGCATTATCGCTGGGCGACACCACCGGCATGCCCGCTTCAATGCGATGCACTCCGGCTTCGGCCAGAGCTTCGGCGATGCGGATCTTGTCGTCCTTGGTGAAGATGACGCCGGTCTGCTGTTCGCCGTCGCGCAGGGTGATGTCGTGAAACTTGATCTGCTGCGGAAAATGCAGCTGATCGCGCACCGCGCTCTCAAAGTTCCACGGGCTGACGAACCACTGATCTGTCTTCCACGGTTCTTGCGGCATCCTGAATTCCTTCGACTAAAAATTAGGTGGCTTGAGCGCAGGACCACTGACAGAATCCGGCGCCCACCGCGCGCGATGCAGACCCCACAGCTCGCGTTTTCGTCTGTGTTACCTTACCGGTTTCACTTGGGGGCGGTGGCGCCGCCCCGCGGCACGTGAACCGACATCACCACCAGCGTGCCGTTGGTTTTGGTGAACCAGTGCGGCGTATTTTCCGGGACCAGGAAAAAGTCTCCTTTCGCAATGATCCGCTCGGTGCCGCCGTCGATGGCGGTGCCCGTCAGATTGGTCGGGTTCATTCGCTTCTCGTCGCGCAGTTTCCCGCCCGTGGTGAGCGTTCCGCCCCCTTCCACCACGTAGAAGATCTCCGCTTCCGTTTCATGCACGTTCGGATTGCTGTCGACGCCTGCCACGCGATATTCCAAGTTCACATGGTACGGATCCGCCAGCAACAACGGTTGAACAAAGTTCGGCTGATCGGGCTTCCGTTCTTTTTTCGCCTTGGCGATCATGGCCGGGACGTCCGCCGCGGCGGTGAATGTTTTCGCGGCCGGCTGTTGAGCCAACAGCACCGTCGCCGCGCCAAATACGATGAATAGTGTTCGCATGTTTTTCCTCATTCCATCATGATGAATCTTCTGCCGAAATGCCGCACGCTGGGATCGGGAGCGAATCCGGCCTCGTCAATTGTGTCACTTTTTGAGACCGAAAGCATACAGTCTCCCGCTCCAGGTAGAGATGTAGACCTTGCCGCCGGCTACCACCGGCTCGCTGAAATGCATCCAGCTATCGATCACCTTGTCGCTCGAATAGAGCTGCTGGCCGGTTTGCGCGTCCAGTGCATAAAGCACCGCGTTGGTAATGGGGGTGCTGCGGGTCTTGGCGGTGGCGCCCCGGCCCTGTGCGGTGTTTTCGCCGGTCTGCAGCGCGTACACCACTCCGTTGGCTACCACCGGAGGATCCGGTACGTGCATGTCGCGCGACATCCAGGTGGGAACCAGCGTCGGCTTCTGATCGGCGTCCACGCTCACTTCAAACGCCATCACGCTGCCCTCCGGAGCTTCTCCATACGTGTATTTGAACTTCGGCGCATCCTTGGATGGCGGACCCCACATCGGCATCAACAGCCAGCGTTTGCCCTGCTCGTCCTGCCAGCTTGCCATGGCGCCCCACAAGCCTCGTCCGGCCAGCAGAACCTCATCATTGCCCCAGCGCGGCGATTGGTAGAGCGGCGTGTGATGGTCCGCGCCTCCCAGATTGTCGGCATCCAGCAGCGAGATGGCCCCTTCCTTGGCCGCCGACGCCACCAGCGTCCATTTCTGGAAGGAGAACACCACTGGATTGGCGGACCCCAGGTCCAGATCTTTGCTGTTCAGATACTGCCAGTTGTTGGGCGTGTAACTGTCCAGCAGCCGCAGATCCTTGAAGCTCATCGCCATCACCGTCTCGCCGAATTTTCCCACCGCCGGATCGTAAGGACCGTCCGCCGTCTGGGTGTATATGGCCTTGGGACCGCGCACCATGCCGCCTCGCCCCCACGCCCCGCCGGGCCGTCCGGTGCTGGTGTAATACTCCACCTTGCGCTTGCCGGGGTCCTTCAAATCCAATGCCGTGAAGTGCGCCAGGGCGCCGCCGCAGCCCCGCGCCGCCGACGAATAGATCACTCCATCGATCAGGTTCAGACTCCAGTTGCGCGCAAACGGCGTGGTGAAATCCGTGGGTGGCATGCGCTCTTCGCCATCCAACAGACTCAGCCCGCGCAGTTTCCCGTCACTGGTGGAGACATAGATGATTCCCGCCTCTTCGTCAATCACCGGCGTGGCGTTCTGGGTGTTGGAACACAGCCAGGTGGCCCCCTGGGGCGGTGTCAGAGTATTGGGAAACTGCTTTTGCCAGGCCACTTTGCCGGTCTCTGAATCAATGGCGTAAACGGTATCGTCGCTTCCCACCACGAACACGAACGTGCGCCCTCGCACCTGGGCCACTAAGGGCGCTGTCATGGTAGAAAGGACTACTTCTTTCGCAGGTGTGGAAAGCTGAACTTTCCACGCCAGTTCCAGATGAGAAACGTTATCTTTGCTCAGTTCGGTCTCGGCGCGATTCCAGCCAGTCCGTTCCTGATCGTATCCCCAGGTCAGCCACTGGTTGGGCGACGCCGCCTTTCCAGGCAGTGCACAAAGCGCCGCCCCCGCGTAAAAGCTGACAATCTGAAGTATTTTTTTTGAAATCACTCATGCCTCCGAGCCGCGCACAGGGCGCTCTGAAGAACGCATTTCGGACGGACCCATTTAAGCAGACTTCAGATTCACTTTCAACTTGTCCCGCAGATACGCTGTATTGGCGGCTATCTGCTGCTTGAGCGTTCCCTCGCTTTTGCGCGGCGCGTCGTAATCCAAATTGACCCAGTAGGAGTAGTTGTGCTCGCGCAGAACCTGGAAGAAGGCGACAAAATCCACGCCTCCCGATCCCATGGGTTGATACAGATTATGTTCCCGATGCTCGGCCTGAGTGGGCGTCGGACCGGTCCAGTGCCGGTATTTGGCATCCGTATCTTTCAGGTGGATCGCGACGATGCGGGAGTAGTATTTCTGCAGCATCTTCACGGGGTCCATCTTCGCCAGCGCAAAATGAGCCGTGTCGGGAACCAGGCCTACATAGCGCGGATCGGTCAGCTCCAGGATGGTGGTCATCTCGTGTTCGTTCTCGATCGGCGACCAGATGTGGGGATGAAAGCCCATCTTCATGCCCAGTTCCTCATGGATGCGCTTTCCCAGCTCATTCGTATTACGCGCGGCCGCCTTCAGTTGATCCAGCGGCGTTCCCTCCGGCGGGCGGTTGAGTTCCTGGGGTCCGCCGATGTTGATTTTGAGGTGCTGGCAACCCATGGGCTTCAAAACATCGCGGGTATAGCGGAAGTTGCTTTCGATGGCGGCCTGCGCTTTGTCCGGCGAGATCAGATCGCCGCCGCCGGAAACGGTACACAACCTGAGTCCGGCCTCTTCGAGGAGGGCCTTGAGCTTGGGCGGGTCGTCGGGCAAGGGCCCCTGGCCCCGAAACGGCTCAACCCCCTGGTAGCCGAAGCTGGCGCAGAGTTTGAGCGCATCTTCCATCTGCCGGTCTGTCTTTATGAATTTGTCGCCAAGCGGGTCGGCACCCGCGCCGAATAGGGCCGTGCCGCTGTAAGAGAACAGCATTTTGGAACTATCTTCGCCCAGGGCTGCGACGGCGTAGGCTCCGAGACCAGTTCCGAGGAATTCCCGCCGGTTTAACATGTAAATCTCCTCAAGCGCCGATGCAGGCGTTCTGACGCAATGGTTATCATCTTCCAGGGCGCGCACGTTGGTCAATTCTGGGGGCGTGAATTGCCGTGAAGTTGACGTGAAAGGTGAAACTGACTGGCGAAACAGATTGCTTGCAGTACTAACCGAGTGCGGACCTCATGGAGCCTTGGCTTCGCTCCCGTCACAGTTCAGCTTTCCGCTGACCGCGTCCGGTCCCAGTAAATTGATCCATCCGCAGCAATAGCGTACGCATTTTGCCGGCGCCACGTACTGATCCTTCAGCTTCTTGCGGTACTCCGGATACATAGTCTCAGCGCCGCCGCGCACTGCTTCGAGCGGAATGTTGTAGGCCTTGGTTACCTCGTTGAGAAAGGGATTTGCGCCGGGAAGATAATGGGGTACGGCGCCCGGCTTCCGCACCACTTCCACCACCGGTTCGCAAGGCGTGGCGAACCGTTGTAGGTGCAGGTCGAGTTGCCAATTGCTGGACCGTACTAAAGGCTCCGTCAAATACACCGGATCTTCCACCACCGTGGTGACGGTGAGTATGTCGCCATGCCGCACCCAGTGCTCTGTCACCGTGGCTTCGTCGCTGCTTGGAACACCGTTGCGCCGCAGGTAACCCATCTTGATATGCGTCGTGTAGGTGGTAAGCATGTCGCCCTCCCAAATGCCTGTGGTAAAGCCTGCAAATGTGTGGGGCGCATATTTGGAGGGATGCGGCCGCCCGTCCATCCAGACGGTGTGCGTAGCGCGGCCGAAGGTGCCATAGATTATCCAGGCTACTGGCCGCCCGGTTACGGGATCCGGCTCTGGCCAGATGTGCAGATCGGCAGGGCCGCGCAGCGAGTAAGGGTTGGAATGGGGAATACACTGGCGCTCCGGCATGGTCTGAACGGAGGATTGCCAACTGTCGGCCTTGGTCCGGGCCGATGGAGTGAGCGGCAGGCCGATATAGTCGCCGATGTCGGGGCCGGGGAGCCTTTCGGGCCAATCCTCGTAATATTTGTCCGCCCATTCGCCGGAGAGATCCACTTCGGCGCGCAGCGGCGCAGGCATCGAAAGCCCGGCGGAAACGAGCAGAAGGCCGGCAACGTGAAAGCGCGCGATCTTTTGAATCATGATTTAATCACCATCGCGACGAGCATGGCGCGGGATCCCATTTCGAGCCGTCGGGCTCCTTTTTGAAATTCAGGCTGGTGATCCAGTCCAGTTGCAGGTACACGGGATCATGGACCGATGTTGTGATGGTGAGCCATTGCTCGTTCTTGTGCGATCCGCTCAGATAACGCTCGGTAGAAATGTCCCAGTATTCGGTCAGCGTGGTCTGGGCACTGTATGGGACGCCGTTTTTGCGCAGGTAACCAGGGCGCAAGTGGGTAGTAATCACTTTCAGATCGCCGAATTTGGGCCCAGCTTCATTGTCGGCGCCTGCTGTCCCGCCGCGGGGCGTCTCCCATTGTGCGACGGAGTCGCCTTGCCAGGTGGGAGGCCCAGCCGGGGCCTTCCAGTCATCGAAGTGCAACAGACGAGTCTGTTCTCCAGCGTCAGTTTCCACTTTGAGAGTGCGATCGTCCTGCCACGTGATGTGGATGCGTCCGGGCACGCGCATGATGGCAGGCGCGCCGTAGGAGCGGCACTGCTCGCCGGCAGCTTCATCTTTGGCTGGATCCCAGGCGTCGGCGAACTTCTCGGCCGCCAGGTTGATGGGGATGCTGGCATAGTCTCCCTTGGCGGGAGTCACCATCCTCCAGCGCCAATCCTCTGCGACCACCGAGACCCAGTAGCCGGTCAGATCAATGGGAGCGGCAGCCTTAGGTGTTGCCGCGCGCTGGGCCTGCGCAAATGAGATTGCCGCCCACATGGCAAACAGCACGCTTTTTGAAACTGGGTTCATTTCGTTTGCGTGAGACTGCGGTACATCGCTTCCACAAACATGCCGGTGGTCCACGGACCGGAATCGGAGCCGAAACGTGTCCGATAATCCGCGGTCGGATCCGCCTGCTCAATCTGCTCGAGCGTTTTGCCCTTCGAGATCAGATCCTGAATTATGTCGCGGATTATCGTAAGCATGTCACGGTATTCCACCACGTCCGCTTCGTCGCAGATCCGCCCGTGGCCGGGAATAACCAGCGTGCCGCCTTCCTCCCATACCAGGGGAAGCTCCGTTATGGTGAGACCGATGATGTGATTCAGAGCATCGATCTCGCCTTGAATGCTGCCGCCTTTGGCAAGGTCAATGACGGGAAAACGCGTGAGGTCCAGAATATCTCGGCGCCACTACTACGTCCGATCGCCGGAAGAAAGCCATGCTGTCGCCATCGGTATGAGCGGCGGGCTGGGCGAAAATCTGAATGGCTTCGCCGTTGAGAAAGGTGTCCTTCTCGTCATCGGAAAAGGTAGCCGACGGCTGGGCGCCAAGTGGATAGGGTGACTTCTGCCCGGTAGGAGCGCTCATCCGTTGCGCGGCATTATCGGTGGCCACGATGGCTGCCGCTCCGCCATTCGACAAGGCATCGGTTATCGCGATTCCGCCCGTTTGTCCGGTCCCCGGCACCAGCGACTGCCCGGCGCCCGAGAGTTTCTCGTTACCTCCCACGTGGTCCGGATCGGCGCTGGTGTTGATGATGTAGCGGATGGGAAGCGAGGTCAGCTTCCGAATTTCCTCCAATACGCGATCGGTGGCGTGGCCGGAGCCGGTGTCGACCACCACGGCGCCGAGTTCTCCCACTTGTACCGCAATGTTAGCTCCCGCGCCCGCAATCATGAAAAAGTTGGGCCTAAGCTTCAGGACCTCGATTCCATCGTTTTGACCGGCTGAAACTACGTCGCCATACAAACCGAAGCAGGTGACAATATGGATAGTAAACAGGGCGAACCAGACTTTTCGCATGCTGTTGGCAATATGCACAATCATCTACCCGCCGCGCCGGATGGGCAACGCCAGGGGCGTGAATAGGAGTGAAGTTTAACGTGAAGGCGACCGTTCATATTTCGCCCGGAGCGCAAGGAGCTGATCAGATCGCATGAGCAGCCAACAATTCCACATCCGTCTGGCCAATCAGGCCGATGTCGGCGAATTAAGAATTTTGATCGAACGTTCCGTGCGCGGTCTTCAGCAGAATGATTACACGCCCGCGCAGATTGAGGGTGCGCTGGGCCACGCCCTTGGGCTGGATACCCAGCTAATCGAAGATGGAACATACTTTGCGGCCGTGCCTGGCTCAAAGCCGGATTTGATCGTCGGATGCGGGGGATGGAGCTTTCGTAAGACTCTGTTTGGCAGCGATCATGGACCGCACAGAGAAAAGGCCTTGCTCGATCCCGCCACGGAGCCAGCCAAGATCCGAGCGATTTTCGTCCATCCCGATTGGGCTCGCCAAGGCTTAGGGACTCTGATCCTGAGACACTGCGAAGATGCGGCGCAAAGAGCGGGGTTCCGCAGCCTGGAAATGGGTTCAACGCTGACGGGCGTTCCTCTATACTCGCTGAAGGGTTACGAACGGCGCGACAATGTAGCCGTCCCGCTTCCGAACGGAGAGGCGCTCCCTATCGTTCACATGGTGAAGACGCTTTGACGCATTCCGATGTGCGGCCGATGGAGGTGCTTGTTCGCCGAGCCCATCCAGGAGAAGCGCAACCTTGTGGCCGCATTTGTTATGAAGCCTTTCATAAGATCTACACCGACTATGGATTTCCGCCGGGACTCCTGAAGGCCGATCCGGTTGTCGATTTGTTTTCGGCCAGGTTCTCCCATCCCGGCTTCTGGTGCGTCGTGGCGGAACGGAATGGTCGAATTGTCGGCAGCAATTGCCTGGACGAACGTTCCCCCGTCTTCGGCGTAGGCCCGATCACCGTGGATCCGGAGGTTCAGGATCGCGGCATCGGACGATGGCTGATGGAGGCCGTGCTGGATCGCAGCCGGGAACGCAAGGTCCCTTCCGTGCGCCTGGTCCTGGCGGCGTTTCATAATCGCGCGCTGGCGCTGTACAACAAGCTGGGCTTTGACACCCGCGAGCCGCTGTCGGTGATGCAAGGGCCGCCATTGAGGTTTTCCATCGACGGTTGCACGGTGCGAACAGCGGCGCTGCACGATCTTGAGGCCGCCAATCGGGTTTGCGAACGCGTGCATGGACACAACCGGTCCGGTGAGCTTAGCGATGCCATCTTGGAAGGCACGGCCCTGGTCGTTGAGCGCCAAGGCCGCATTACGGGTTACGCCTCCTCGTTGGGCTTTTCCGGACATGCCGAAGGGGAATCGAATCTGGACCTCAAAGCCCTGATCGCGGCCGCAGGCAGCTTGAGCGGGCCTGGTATCTTGGTTCCCACGCGGAACTCGGAGCTTTTCCGTTGGTGTCTGGAGAAGGGGCTTCGAGTGGTTCAGCCGATGACACTGATGACCATCGGACTTTACAATGAGCCGGCCGGGGCCTACCTGCCTTCGGTTCTGTACTGACCTGCCGGCGTCGGTCAGATTTCTCCGCGGCGAGCTGACTGTTGGATGTGATAGGCGGCGCGATATGCCAGCGCCTGAATGGTTGCGGTGGGTTGTTGCCGGCCGGCGGTGACCAGACTGCTTCCATCCACCAAGAAAAGATTGGGGACATCGTGCGCGCGGTTCCAGCGATTGACCACGCTGGTGGCCGGGTCGTCGCCCATGCGGCAGCTTCCCATCAGGTGAACCGAATAGGTAACTTCTTCGAGAGACTCGGGGGCGAACCAGATCTTCCTGGCGCCGGCGGCACTAAGAATCTCTTTTTGGCGTTCCGCAATGAAATGCATGGTCTTGATGTCGTCGGGATGATTCTTGAAAGTAACCCGCATGGCCGGCATCCCCCAGGCATCCTTGACCGTATCGTCGAGAGAAATGCTGTTCTGCTCAACCGCCAGACAACTGGTGTGCGCAAGGGTGCCCATCATATGCGTGTAGTACTGGCCGACCGTGCGCTTCCATTCCGAACCCCATTGCGGAATGTCCGTAGGCAAGCCGTTCAGCGCAAACGCGGCCGGAAGATAGTCGTAGCGGGCATCCATTCCGCCGCCGCCGTAAAAGCCACGCTTTGGATCGGCGCGGTAGAAATCGTGCAAAACGCGCGTCACCACAATGCTCTTGTATTCATTCAACGGATGATCGAAGACTCCGGTGGCGTAGCCCCCGTTATCGAACATCAGATACTTGCCCACGTTGCCGTGGGAGTTTGCAAGGCCGTGGGGAAAGGCGTTCGACTTGGACATCAGGAGCAGCCGGGGCGTTTCGGCGCCGTTGGCGCAAACCACCACTGCCTTGGCGCGCTGGAAGATTTCGCGTTTGCCTGCGTCGAAATAAATTACGCCGCTAACACGGCCATCCTTGCCGGTTTCAATTTTACGGACATACGAGTCCGGGCGAATTTCGCAGCGGCCGGTCTTAACGGCTACCGGGATCAGAGCCGCCAGGCTGCTCGACTTGGCGCCAACTTCGCAACCGAACGCCTCGCAAAAGCCGCAGTGAATGCAGGCGGCACGTCCGCGATAAGGTTGCGAGAGAACCGCCATGGGCGCCGGAAACGGATGCCAGCCGAGTTTTTTCGCCGCTCGTTCAAACAAAACACCCGACGATTTCACCGGCATAGGCGGGAGCGGATAAGGCTTCGAGCGCGGCCCGTCGAAAGGATTGGAACCCCCCAGGCCGGAGATCCCCAGGTCCCATTCCGCCTTGGTGTAATACGGTTCCAGATCGTCGTAGGTAATCGGCCAGTCCCGAAGGTCGGCTCCGGGAACCGAGCCCCAGAGGGAACGCTCATGGAAATCCTCCGGGTGAAAGCGCCAGTAATTGGCCGTAAAATGCACCGAGCCGCCGCCCACTGTGCGGCAGTATCCAACGGCGGGCTGTAGTTTGGCCTTCTCGCCCGGTGTCTTGCGAAACGTGTTTGGCTGCTTCTTGGGATCGTTGATCAGTGCGCCGCGCAGAGAAACGCCGATTTCGTCGTGCGCGAAGTCCTTTTCGCGCCGCCAGGGCCCCTGTTCCAACACCACCACCTGGAAGCCCGCGCTGGATAGCTCCTTCGCCATAACGCCGCCCGCGGCGCCGGCGCCGACCACAACGAAATCCACTGCATCGGAGGGGCGAAACGTTGCACTCATTTTGAACCTGCTTCGGCCGCTGCCGCGTCGTAGTAGCCGAACGGAGGTTCGTAGTGCATGGAATATTCCACGCCGAGAAGTTTCCAGCCAACCTGATCGCGATTGCCGCCGTACATCGGATGTCCGAAAAATCCGAGGATGGTGTGATAGCGCACCAGTTGAAAGAACTCGGTGTGCTCCACCGCGTGGAGCAATTGAATTTGCTGGTCTTTGGAAAGGCCGGCGAAGCTGGAGGAATGGGGAAAGATCTCGACGCGTTTCGATTGCATTTGGCTTAGACCGCGCCGGTAAAGTTCGCGTTTGTCCTCATCGTAACCGGCCAGCGCGCGATCGATGAACCAGATCACACCCGCGCGGTCCGCGCCCGGCGTTTCGTCGTCCGGGATGATCCGGCCGGCAATGGCGTTGACTTCAGCCGCGGAAGTCCGATCGAACCAGGCGAACTGCTGATCTTGAGCGCGGAGCACTTCAGCCCAGCAAGCGGCCGCCAGCATCCACTCGCGTCGTGTGATTTCCATCGTGCCTCCTCGGTAAGCATCGCGCACAACGCAACGGCCCGCGATGGTTTTCTTCACCCTGTGAGCGCGTCCCGCGGTGCGCTCCTTAGGTTCCAACAAGTATAGCGCCCGAGTATGACAATCCACGCAGCCGGCCATCTTCGTGACGTTGCCGGCTTTCACTATGACGTCCATTTGCGCCATATCGCCGTGACACTTGTCGGACGCCATGCCCGCTTTCAAGTGAGACCGAATTGCAGTGGCGCGACGGCAGCCTGCCGAACAACGCAGCCGCGCCCGAAAGAATATTACAATGATACTCACACCTGTATGCAGCGTTGCGAAAGGAGCTCTGTGCGGCAAATAGAGACTTTGTTGGGAATAGCCATTTTGATTGGTGTGCCTGCGTTTGCGCAGCGCGGCACGTCGTCCCCGGGCTTTAGCCTGGTGGGCCTATGGTCAGGCATGTATCATGAAGACGAACTCGAGCGGACCGACCCCGGACCGCCTCCCGGCGATTACACGGGAATCCCGATCAACGACGCCGCACGATACCACGCAGATTCCTGGGACGCCGATCTGGTCTCCGTGATGGAGCACCAGTGTATCCCGCACAACGCCATCTATAGTATGCGCGGGCCTGCCAACTTGAGCATTCACGCGGACATCGATTCCTCTACCGGCGGGCTGGTGGCTTACGTGATTGACGGCACCTATGGCGGCGCCAGCAGAACCATCTGGATGGATGGCCGGCCGCATCCTTCCAAATTCGCCGCGCACACCTGGGGCGGATTCTCCACCGGCGCCTGGGAAGGCGACACGCTGAAGGTAGTGACCACGCACATCAAAGCCGGCTATCTCCGCCGCAATGGGATCACGTTTAACGACAACGCCACTCTCACCGAATTCTTCGACCTGCACGACAAATTCCTGACCGTCACCACGCTCACTTACGATCCGATCTATCTGACCGAACCTCTGCTCAGAACCGAGAGTTTCGTATGGAATCCCTATCAAACCCTGGCGGCTGCGCACGGCTACGGCGCCATGTGCCAGCCGGCTCCGGAGATTCCTCGTCCTTACGGTTGGGTGCCCCACCACCTGCCCTGGGCTAACACGGTGGTGACGGGTTTCTCGGACGCTTACGGAGTCCCCTTTGTCGCCACTCGCGGCGGGGCGGAGACCATGTATCCCGAGTACCGCGAGAAGCTGAAGACCATGACCATTCCGCCGCCGAAGACCTTCATCAACAAGTTCGCGCAGGAGCATGCAGGAGCCGAAACGCCGAAGGAGGCCGCCAAGGAGCCCGCAAAATGAAAATCCCGCTCATGATGACCCTGCTGGCGTCGCTGGCCCTGGCGCAATCGCCATCCGATATCGAAGTCCTGCACGTACGCGGCAACGTTTATATGTTCGCAAGCGACCAAGGCAACGTCACGGTGCAGGTGGGCGAGCATCGGGATAACGATGGCGTGCTTCTGGTGGATACCGGTCCGGCGGCCATGACGGACCGCATCCTGGCCGAGCTGAAGAAGCTCACCAGCAAACCGCTGCGATATGTCGTCAACACCAGCGCCGACCCCGATCACGTCGGCGGCAACGCCGTCATCGGCAAGCTCGGTTCATACCGCGATGCCTTCGGCAACGGACCGCTCGCGGCTGAAATCAACATCTACGCACAAGACAACGCCCTCACGCGGCTCAGCGCGCCCGAAGCGCACATGCCTGAGGAGGCCCTGCCTACCATGGCTTTCGAACGGCTGAAGGACTTCACGTTTAACGGGGAAGCCGTGCAGATCTTTTCCGAAGCGCCGGCCCACACCGACGGCGACAGCATCGTGTTTTTCCGCGGGTCCAACGTGATCAGCGCCGGTGAGATTTTCAGTACCGTCGGATACCCGGTGATCGATCTGGCGCGCGGCGGCAGCATTCAGGGCGAGATCAAGGCGCTCAACCATCTTCTCGAACTCACGGTTCCCGAGATCTCCCAGGAAGGCGGCACCATGGTGATTCCCGGTCACGGGCGGCTGTGCGATGAAGCCGACCTGGCCGAGTATCAGGAAATGGCGACGATTCTTCGCGACCGCGTCGCGGACTTCATCAAGCGCGGAAAATCGCTCGAGGAAGTGAAGGCCGCCCGCGTTACGCGCGACTATGACGGCCGCTACAGCCGTCCGGATTGGACCGGCGACATGTTCGTCGAGTCCATTTATAACAGCCTCAAACCCGCGGGAACTGGGAGCCACTAACGATGAAATTGCGATTCACCTTCAGCGCTGCCGTGGCTTTCGCCATCTGGGCGCCGGCCGCGATTTTGGCGCAAGCGCCTCCGGGAGCCGGTCAAACGGCGAAAGCCGCCGCGCCCATCGACCTTTCGGGCTACTGGGTCGCCCTGGTGACCGAGGATTGGCGCTACCGCATGCTGACCGCGCCCAAAGGCGACTACTACAGCATCCCTTTGACGCCCGAAGGCCGAAGAGTGGCGGACACCTGGGACGTAGCTAAAGACGTGGCGCAAGGCAAGCAATGCCTGGCTTACGGGGCACCTGCCATCATGCGTCAGCCGGGGCGCGTGCACATCGCCTGGGACGACGACAATACGCTGAAGGTGGAGATGGACGCCGGCAAGCAAACCCGCCTGTTCGCTTTCGGCGCGTCCCGCCAATCGTCCGGTGAGGCAACCTTGCAAGGCAGCTCCGTGGCGCAGTGGCAGTCGCCTCAGATCACGCGGTTTTATACATCGAAGATTAGCGCGCAGGATCCCGACACTCCCGGATTCCGCGGCCAGGCCCCGCAAGGATCGCGTCCGGCGGATACGCGCAAGCTCGGCGGCACGCTCAAGGTGGTGACCACGCACATAAAGCCCGGCTATCTCCGCAACAATGGCGTGCCGTTCAGTGCGAACGCGATGCTCACGGAATATTACGATATCCATCAAGACGCCGGCCAGGAGTACCTGGTGATTACATCCGTCGTGGAGGACCCGCAGTATCTGTACGTCCCCTGGGTAGTGAGCAATCATTTCCGCCGCGAGGCCGATGGATCCAAATGGAACCCGCAGCCTTGCGAGCTGATCCTCTCTTCGAAATAGAAATCTGGGAAATAGAAATCCGGGACTTCACTGCCGATGATCCGCTGGATGAAACTTCTGCCATTCGCTGCGCTGTTGTCCATTCCGGCCGCGGCCCAATCGCCCTCGTCAATTCCCAACGGCCTGCCCGGCTGGGCATATAACATCCCGGATAAGGTGCAGCCCCCCGGCGCGCCGGCAACCGGCTCCGTGCGCGTTCCGGGAAGCAACCAAGAGTACGACGCAGCGAAAATCGCAGGTAACGCCACTCCGCCCGACTGGTTTCCCGAAGAACACGGCCCCGCGCCAGGGATCGTGACCGGCGAAGGCGGCGTGACCAGGATGGCCTGCGGTTCCTGCCATTTGATGTCGGGACAGGGGCATCCTGAATCCGCCGATCTGGCCGGTTTGCCCGCCGAGTACCTGGTGCGCCAGATGAACTATTTCAAAACCGGAACTCGCAAGGACGACGGGCGCATGGGGCCGATCGCTAAAGCAACTTCGGACGAAGATATTCGGAAGTCCGCGGAATATTTCGCGGCCTTGAAGCCGATCCCGTGGG
>Ga0302325_10003680_pt1 | contig 35981 bp, 34 predicted proteins | sample Palsa_T0_2_FD_201948 | JGI IMG/M metagenome (GOLD analysis project Ga0302325, IMG submission 201948) | Peat permafrost microbial communities from Stordalen Mire near Abisko, Sweden - Palsa_T0_2 | ecosystem: Environmental > Terrestrial > Soil > Palsa > Peat permafrost | place: Sweden: Abisko...
TGGATCTGCCGATCCTCATCGAGGTGATCGACGAAGAAGAGAAGATCGAAGCGTTTCTGCCGACGCTCGAAACGATTCTCGACGATGGGCTCGTCACGCTCGAGCGGATCCAAACCCTGCTGCTGCGCTCGCGAGACGACGCGCCGTGAGCTGGCCGGCTGCAATCGGAGCGGTCGCGATCGGCGGGGCGCTGGGGTCGGTCGTGCGCTATCTTGTTTCGACCTGGTTCTTGGAGAAGTTCGGGGCGGGCTTTCCATGGGGAACGTTCACGATTAACGTCAGCGGCGCGTTCGTCATCGGGGTCGTGCTGGAGCTAGCCGCGACGCGGCCCGGATTCAGCCCCTACCTGCGGCTTTTGCTCGCGACCGGATTTCTCGGTGGCTACACGACGTTTTCAACGTTCGCATACGAGACCTATGTCCTGAGCGCCGACACGTTTTCCGTGCTGAGCGTCGTGTACGCCGGCGGCAGCGTCGTCGCAGGTCTGTTCGCGACGCTCGCCGGCGTCGGCCTCGTACGCGCCTTCCTGCCTTAGGAGGTTGCCGGATTAGCGCGCTAGCTGCGCAATGCCGCGAAGACTTGGCGCGGCGAGGGCAGCTTGCCGTACAGCAGCATGCCGACGCGATAGATTTTGCCGGCCGCCCAGAAGCAGCTCACCACGGTGACGACGTTGACGGCGATTTCGAGCACGACCTGCCAGACCGGCACCTCGGTGATCGCAAGCCGCGTGAAGGCAACGAACGGCGAGAGAAACGGAACGAAGCTGCAGACGATCACGACCGGCGCGTCCGGCGTTACGAGCGCGTATTGCGCGACGAAGAAGGCGCCGAGCACGGGCAGGATGATCGGCGTGGTGACGCTGCCGAGTTCCTCCGTCCGTGAGACGAGCGACGCGGCCGCCGCATAGATCGCCGCATACTGCAAGTATCCGAGCACGAAGAAGGCCAAAAACGCGACCAGCAGTCCCGGATCCACCGACAGCAGGGCGCTCGCTTCCGGCGTCGCCGCCGCGCTCCCCGATGCATTGCCGGAGCCGGCTGCGGCCAGCTGGGCGGCGGCGTTCGGCAACAGCGCGGCGCCCGTGGCGATCCAGAGCCCGATCTGCACGAGCGCAATCGCGGTAGCGGCGAGCGTCTTGCCGTAGAGCAAATGAACCGGGTCGATCGTCGCGATCAGGATCTCCGCGATGCGGCTGGTCTTCTCTTCGGCCACCGCCGACATCACGCTCTGGCTGCCCAGGATGATCGCCAGATAGAGCATGAAGATCAGCGTGAACGCTACGGCGTGCGCAAGCGTTGCCGAGCGCGTGTCCTTGAACTTGGCGTCGAGCGGGTGAACGACGTGTTCGATCGTGGCGGCTCTCTCGACGCGCGCCGGCGCGAGACCCGTCCCCAGTTCCACTCCCAGCGGCGCGAGGCTGCGAAATTCGACCTCGTCGAACGCGGAGAGGTCGCGTGGGTACACGTCGACGCGCAGCCTGCCGGCGCGTTCCGAAAGGGCGATCGCCGCCCCGGCGTCGCCGTGTTTGGTGAGATAGTCGACCGTCACGTGCGCCGGCAGGGTGTGGACGCTCGCGACGATGCGATACGCGCCCTTGCGTTCCAGCAGCGGCTTGGCGCCGGCGCGCAGCGCGGGCGGCCCGGCGAGGACGATGTCGCTGCTCGACGAGTGCGCCAGCGACTCGAAGAAGAGCGGTGCTTCGATGATGAACGCGATCGCGACCACGCCGGCCACGGTCGCGAGCCAGAAGATCCGCGAGCGCAGCCTGCGCAGCAGCTCCGCCACGAATACGATGCCGAGTTCGTTCACGCCGCCCCGCCGAGCGCGCGCGCGTAGATTTGGCCGAGCGTCGGTTCGTGGCGTTCGAACGACTCGACCGGCCCGGCCGCGACGGCCGCCCGGAGCAGAGCCGCGAAATCGGTCGTCGCCGGCAGCTCGTAGGCCAAGCCGCCGGGCGCGGCGGCGCGCGGCTCGCCGGCGCCGAAGGCGAGGAATGCAGCGCGGATCGGCGCGCTGTCCGGCACTACCCGCACGATGCGCGTCGGAAACGTGGCGCGCAATTCCGCGAGCGTACCGCCGGCCCGGACGAGGCCGTCGCCGACGATGCAGAAGGCCGTGCAAGCGTCCTCGATTTGGAACATCTGATGGCTCGAAAGGATCAGCGCCGTCCCGCCCTGGGCCAAGCGGCGAATGCAATCGAGCACGACCTGCGCGTTCTCCGGATCGAGCCCACTGAAGGGTTCGTCGAGCACGAGCAGTTCGGGCTCGTGCAGCACCGCGCTCGCAAGCTGCACCTTTTGCTGGTTGCCCTTGGAAAGCTCGCTGCAGGCGCGCTTCGCATACGCGGCGATCCCGAGGACGTCCATCCACTGCGCCGCGCGGTCGCGCGCGACCTCGGGTTCGAGCCCGTGCAAACGGCCCAAGTAGGCGATTTGATCGCGGACGCTCATCTTGCCGTACAAGCCGCGCTCCTCGGGCAAGTAGCCGAAGGCGCGTCGCACCCGCAGGTCGATCGCGCGGTCCTTCCAGCGGATCGAACCGCCGTCGGGTACGTAGATCCCGAGGATCATTCGCATCGTCGTCGTCTTGCCGGCGCCGTTCGGGCCCAGAAGCCCGAAGACCGAGCCAGGTTCGACGCGAAAACTGACGTCGCGCACGGCCGCGACGGAACCAAACGAGCGGCTGACGCGATCCACCACGAGCATCGAAGGCCGCAGTTGGCGTTTTGGGCGAACCGCTCCCGTCGAGGCGAAGGTCGCGCCCGGCGGTGGTGAATACGCTCGCAATGGGCGCAAACGAACATCCCTCGCGTGCGATCGCGCGCTCGGCGACCGGTATGGTGGCGTCGCCCCACGCGCAGGCAACCGCGGCCGGCCTGGATGTCCTGCGGCGCGGCGGCAACGCCGTCGACGCGGCAATTGCCGCCAACGCCGTGCTCTGCGTCGTCTACCCCGCCAGCTGCGGCATCGGCGGCGACGCGCTGTGGCTGGTCTACGAGCCGCGCACGCACGAGGCGATCGCGTACAACGGCAGCGGCCGGGCGCCCGCGGCGCTGGGCGCCGAGTGGCTGCTCGAACGCGGCATCCGGGAGATGCCGGTGCGCGGGCCGTTCAGCGTAACGGTTCCGGGCTGCGTGCGGTCGTGGGAAGACGTCGCCGCCGCGCACGGCACCCGCGGGCTCGACGAGCTGCTCGAGGCGGCCGAACGCTACGCGCGCGATGGGTTCGTCGCGACCGACGTCGTCGAACAGTTCTTCGCGCGCAACGAGCCCTTGCTGCGCGCGGACCCGGACGCGACCGAACTCTTCCTGCGCGACGGCCTGCCTCGGGCGGGCGACCTCGTGCGCAACGCGCCGCTTGCCGTCTCGCTCGCAGCGATCCGCCGCGAAGGTGCGCGCGCGCTGTACGAGGGTGCGATTGCAGAGGCGATTTGCCGGACGCTCAACACGCTCGGCAACCCGATGCAACCGGGCGATCTGGCCGCGCACACGACCGAACGCGCGCGGCCGCTCGCGCTCGACTGGCACGGTGCCCGGATCCTGGCACACCCGCCGAATTCGCAGGCCACCGTGGCGCAGATCGTGCTCGGCGCGTTGTACGACGACGGCGGCGCGAGCGATCTTGACTGGACGCACCTCGCGATCGAAGCGATCAAGGAGGCCTTCGACATCCGCGACGCGCGGATCGCCGACCCGCGCTCGATGGACGGCACGATCGCCGAACTCTTGCAGCCCGCGGCCCTGATGGCGATCCGCGACCGGCTGTCGCCCGATCGCGCGCGCCCGCGGCTCGCGCAAACCGATCGCGGCGACACGATCGCGATCGTAGCCGTCGACAGTGAAGGCCGTGCGGTCTCGCTGATCGAGAGCCTCTACATGAATTTCGGCTCGGGTATCGTCGCCCGCGGCACCGGCATCTTCTTACAGAACCGGGGCTCGTATTTTCGGCTCGATCCCAGCCATCCTAACGCCCTTGTGGGCGGACGGCGCCCGCTGCACACCTTGTCGCCCGCCATGCTCTTGCGCGACGGTCGCCCGGAATTCGTGTATGGTACGATGGGCGGCGACGGTCAGCCCCAGATCCAAGTGCAGCTCATCCACGACGTCTACGAACGTGGGATGACCGTGCAGGCCGCGCTCGATGCACCGCGCTTCGTGTACGGTCGCGATTCCGAAGGGACCTTTGCCGACACGGTGCGCGTCGAGTCGCGTTTCGATGCTGCGATCGTGGCCGGCTTGCGCGCGCGCGGGCACACGGTCGAGTTCCTGGGCGCCTACGATCACGCAGCCGGGCACGCCCACGCGATCGCCATCGATCGCGCCCGCGGGACGCTCGCCGGCGGCTCGGATCCGCGTGCCGACTCGCTCGCCCTCGGCCTCTGAGTGCGCGCCGCTAGGAGCGCGCTAGGTCGCGAACAGCGGCAGTTCGGCGCCTTCGTGAGCGAGCAGCCAGCGCTTGCGCTCGAGACCGCCGCCGTAGCCGGTCAGCGTGCCGTCGGCGCCGATCACGCGATGGCATGGGACCACGATGCCGATCGGGTTCGCGCCGTTCGCGAGCCCGACGGCGCGCATCGCCTTGGGTTTCCCGAGCTGCGCGGCTAGCGCGCCATAGGAAAGCGTCGTGCCCGCCGGGATCGTGCGCAGCGCGCGCCAAACCGTCTGCTGAAAGTCGGTTCCGTTCGTTTGCGTCGGCAAGGCCTCGAGCGCGTGCAGGTCGCCGGCGAAATACGCTTCGAGTGCGGCGCGTACGCCCAGCCGCTCGCGGCGCTCGCGGACCTCGACTTCGCCGTAGTGCGCGCGCAGCAGACGCTGCCGGCGCTCGTCGAAATCGTGGAAATCCAGCGCTGCGAGCGCGGTCTCGCTCGTCACCAGCGTGATCGTCCCGAGCGGCGACGGTACCAGGTCCAGAAATAGCGTCATGCGATGTTGCGCCGCGCGCGCTGGGGCTCGGCGGCGTCCGCGGCCCACAGATGCAGCGCGGCGTAGGCGCGCCACGGGCGCCAGCCTTCAGCGGCCGCCGCAAGTTCCCGTGCCGTCGGACGCAACCCGAGGTCGTTTGCGAGCGCGCGCATCAAACCGATGTCGCCGGTTGGAAAGGCGTCCGGCTCGCGCAGCGCGCGCATCGCGATGTACTGCGCGGTCCAGTTGCCGACGCCGCGCAAACGGCACAGGCGCGCGATCGATCCGCCGAGATCGTGCGAGGGCGCGAACAGCTGCGGATCCGCGGCCGCGGCCAGCGCGACGGTGCGCACCGCTTCGGCGCGGGCGCCTGGCATGCCAAGCGACACGACGTCGGCCTCGGCCAGCCGCTGGGGCTCCGGGAAGACGAGTTCGACGCCCGGAGAGCGCAGTTCGGCCGGCAGCGGTTCGCCGAAGCGCTGCACGAGCCGCGCCGCAAGCGACGACGCCGCGTCGACCGAGATTTGCTGTCCCAGCACCGCGCGAACGGCCAGCTCGTAGCCGTCCCAAGCGCCGGGCACGCGCAATCCGGGCCGGCGCGCGATCAGCGGCGCGAGCCGTTCGTCGGTGGACAAGTGTGCCGCGATCGTTTCGAGGTCGGCTTCCAGGTCGAAGATGCGCTCGATGCGATCCACGATCTCGAGCAGCGCGCCAACGTCCGGAAACCGGATCGTCGCGCGCAACTGCCGCGCACCAGGCAACGGCGCGACTTCGATCGTGCCGACGGAACCCTGGTGCCGGATCGACCGCACGTAGCGGCCGTCGGCGGTCACGGCTTCAACGCCTCGGATCGCACGCGCCCCGAGCCAGGCGCTCATCGCCGGCCAGTCGTAAGGGCCGGCATAGGCCAGCGCGAGCGTGACGGTGCCGTCGCCGACGGAGGGGATGCGTTTGCCGCGTAGTTGCGTCGGCGGGCGTTGGTAGACGTTGCGCATCGTTTCGTTGAAGCGGCGCACGCTCGAGAAGCCGGCCGCCAGCGCGATTTGCCCGAGCGGAAGGGAAGTATCCGTGATCAGGCGCTTGGCGAACAGGACGCGGCGCATTTGAACGACGGCGATCGGCGTCGTACCTAAATGCTCGGCGAACAGGCGCCGCAAATGGCGTTCGCCGACACCCAAGCGCGCGGCCAGGGCGCCGACGCGCTCGTCGTCGAGCGCCCCGCTCGCAATCAACGAGAGCGCGCGGTCGACGGTGGTCGAGGTGCCGTTCCAGGCGTTGAGCGTCGGCGCCGTTTCTGGGCGGCAGCGTAAACAAGGCCGGAATCCGGCGGCTTGGGCCGCAGCCGCGGACGGATAGTACTCGCAGTTTGAAGGCTTGGGGGCGCGAACGCGGCAGATCGGCCGGCAGTAGACGCCGGTCGTCTTCACGCCCACGAACAGCCGTCCGTCGTAGCGCGCGTCACGGCACTCGAAGATGCGCTCGCAGGTCGCGCGATCCGGCACTCTCATCGCTTCATTGTGCGCCCCCAGCGGGGCCGCGTCTAGCGGTTTTCGGCGGTCATCCTGGGGCCGTTAGGATCTGGACCGCCTCGCACGCCGATCTCACAGAAAGAACCTACGTGTTGTTGCGAACTTCTCGCTTGGCCTTGTCGGTATCGGCTTGCACGCTGTTCTTGGCTTGATTGGCCATCGAACCGACCTTTTCGCTGGTCGTCATCGAGCTGCCGGCAAGCTCGCGCTTCACCTTCTCGGCATCATTGACAGAGAAGATACGAGTACCAGCTGCCATAAAGACGAGAGCGACGATGACGAGTATCGCCGCGAAAACGACGATCCCGTGCCACGGCTTCACCGAGCAGCAGCCACAGCGGCCTGATACCCGTTTCGAGCGTGCATTACGAAGCGTCCTTGCGCGAGCGATAGCGGCGGATCAGAGCAGTGGTCGAACTGTCGTGCGCGAGCGGACCGTCGCCGCTGAGCTCGGGGATGATCCGCACAGCGAGCATCTTGCCCAGCTCCACGCCCCACTGGTCGAACGAGTCGACGTTCCAGATCACGCCCTGCGTGAACACGAGGTGCTCGTAGAGCGCGACCAGGGTACCGAGCGCCTCGGGATCGAGCCGTCGCAGCAAAAGCGTGTTCGAGGGGCGATTGCCCTCGAAGGTGCGGTGCGGAACGAGCCATTCCGGCGTCCCCTCGCCCTCGACTTCGGCCGGCGTCTTGCCGAACGCAAGCGCCTCGCCCTGGGCGAAGACGTTTGCGATTAGGAGATCGTGGTGGTTGCCGAGCGGGTTGAGCGATTCGAGAAACGCGATGAAGTCGAGCGGAATCAGCCGCGTCCCTTGGTGGATCAGCTGATAGAACGAATGCTGGCCGTTGGTCCCGGGCTCGCCCCAGTAAACCGGCCCCGTAGCGTGCGCGACCGGTTTCCCATCGAGCGTCACGTGCTTGCCGTTGCTCTCCATCGTCAGCTGCTGCAGGTAGGCCGGGAAGCGCTTGAGGTATTGTTCGTAGGGCATCACGCCGACCGTCTGCGCGCCGAAGAAGTCGTTGTACCACAACCCAATCAGCGCCATGAGCACCGGTAGGTTGCGCTCGAACGGCGTCGTGCGAAAGTGTTCGTCCATCGCATGGAACCCGGCGAGCATGGCGCGGAAGTGAGCCGAGCCGATCGCAACCATCGTCGAAAGACCGATCGCCGAGTCCATCGAGTAGCGGCCACCGACCCAGTCCCAAAACTCGAACATGTTTGCCGTGTCGATCCCGAATTTCGCGACCTCGGGGCCATTCGTGGATACCGCGACGAAATGCTTGGCGATCGCGCTCTCGTCGCCGCCGAATCCAGCCAGGGCCCACGCGCGCGCCGTGCGCGCGTTGGTCATCGTTTCGAGCGTCGTAAACGTCTTCGATGAGATGATGAACAGCGTCTCGGCCGGGTCGAGGCCCTGCACCGCTTCAGCGAAATCAGTGCCGTCGACGTTCGAGACGAAGTGAAACGTCATGTCTCGCCGGCTGTAATGCCGCAGCGCTTCGTAGGCCATCACCGGGCCGAGATCCGAGCCGCCGATTCCGACGTTGATCACGTTGACGATGGATTTGCCCGTGTGCCCGGTCCAAGCGCCGCTGCGAACGCGCTCCGAGAAGGCGGCCATCTTATCGAGGACCGCATGGACCGCCGGGACCACGTTCTCACCGTCGACGAACATCGCAGCATCGCGGGGCGCGCGCAAGGCGACGTGCAACACGGCACGCTTTTCTGAAACGTTGATCTTCTCGCCACGAAACATCGCGTCGATCCGCGCCCGCAAGCCGGCGGCGTTCGCCAGCTCGAGCAACAGCCGAAGCGTTTCGTCCGTGACCCGGTTTTTCGAGTAGTCGAGATAGATCCCGGCACCCTCGACGCTCAGTCGCTCGCCGCGCGCCGGATCGCTCGCGAACAGCTCGCGCAAATGCTGCGAACATATCGAACGATAGTGGCTCTCGAGCGCCTGCCAAGCCGCATCGACCGCTACGGTCACGTCGTCTTCCCTTCTCGCGAAACGTCGCGGGGCGACTCCGCCAGGGGCAGCCAGCGCCGCCCGTCACGAGCCAGCATGTCGGCCGCCTGTGACGGACCATCGCTGCCGGGAGCGTACGCCGCCGGCGCACCCTTCGAGGAACTCCAGTCGTCGAGCACCGGCTGCACGGCGGCCCAGCTGGCCGCGATCATGTCGTCGCGCTGGAAAAGCAATGGGTTTCCGATCATGCAGTGGTACAGGAGCGTTTCGTAACCCACGCTCGGTTTTTCGTCGAAGTACTCGTCGTAGGTGAAGGCGCTGCGCGCGGGGCCGAGCCGCATCAGCGGCCCCGGTGCCTTCGCGCGAAAGTCGGTCGTTATCCCCGGGTCAGGTGCGATTCCCAAAGTGAGGAAGTTCGTCGCCGTGGCGAGTTCGGGCGTCACCCCAAAGAGCTGCGGGGGGATGGCTCGGAATTGGATCGCGATTGTGGTCAGGTGGCGCGCGAGCCGCTTTCCGGTGCGCAGGTAGAACGGCACGTCGCTCCAGCGTGGGTTGTCGATCAGCACCTTCAGGGCCGCATACGTTTCCGTCCGGCTGTTCGGCGCGACCCGCGCCTCGTCGCGATAGCCGGCAACGGCCGCACCGTTCACAGTGCCGGCCGCGTATTGTCCGCGCACGGCGTCTGCCGGGCGCAGCGGGCGGATCGCCTCGACCAGTTTTGCTTTCTCGTTGCGGACGGCCTCGGGTTCGAGCGACCCCGGCGCATCCATCGCGATCATCGTCAGCAGACTAAAGAGATGATTCGGGACCATGTCACGTAGCGCTCCGGTCGGCTCGTAGAACGCACCCCGATGCTCGACCCCGATCGTTTCGGCGGCCGTGATCTGTACGGAGTCGACGTATTCGCCTCGCCACATCGGTTCGAAGATGCCGTTTCCGAAACGCAGCGCCATGATCCCTTGCACCGGTTCTTTGCCCAGAAAGTGGTCGATGCGGTAGACCTGGCGTTCGGCGGCGACCCCCAGGATGCGCGCGTTGAGGGCGGTTGCCGTCGAAAGATCGGACCCAAACGGCTTCTCCACCACGATGCGGCGAAACGCGCCGTCCGATTCTTCGAGCAAGCCCGCGGCGCCGAGCCCGTCGACGATGGTTCCGAAGAATCGAGCCGAGACGGCCAGGTAGAAAATCGCGCTTGCACCGGCACTGCTTTGCGCCAAGCGCTTCTTGAGCTTGGCGTAATCGCCGGGATGCTCGAAATCGAAGACGAGGTAGTCGAGGCGTTTGGCGACCCACGCCCAGGTGGCTGCGTCGATGTGGTCCGGATGGAACTCGGCGCTTGCGTCGTGCGTGAAGCTCTCGAGGGCGCTCGAGAGTTCCACGCGCCAGGTCTCCGCGGTACGTACGTTGTGGTCCGCGCCGACGATCTGCATCCCATCGTCGAGCAGCCGGCTACCGGCGAGGTTGTAGATCGCCGGCATCAGCAGGCGTTTCGTAAGATCGCCGACGGCGCCGAAGACGACGAGCGTACACGGCGGCGCCGGAACGGCGTCGGTCGTCGCCGCGTCCGCGTTGGTGGATGCCATCTCCGTGTTCTTCCACCGCAAAGCGTCGTTCTAACCTTTGGGGGCGGCTACGGAGCTGGGCGAGGGACGAATCGCGCACGTGCGTGCGACCGCCGCGCAGCGGCGGCCTCTTCCACGTATTTCACGATACCCGGGCCGCCCGAGCCTTGATAAGATAAGGGTGACTAGGTTTTTCAGCTAAAGGCCAGCCATTTTCCGACAACTGTGATGGGACACTCCTCATGAGTCACTTGGAACAACAGGTCACCGTTACGTGTCCGCTCGCGCAAGCCGCCATGCGGCTGCGGCACTTCTTTCGTGAGCATGGAAATCCCGATGGAGATACTGCGAAGCTCACGCTTCGCATCGAGGTCGACATCCCCGGGATCCCGACGCCGCTAACCCTGCAGCGAGCGGTGATCGCGACGATTGAGCCGCATCGCCTACCGGCCGACATGGACCCGCGCTACAGCGTTCAATGGACACCGGAAGAGCCCGGACCCTTCCCGCTGTTCTCGGGCGAGCTGGTCGTCGAATCTACGGACGACTACGATTCGTTCGGGCTCCGTCTGAGCGGGCGCTACACGCCGCCGCTGGGACTCGTGGGACAAGGTTTCGACATTGCGATGGGCAACCACGTCGCGCAAGCCGCGGCAAGCGATTTATTGCACCGCATCAAGGACGCTATTGAGCGAGACTTTCAGGCGGACGAAGCAGGTAAGGGTTTCGCCGTGGGCCATGCGGCATCTGACGCTTAACACTCAGGTGCAGGCGCCAAGCGGATTCACGCTCGCCTACCTGGTGCGAACCCGCACAGCGAGAAAGGATCCGCTCCCGAATGTGAACGCTCTTCGGGCGAGGGTGCGTTAATGGCGAGTCCTGATAAGATCATGTTGATTCGGCACGCCGAAAAGCCGGCCTCGCCGCCTCCTGCGGGAGTCAATGAAAATGGCGATGCCGATAAACATTCGTTGATTGTGCGCGGCTGGCAGCGCGCCGGCGCGCTGGTAGAGTTTTTCGAGAATCCGGCGCGGCCGGGCATCTCAAGGCCGGCAACGATCTTTGCGGCGACGATCAGCAATGATGCCACGATCGATCCCGACGACTCCAAAAGCCTTCGTCCGGCCGAAACCGTCGCACCCCTCGTGGCTAAGAGCGGGGCTATCTTCCGCAACGATATTCCGGTGGGCGCGGAAGGTCAGGCTATCGATGCAATCAAGATGTGCCGAGGCGTAGTCCTTGTTTCGTGGGAGCATAAGCGTATCCCGACGATCGCAGCGGGCTTCATAGCGAACCCGCCGGTTTGGGGTGATCGCTTCGACGCGGTATGGATCCTGGACCAAGAACCGGACGGCTCGTACGTGCTATCGATCGTCAATCAGGATTTGCTGTCTGGAGATCTGCCCAGCTAGCCCATCATTCTGAACCAGCCGTCAAACATCGCTTTTAACCGATTCGGTCCGCTCTGAGATCCAATCGATCATCACGCGGAGGGAGAGCCCGATGTTGCCGATCTGGCAATGGTTCTGCGCCTGTTCCTCACGCGTGAAGAGTCGCGCCGATACCGATCGCGCGCCGGTCAACGCCGCCAGTTGCTGAGGGAGTTGGTTAAGGGGCACATAGTGGTCCTCGCTGCCCGCCATCAACAGCACGTCTTGTCTGACCAGGTGCGAGATCGGCAGCGTCGCGTAGCGTTGAACCGCCTCGAAATAGTCGGCGGGAGTGGGTGCGCCCTGTACGTGCATTCCTTGGCGGATGCCCCACTCAGCGACCAGGCTCGAGCGCATTTTCGCTCGCAGCAATGCGTTGAGGGCGCCCCGGGCGTGCACGGCGACGAGTCCCGGCATGAGAACATTCGCAGCTGGACCCTGCCGCCGGAGGTTCACACGAGCAAAATCGGTCATGATGTCATCCGCGATCACGCGCCGAACACGCGGCTCGAATGCAGCAGCACGAATCGCCAGCCCACCGCCGAGCGAAAAGCCGAGCAAGGTCACGTCCTCGAGCTTGAAGTGGTCGAGCACCGCCGCGACGGGCTTTTCCCATCGCTCGTTCATCGTCAAGCCATAATCTTCGAGCGCGCCGCCTTGGCCTGGACCATCGAATGCGATCACACGAAAGCCCGCGTCGCGCAGCGCAAGGAGGGCTGGGAACCACTCCTCGATGTAGCTGTCGAAGCCGCCGTGCACGACCACGGTGCCGTGCGTCGCGCTAGGCTCAGGCGCAAGCTGGTAGCTTGGAAGCATGCCGGCATCGTATGGGATCAGCTCGAACTCGTTATCGGAAATGCCGTTGCATTCACGCACGAGCCGTATGAACTGGCTTCGTACAGCCGCCTTTTCCGGCGCGCCGGCGAACATGAAGAACTCGGCGGCGCGGAGATAGTAGGCCTGCTTGCTGATCTGCCCGCCGGTTTCTGCCCGTCCTGCCAGGCCGAGGAATTCACGCACGAAGTCAGGGTACGTACGAATGCGCGGGGCGACCGATCGCATTTCTTCAAGTGCCGAAGTGCTCTGTGGGCCCATCCAGGTTAACCAGCGGTTCATTTGAAAGTTGACGCTGACGTCCGGATGGATCTGATGGTATCCTACGGGGAAGACACCCGGCCGCGCCGGGATATCGCGAGCGTGCGACTGACCGTTCGCTGTTGCCTCTTGGCTTGAATCGTAGCCCGCTGCGGGCTCCGTTCTGGTGACGGACATCGTGTTCTCCCCACGCTGCGTTAGGTTTGCCGGCTTTGCGCCCACTGCAAACGGCGAACCGTCGAGCGACGGTGCCCTCGATTGTATCGCGCCCTGGTTGCCATCCCTAGCGATCGCTATGCTCGGGGCGTTTGTGGGAACCGGCGCAGCAACCAGTCGAAGAAGGTCTCGTGCCACAACGTGCTGGCGCCCTCTTGGCAGTGCTCGGCGCCGCCTGATGCGCGGTCGTAGATCGCTTTCTCGACGGAACGGGCGCCGGTTAGTGCGGCGACATACGCCGCCACTTGCGCGACTGGGACAAATTCGTCTTCCGTTCCGGCGAGAACGAGCACGTCGCATGAAATGCGGGCGGCGACGTCTGTCAAGCGATAGGCCGAGCCGCGATCGAGAATTTCATCCAGCGTGTGCACGCCGAATGTCCAGCGCACGCTATCGATGATTCCGGAAACGCTCGAACTCCCCGCTGTCGCCGGATCCCGCGCCAGCTTGACGAAGTGCCGCACGATATCGAGAGCGTCGTAGCAAACGTCGAACGATACGACGCCGTCAATCCGCGGCTCGAACGCAGCCGCGCGCGGCGCGAGATACCCGCCCATGCTCATTCCGATGAGCACGATCGAAGGCGGCTTTGCGTGAGTACCGAGGTAGGCGTCGAACACGGCCGCGTTCGGCTTCTCCCATTCTGGAGTAAAGAATAGTCCGCGCTCGCGCAGGGCCGCACCCTGACCAGGGCCCTCGTACGTGAGGACACCATAACCGCGTCGAAACGCCGCCGGGACGAGCGCGAAGTAGAGTTCTTCGAGCGTGGAGTCCTCGCCACCGACGAACACGATCAGCGGCTTGGACTCCCAGCCGGCCGGTCCCGGGTAAAAAATCGCGCGCAGCGCGCCTTTTTCGTAGGGCACGCTCGTACGTTCGTGAGCGATGCCAAGCGCCTGCAGTCCACGATCGAAGGCGTCGACCTGCGAGGTCCAGGCCGACGGGCGGCGGACGTCTTCCGGCTTTAGCAGGAACTCAGCGCTGCGCCAATAGTTGTGTGCGCGCAGGTACGCGAGTCCCTTGCTGACCGGATCCCGCAGCGCTTCAGCGCGAGCAACGTTGCGTTTCGCCGTGGCAGCCCAGGCCTCGTACCAGCCGCCGGCGTCGCCCCCGTGAATCAGGCCGATCGTTTCGAGGATCTCGGTTACGTCCGCGCCGCCGTTGGCGACTTCATTGAGCACGCGCAGTGCCTGAAAGTGGTAGGCCGGATCAGCGAACAGGCGGCGATTTCCAACCGAGCCGGTCGAGCCGTTCGCCGGTACATTTGCCGGATCTCGTTGTGCGATCATCGTTGGCTTCGGATTCACGACCATTTCACGAGATTGTATCGCGTTCCGGCTGACCCCACCACCGTGAAATACCAGGAAGACGAGCTGCTAAGGCACCCGAACGAGTGCAGGGGGATGCCAAGTCCCGTTCAGGATCGCGTCCTTCGGCCAATACAAACGGATTGTCAAGTTAAAGGGACCGGCGCCGGACGGCAGCCAGTTCGACTCACGATCCGCCCCTGGGTCTTCGCTTTGGATATAGAGATCGAGAGAACCGTCCGGATTGAACGTCAACTTGTCGCGATCGCCGATGGCATAGCGGTTGCTAGGATTCGCTATGAAGTAGCCACCCTCGTCGTAGGCCGTGACGGACCAGAACGCCAGCACCGGCGGCAGTTGTGACGCGTCGAAATGCATCCTGTAGCCGATCGAACCGTTGAGAGATTGTCCACTGCTATCGGCCCAGCTGCTCATGTAGACCGCGTCCTCCGGAGGATTGGCTCCGATCGCAATGCGCGCCGTGGCGGCGCGCGCGACGTAGTTCGTGCCGTAGCGGCCGAGGACGCCCTGGAATGAGGTCCAGCCGGGTTTCTGCGCTCCCGCGGTGGCAACGAATTGCTCGATGCGGGCCGCTGCAGCGCGTGCACCGTCGTTGATTGCCTGAAGCTGCTCGGAAGTGAGTTTGGAAGGATCGAAGTCTTCGCCCGGAATCACTCCGATACGGGCGAGATCGCTGACCATCGGTTGGTCGGCGGCATGCGGCGGATCGATCTTCAGCTCGTGCGCGAACGTCGCAAAGAACGTCGTCGGCGCCATGGCTTTAACGCCAGCGACCGGCGATGCGCCGGATGACGCGTGCAGTACAGCCGTTGGCGGCGGTCCAGGCGGCGCAGCACCTCCGGGATATTGACTGAGCGGCACCAGGTGCATGCCATTCTGAAAGGCGTGGACGTTGTCGTAGTCGCTCGCGCCGTTGGTCTGCGTGCGGCCCAGCAACCAGACGTGGTTGGTGGCCGCATCCAACCGAGCCACACCGCTTGGCAGGGTACCACTCCAGCCGGGTCCCACCACGGCGAACCACTTCTTGCCGGTTCCGGTCGTGCGTTTCCCGGGATCGGCGAACGTTTCCGTCCAAGCATCCATGAACTGGAGGAGATAAAAACGGCCGCCGGAATCGGGCGCTTCGAGCAGCATCGGCTCCTTCGATACGTCGAGCCAAGCCGTCGAGTACAGCGTGTCCGCATTCGGCCGGACGATCAGCCGAAAGTTCGCGTCTGGAAACGCTCGAATATGTGTGAGGTGATTGAGCGGCATCGCGGCCCCGGTCGCCTCCATGAGAACCAGCGGGTACGCGTAAATGTAGGCGCGTTCGGCAATTGCCGTTAGGTCGTTTGGGGCGGGACTCTGTGCGTTGGTAGTCGCGATCATCGACGCGGTGAGTGCAACAGTGGCGCAAATACCGAATAGTCGCTCCATCGGTTCAGAAAGCGCCGTACGGCGGCGGGGTAGCGGACGCGCCGCGGACGGCGTGCCAGACGAGGTCGTTGAGCAGCGCGTCCGGGACGCGGTCTTCGTGCGAGAAATCTGCCGCGGCGGCATCGCGCGCGCGATAGGCGGCCGGAGCGTTCAACGCGTCGAGATCGGTCTGCGCGGGCAGCGCGGAGAACGGCCGCAGATCGGGCGTCGCCTTGAAGGCGGCGTACAGCGGCCGCGCGGCGGCATCGTACGCCGACAGCGGTGCGAGCCCCAGGATCAGTTCGATCGAGCGCACGATGCCCGCCGTCGAGTAGTGCGCGTGCTGCACGCCGCCGGCCGCGTAGGGGCTGACGACGTAGGCGCTCATGCGTTGATCGTCGACGTGGTCGGGTCCGTTTTGGGCGTCGTCTTCGACGATGAAGATCGCGCTGTCGCGCCAATACGGTGAATGGGAGAGCGTGTCGACGACGCGGCCGACGGCGAGATCGTTTTGCGCGGCGAACGCGACCGGGGTGCGCTTGCCGGGCTTGGTACCAGAGGTATGATCGTTGGGCAGGCGCACGATCTCGAGCTGCGGGAGATTGCGATCCCGGACGTAGCCGGCGAACTCGCGCGCCCACTCCGCTTCGCGGTCGAGATCGCTGAAGTCGAGGTCGAAGCCCGGAAAGCGCGGATCGGTCACACCGGCGAGACCCTCCATGTGCGAGACGCTCGAGGGCGGCGACGTGCCGGGCACTTCGCTCGTGAACTCGCCGTAGTTGCGCAGCGTGATGCCGGCCGCGAGCGCCGCGTTCCAGAGGTAGCCGCTATGCGGCGTCGAGCCTTGAGCACCGTCTTCGAAATCGTATGCGTCGCGGCGACCGCCGTATTCCGGCGGCCAGTTGCGCTCGAGGTAGTCGTTCGCGAACGCACCGACCGACCAGTTGTGGCCGTCGGCGCTGACTTCCGCGTTCGCGAAGGTGTCGTCGAGAACGCCGAAGCGCTCCGCGATCGCGTGTTCGTTCGGCGTGACCTTGGCATCGAACAGCGCGAGCTTGGGATCGCCGTCGGCGCCGGGCACATCGCCCAGCACCTGATCGTAGGTCCGGTTTTCCTTGATGATATAGATGACGTGTGCGAGCGGGCCGCCGGCGCGCAGCACCGTGTCGCTGGGCACGGCAGTCGTGCCGGCGAGCGCTGCGCGCAGTTCGGGGCCGCCGTTCGCGCGCACGTCGTCGAGTCCGCGGGCGAGTGCGGCGTCGTCGGGCAGCGGCAGGCGGCGCACCGAGCCGATCATTTCGTGCGCGACGTAGCCGGCTTGGTGCGCGCCGTGCGCGTAGGGCTGGAATTGCGGGTTCGAACGCGAGCTTTCGCCCTTACCGTCGACGACGTCGAGCGCGCTTCCGCCGCGTTCGAGAACGACCGCGGTCGGATACCAGCCGGCTGGGAGCGCGCCGAGCAAGTGCGGCGTTTGCGCGCTGACGTCGAGCACCGCCACGGCGTTTGCCGCGGCATCGGTGACGTAGAGGCGCCGGCCGTCGGCGGAGAGCGCCATTGCCGAAGGCGACGCGCCGAAGAGTTTCCCTTCGTACGGCGCCGCGTTTGCGCCGGCGACGCGCGACTCGCTCGCCAGGTCGACGACGCCGATCGTGTCGTCGTCCGCTTCCGAAACGAACAGCCGCTTGCCGTCACGCGAGAGCAGCAGATGATCGGGGTGCTTTCCGACAGCGATGGTGGTCCGAACGCGCCGCGCCTCGACGTCGATTGCCGACAGGGTGGACTCGGCCCAGTTGGCGACGTAGAGCGTCTTGCCGTCCGGCGCGTACGCGAGCCCGTACGGATGCTTGCCGACCGCAATCGGGGCGCTTGTGGCGCTCGATGCGAGATCGACGAACACGACCGCCGCGGCGAGTTCGCCGCTGACCGCGAGCGCCTCTCCGTTTGGCGAGCGCACGATCGCGGAAGGCCAGAAGCCTTTGGGCAGGGGGATCGTCCGGTCGATCGTACCGCTTTGGGCATCGAGGTGAACGATCGCATCGTCACCCGCGGTGCTGACCCAGACTCCACTGCCCGCGGGGTCCGGCAGCGGATCGGCGGTCGCGCCCGAAAACGCGACGCTGCGCTCGAGTGCGAGCGTGTGCGCGTCGAGAATGCGAACGGCCGCGGCCGCCTGACCGTCCTCGACGACGACGAGGTGAGCGCCGTCGGCGGTGAGCGCCGCGCCCTGCGGCAGCGTCCCCGTCGCCACGACGCGATCGGGCGGTGGGGCCAACTGCCATTCCGTCGGCAGCATCGTCGGCCCGAGCGCGGCGCGCACGAACGCAAATGTCGAAAGCGTGCAGACGGCGAGCGAGAGTATGAACACGCGCATTGTCGTCACAGTGTAGATGGTAGAGCATAAGAGCGCACTAAGGCGCCCAGGATCGCCGCTGCGGCGACGACCAGCCAGGCAGGCAAGCGCGCCCAGCCGAGCGCCGCGAGCGCGAGCAACGCGATGGCGATGCCGACTGGGTCGCGACCGAGCGTCGTCGCGATCGGATCGACGAAGACAGCGGCCAGTAACCCCACAACCGCGGCATTCAAGCCCGCTAGTGTTTTCGCCGCATGCGGGATTTGACGCAGAGCGCTCCAGAGGGGCACGACCGCGGCGAGCAGCAGAAACGACGGAAGGAAGATCCCGGCCAGCGCCACCAGCGCTCCCACGACTCCGCCGAGCGGCCGCACGGCCGCACCGAGGAAAGCGGAGAACGTGAACAGCGGTCCGGGCACGGCTTGCGCCGCACCGTAACCGGCGAAGAACGTACGCTCTGAAATCGCGGGCCCGATCAAACTCTGCAAGAACGGCAGTACGACGTGCCCGCCCCCAAAAACGAGCGAGCCGGCGCGGTAGAACGTTGTGAACAAGTCGAGATAGGTGCCGGGCAGCGCGACGATCGGCAGCCCCACCAGCAAGACGACGAAGGCCGATCCGGCGATCAGCGCGGTGCGCCGCGGGACGGCAAGCGCCGGCGCGCGCGCCGGCAACGCCGCGGGCGCTGGTCCCAAGAAGCCGCCGAGCGCGCCGCCTGCTACCAGCGCCACCCACTGGAACGAGGGCGCAAAGCGATCGAGTCCGAGCGCGAGCAAGAACGCCAATGCCGCGATCCAGCCGGCCAGCTGGGTTCGCAGGATCGTGCGCCCAAGCTGCACGACCGCGATCAGCACCACGGCGGCGGCGGCGGCGGCCAAACCTTCGAGCGCGCCCTCGAAGCGCGGGCCATGCGGGAACGAGCCGTACGCACCTTGCGACGCGCCGCGCAGAAAAATTCCGAGTGCTCCGAGCGCGATGGCCGACGGCGTGGTGAAAGCGAGCCACGCCAGCAGGCCCCCGAGCGGCCCGGCGCGCCGTGCGCCGATCATGATGCCCACCTGACTGCTGGTCGGCCCGGGCAGAACCGAACACAGCGCCACGATCTCGGTGTAGGCCGCGTCGTCGAGCCACGCGGCTCGAGCGACGAACTCCCGGCGGAAATATCCCAAGTGGGCGATCGGGCCGCCAAATGACGTGCAGCCCAGGCGCAGAAAACGGACGAACACCTCGGCCAAGAGGTTCACGCTTGGCCTATCCGCGCCGCGGCCGTGCATGCCTGCTTCGGCGCCGCCTCGAAGAGGCGCATACCATGAACATCAACGAGTCGATCGTCTTCGCCGACGGTCAGTTCCGTCGCTACGGCGATGCCAGGGTCGGCCTGCTCAGCCATGGCCTCAACTACGGGACCGGGTGCTTCGAAGGCATCCGCGGCTATTGGCAGCCCGAAGACCGTGAGTTGTATCTCTTGCAGTTGCGCGAACACTTCGAGCGCCTGTACGCCTCCGCCGGCATCCTGTTGATGAAGGTGCCGTATCCGGTCGACGAGCTGATCGAGATCACGCGGGAACTCTGCGCTCGCAACGGGTTCGAAGAGGACGTCTACGTTCGCCCGCTCATCTACAAGGCGGCCGAAGACGTCGGCGTGCGCTTGAGCGGCGTTCCCGACGCGTTCGCGATCGCTGCCATTCCGTTCTCGAAGTACTTCGACACCGATGCCGGCCTGCGCTGCTGCGTCAGCTCTTGGCGCCGCATCGACGACACGATGGCGCCGGCCCGTGCGAAGATCTGCGGCGCCTACGTCAACTCGGCCTTGGCCAAGAGCGAGGCCCAAATGAACGGCTTCGACGAAGCGATCATGCTCTCGTATGACGGCCACGTCTCCGAGGGCTCGGCCGCGAACCTCTTTCTGGTCAAGCGCGGTACGGTCTTCACGCCGGACTCGAGCCAAAACGTGCTCGAAGGCATCACGCGCCGCACCGTCCTGACGTTCGCGAAGAACGAACTCGGTCTGCCGGTCGTCGAACGTGCGATCGACCGCAGCGAACTCTACGCGGCGGACGAACTCTTCCTCACCGGGACCGCGGCCGGCATTACGTTCGTGAGTTCCGTCGACCACCGCGTCGTCGGCAGCGGCGCGATCGGGCCGGTCACACGCGACCTCGCGGCGTTGTTCGCGCGCCTGACGAGCGCCCGCGAGCCGAAGTATCGGCAGTTGCTGACCGCGACGTACCAGACGCGCAACGCCGGAGCCGCCTAGACGTGCCGCTTCTGGAGTGCAACGGCGCGCAGATTTTCTACGAATCGACGGGCGAGGGAGCACAGACGATCGTGTTCGCGCACGGCTTGCTGTGGAGCGGCGAGATGTGGGCCGCGCAGGTTGCCGAGTTTTCGCCGCGCTACCGCTGCGTCACGTTCGATTTTCGTGGCCAAGGCAAGACGCCGGTGAGCGCTGACGGATACGGCATGGACGCGCTGGCCGGCGATGCCGCGGCCTTGATCGAAACGCTCGGGGTGGGCCCCGTGCACTTCGCCGGCCTGTCGATGGGCGGCTTCATCGCGATGCGGCTGGCCGCGCGGCGCCCCGAGCTGATCCGCTCGCTGCTGTTGCTCGATACCTCGGCCGAGGCCGAAGCGCCGGAAAAGGTTCCGCAGTACCGGTTGCTGGGTTTCATCGGGCGCCGGCTCGGCTATGGCTTGGTCGCGAGCCAAGTGATGCCGATCATGTTCGGGCGCACGTTCATGCGCGACCCGGCACGCAAGCAAGAGCGCGACGAATGGCGCGCGCGGCTGATCGCAAACGACCGGGTCGGCATCGAACGGGCGCTCGCCGGCGTGATCGGTCGCGACGGCATCGAAGACGAGCTGCCGAAGATCACGGCCCCCACGCTCGTGATCGTCGGCGACGAAGACGTCGCGACCGTCCCGGCCAAAGCCGAGCGCATCCGCGAACTCATCCCAGGCGCGAAGCTGGTCGTGATCCCGCGCGCCGGGCACTCGTCGACGATCGAAGAGCCCGCCGCCGTCAACGCCGCGATCGCCGCTTTCCTCGCTGAGGTAGCGGCGCCCGCCGGCACGTCAGAGGTCAGGTCTTAGCGACGCCCGTGCGACGCGGAGGCGTGGTAGCCGCCCGCCGAACGCGGAGCGACGAACGCGCGACCGTGGAACGCGCCGCCGGGCACGCTGCTATGATAGACGTTGTGCACGGTTACGCCGCTGTAGAAGCGGGCGCCGCCATAGTAGTGGTAGCCGCCGTGGAAATAGGCGCCGTGCCACCAGCCCGGGTTACCGAAGAAGAACGTCAGACCGAACGACGGTCCGTACCAGTTCCACGGATGGCCCGCGTAGTACGGGATGCCCGTGACGTAGGTATAGGGCGTATCGATCTCGTTCGCCGCGAAAAACGGTCCGGCATTGTACCCGAGGACGCTCACGACCATTCCGGGCTCGAGCGTGAGGCCGGTCGGGTTGATGATGGTTCCTTCGTGCAACTGCACGTTGTCGACGTAGCCTTGATCGTCGCGAACGGCTAGCGCATAGCCTCCATCGAACGAAGTGATGCGGCCGCGGATCTGAACGTCGTCGTTCGGGCCGGCGGCCGCCGGCTGCGCGTACGAGGGAACATTCTGAGCCAGGACCGCGCTGGGCGCCCCGACGGCGACCGAAAAGGCGAGCGCCGCGGCTGCGGCAATGAACGATTTGAACATAGTACTTATATAACGCAGCGCGGCCCGATAAATGTTGGGACCAGGCTGTGAACTCGATCGCCCGCACGGCTTCGAGCTGGCGAGCACCCGCTAACATCGCTAAACCGAGCGAGCTAAGTCAGTCGTCGCGGCGGTAGTCCGTGGACTCCTTGACGGCGGGTGCGCTCCACATCTGCACGTCGGGCGCGGGGATCGCGCTCGCGGCCGGCGGCCACGGGTCGTAGGGGGCTGCGTCGCCGGCGGCCGAGAACGCCGCAATGCCCTGGTCTTCGCGCCAGGTCGCGAAGCGCCCCAACTCGTCGTAGGCGAGCCGCGAAACTTTGTGGATGAAGGCGCGGCCGCGATCGAGATCGGGAAGCTGGGTCGTCATCACGGCGATTACGTAGGGCTCGCCCGCTTGGTAGACGATGCCCACGTCGTTGAGCGTGTCGTGCAGCGAGCCCGTCTTGTGCGCGATCTTGACGCTCTTGGGCAGCGGGGAGGGCAACAGGCCGTTGTGGGTTTGGCCTTCCAAGATCGTCAGCATCTCGCGCGACGACCACTGATCGATCATTTCGTCGCGGGCGATTGCGTCGAGCAACATCAGCATGTCGTGCGGGCTGGTGCGCAGGGCGTAGCGGATCGTGTCGGTCTCGGAGCGGATGTAGTCGCCGAGGTGCGTCTGGTTCAAACCCAGCGCGTCCATCGTTTGATTGATGTGCGTGCGGCCGACCTTGCGGATCAGCATGTTCGTCGCGGTGTTGTCGCTGCGCGTGATCATCAGCCAGAGGAGCTGTTTGATCGATTTGCCGACGCCGGGGGGCGCGTCGGCGAGGTCACCCCAACCCCAATCGCGATCCCGGTTTTCGAGGTGCACGATCGTCGAGAGGTCGAGTTGGTCGGCTTCCATCTGCTTGAAAACTTCGATCATAACGGGAATCTTGATCGTCGAAGCGGCGGGCAAGCTCTCGGTGTCGTTGAAGCCCGAGGTCATCCCGGTCGCCAGGTCCTCGACGGCGATTCCAACTCGACCGGGCGCGTGCAACGCAACGGTCGAGAGCCGAATCTGCAGATCCTCGAGCGGGCCAGCCGGCGCGATCGGCTCGAAAGCCCCGGCGGACGCGGGAAAGAGCGCTGCGACAAACGCGGCTAACAAATAACGAGCATGGCGTCGAAGCGTCATAGGCTTGCGCGTCATATCCACGTTATCGGCCTGCAAACCTTTTGTGCAAGCGGCCAGAGGCAAAGCTTTCGATGCACTATGCGTCCAAGAAGGGCACGCCGTCGGCGGCCGGTGGCCTCGCTCGCCCGGCAATCCCGGTGAGCGCCAGCAATGCCGCCAGATACGGGAGCGCTTGCATCAGCTCGCTCGGAATGCCGGCCCGCTGCAGCACGAACTGCAGCGCGGAGAGCGCCCCGAACGCGAGCGCCGCCGCGCACGCCCCAAGCGGCGTCCAGCGCCCGAAGATCACGGCGGCGAGCGCGATGAAGCCCCGGCCGGCGGTCATCCCGTCGGAGTACAGGTCGAGTTCGCCGAGCGACAGGAACACGCCGCCGAGTCCGGCTAGCGCCCCCGCCGCAAGGGTCGCGAGCACGCGGATGCGACGCGGGTCGAGGCCCGCGGCGAGGACGGCGTGCGGGTTTTCGCCGCACGCTCGAAGCCGCAGACCCCAGGGCGTCCGGTCGAGCGCGAACGCCAGGGCGAACGAACTTGCCAAGGCAACCGCGACCAAGATGCCTTCGCCGCGGGCTCCAAGCGCCGGTACTTCAGGCGACGCGCCCGGCGTGCCGAACAGCACGACGATGCCGAACGCCGTGCCGCCGGCAGCCAGCAGGTTCAAGCCCGTGCCGGCCACGATTTGATTGACGCCGAAGCGGGTCGCGGCAACGCCGAGCAGGCCGCACAAGAGCGCGCCGGCCAGCATCCCCGCCGCTAGGCCGAGCAGCGGGTTGCCGGTCGCATAGGCAACGGCAACGGCTGCGAAGGCACCGGCGGTCAGACCGCCCTCGAGGGCGATGTTCAGGATCCCCGAGCGCTCGCACAATACGCCGGCGAGAGCCGCGAAGATCAGCGGCGCTGCCTTGACGAGCGTCAGCTCGAGAAAATCCAGCACGTTAGGCGTCCCGCGTGCCGGTGAGCCGTTGCGCCGAAAGCCCGATGATCGCCAGCCCTTCGACGAACGAAACGACGTCTTTGGGAACGTGAGCTAGCACCTGCATCGTCAGGCTGCCGCTCTGGAGGATGCCGAACGCGAAGGCTGCCGCCACGATTCGCAGCGGATCGAGCGCACCGACGAGAGCGACCGCAATTGCGATGAACCCGTACCCCGGTGAGAGCGCGACGTTGAAACGGTGCAGCACGCCCGCCACGAGCGTTGCGCCGCCGAGGCCCGCAATCGCGCCGGACAGCGTCATGGCGACGAGCGCGGTGCGCCGCAGATCGATGCCGGCGCGCGCGGCCGCCGCCGGCGCGTCGCCCGCAGCTCGCAAGCCGTAGCCGAAGACCGTGCGCGCGAACAGGTAGCGCAGGAACACGGCCAGGGCCAGCGCCAGCAGCAGGGCGATCGTCAAGCGCGTGCCGGGCAGTAACACCGGCAGCCAGGAGCCGGCCGGGAGCACCGCCGTCTCCGCGCCGGTTGCCGCCGGTGCATGCAGGGGACCCGAGACCAGATAGTTCGCGAGCAGCGCCGCCACGATGTTGAGCATCAAGGTTGCGATCACTTCGTTACCGCCGAAGCGCGCGCGCAACGCACCGGCGATGAAGCCCCAGAACGCGCCCCCGGCCGTCCCAGCGCAGAGAATCGCGGGGATCGCGATCCAGCCCGGAGCGGCCAGCGCCGCACCGATCAACCCCGCGCACAGGCCACCGACGATCAGCTGCCCCTCGGCCCCGATGTTGAAGAGACCCGCCCGGAACGCGAACGCGACCGCCAGCGCCGGAAACAGCAGCGCCGTCGTTTGGACCAGCGTTTCGCTCAGTTGGTGTTCCCCGCCAAGTGCCCCGCGCAAGAGCGCCGCGAAGCCGGCCAGCGGGTTTGCGCCGGCCAGCGCCATCGCCGCGGCGGCGATCACGAGCAAAGCAACAGCGAAGATCGTGGCCGAGCGCGCGTTCACGCCGCACCGGCCATCAGCGCACCGATGCGCGCGCGATCGAAGGCCGCGCGTTCGAATGCGCCTGCGATCGCGCCGCGGTAGAGGACCAGGACGCGGTCCGAAAGCGCGAGCACTTCGTCCAGCTCGAAGCTGACGAGCAGCACGGCGGTGCCGGCGTTGCGCGCTTCGATCAACCGTGACTGGACCAGCGCCGCGGCGCCGACGTCGATACCGCGCGTCGGTTGATAGGCGACGACGAAGCGCGGCGCGTGCGCGAGCGCGCGCCCGACGACTACCTTTTGCTGGTTGCCGCCCGAGAGCGATGCGACACTCGTCCGGATCGACGGAGTGCGAACGTCGAAGCGCTCGACGATTTGGGTCGCGAGAGCGGCCGCGGCGTTGCGGTCGATCGTCCAGCCGCGGGCCAGCGGCGGCCGCGTTTGATCGCCGAGTGCGACGTTGTCGACGATGCTCCAGCCGAGCACGAGGCCCTCGCGCTGACGATCTTGCGGGATGATGCGAACGCCGGCCGCGATGCGGGCGGCCGGATCGCCGCGCAGCGGTTGCTCTCCGAGCGACATCTCGCCCTCATACGGGAGCATGCCCGCAATCGCGTCGGTCAGCGCGGATTGGCCGTTGCCCTCGACGCCCGCGATGCCGACGATCTCGCCGCCGCGCACTTCGAAGGTCGCCGACCGCAGGGCATGCGCACCGCCGCCGGCGCTCAGGGCGCGCGCGGCGAACGCCGGCCGCGGAGCGACGCCGCTGCGCGGCGCAAGGCCGGGAACTTCGCCGCCGACCATCGCGCGAGCGATCGCTTCGAGCGAAGTCGCGGCGGTGGCGGAACGCATGACGACTCGGCCCGCCCGCATGACGGTCACGCGGTCCGCGTGCGCGATCACCTCGGCCAGCTTGTGGGTGATGACCAAGATCGCGGCGCCGCGCGCGGCCAGCTCGCGCAGCGTCGCGAACAACGCGTCGATTTCGCCCGGCGCCAGCACGGCCGTCGGTTCGTCGAGCACGAGCGCGGTTGGTTCGCGCGAGAGTTCGCGCAGAATCTCGACCCGCTGCGCGATGCCCACGGGCAAGTTCTCGACGATTGCGTCCGGGTCGACGTCGAGCGCGTAGCTCGCGGCCAGCATCCGAACGCGCTCGCGCGCGGCCGTTTCATCCAAGCGCAGCCCGCGCCGCGGCTCGCGCCCGAGCACGACGTTTTCCCAGACGCGCAAGCGATCGACCAGCTCGAAGTGCTGGTGCACGAGCCCGACCGCGCCCGTTCGCAGCACGCTGCCGGAGGTCGGCGCGAGCGTTCCGGCCACGATGCGCGCGAGGGTCGATTTGCCGGCGCCGTTCTCGCCGCAGAGCGCGTGGATTTCCCCGCGCACGAGGTCCAGGTCGACGCCGTCCACCGCGCAAACGCTGCCGAAGCGCTTGACGATGCCGCGCGCCTCGAGCGCAAGGCTCGCGCCGTCCGTCACGCCGCGCTTAGAGCTTGACCGGAACGAACGTCGCCAGTTCCTCGCGCGTCTTCGGCGGCACGATCTTGCCCGCCACGATCGCCGCGCGCAGGCTCGCGAGCCGCGCCAAGTTGGCGCTGCCGATCAGCGCCTTGGTGTACTTGAAGCCGGTCAGCCCGACGCCGTCGTCCCGCAAACCGAGTTCGATCGCGCCGGCCGGCGACTTGCCGGCTTGCACCTCGCGCGCGATCTTGAAGACCGCGACGTCGACGTGCTTCACCATGCTCGTGAGGATCTTGCCCGGCGCAAGTGCGTCCTGATCCGAGTCGACGCCGATCGCATAGACGCCCGGCCGCGCGCGCGTTTCGTCGATCGCGCCGAGGCCCGATTTGCCGGCCGCTACGTAGATGATGTCGGCTCCGGCGCCGTAGGTGACGGCTGCGAGTTCTTTGCCCGACGCGACGTCTTCGAACGAGCCCACGTATTTGACGATCACTTTGACGTTCGGGTCGATCTGGCGCGCCCCGGCCGCGTAGCCCGCTTCGAACTTTCGCAGCAGCGGGCCGTCGATGCCGCCGAGGAAGCCGATCGATTTCGTCTTGCTGACCATCGCGGCCAGTGCCCCCGCAAGAAACGAGCCGTCCTGCTCGCGGAACGTCACCGAAGCGACGTTTGGCTCGGCGTTGACGGCATCGATGATGGCGAAGTGCTTGCTCGGGTAGTTTTTCGCGACCTCGGTGAGGTCGTTGTTCATCAAGTAGCCGAGCGCGAAGATCTCGTCGTAGTCGCCATCGGCGAGCGCGGTGAGGTTGGGCTGATAATCGGCAGCGGATTTCGACTGCTGCACTTCGATCTGCGCGCCGAGCTTGGTTTTGGCTTCTTGCAAACCGGCGTAGGCGGAGTCGTTGAACGACTTGTCGCCGAGGCCGCCGGAATCGGTGACCATCGCGAGGCTGAGGGGATGCGAACCCGAACCAGCGCTCCCGCCCGCGCATGCGGCCAGCCCGAAAACGGCAACCAGGGCGAGCGCGCGCGGCGTCATCCGCCGCTTTACGGTGCGCGCCGCGAGCACGCCTGTTCGGCCTAGAGCGTCCTAGACGGTGACGGGCGAAGGAATCGGGATCAGCGGCGGGTCGATGACGGGACCGGCCGGCGTCGCCGGCGGCTGCAACGGCTCTTCGGGCGGCCGCGGCTTCGGATCCATCGGCATCTCGGGTGGGTTGGGCGGAACTTGCTGCAAGCGTGTCTGATAGTCCGGGGCAATGGCAACTCTCCCGGGCCGCCCGATCGTCCCGCGTTCGCGCGGCGAGCGCCGCGTGACGTACGCGCTCAAGGTCGTAGCGCTGATCGTGCTGTCGGCGCTGATTCTTTCGGCGATCCTCGAATTCATCGGGCGGATTCCGTCGGTCGCGGTCGTCGTGATCGGAGCGATCTTTTTCACCTACGTCATTTACCCGGCGGTGCGCTGGCTCAACACGCGCCTGCCGCTGGTCTGGTCGATCCTAATCGTCTACGTGGTCATCGTGCTGATCGGCGTCATCGCCATCTCGACCGTAGTGCCGCCGCTCTACGACCAGGCGCAGCAGCTGGTGAAATCGACCCCGGCGCTGGTGCGGAACGCGCAGACGTTCCTGGCCGATCCGAACAACCCGCTCGTCGCACACTTGCCCGCCCAAGTGCGCAGCTACTTGGCCACAGTACCGCCGCAGTTGGTCGGCCTCGCGCAGAAGTACGCCGGCAGTGCCGCGGCGGGCGTCGTGTCGATCGCACTTTCGGTCGTCGGCTTGCTCGCGACGGTCGTCGTGATCCCGGTCCTGTCCGTCTACCTCATGGTCGAGGCGCCCGAGCTGATCGAAGCGCTCATGCGCATGCTGCCGGCGTCAGCGCGGCCCGAGGCCGCGTCGATCCTGCACGACCTCGACGGGGTCTTCGGCGGCTTCATTCGCGGTCAACTCCTGGTCGGCGCAACGATCGGAACCTGCATTACGATCGCGCTCTTGATCCTGCACGTGAAGTATGCGCTCCTGATCGGCGTCGTAGCGGGTTTGCTCGACGTGATCCCGTACGTGGGCGCGATCTCCGCCTTCATACCCGCCGTGTCGCTGGCGTTTCTCAACGACGGCTGGCAACACGCGCTGCTGGTCGCGATCGTGTTCGCGGGCATCTTCCAAGCCGAAGGTCACTTCATCGCGCCGCGCATCGTGAGCGAGTCGGTCGGGCTCTCGCCGCTCACGGTGATCATCGCGATCTTGATCGGCGCCGAGCTGCTCGGCATCGCCGGCATGTTCTTGGCCGTCCCGATCGCGGCCGCGCTGCGCGTGCTGATCCTGCACGCGGTGCCGAACGCGCGGCGTCCCGTGCCCACGCCGGCAGTCTTGGCGAGCGATGCTCCCGCCGCTGCCGCGAAGAAAAAGCCGCGCCGGGCAGGCGCCTGAGGCCGGACTTGCGGACGGCCGCGCAGGCCCCGGCTGCTCGCCCTGCGTAGGCTTCCCCATGGCGACGATTCCCGCGCGGTCCCGCGCTTCCGCGACGACTCCGGCCCGGGTCGACGTCATCGGCGTTCCGATGGACCTGGGCGCCGATCGGCGGGGCGTCGACATGGGTCCCTCGGCGATTCGCTACGCCCGGCTGCGCGAGGGCCTCGAGGCATTGGGCATCGAGACGATCGTCGATCACGGCAACCTCAGCGTGCCGGTTCCCGAATCGCACGCGGCGCAAGCGGTCCGCAACGCTAAGTATCTGCCGATCATCCTGTCGGTCTGCGACGAGCTGTCGTACTTGGTCGAAGAGTCGATCCGTGGGGGCGGCTTTCCGATCGTCCTGGGCGGCGACCACTCGATCGCGATCGGCACGCTGGCGGGCGTCCATCGCGCGCGTCAGGCGCAGCCGGGGTTGATCTGGGTCGACGCGCACGGAGACATCAACACGCCGCTGACCTCGCCATCGGGAAACGTGCACGGCATGCCCGTGTCGATTGCCCTAGAAGAGCTGCACATTTCCGTCGAGCGCACGGTCCTAGTCGGTCTGCGCGACGTCGACGCGCCCGAGCGCAAGCGGATCCGCGACCTCGGCGTGCGCGCCTACTCGATGTCCGACATCGACCGCCTTGGCATGGAGCGCGTAATGGAAGAAGCGATCGCGATCGTCGGCACGAACGGGCCGCGCAGCGTTCACGTCTCCTTCGACATGGACGGCATCGACCCGCGCGAAGCGCCCGGCGTCGGGACCTCCGTACCGGGCGGCCTGACCTATCGCGAGGCGCACCTCGCGATGGAAATGGTCGCCGCCACCGGGACGCTCGGCTCGTTTGAAGTCACCGAAACCAACCCCATCCTCGACGAACACAACCGCACGGCGGAACTCGCGGTCGAGCTGATTCTGTCGGCGCTCGGGAAGACGATCCTGTAGCCGGCTTGCAATCGCGGACTTTGGGCGCGCGCCCGAAAATGAGCCGGCGTGAATCGTAGTGCGTTTGTGGCCGGTAGCGTTGCGCTTGCGGTCTGCCGTCCGCGGCCGGCAGCGGCGGCGGTTGACGCCGCCTACTCGGTTGCCGTGGCGAGCGGGACGCTCTATGGGACCTTGCTCGTGCCGGGCGGCGGGTTACCGGTGCCGGCGGTGCTCATTATCGGAGGCTCGGGCCCGACGGATCGCGACGGGAACTCGACGCTGGGACTCAAGAGCGACGCATACAAGCTGTTGGCGGCGGCGCTCTTCGCGCGCGGCGTGGCGAGCCTGCGCTACGACAAGCGCGGCGTCGGCGCGAGCACGGGCGCGCTGTCGGACGAATCGAAGGTACGGTTCGAAGACTTGGCGGCGGACGCAGGGGCGTGGCTGACCAAGCTGCGCGCGGATCCGCGCTTTGGAGCGATCGCGATCGCGGGGCACAGCGAAGGTTCGCTGATCGGCATGCTGACGGCGCTGCAGACGCAGGCGGATGCGTTCGTGTCGCTCGAGGGGGCGGGATTCCCCGCGGCGGATGGTTTGCGGCGGCAGACGCAGGCAGCGCTGGCGGGGCAGCCCGACTTGCTTGCGGCCAACGACCGAATCCTGACGGCGCTGGCGAACGGCGAAACGAGTTTGAGCGTGCCCGACCAACTCGCGCCGCTCTATCGCGCTTCGGTTCAACCCTATTTGATCAGCTACTTCCGCTACGATCCGCGCATCGAGATCACCAAGTTGACGTGTCCCGTCACGATCGTGCAGGGCACGGCCGACTTTCAAGTGCTGGTCGACGATGCCAAAGCGTTAGCGGCAGCCTCGCCGGCGGCGAAGCTCGACATCGTCGCCGGGTTGACGCATCCGCTCAAACACGTCGACGACCCCTCGCGCAGGAACCAACTCGCGACCGTCTACACCGATCCGGAAATCCCGATCGATGCGGCGGTTCCCGCGGCGGTCGAAGCGGCCGCGCGCATGGGCGCGGCCGCTTAGGAGTTCCTAGGCGCCGCGGCCGGGGAGCGAGAGTCCCTCGTCGGGGTCGGCGCCGAGATCGATCGGCGGCTGGTCCACGACGAGCGCCTCGGGGACGGGGGCCTTCTCGTTCTCTTCGACGATGCTCTCTTCGCTGAGGTCGTCATCTTGGTTCATGCCTGCATCCTCCGCGCTCGTACCATTCGGGCGTCCTTAGAGCTGGAACTCCTGACCATCTTCGGCGACCCCAAATCCGAGCTTTGCAGCTTCGGCGAACTCTTGCGAGCGCGGGTCGAGCAAGGGGTTCGTGTTGTTGAGGTGGGCGAAGAAGCGCGGCCCGCGCCCAGGAGTGGCGCCGAGCGCGGCGAGCGAGCCGCCGGGGCCTGAAATCGGCGCGTGCCCGAGCGCGCGCGCGGCCTTCTCGACGCCGACCGATGCGAGTTCGCCGTCGGACCAAAACGAACCGTCGAAGAAGGCCAGGTCGGCACCGCGTGCGGCGGCGAGCAACGGCTCGCCGACGCTCGCGAACACCGGCGCGAACAACGCGCAGGCTCCGCTCTGGGTATCCGAGATCGCATAGCCGACGACCGCGTCCGCGCGCGCCTCGCGCCCGGCGTACCCCGGCGTCGTGCCGTCGACGGCGATGACCCGAACCGTAAGCCGCGGATCGAGTGAGATGGCGTCCCCCGACCCCAGCGCCTCCCAGCGGTGCGGTGACGCGCCGAAGGGCGAAAAACTTCGTTGCTGCAATGCGAGCGCGCGCACGACCGCGCTCGAATAGAGGACGAACGCGTGGTCGCCCTGCTGCCGCACGACGGCGAGGCCGCCGAGGTGGTCGACGTTGGCGTCGGTGAACAGCATGCCGGCGATCGGCGTGCCGCGCCCGTCGCGCGGCTGCAGGGCCGGCGCCGCTTCGATCTGCTGCGCGATGTCGGGCGATGCGTTGACGAGCCACCAGCGCTTGCCGTCGCCGGAGACCGCGAACGACGATTGCGAGCGGCGCGGACGCTCGCCGGCGCGCGCGGCGCCACAGTTCGCGCAGGCGCAATTCCATTGGGGGACGCCGCCGCCCGCCGCCGACCCCAGGACCCGGACGATCACCGCAGAGCGGGATCGGGGCGGCGCGGAACCAGGACCTCGGCCGCGGGCGCGTCGCGGTACGCGGTGACCAGATCGTGGCGCGGGCTGAGCGCGCAGGCTGGATCGGTCGCCGCCGCGTCTCCGGTCAGCAAGAATGCCTGGCAGCGGCAACCACCCCAGTCGAGTTCCTTGCGCTCACACGAGCGGCACGGTTCGGGCATCCACGCCGTACCGCGATAGCGGGTGAACGCATCGGATGAATACCAAGCGTCGCGCAGCGTCGAACTGCGCAGGTTGGGAAAGGTGAGCGTTGTGATCGACGTCGCCGCCGGGCAGGGCAGCACGCGGCCATCGGGCGTCACCGTCAGCGCGACTTGGCCCCAACCGTGCATGCACGGCTTGGGGAGTTCCTCGAAGTAGTCCGGCAGCACGTACGTGATCTCCATCGCGCCGGCCAATCGCGCTTGAGCCGCAGCCACGAGTTCGGCGCCGCGCTCGACTTGAGCGCGCGTGGGCATCAGCGCCGCCCGGTTGCGATAGGCCCAACCGTAGAACTGGACGTTCGCCAGCTCAAGCCGGCGGATACCCTCGCGTTCCGCGAAGGCGAGGATCTCCGGCAGCGTGTCGTGGTTGAGCCGGTGCAGCACGCAGTTCAGCGTGAGCGCCACGTCGCGCTCGCGCGTGCGGCGCAGGACCTCGATCTTGCGCTCGTGCACGTCGGTTCCGGCGATCGCCGCGGCCAGTTCTGTTTCTGGTGCCTGGATGCTGATCTGGACGTGAGCGAGGCCCGCGTCCAGCAGTTGGTCGAGCAGCGCGTCGTCGAGGAACGTGCCTTGCGTGATGAGGTTCGTGTATGCACCGCCCGCGGTCGCGCGCTCGACCAGCGCCACGAGGTCCGCGGCCCGCAGCGTCGGTTCTCCGCCGGAGAAGCCGAACTGGACGATTCCGAGTTCGAGCGCTTGGTCGATCGCCGACAGCCACTCGGCCCGCGACAGCTCGTCGGCGAGCCGTCCGAGGTTGAGCGGGTTGTAACAATACGGGCACTGCAAATTGCAGCGGTAGGTCAGCTCGCACAGCATCGAGCGCGGCTCGGCAACAGCGCTCATGGGATGACGAAGCCGCGTGCGACGAGCGCTTCGAACAGATCGCGCACGTCTTGGCTTAGGATGCTCTGCGATGCATCGAAGGTTTTGGAAAGCGCGGCCACGATCGTTTCGAAATCGCGCGAACCGTCGGCCAGCTCGAGAGCGGCGGCGGCCGTGTCGTTGAGCGACAGGATGCCTTCGGGCACGAGCAGCATCGCCTCGCCGCCGGCTTGACGCCGCAGCCGGACGCCGCGCGCGAGACGATACAGCGCTGCGCTCACGCGAACACGCCGCAATCGATTGCGGTCGCGTCGAGGATGCACCATAAGACGTCGCACTTGAAGCGCAGCGCGGCGACGCAGGCGTCTTGTTGTTCGGTGCTGCGCGCTTCTTCGAGCACCCAACTCAGCGCCAGCGTGGCGTCGCGGGCCGCGAATTGAAGGCGGTCTTCGAAATACGCCAGGCCCTTGCGTTCGACCCAAGGATACTGCGCGACGATCGCCTCGACGCGGGCCGCCATCACCGGCGGCCCAAACAGCTCGGTCAGCGACGAAGCGACGGCTTCGAGCCACGGCTTGCGGCGCGCAAAATCGACGTACGCGTCGACGGCAAAGCGGGTGCCCGGGGCAACTCCCTTTTCGGACAGCACGTCGTCATCACGGAGTCCGAGAGCGCGGCAAAGGGAGAGCCACTTCTCCGTGCCGCCGACGACGCCGTCGCCGCCATCGTGATCTCGTATGCGGGAGATCCATTCGCGACGATGTTCGGCCGACGGGAGCGACGCCAAAACGTAGGCGTCCTTCTGCGGGATCGCCTTCTGATAGTAATAGCGGTTGGCGGCCCAACAACGAAGTTGATCGGGCGTCAATTCGCCGCCGACCAACTTGCGATGAAAAGGATGCTTGTCGTGGTAGCGCTGCTCGCCGACCGCGCGCAGGCGGTCAGCCAACGCGAGATCGGCGAGGGCGCTCACGGGGTGTCCCCTAGCGCGCCGCGCTCGAGGTCCCGAGGTACATGGTCACTTCGAACCCGGTCGAGGTTTCGGTGAATGCCGGGCGGGTCCAGGCGGTCTTTGTGCTTTTCATGTGCACCTCTTTCTTTCCGATGGCGGGCCGGTCATGCCGGCTAGGAAGGTGTGACCGAGCGTATTTTCAGGCCCGATCCCGGGGGCGTAGGTCGCCCTGCTGCTAGATTCGAGCGACCCCTCGGTAGCTCGGGCCGTCCGGCCGAGGGCCCCCGCCTATTCGGCGGTTGCGGCCTCGGCTTTCGCGCGCGCTTGAAGCTCCGCGACCACACCATGATCGGCCAAAGTCGTGGTATCCCCGAGGTGCCGTCCCTCGGCGACATCGCGCAGCAGACGGCGCATGATCTTTCCGCTGCGTGTCTTGGGCAATTCGGGCGTGAACGTGAGGTACTTCGGCGTCACGAACTTGCCGAGAACCGTGCCCACGTGCTTGCGCAGCTCGTCGGCTAGTCCGGCCGAGTCCGAGAAGCCGTTGCGAAGCGTCACGAAGCAGCAGATCGCTTGGCCCGTGACCGCGTCATCCTTGCCGACGACCGCCGCCTCGGCGACCGCGGGGTGTCCGACGAGCGCGCTCTCGACCTCCGCGGTCGAGATCCGGTGGCCGCTGACGTTCATGACGTCGTCGATGCGGCCCATGAACCAGAAATCGCCGTCCTCATCGCGCCGGCAGCCGTCGCCCGCCAGGTACAGGTGCTCGAACTTGGACCAGTACGTCTCCTTGTAGCGCTCCGGTTGTCCGTAGATCCCGCGCAGCATCGATGGCCAGGGCCGGCGCAACACGATGTAGCCGCTGCCGCCGAACGGGACGCTCTGACCCTGCTCGTCGACGATGTCCGCCTCGGTACCAGGGAAGGAGCGCCCGGCGCTGCCCGGTTTCATCGTCGAAATCCCCGGCAGCGGCGTGATCATGATCGCGCCCGTTTCCGTCTGCCACCAGGTGTCGACGATCGGACAACGGCCGCCCCCGATGTGGCGATGATACCAGAGCCACGCTTCGGGATTGATCGGTTCGCCGACGCTGCCGAGCAGTCGCAGCGTCGTAAGGTCGTGACGCTCGGCGTACTCGCTGCCCCACTTCATGAACGTGCGGATCGCGGTCGGTGCGGTGTACAGGATCGTCGCGCGATAGCGCTCTACGATCGTCCAGAGGCGGTCCTTGTCGGGAAAATCGGGCGTGCCCTCATAGAACACGCTCGTCGCCCCGTTACAGAGCGGACCGTAGACGATATACGAATGTCCGGTCACCCAGCCGACGTCGGCGGCGCACCAATAGATGTCGTCGTCCTTGAGATCGAAGACCAGCTTGTGGGTCGCGGTCACACCGGTCAGGTAACCGCCGGTCGTGTGCATCACGCCTTTGGGCTTGGCCGTCGTTCCGCTCGTGTACAACAGGAACAGAAGGTCCTCGGCGTCCATCGGTTCCGGAACGCACTCATCGGGTTGACCCGCAACGACGTCGTCCCAAAAAATGTCGCGCCCCGGCGTCATTTCGATCGGGTCGCCGATGCGCTTGGCGACGATGCAGTGGCGAATCGACGGGGTCTTCGCCAGCGCTGCATCGGCCGTCTCCTTGAGCGCCAGCTTGCCGCCGCGGCGCCAGCCCTGGTCGGCGGTGATCAGTGCGACGCAGCTGGCATCGTTGACGCGATCGACGATCGAGTCCGCGGAGAAGCCGCCGAAGATGACCGAATGTGCGGCGCCGATTCGCGCGCAGGCGAGCATCGCGATCGGGCATTCCAAAATCATCGGCAAATAGATCGCGACCCGGTCGCCCTTCTTGATGCCGAGTGCGCGAAGCCCGTTCGCGAAGCGCGAGACTTCGCGCAGCAGTTCGCGATAGGTGATCGTGCGGCGATCGCCCGGTTCGCCTTCGAAATAGTATGCGATGCGGTCGCCGCGGCCGGCAGCGACGTGGCGATCGAGTGCGTTGACGGACGCGTTGAGCTTGCCGCCGAGGAACCATTTCGCAAACGGTTCCTTCCACTCCAGGACCGTATGGTACGGTTCGATCCATTCGAGCTTGTCGGCCCACGAGCGCCAAAAAGCTTCGGGGTCGGCGGTCGCCGATTCATAGATCCCCGGCTTTGCGTTGGCCTGCGCGCGGAATGCGTCGCTGGGTACGAAGCGCTGCTCGTGATGAGCTGAGTTCCCAGGTGAGCCGTTGGCGATTGTGTCGACTTCCATGCGTTTCGCTTTCAATTCTGGTGAGTGTACCGGACTAGCTACGCAGGCTTTGAAAGGGAACCTTCCGTCCTTGCGACCGGCCGCTGTCAGCGGCGAGGAGCGCCATGCGGGAATACGTTCGGCGGTCCGAAATGGCCCGAGTCGTGAGCACGCTCGTCGTTACCGGCGCGGGTCGCGGGATCGGGGCCGCGGTCGC
>Ga0302325_10003681_pt1 | contig 35980 bp, 28 predicted proteins | sample Palsa_T0_2_FD_201948 | JGI IMG/M metagenome (GOLD analysis project Ga0302325, IMG submission 201948) | Peat permafrost microbial communities from Stordalen Mire near Abisko, Sweden - Palsa_T0_2 | ecosystem: Environmental > Terrestrial > Soil > Palsa > Peat permafrost | place: Sweden: Abisko...
ACCTTGATCGTGAATCCCTCTTCCGTGAGCAGCCCAATCGACTTTTCCGCCGCGTTGGCCCCGGCCGCGTCCGGATCGAAGTTCACCACCACATTCGTCGTCTGGCGTCGCAGCAGCCCCACCTGCTGCTCGGTAAAAGCCGTTCCGCTGGTCGCAATCACATTCTGAATGCCGCGCATATAGACCGAAATGCAGTCCATCTGCCCCTCAACCAGCAGCGCAAACTCCATCGAACGGACCGCTGCCTTGGCCTTATCCAGGTTAAAAAGCACCTGCCCCTTCGAATAAAGCGGCGTCTCCGGCGAATTGATGTACTTCGGCCCAGCCTTGTCGCCTGTCTCCAACGCTCGCGCAGTAAAGGCAATCACCCGGCCCGACTCATTGCAGATAGGGAACATCACCCGCTTGCGGAACCGGTCATACATCCGCCCCGGAACCACATTTCCACTCTGGTCTTCAGAATCCTTCGAGCTGAAAAGCCCCGAAGCGCGCAGCGTATCCGCATCCGCCAAAGGCGCAAGCCGGTCCCGAAGCCCGTTAAAATTGTCCGGAGCATACCCCAGCCGGAAAGTCTTGATCGCCTCAGCCGAAACCCCGCGCCCAGCCAAATATTCACGCGCCAGCGCGCCCTCTGAAGACCGAAGCTGCTCCTCAAACCACGCCGCAGCCGTCTCATGCAGGTCCAACAGCTTCCGCCGCTGTCCCGCTTCCGCAGCCTCTTCCGGTGAATTGAACTCGCGCTTGGGCAGCGGAATGCCGCACTTCTGCGCCACAATCCGTACCGCCTCCGGAAACCCGGCATTCTCAATCTTGCCCACAAAGCTGAAAACGTCGCCCGACTGCCCGCACCCAAAGCAATGGTAGAACTGCCTGCCCGCATGAACCGAAAACGAAGGCGATTTTTCCTTGTGAAAAGGACACAATCCGGAGTAGTTCTGCGCCCCAGCCTTGCGCAGGCGAATGTATCCGCCAATGACCTTGACGATGTCAGCCTGCTGTTTGACGGTTTGGGCAAAGTCGGACACGGGCAGGATTCAGGATAGCCCGGCCTCCCGGTCGAGAACAGGCAGAATAAGCATAGGGGCAATTTGAGATTTTTAAGCTCGGCAGATTTTCAGGGGTGGAATGAGGAAATCGGTTTCGGATTTTGGAGCGATCGGGTTTGCGCTCGCGGGCTTTACCTTTTGGGTGTTGGCGGATACGTGCATCAAGCTGGTGGGGCAATCGGGATTGCCCGCCTATGAGATTATGGCGTTCCTGGGGCTCGTCATGGCGATCTGCCTGGCCGCGTATGCCTCGGCGCGAGGGCAGGCGCATGTGCTGCGGCCGCATCGACTGGGCCGCCAACTGCTGCGCGCCTGCCTGGATATGGCCAACAATATCTGCGTAGTGATTGCGCTGCGGCATCTGTCGCTGACGCTTTTCTACATCCTGATTTTTACCGCGCCGATGTTGATCACGCTGCTTTCAGCGGTTTTTCTCCGCGAAGGACTCGCGTGGCGAAAGGGGCTGGCCATTCTGGGGGGCTTTGCCGGGGTGGTGCTTGCGGTGAATCCCTTTGGCGGTACGCGAGAGGGCGACTGGATCGGATATAGCGCGTGCATGGCCTGCGTAGCCTGCTTCAGCGTAAACATGGTGTGGTCGCGGGTGCTCACGCGTACCGAGCATCCGGAGAGTCTGGCGTTCTTCTCGGGACTGGTGACCGCAGCGGCGGGCTTTTCTCTTATGCTGCTGGTGCGCGCCGCGCCGCTGGCCGAGCTGATGACGCCGCACCTGCTGGCGGGGATCTGCGCCATGGGGCTGTTCTGCGCGCTGGGGACGCTGTGCTTTTACATCGCGGTGAAACACACCTCGGCGGCCAATGTTTCGCAGTACCACTACACGCAGCTGATTACCGGCACGCTGGTTACATACCTGGTGTGGCATACCCGGCCGGGGCTGTTTGTGCTGATGGGCGGAGCGCTGATCTTCGCTTCAGGGCTTTACATCGCCATGGGCGCGCGGGGCCAACTGCAAGAAGCGGCCCAGGCAGTAGCGCCGCTGACGGAAGGGAACTGAATATTGCTTGAACCCCCTGAGAACCCGTCCAGACACCGGCAAGCCTTGCAGGTCTGATGACTGGATGACAAAGACACCTATTTAGCGGGCGTCGGCGCGGACATCAATTCCAGAAACATCTTCTCGAACTTCGGCAGATCAAGATCGAGCTGCGCATGAACCTTCTGCACATCCCTGGCCGGCCGCAATGGGTCGGTCCAGGTGAGCGTATTGCCGTATTCAGGGCCATGGCTGATGTCCACATCCATCAAAACCAGCTTCTCGCGAGTGATCAGCGTCGGATCAATCCATGCCGCCGCCGTTAGCTCGTCCCACATGTAATACTGCTCCTGCGAATATTTGGCAATGTACTGCGCGGCAGCGTTGGGAGACTTCGCAATGGCGTCCACCATGGCCTGTGTGAAGCGCGCCTTGATCGAGATGTCCACAGTCGTCAGATCGATCCGCGGCCAGTGCGCCCGCAGCGTGATGTGTGCCGCTTCAGGGTCGAACCAGAAATTAAACTCATGCCGCGGGCTCTCCGCAAACTCCGGATCGCTGGTCTGCGGATTCAGGCTGCCGCCCATGATCACAATGCCCTGCGTCAGCTCGGCAAACTGCGGGTCTATCGAAAGCGCCAGCGCAATGTTCGTCAATGGCCCGGCGGCATAAATCGTCACCTCGTGTGGATGCGCATGAACCTGCCTGATCAGGAAGTGCGCAGCATCCTCATCAATCGCCTTGGTATGCGGAGCGCCCTCCGGCATCGGCGGAACGACATACGGACCATGCGCCTCCGAGTAAATCACCGAGTTCTGCGGCTTAGCCCCGGCAACCACGCCGTTCGCCTCAATCAGCGTAGTCGGGCCACCACCCCACGCCCCCAGCCAGCTCACCTGGCCCACCACCGGAGTCTCAAGCCGCGTCTCTTCTTCACTGCGAACCAGCGGAAACACCGCTCCCTTGGCCACAGGAACATCAGAGCGCCCAATCAGCTCCAGCATGCGTAGCGTATGCTGCGTCTCCTCATCGCGCCAGGCATTGCCAGTCACCATGGTGATGCCCAGCACCTCAACCTTCGGCGACTGGAGCAAGACCATCATCGCCATCTGGTTTGACCCGCCAGGACCGGAGCCATCCTGATCAATGAGCACAAGACGCTTCTCGGCAAAAGAAGCGGTCGTCAGAGAAACAGCAAGTAAAAAAACAGAAAGGGAACGCATGGGCGGTATTGTTGCATATCTGCCGTCCGCATCTCTTTTGGGAGCCAATCGCAGATCAGGACGAGCCCGGCCAACGCTGTAGAGCAACGTACACTGATGCTGGTCATAACGTATGGCAACCACCGATCCATCGCGATCAAACCAAAGACGCGTCACAAGCGTCTTTGCTGTCAGTGAAGATGGTCGATTGAAATGAAAGTCATCCTTGTCGGCGGCGGCATTGGTGGATTGACCGCTGCTATAGCCCTGCGCACGCAAGGCATCGAGGCCCAGATATACGAGCGAAGCCCAGCGCTCACTGAAGTTGGGGCCGGCATCTCACTCTGGCCAAACGCTGTGAAGGTGCTGCGAAAGCTGGGGCTCGAAGAAAAACTCCGCTCGATAAGCCCGGAAACTGAGGATTTCGCTCTGCGGCGATGGAACGGCGCCTTTATTTCTCGAACGCCAGCGCGGGAACTGGAGCGGCGATTTGGAGGCGGGATGCTCCTCCTACATCGGGCGGAATTGCTGGACGTGCTGGCGAAGAGTTTCGGTCACTCCAATCTGCATCTGGACCATTGCTGCGTGGGAATCGAGGAAGATGCCGACGGCGTTACCGCCCGCTTTAGCAACGGCGATGCAGCCCGCGGCGATGTCTTGATCGGAGCGGATGGGCTTCACTCGGCGGTGCGGTCCTGGCTCGGACACGACGATACGGTTCGCTATTCCGGCTACACCGCGTGGCGATCGGTCGTCGATTTCGATACATCGGCGATTGTCGCGGCGGAGACCTGGGGACACGGAAAGCGCTTCGGAATACACCCTCTGAAGAACGGCCGGGTCTATTGGTGGGCCACCGCCAATGTTCCAGAGGGCCAGGACAATCAGGATCAACACCCGGCGGATACTCTGCTATCGCTCTTCAAAGGATGGTACGAGCCGGTCGGGTCCCTCGTTCGGGCTTCCTCCGGCTCAAAGATTCTTCGAAATGACGTCTATGACCGCGACCCGCTTCCGCACTGGGGCCGCGGGCGCGTCACGCTTCTTGGAGACGCCGCTCATCCGATGACCCCAAATCTAGGCCAGGGAGCCTGCCAGGCGATCGAGGATGCTGAGGAACTGGCGTTGCGCCTGGCCCGCGAACCGAACGCTGCAGTAGCGCTTCGCAAATATGAGACTGCGCGTATTGCGCGCACAACTTCAATCGTTTTAGCTTCGCGCCGATTCGGCGTCCTCGGTCAGGTCCGCACGCCAGCGCTGTGTCGGATGCGAGATCTGCTCTTGGGGCTGATTCCAAGTGGCGTATCTCTTCGCAGCCTGATGCCGACGGTAGGGTACGAGAGAAAAGCCAACGATTAAGGCATTTTCCTTATTCCTGTGACTAAGCAGTGGCGGGCGCCTATGGTGGCGATTGCCTATGCCAGTAACCACTATCGCGTCTCGAAAACCGGATCGGCCCTCTTGACATCCTCACGAAAGCGAACAGTTCTCAACCATGTCGCAAAGATCAAATCAATCGACAGAATCAACTAGACCGGCGTAGCTTGCATCCTATTGCTCGGATGGTTGTTGCAATGCGGTTGAAGATGGAAAAGTTGTTTTGCTGCTCCATGCTCTTGTTAGCCGGTTGCGAACTCCCTGCGCCCGCGCCGGTGACCATTCAGCCAGTGACGAAGCCCGCGCCTGCCACGCCGATCGACAGGCAACGTGTGGAACTCGGTGGCGAAACATGGGATCCGGCTTGGGATCTGATCGTGGAGCAGGCGCTACCGCCGGATCTGCTCTCCGCAAAGGTGGCAAGGGACGTAAGGCCGTTCTGTCCGCGATTTGCCGTCATGGACGAGGCCGATAAGCGAGCATTCTGGGCGTACTTCTTTCAGGCGCTTGCCGGAGCGGAAGCGGGCTTGTCGCCCACCACCAACATACGTCACACGGAGCCGGAAGTAGCCGTCAAGGACGATGTCACTAAGCGAATGGTGCGCAGTGAAGGTCTGCTGCAACTGACATACATGGACGCAAAGCGGTATGGATGCGACTTCGATTGGGATGCGGACAAAAAACTAGCCGAAAAAGATCCTGCCAAGACAATCCTGCAGCCCAAAAACAACCTGACCTGCGGCATCCTCATTCTCGACAACCAGTTGATCACGCAAGGAAGGCCTCTGCTCAGCCGATCGAGCTATTGGTCCACACTCCAACCCGGTCGCCCCAGCTATCGCCTTTTTGCAAAGCAGATGACGAACGTGCCGCGCGTTTGCCGAGTAGCTCCATCACCCGACCAGGCCAAAATGGCGGCGGCTACGCAAGTCCCTGCCACTGGAAGTCAAAACAAAGCCGCTGCGCCCTCGCGTTGAGTGCAACTGCTCCGGCAGTCGCCTTTCCGTATCCGGCGAGTGAGGTTTCAGGATCTTCTTAAGCCTTGAACGCTAAGAGAAGGCACTCCGGGGATCGCGAGCTACCTGCGCCCGTAACCACTATCGCGCCTCGGACGGTCTCCTCGGTCACGCCGTCCTCTGTCTCCGCGATCACCGCCATAGCCAGACCGGCTAGGCATCGTCGGAATCGGCGCAGGCAAATGCGTCTTCCCCTCGGGATACAGCACCAGATAACGCTCCTGCCCCTCGCCAACCGAAGCCGACTCGACCCCCTCCATATCCTTGAAGGCCAAATGCAGCAAGCGTCGCTCACGGGAGTTAGTAGGCGGAAAACTGTAGGGCAGCCCCGACTGGCGCACACGCTCGGCAGCTGTCTCAGCCGCCGTTTGAATCTCCTGCAACCGCAGCGCCTTGAAGTTGAGCGCGTCGAAGCTCACCAGATCATGCTCCCGCACATCCAGGTGCAGTATCTGGATCGCGATATGCTCCAGCGACCGCAGCAGCTCTCCGCCTCGCTGCGTAAGCAGCGGAGCGTCCTGCCCGGCCAGCTCCACGTTCAGCACCTCAGCACCACCTGTTTCCGCGCCCGGCGGAGCGGCGCTGGCGCTGATGCGGTACTTCAGGCGCAGTCCACCCAGGCGGACCACTGCGTTAAGGAAACTGGCGATTTGTTGGGCGGCCTGTTGCAGGTTGGCAATTGGCATGACAAGTCAGTATCGCAAATCAGGCGGGCGCGAGGGAATTCTCGCCCATTTGTTCACCTTTTGGACGAACTATTCATGAAGAAAGTTTGACTTACAGGCTTCGCTGACCGGCAAATGTCCGGCCTTCCTGCAAGCGACGCACCGCAGCCGGCACACCGAAGGCCAGCGTCAGCACCAGCCCGGTCGAGAGCACATCGCGCCCATAAAAGGGCAGTCCGGCAACCAGGCAGGTAAGCAGTCCGCCCAACCCCGGCGCATACATCCCACCCGCGTAGTGCGATCCCAGCCAGACCGAGTAATTCGAAACCAGAAAGAACGAAGTTGGCCCAAGCACCGCCGCCGCAGCCACGCGCACCGCGGAAACCTTCTGCGCCAGCAGAATGCGTCCCAGCACAACCGCCGCTGCGTACCAGCCCCAGGTAATCGCGAAATCCTGCCAGTGAAAGGCGTAGGCATAGACATGTGTCGTGAGGTAATAGTCCACCAAGCCCAGTGCAACGAGCGGCGCCAGCATCTCGCGCCAGTTGCGGCGCGCGCCAAAGTAGAGCAGCGAACCACCCACGGCAGTAAATCCATACCAACCGGGGTGAGGAACAACGCGGCTCAATAGAGCGGCAAGCAACAGCAGATATGCGGACATGAAAACCTCTAGCGACAGGATTTCCCGTAGTTGCAGTCAGCCTTACGGGATAAAAGGACACTTCCCATTCTGGGGACCGCCAGCTACGGGGTCAACCTCAATTTTTTCACAGAATCAACAATCGTGCTCACAACGCCAAATCTGATCGCATACAGCCAGCGCTGTCGCTACCGGACCAACCCACTGATCTCATTCATCTCAAAAACAATCCCCAGTTCAGACAAAGAAAAGATCTCGCTATCCACGAGCCTTCCATTTTCAAACCTCTGCCAGACCTTATCGTCGGGGTCAACCACCCATATCTGAGGAATTCCCATCTGCTGATAATCGTCTAGCTTCCGCATCATGCTGCGGATTGTGTTCTCCGGACTTAGAACCTCGAAAACGGCGACAGGGGGTAAAGTCGCAATCTTCTCTCGCGGATTGGCAGCATTCAGGATTGCAACATCCGGAACCAGAAACCTCGTCGGCTTGACCTGTACCCTTAGCTCCGGCCGAACGCGAACGTTGTATTCTTCGGCGTGCTGACGAAACCAGGCGCAAATCGCCTCCTGCCATGCTGAATGATCGTCTTCCCCCACAGGTCTCTCCTGAATCACACCATCGACATACTCAGCATCCGGCTCATACTCCGAGCGAAGATAAACCTCGACAGGCACATGGGTCGTAGTCGCCATAAACCCTCCCAGAAGACTCAAGTTTACGCCTATTTCTGTTCTCGCCCATTCATAAACTCTCCAGCCTCTTCCTTCCCATCCACCACATAAACCCAGCCGGAGAGCCCGGATCGAGCCAGCAGCTCTTCCAGATTGCGGCCCGAATCGCCCACCATGCTCGTATCCAGATACGGATAAGCAAAGCGCAGATCGCTCAATTCGACCGTCGTCCAGGCGCGCCCCGCAGGCAGATCTGGCCCAGGATCTGCTCCAGATTTTCCAGGAACAGCGTGCTCGCCCATATCACGCACCACCGGCCATTGCGACCAATCCAGATACACCTGCCCCAGGCGCGCGCGCCGCGCAACCTCGGTGGCTGAAGTCGCCGCCGGCTTGAAGAGTGCATCAGTCTTCGGGTCGCTCTCCACAATCCCCCGTCGCGTGTCCACCTCGGCCGTCTGCCAGGTCGTTGCAGTTTCAAGCAAAGCATGCCAGCGCCAGGGATTGACCGGATAGGGCTCCAGCGCCACGCGCATCACCGGAGTCGGAGCAACCTGCGTCGACTCCACCAGATTGCGCGCATGAGCATGCTCCGCCCACCTCCAGCACCACAACACCACCATGCCGCTCAGCGCAAAGATAGCCCAGCCGCGCCCCTTGAACTGCGCCCGCCGGGCGCCAACCTCGCGATCCGCCAGGCCAAACAGCGCCGGAAAAATGAGCGCAGAAATCAGCAATCCCCAGATCACCGGCTCGGCAATAAAGACCAGATCGCCCGAGTACCAATGCTTGTTAAAAGGGAAAAAAGGTCGCAACCCGTAATTGTTAGTCCAGTCGAGCAGCAAATGGCTCAAGTCGGCGACAAACGCCGCAAACCAAACCCAAAGCCAGCGAATCGGCTGCGGATCAACAATAGCCCGCCTGCGCGAGCGCGAGAACCGCTGCACCAGCCACACAAATCCCGTAGCTGCCAAGGCGACAAAAGGCGCGGCGATCAGCGTATGCGTAATACCGCGATGATGCGCCAGGCCCACCACCGGCCCACCAATACTCCAGACAACATCCAGGTCCGGAGCCTCAGCAGCCAGAGTCGCAGCCAGCGTAGCGTAGGCAGTCCGCCGGTTAAAGCCCGCACGACCAATGCAGGCCCCAGTAAGCAAGTGAGTAATAGGCTCCATAGGTTGCCCTATTCTAGCGGCTCAACCCCACTCCGAGGAGGCAGCCGAAGAATTGCCGACTAATACCGCTTGAAAGGCAAAAACTTGCCGCTCATCTCGATCTTCACCCGGTCGCCCTTAGGATCGGCTTCACGCGCAATGGACATGTTGAAGTCGATAGCGCTCATAATGCCATCGCCAAACTCCTCTTCGATCAGCGCCTTCCAGGTGCTTCCGTAGTTCTGCACCAACTCATAGAAGCGGTAGATCAGCGGATCCGTAGGCGGCATCACCGTTCCCGCGCCCCGGCTCGGTGGCTCGACAAGCAGCTGCGCATCTGCCGCATCCAGCTCCAGCAGCGCGACCGCCCTTTCAGCTTCCTCCGCAGTCAAAGGAAACTGCCCCAACAGCGCCGCCGTATAAATCACCGGCGAACTCGTGCCCAGCGCCGTCGCGATGGTCGCCCACTTCAATCCCAGCCGCCGCTTCGCCGCCAGCACCTTTTGCGTCAACTGCTCCCGTGCCGTCATCGGTTCCTCCAATACGCATTCTCGTCCTCGAATATACCAATCCCTCACCGAGCCCAAACGTCGCGGAACGAAAACCAGTTCTGCGCGAAAAGCATCCCCCGTCATTCGATCTCTTGTCATCCGATCGAAACTCTGTCAGCATCGCTTACAAGCCTCATGCGCAAATCCCGCGAAGTTCCTATTACGCTTCTCGCTGCCGTAGCTCTTGCCTCGATTGGATGCCATGACGAGCCGCGCCACTGCGTCGACGCCCAGAATCACCTGATGCCGGACTCCACCTGCGAGATCCACTCCACCAGCGGCGGAGTCCACTACGTCTACGGCGGCTCCAGCGGCGGACACGTCGGCGATCTGGTCATCGGGGCCAGTGTCAGTCGCGGCGGCTTCGGCGGCGAAGGTGGAGACGGCGGCGAATAATGCGCCGTCACACTCTCACCCCGCGATCACACTGGCAGCGAAGCGTGGAACGCATCGGCCTCACCTATCACACTCTTGAAGACGGCAGCTCCTACTGGGATGAATCCGCCTATTGGGAGTTCTCCGCCGCCGAGATCGACCGACTGGAAGCCGCCACGGCTGAAATCCAACGCCTCGCTCTCGCCGCAGGAGACGTAATTCTCGACCGCAACCTGCTTAGCCGGATGCATATACCGGAAGCCGCGGCAACAGCCATTCACGAAACCTGGCAAAGCGAGCCGCTGGCGCTCTACGGTCGCCTCGACCTGGCCTACGACGGACGCCAGATCAAACTGCTCGAATACAACGCCGACACGCCAACGGCGCTCGTCGAAGCCGCCGTCGCCCAGTGGTACTGGCTTGAAGATTGCTTTCCCCACGCAGATCAGTTCAATTCCCTCCACGAAAAGCTGGTCGCAAAGTGGAAAGATTTGCTTCCATATGTCTCGCAGCCCGTCTATTTCAGCCACGGTGGCGGCGAAGAAGACGCCATGACCATCGCCTACCTTCAAGACACCGCCCAGCAAGCGGGTTTGAAGACCAAGGCCATAGCGATGCGCATGATCGGCTGGGACGGCCCAGCCACTCGCTTCGTTGACTTGCATGGAAGCGAGATACGCACCATCTTCAAGCTTTACCCCTGGGAGTGGCTGCTCAAAGACAGCTTCGGCGAACACGCCCTGGCCACCATGAATTCGCTCAATGCGAAGCCGGTCCCCGACAAAGTCCAATGGATTGAGCCCATCTGGAAAATGCTCTGGTCCAACAAGGCATTGCTCGCAATCCTGTGGGAGCTGAACCCCAACCACGGGCTACTCCTGCCAGCCTATCTCGATGGTCCGCGCAGCCTGCAAAACTATGTTCGCAAGCCGCTCCTGGGCCGCGAAGGAGCCGGAGTCACAGTCTTTCGCAACTGGGCCTGGTCCGAGGGCGCGGCAGTTGACGCCAATATATCCGGACAGGCCGGCGCTGACCCATGCGTATACCAGGCGTTGGCTCCGATGGCGCAGGCCGACGGGCGAACCGCCGTCCTGGGAAGCTGGCTGATCGACGGCGAACCCGCCGGTATCGGCATCCGAGAGTCAGACGGCCTCATCACCACCAACACCAGCCGCTTCGTTCCTCACCTCTTCCGATGATCGAGCTCTCGTCCCCCTCCTTCTGAACCCATCACGCCCCTGATTTTTCGAGAGCCTCTTTCATCCCAGCCCAGCTCACGCGCGTCGAAGCCTCCGGCGTCCCCGCACCGCGCCAATGCGTCTCCAGGCTCACCGCATGTCGATAGCCGATCCGCTTCAGCGCCCGAAACTGCGCGACCCAATCCGGCAACCCCTGCCCCACGGCAGCCCACTCAAACCCTCCACCCGGCCCCGCATTCGGCTTGGAGACTGCGCACTTCACATGACAATGCCCAATCCGCTCCTTCGGCAGCAGATCGAAGCCCGCCGGATAAGCATCCAGCTCGCCGCGCGCCACCGCGTTGCCCGGATCCCAATTCAGCATCAAATGCGGCGATTGCACCGCGGCCAGCGTCCTCGCCGACTCCCGGCCCGTCGCCGTATTGCACTCAAACTCATTCTCCAACACCAGCAGCAAATCGTGCTTGCCAGCGACATTGGCAGCTTCCAGCAGCTTCGCGTTGATAGTCTCGCGATACGGAGCCGGATCGTCAAGCCGCCAGAAATCGAAGCAGCGAATGCGATCCGTCTTGAACTGCCGAGCCAGCGCGATACACTTCTCCAGCAATTCATCCTGTTGCTTGAACGCAAAATCCGCACCAAACGAGTCGTTCTTCGGACTGTACTTCGATCGCGGCGCGCCCGGCCAATCCGTCTTGAAGAGTGGACTGGCAATGTCCGTCACCCGCAGCTTGTACTTGTCCAGAATGCCATTCGCCTTGGCAATCTCCGCCTCATCCAGATTCATCAGATTCTTGCCCCAAAGCGCGCGCAACTCCACCCATTCCAGGCCAAACTCGTTGGCAATCACAGAACATGCGTGATCGAAATCCGGCGAAATCTCATCACTGATCACCGCTACGCGAAAACTGGACTGAAAGCGCGCAGCAATAAGCGCTCGTGGCAACCCGCAAGCCATCGCCGCCGCACCACCTGCGGCAAGAAATTCCCTACGCGAAACTCCAGACATGAATCCCCCTGATTCGAAAGACGGCTGAGGCTGGCAAATAGACGACACGTTTTACGTCCATGACTGGACACGACAGGCAAGCCAATATTAGTATCGCGCCCATGATGTCTTCAACGAGCCGAAGGAACTTCCTGCGCAATGGAGCCGTGCTGGGCGCGGCAGCCTGCGCGCTTTCCAGACCAGAAATTAGCCTGTCAGCCCTCGCAAAAGAGCCGGAGAATCGTCATCCCAAGATTCGCCTGGGCGTAGCCAGCTACTCCTTCCACAAGTTCGATCGCGCCCACGTGATCGATTTCATGAAGCAGTTGAACGTGACTTACCTCAACGCCAAAGACGTCAACGACCATCTGCCCATGAAGCCGCCCAGCGCCACCGACGAAGCCGTAGCCGCATATAAAGCCGCCGGCATTGAACTCACCGCCGCCGGAGTCATTTACTTCCCCACGAAAGATAGCGCCGATATCCAACAGAAATTCGAATACGCCAAGCGCGCAGGTCTTTCGCTTATAGTAGGCAGTCCCACGCGCGAATCTCTGCCCGATGTCGAAAGCTTCATCAAGCAGTACGATATTCGCCTCGCCATCCACAACCACGGTCCGGAGGACAAGCAGTGGCCTTCGCCGCTCGACATTCTCAAAATCATCGAGCCTATGGACAAGCGCATCGGCCTCTGCATCGACGTAGGCCACACCGCCCGCACCGGAACCGACGTAGTCGAAGCCATTCACAAAGCTGGCCCGCGTCTATTCGACCTCCACATCAAAGACCTTGCCGACATGAAAGTGAAGGAGAGCCAGGTCGCCGTAGGTGACGGCAAAATGCCAATTCGCGGGATCTTTGAAGCGCTGCACGCCATCGACTACAAAGGCTTCGTCGACCTCGAATACGAGATCCATGAGGACGACCCGCTGCCCGGCATGATCAAAAGCTTCGCCTACATGCGCGGCGTCCTAGCCGGCATGGAATACGAGGACTAAGCTATCGTCACTTCGCTTCCTCGACAATCACCAGATCCCACGGCTTCAAACTGACCGCCTGCCTCTGCGCAACCGCCGTCCCCGTAAGCAGATCGCTCCCCGCGCCATAGCTATAGGTGAACGTCGAATTTTTGCTCGAATAGTTCAGGTAATAATGCAGCTGCCTGCCCTCGCGATTCGTCCCATGCTTCACGCGAACTGCCACCGGAAGCTGCTGATCTGGCCCGATAAGTCCAGCGCTCTTCAAACAATCTCGAACAATCTTCGCTTGCAGCGCATCGGAAAGCTGCGTTCCCTCATACACCAGCTCACCCGAGCCATACTCGTTGCGCGTAATAGCCGGCCAGCGTCCAAAAAAGGGATGGTCGTAATAAGCCAGTGCCTGAGCATGTTCCAGTTGCAGAAACTCAGCCCACTCACTGACCTTGTTCTGATCTCCAACTTGCCACGGATCGCCCTTCAGCGCCAGCGGCTGCTCAAGATTTGAAAACTCCTGATAACTGAACCCCGCAGCCTCGCGCAAAGGCCCCGGCGCTCGCACCCATCGGACCGCCGAGTTCTCGTTCGTAAACCCGCTCTTGAAGGTCATCAGCACATGGCCGCCAGCCTTCACGTAGTCGGCAATTTTCTTGAGCAGCGCATCGTCAGCAACATACAGCGCCGGAACAATCAGCAGCTTGTACTGCGACAAATCCCCCGCGCCCGTCAACGCATCTGGAAACAAAAAATCCGCGCCAACATTGGCGTCATACAGCGAGCGATGCAGTTGCGTCACCAGCGCCCCATAACTATCAGAAGCCTTGCCCGGAATCCACCCTCCATTCATGCCATGCTCATAAGGCATGAAGCTGATGCCGTTCGCCGAGTCAACGCTGTAGAGAATCGCAACCTGATTCTTGATCTTCAAATCCACAAGCTGCGGCCCTATCTTCTGCAACTCATGCGCCGTCTTCGAAACCTCGGCATAAGCGCGATTGGGCTCCAGATCGTGGCTCAGCACTCCCTTCCAATACGTCTCCTGCCCCGCGTGAATCGAGTGCCAGTGCCAATACTCAACCATGTTAGCGCCGCTCGCCAGATAGCTGTAAACATCGAGCCGGATCTGCCCGTCATACGGCGGAAACTGCCCCGCCGAATCCCATCCCAGCGTCTGCGCATTGGTCTCCGTAATCAGAAAATTGTCGTGCTTCAACGAACGCGAAAAGTCGCTCTGCTCCGCCTGCCACGCGCCGTCCATGTGATCCTGCGTGCCGTGATAGATATTGTTCGCGACAATGTCCAGTGACTTGGCGACCTCGCCCTCGTTCACATCCATCTTCATCATGCCGCCGTAGTCATGCGTCACAAACTGGTTGGGTCTGCGATACTGCCGCACCAGCGCAGCCTGCCACGCGAGAAACTCAGTCACCCGCATCTGGCTCCATCGCGACCACTCAAGCTTGTAGCTGGTGCTGGTGGCGCGGTCGCGCGTAGGCATATCTTTCCAGTCATTCACATCCTGGCCCCAGTAATTCAGAAACCATGCTTTGTTCAAAGCATCCGTCGTCCCAAACTTCTGCTTGAGATGATTCACAAATCCCGCGAAAACGTCGTCATTGAACGCGCCGTAAGCGCCCGTCTCGTTATCCGTCTGCCAGCCGATCACGTTCGGGTTATCGCGATAGTGAGACACCAGGTTGATGATCAGCCGCTTCGAATACATGCGATACGTCGCATTGTCCGTATCCATGTTCTGCCGCATCCCATAGCTCATCTCGCCGCCGCCCTGCGGCCGAATCAGTACCTCAGGATGCGCATGAGCCATCCACGCAGGCACGGAGTAGGTCGGCGTGCCCATGATCACCTTGATGCCAGCCTTGCCCATCGCATCCACAACGCGATCCATCCATGCGTACTCAAAGTGGCCGTCTTCCGGCTCCCAAAGGCTCCAGGTAGATTCACCCATGCGCACCACATTGATGCCCGCAGCCTGCATCAGCGCCACATCTTTATCCAGCCGCCCCGGCTCAAGATCCGCAGGCATGTACTCGTTGTAATAAGCCGCGCCGTACAGGATCGTAGGCTGATCGACAGAAGTGTTCTGCGCGCCTGATGCAGCGGCCAGTGCCAACAGGCAGAGACCTGACAACGGCAGCATAAATCGATGAAGAATCGCGCCACAGGCTACTTTCACTGCAGCCCGAAAAGACTGTGCAAACAGATCAAATGGAGTTGAAATACGCATAACAATCCCTTCAGAAGAAGCGCTTCAATACCGCGCATGGCGCATCGGGTAATAGCACAAGGCTCAAGCTGAGTTAGCGTTATCGCAGGGCAGAAAGAGAGCAAACACGGTGCCAGAAAGACGCGCCGACTGAGACGAACGGACCAACAGCACTCCGCGATGCCTCTCAATAATCTCGCGGCTGATCCATAATCCGAGGCCAGTGCCCTTGTTGCCCTTAGTAGTGAAGAACGGCTCAAATATCCTCGCCCGAGTCTCAGGAGACATTCCTGCACCTGTATCCGCAACTGTCACAATAACGCCTCTGCGTCCCGTCCTCCAGTCTGCGCCTTCCCGGCTGCGAATCGCGAGACGGCCGCCTTTGGAGTTCATAGCATCGATAGCGTTGCCGACAAGATTACTCAGGACCTGGCGTATCTCGCCGTCGAAACAAGTTACAGCATGCGATGCTCGATCGCGTCTCTCAAATCTCAACTGAGAATTGAAAAGCCTGCCACGGTAGAGCAGCAGCGTGGCGTCGATCAGCTCTGCGGCCGTCACCGGCTTCGGATTCGTAGATTGTCGATGAAACCGCAGTGTCTGGTTCGCAATCGCCGAGACGCGCTGCAATTCAGCCTCTGCCATGACCAGAAACTGTATAGCTTCAGGATTCACGGCGGTTTTTTGCGCCAGGTAGAGCAGGTTTGTCACCGCCTCCAGAGGATTGTTGATTTCGTGCGCTATGGAGCTGGCGAGGCGGCCTACCGCATTCAGCTTTTCCGATTGCAGCAGTAGTTGCTCCGCTCGCTTGCTTTCGGTCACATCTACGCCCAGCGCTATAATCCCGGAGATCGAACCATCCGCATCTCGTCTTGGCTGATAGACAAAATCCAGATAGCGCATTTCGAGAGCCTTGGAACCGCTTCGGGCCAACTGAATGGGCGTGCCGCGCCCGACAAAAGGTTCTCCCGTTTGATACACCACGTCAAGCAGCGCAATGAATCCCTGTCTCTCAGCTTCGGGAACGGCTTCGCGAACTGTCTTGCCCAGCACATCTCGCTTGCCGATAAGTTCCTGGTAGGGAGGGTTGATCATCTCGAAGACGTACTCAGGCCCGCCCATGACTGCGAAGAAAGCCGGCGCCTGCTGAAATAGGTCTGCCAACCGCGCCATCTCTCGCTCCAACAGGCGCTGAGCCGAGACGCTGACGGTGGTTTCGGTGCATACCACAAGCGTGCCGCAAATATCACCGGAGAAATTGCGCACCGGGCTATAGCCGTAGGTCCAATAGACGTCTTCCAACTGGCCGTTGCGATGGATTGGCACCAACTGATTCTCGTGCCAGCTCGCTTCGCCCTTCGTCATCACCGCGTCGATCTGAGGTCCGATGATCTGCCATATCTCCGGCCAGCATTCTCGTCCCCTCTGTCCAAGAGCGCGCGGATGCTTTTCCTCACTGATACTGGGCCGGTATGCGTCGTTATAGAACTGAACGAGATCTTCACCCCACCACAGAAACATCGGGTGCCGCGAAGCGAGCAGCGTGTTGACGGTGATGAGCAGCGCTTCCGGCCACTGCTCCACCGGACCAACAGGACTCTGACTCCAATCGAAGGCGCGGGTCAGGTCGGCCATTTCGCCGCGGCCAAAAATTCCGCGTTGATCTGAACTCTCCAACACCTGACTCGCCAATACCGGAGGAATGGTCTCATCGTTCTCTGGAAGACGGACTGTCATGGAGACTCCCCCTTTGCATTTCGGCTCTTGGGGTGTTCAGCCATTCTATGCCAGTTCGGGATTCTGAGCGGCCAGCGCATCAAATACTCGATTTCTCCACCCAGAACAGTCTTAGGCAGCGCAAGTAACGGGATCCACACATGCCATCAGGAACCCGCGGAAGGAAGCACATGGATCGTATGCAGCCAAACCTCCACGGCCTGCGGCCACGTCGTAATCGGCAGCGCAGTGCGGCGTAATCCATATCCATGGCCGCCTTCCGAATAAATGTGCAGCTCAGCCGGAACCTTAACAGCCTTCAGCGCGAGAAAATATGTCGTCGCATTCTCCACATGCACGGGATCGTTCTCAGCCTGCACAATAAACGCCGGCGGCGTCTTGTCCGTGGGATGAATATCCAGCTTGTCCAGAAAGCTGCTGCTCGCATCGGCCAGATAGCCGGGATAAACAACCACAGCAAAGTCCGGACGGCAGCTCAGTTGATCGGCAGCATCGACCGCAGCGTAGAGACGCTTGTCATAGTGCGTGCTCAGGGCCACAGCCAGATGCGCTCCCGCAGAAAAGCCCAAGACCCCAATGTGCGCGGGATCGATCTGCCATTCAACCGCATGCTCACGCACCAGACCCACAGCGCGCTGCGCATCCTCGAGCGCCGCAGGCGATTTCGGATAGGGCCCGGTGTTCGGAACACGGTATTTCAGCAGCACGCAGGTGATTCCGGCCGAGTTGAGCCAGTCACAGACCTCCGTTCCTTCCAGGTCGATCGCCAGAATGTTGTAGCCGCCACCGGGAAACACCACCACTCCAACCCCCGTATTCTTACCCTTCGGCGAATACACCGTGATGGTCGGCACAGTGACGTTGTGCAACAACCCCACAGGCCTTCCGGCAATCGGCTGGTCCTTCGGCGTCCAGGCAAGAACCTCCGGGCCAGTCGTAGGAACGGGATCAGGCGCGGCGCTGGGCCAGATTTGCATCGTGGTGTGGCCCGCCTCAGGCAGCCACGTTGTCTCCTGCGCCTGAGAGCGCACACCAAATGCCAGCGTGACGCTGAAAAACGACATCAGAAAAACACGAAGAACGCGATTTTGCATCGTCATTACCCCTCAACCGGAATCAGCACCCGGTAATCCAGCCTGAAATCCAACCGATGATCGCAGCCTCAGGCCACGCAGCGCAAGCCGTGCCCTTACCCAACGATGGTGGATTGGTATATCGTGAGCACCAAACGCTGAATGGCTTTTTCACGTGGCCTGAACGAAAGCGAACCGGAATGCGCCCGGCGCGCCGTTGCAGCCATGCCTGGCCCATTCTGGTCTGTCTGGTCCGGTTTGATTCGGTTCAGGCCAGTTCAAGTTCGCTCAATTTCTGCCCATTGGTCCGGCTCGTTCGCTTCACAGGGTTCAATGCGGCCAGTAACTTACAGGAGATTTCCCATGCACTCAGTATCGAGACGAAAATTCCTCGCCCTCACCGGATCGGCCACCGCCGCCGCTGCCGCCGCATCTCTCTTCCCCCGCTCCTCCTCAGCCAGTCCCCTGGGATTGCCCTACGGCATCCAGCTCTACACCGTCGGCAAACCGCTCCAGGAAGATCCCGCCGGCACCCTCAAGCAGCTCTACGCCATCGGCTACCGCGAAGTGGAAACAGCCGGCTCCGGCAAACTCACCGCCGCCGAGCTTCGCACCCTGCTCGACGACGCAGGGCTAAAGTGCCCCAGCGCCCACCTGCAACTCACCGGCGCCGAGACCGATGCAGCCTTCGCCGACGCCCATGCCCTCGGAGCGCATTACGCAGTCAGCTCAGTGCTGCGCACCTTCAGCGCGCCGCCCAGGCCCGCGACCGCTACCCCCGCGGTTGGCGGATCGGACGCACCGCCCAGACGGCCATCGCTGGCGCCGCTGGGTCCCGACGGCTTCAAGAAAATTGCCGAGCACATGAACGAAGTAGGCCAGAAAGCACGAGCCGCCGGTCTCCAGTACGCCTATCACAACCACAACTTCGAATTCGAAAAGATGCCCGACGGTACTTTCGGCTATGACACGCTGGTCAATGAAACCGATCATGACCTGGTCAAATTCGAGATCGACTGCGGATGGATGGTTGTCGCCGGCGGCGATCCCGCAGCCTACTTCGCCAAATATCCAGGCCGCTTCCGCATGTTGCACATAAAAGACTTCAAGCCCGTCGCCAAGCCGACCACGGAGCTGATGGGCGCAGGCCGTCCGCAAGGCAGCGATCTCGGCCAGGGCTTCATCGACTACAAGCCAATCTTCGCGGGGGCGAAATCAGCCGGAATCGAACACATATTCGCAGAGCAGGAAGCGCCATTCACGGTTTCGCAATTGGAATCAGCCAAACTGGACTTCGCGTTCCTGCAAAAATTCAATTAGGGGAATAAATTTCATGCAAATGATCAATCGTCGCAATTTTCTCAGGACCGCCAGCATCGCAGCTGGAACAGTCGCCGCTACCGGGGCTGCAAACAAGCTGCATGCACTCGCTGGCGCGCCAGGGGAAGGCGGCCGGCCCATCGCGGCCAACGACAACATCCAGTTGGCCCTGATCGGCGCCGGCATCCAGGGCCAGGGAGACACTCGCTGGGCGGTCCAGGTGCCGGGCGTAAAGCTGGTAGCCGTAGCCGACTGCTACCAGGGCCGCCTCGACCACTCCAAGGAAATCTGGGGTGACGACATCTTCACCACCCGCGACTATAAAGAAATCCTCGCGCGCAAAGACATCGACGCAGTCATCATCGCCACGCCCGATCATTGGCACAAGCAGGCCTCGATCGACGCCATGAAAGCCGGCAAAGACGTCTACTGCGAAAAGCCGATGATTCATCTCTACTCCGACGGGCCAGAGATGATCGAAGCAGCGCGATCCACCGGCCGCATCATCCAGATCGGCAGCCAGCGAGTCAGTTCCTCGGTCTACGCCAAGGCCAAGAGTCTGCTCGCCTCCGGAGCCATCGGCCAGCTCAACATGGTCACCGCGCGCTGGGACCGCAACTCCTCCATGGGCGCGTGGAACTACACCGTTCCACTCGATGCCAATACTGAAACCTGCGACTGGCCGCGCTTTCTCGGCACCGCGCCCAAGATTCCCTGGAACCCTGAGCACTTCTTCCAGTGGCGCAAGTGGAAAGCCTACGGCAGCGGTGTAGCCGGCGATCTCTTCGTCCATCTTTTCAGCGGAACCCATTTCATCACCGGCTCCAAAGGCCCCACCCGAGCCGTCGCATCCGGCGCACTACGCTTCTGGAAAGACGGTCGCGACGTACCCGATATCATGTTGGGCATCTTCGACTATCCCGAAGGCTTCAACCTCAGCCTGCGCGTCAACTTCGTCGACGGTGGTGAAGAAAGCGAAGGTCTCATCTTCACCGGCTCCGAAGGGACCATGGAAATCGCTGGAAACGTGCTCACCGTAAATCGCGCTCCACGCGAAAAAGGCCCCGGATACACCGTCTACACCTATACCGAAGCCATGCAGAAGGAGCTCATCGACGCCTACAAGGCGAAATACCCTCCAGTGCATCCCACCGGCGAACCACCACTCGGCGAAGACCACTACGTAGCAGCCCCCGGCTACAGCGACAGCTACGACCACTTCCACAACTTCTTCAACTCCGTGCGCAGCCGCCAGCCCGTGGTAGAAGACGCCGTCTTCGGCTACCGCGCCGCCGGCGCAGCGCTGCTCGGCAACCTGAGCTACGAGCGCGACTCCGTAGTGCATTGGGACCCGGTAGTAATGAAGGTGGTCTAGTCCGGCTGAACGATAGGGCCTGATCGAACTAAAATGGGTGTCCGCTTCCGGACACCCGTTTTCATTTCCGGCCACAATCCAAACCCGCATACACCCCAAATCCCCGTAATCAGAGCGGTTGTCTGTGGCAGCAAACATGCATAACAATGTCCACCGCGCCCCGGTCGCCGGAGGAATCACATGTACAGCTGGATGCATGATCTTCGCTTGGCAATCCGCCAACTGCGTCGTTCAGGAACCTTCACCATCACGGTCATCCTGACGCTAGCACTCGGCATCGGCCTGAACGCCGCCATCTTCACCATGGTCGATTGCGTTCTGCTCCGCCCACTCGGCTACCACGACGCCGACCGCATCTTCGGCCTGAATACGCATTTCATCGAAGAGAGCAGATCGATCCCGCGCTTAGGTGGCGGCGACTACACAGACTTGGCGCAGCGTGTAAGCTCGCTCGAATCCACGGCCTACTATCAGTCCCTCCAGGACGGCCTCCAGACAGCGGGGCGAACGTTTTTCATCGATATCGCGCGCGTGAGCCCGGAGTTCGGGCAAGTGATGGCCGTCGAGCCGGTAGCCGGGCGCATCTTTCAAATGACCGCGCATGGCAAAGACAATGTGAAAGACCCGCAGGAAGCGATGGTCTCAAGCGCCTTTGCACAAGAGAACTTCGGGAGCGCAGCCGCAGCTCTAGGCAAGACGCTGAAGTATGCGGACAAGCTGCGCACCATCGTCGGCGTGCTGCCCGATGGCTTTTCCTTCCCCAACAAGACGCAGGTCTGGATCGAAATGCCATCCGCGCCGGATATCGCCGCCCGCTCGGCGTACAACCAGCAAGCCATCGGCAAAGTAAAGCCGGGCATAAGCATCGAGCAACTGAACGCCGAGATGGCAGCGTTTTCAAAGCAGCTCCAGGCTGCATATCCGGAAGACAAGCTCAAAACCCTCGAGGCCGTCCCTCTGCAGGAACAGATCGTCGGCAAAATCCGCCCGGTGTTGCGCCTGCTGATGGCCGCCGTTGCGGTGGTGCTGCTGATTGTCTGCGCGAATATCACTCACCTGCAGCTGGTACGCGGAACGCAGCTACGGCGCGAAGTGACCATCCGGACAGCGCTCGGCGCATCGCGCATGGCGCTGGCGCGGCGCGCGGCGTTGGAGGTGCTGCTGTTGGCCGCAGCCGGCTGCGTAGCAGGTGTATTGGTGGCGCTCCCTGCTCTCAAGGTGCTGGTACGCCTCGCGCCGCCGGAGATTCCACGGCTCGCCGATGTACATTTGAATTTCGACGTGATCCTCTATTCCTTCCTGATCAGCCTCGTGACAATGGCCGCGACGGCTCTTCTGCCGCTATGGCGCTCGTGGCAAGTCGATCCTGCCTCCGCCATGAAGCAGGACGCCTCGCGCGGTACGGAAAGCCGTGGATCGGGACGGCTGCGGCAGGCGCTGGTGGTCGGCGAAGTGGCGTTGACCCTAACACTGAGCGTGGCTGCAATTCTGTTGGTGCGGCAACTCATTGCGCAGTCGCAGGAGGATCTGGGCTTTTCTCCAGATAAGCTCGTCGTGCTTGATACCCATGCTGTAAGCCACGTAATGCCGCTGCTGACGGCGTCGCTGACGCTGCCGGACAACGTGCAGCCTACCAAGGAGCAGACGACAGCATTAGTCAACGCAGAAGCGGAAGACACACAGGCGCTGGACTCCATGCTGGAATGGGTGCGTGCCGTACCAGGCGTGGCGGCGGCGGATGCGATCTATAGCGCGCCGATGAGGCCTGCCGGCTCCGATGTGGGTTATGCAGTGCATGGCGTCAGCACCTTCACACCCGGCGCCCATCTGCCCAATGCAAATATCACGTCGATGACGCCAGGGTACCTGCAGACGATTGGCATTCCGCTGCTCAAAGGACGTGGGTTCATCTCTGCGGACCGCTATGGTTCGGAGAAGGTGGTGCTGATCAGCGAGGCGATGGTGCAGCAGAGCTTCCGCGGCGTCGATCCCATCGGCAAGCAGATCATGTGCGGCTGGGACGCGACGAACGAGTGGTGGACGATTGTAGGCGTGGTGGGCGACGTTCGGCAGGACTCGCCAGGCTCGACGCCCGCGCCGACGATCTATGCGCCAGTGACCCAGCATCCATACACGGCTGCGGATATGCAGCTGGTGGTGCGGACCCACTCAAGTGACCAAGCCATGGCAGCAACTCTCGCGCGGATGATGAAGCAGCAGTATCCGCTGGTAGCTGTGCACGAATCGACAATGCGCCAGGATGTCGGCGAGAGCGAGCGCGCTCAACACTTCCGCACGCTGCTCTTCGCCAGCTTCGCGGGAGTCAGCATTCTGCTCGCAATGACCGGCATGTACGGCGTAACAGCGTATACGGTTGCCCAAAAGCGCTTCGAGTTCGCGCTGCGCTTCGCCCTCGGCGCACAGCGAGTCCAGGTGCTAGGTTCGGTGCTGAAAAATGCGCTCGCCGTCGCTGCAATCGGCGTGGCAGGCGGCATCGCATTGACCCTGGGCCTGATGCGAGTCATCAGCAACCTGCTCGGCGAAATGCCGGCCTTCGATGCAGTCTCCTACTCGGTAGCAGCCGCTGGCGTGCTCCTGATCGCCCTGTTGGCCACGCTCCAGCCCGCCTGGCGCGCTGCCAAAGTAGACCCCATGCAGGTCCTGCGCAGCGAATAATATCGATCACTTCGGCAGGGGCTTCAGCACCACCGTCCGCCCCGTCTTAGCGGACTCACGCGCAGCACTCAGTATCTGCACTACCACCAAATTCGTTTCGAGCGAAGTCAGATCCCCCTCAGGATGCAGCTTTCCGCGCAACACAGAAGCCAGGTAATCAAGCGAATTATCTTCAGCGCCCACAATCGGCGGCGCCTGTATCTCAGACTCCGCCTTGTCCCCCGCATGGCGCTCGCGAACATGATCCGCGCCCTCCGCAATCAAATACCCGGTCGCCCCGTACACCTCCATATCCTTGCGCGAAAACGGCCAGTTCCACGAGGGCTCCAGCACTGCTTCCGTCTTCGGATAGCGCACGATAATCGTAGCGTCGTCATCGACCCGCGAATAAGTCTCAGGCTTATCCGTCAGCGCCACGGCCGTCACGCTCTCAGGCGTCTCGCCCTTCATCAGCACAGTCATCAGATCCGCCCCATAGCATCCAAAATCGAACATCGCCCCAGCGCCATTCTTCGCCGGATCGGTCAGCCATCCCAAGAACTCCGGCCCCACGCCAATCTCCTTCGGCCCCTGGTGCCCATCCTCCACCACCACGCGCCGAATCGCACCCAGCTTGTCCTGCGCCACCTCGCGCAAAGCCTCCGCGTTGCTGGAGTACCAGGTAGTCTCATAATTCACCAGCACCTGAACATGATGCGCCCGCGCCGCAGCGCGAATAGCCAGCGCATCGGCCACAGTCGTAGCCAGCGGCTTCTCCACCATCGAGTTCACCCCGTGGCGCGCAGCCATTTCAATCACCTTGCGATGATCCTGAATGTCCGTGTACACCAGCACAGCCTGTGGATGCACCTGATCCAGCATCTGCTCCGTGTTGGTAAAAAACAGCTTCTTGTCCAGATGAAACTGCTGCTCGTACTTGGCCGCCAGCGCCGTATCCGCCTCTGCGATCCCCACCAATTGCACATTAGTGTTCTGCGGCAGCGAACCAAGCAAACCCTGCGCATGCCCATGCACAAGTCCCACAATCGCCACCCGAATCGGCTCCTCTGCCATCGCCGCAGGCATAAAGCTCGCGCCAAAAAGAATCAGCGCACAAAGAGAAACCGCCGGCCAAACCAGCCTGAATCGCAAAACCATCGAAGCACCTTTCGTCCCCACCGGCGCAATCTACGCCGGAAACTGCAGTATCCACCCCGGCAACTGGTTGCGGCAAGTCGCCAGCACATGCTCCTCGCCGCCGTTTTCCGCTACACTGACATGAGGCTAGGGCCTATAGCTCAATTGGTTAGAGCAGCGGACTCATAATCCGTTGGTTCCAGGTTCAAGTCCTGGTGGGCCCACCAAATCCTGTTCACATCCACCCGATATCGCAGCCTTCTAGCCGGCAGATGGCGTCACTCCATAATTCCTCTTGACAATAGTTGTTATAAGTAATATTGTTGGAGAGTAGATGGAAGCCGTTGTCCAAGCCGATCTCAAGCCAAAGCCGGGCTCTTGCCCCGAGGAAGTTACGCACCTTGAGATGTTGCGGACGATGGAGGCTCTGTCACACCGGTTTGCGCAGGTGATGAAAACCGAGGATCTTACATCGACGCAGTACAACGTGCTGCGAATTCTACGGGGAGCCTCGGAGGGACTACCGTGCGGAGAGATTAGCAACCGCATGGTGACCCGCGACTCGGATATTACTCGCCTCCTGGACCGCCTCGAAAAGCGCGCCTTGATCACCCGTTGCCGGGAGCGCAAGGACCGGCGGACAGTACTGACGCGGATTACGCAGGCGGGGCTTGAGCTGCTTGCGCGGCTGGATGAACCTATGCGGACCGCTCATCGCAAGCTCCTCGGGCACCTTGGCATCGAACGTTTGAATCTTCTAGCCGATCTGTTGCGCCTGGCCCGCCAGCCTTCCGGCTAATTTTTTTTGCCGATATAGTCGTTGCAACGAATGTCATTGTAACGAATCAAATCATGAACAGCACAATCTAAACCATCTGAAAAGGACAAACACACCATGACCACAATTGCTACCCCCGCCATCACCACCTGGAACGTCGATTCGACTCACTCGGTTGTCGAGTTCAAGGTCAAACACATGATGATCTCCAACGTGAAGGGTCAGTTCACTGGCGTGACCGGCGCGCTGTCGCTCGATGAGGATGATCTGACGCAGTCGAGCGTGGAGGCTGCGATCGAAATTGCGTCTATCCACACACGGGATGAGGGCCGCGATGCCCACCTGAAGGGCACTGATTTCTTCGACGCCGAGCAGTTTCCGACGATGAAGTTGAAGTCGACGCACATCGCGCTGAAGTCGGATGGGGAGCTGGTAGTAACGGGCGACCTGACGATCAAGGATGTCACCCGCAGCGTGCAGTTCGCGGTGGAGGGACCGACGGCGGCGGCGAAGGATCCGTGGGGCGGCACGCGCATTGGTGTGACGGCGATGACGAAGATCAATCGCAAGGACTTCGGGCTAACCTGGAACGCGGCGCTCGAAGCCGGCGGGTTGATGGTGGGCGAGGATATCAGCATCACCCTGGACCTGCAGTTTGTGAAGCAGGCATAAGAGCTACGCTGAAGGTCGGAAGGATAATTCGCCGCCAGACAGCATCAGGGCGTGTTCTGGCGGCGCACAAGGAGGAAACGCGATGTCACTTCGTGCAGTGAAGGAAGTAATACATACACAGGCCACGCGCGAGGGCGCGGGAGTCAAGCTGGAGCGCGCCTTCGGCTTTGGAAGGACCAAGGAGTTCGATCCGTTTCTGCTGCTGGATGACTTTCGCAACAACAATCCTCAGGACTATCTGGCGGGGTTTCCGTGGCATCCACATCGCGGGATCGAGACGATTACGTATGTGCTCGCCGGATCGGTGGAGCATGGCGACAGCCTGGGCAACCGTGGCAGCATGACGGCGGGCGATGTTCAGTGGATGACCGCGGGCCGGGGAATTCTGCATCAGGAGATGCCGAAGGGCGACGCGCAAGGGCGGATGCATGGCTTTCAGCTGTGGGCGAACCTGCCGGCGTCGCTGAAGATGACGGCCCCGCGATACCAGGACATTCCAGCGAGCGCGATCCCGGAGGTGACCGACGATGACGGCACGCATGTGCGGGTGATCTGCGGGGAGTTCTGGGGCAAGAAGGGGCCGGTGGAGGGTGTGGCCGCTGACCCGCACTATGTGGATGTTTCGGTGGCTCCGGGTCGTCGCAAGCGGCTGAAGGTCGACATTACGCGCAACGCGTTTGCGTATGTGTTTGCTGGATCGGGCACTTTCCGGGATGCTTCGGCGCCGCAGGCGGTGTTGACCGAGCAGGCGACAGATCCGCATGCGGATGCAGCGTACGACATCGGGAACCACTCGCTGGTGCTGTTCGATCGGGGCGATGAGATCGTGGTGCAGGCTGGGCCGTTGGGGATTCGCTTTCTACTGGTCTCTGGCAAGCCGATCGAGGAGCCGGTCGCGTGGCATGGACCGATTGTGATGAACACCCAGATGGAGCTGCGGCAGGCAATGATGGAGCTGCAGAACGGGACGTTTATCCGCTAATGGGGAGCGCTTCTGTTTTGTTCTTTATGAAAGAGGCCAAGACAACGGGAAGAGGCGGTACGCACTAAGGCACTGTTCTCGTCCGACGGACCGGCTGTTCTCTGCGTGGCGCCGTTAACGTGAGAAACGAAACGTCAAACCGGCGCCAAGGCGAAGACTGTTCTGCCAATTTGTAGAGTTGTTCGGGAGTGCTGTGCGCAGATAATCCAACTGCACAAAACGAACCGATAGCCGCCTGTTCAGCGCATAGTCCGCGCCGGTTCCGAGATCGAGGGCAAACGAGTTGGCAGAGGACACCAAGATATTGTTCTCGGGAAACTGGGAACCGGTTCCGTGCGCAAGGCCGAAGAGGGATTGCGCAAATAGACGCATCTTGCCCGCGGGCAATGCGTACCGGGGGCCTGCTGTAGCCGTTGTCAGAGTTAGGCCGTAAGCGGCGCCGGCAACGCTGGCTGCGTGTTCAACACCAGCGTCCACAACCAGACCAAGGGTTGAAGAGTGTTCTGCGCCAAGGTGAACCAGATCCCATTTGATATCCGCTGCCGCGCCCTCGAGTTCAAAGCAGCCGCACGTTCCTGCGGAGCCGTTGGAGATCTGCTCGCTGTAACGAATACTTACTTCTTTGGGAGTCGCCTGCGATCGCGCGATGGAGGCCGACGCCACGCACAGGAACGCCACGACAATAATGCACACCTTTTGCATGCGTTCTCCTATTGCACAGTCAGGGTGACGTCTGTGGTATGGGTATCAGGCCCGCTGACAGCCGTTACGGTTACGGTGTAGGTCTGGGTGCTATGGCTGAAGAAGCCACCTCCGCCGCACCCAGTCATAGCGCCCAGCACCACCAGAGCAAGCAGTGCAACCAACATCCGCCCCGGCCTCGACAGCCGTGCGGCGGCCCTGCGCGCCCTACGACCGAACGCCATCGGCAATAGCAGAAACGCCAGGGCAGCGCAAGTTGCGATTCCGCCGAATGAACGAGTTTTATTTGGCTGATATGCCAGATTACTGGCACTGAGAGTCATGGTACTGGTCGAAGTTACAGCACCCGCCGCGATCGATGCAGGCGCAAAGGTGGCCGTTACTCCCGCGGGCAGTCCGCTGGCCGACAGACTGACGGGATAGACGAAGGTCGGATTCACCGGCGTCAACGTGATCGTGTAATTGGTGGATGCGGAGGGAAGTAGCGTTTGCGCGGCAGGCGACGGCGCGACAGTGAAGTCGGGTGAGATCACAGAGCCGCTCAACGCGGAAGAGTTGCTGGCGATGAAGTTGGTATCGCCGCTATATTGTGCAACAAGATTCAGAGGACCCACCGGCAACGTGCTGACGGTAAGCGTCGCTACCCCGCCACTCAAAGCAGCCGGAGTGGAATTCAGCAACGCAGCGCCGTTGAAAAAGCTGACCGTACCGGTCGGCGTACCGCTGGTGGTAGACGCGACCTTTGCCGTGAGCGTGAAAGCCGCGCCAGCCACCGGCGTCGCGCTGCTGCCGGTGAGCGTAGTGATTGTAGGCGCCTGCGCGATTGTTACAGAGCCCGATCCGGTACCAGGAGAAAGCGTGTAGTTAGCTGCCGCGGAACCTGTCAGCGCGACAGCAATCGGGTAGGTACCCGGCGCGGAGGTGTTCGTGGCCAACGTCGAAAACTCAGCTGTGACTTTTCCGGAGTCCTGCGGCAGCACGCCGCTCAGTGTGCCTGTAAGAGTCGGAATGACTTGACCGTAAAGAAGATTCACCGCGTTGGCCACTGCTGTCAACGGGGCTGGCGCGACCACGAAGACGTAGACGCCGCTGGTGACGGCAGCATTTTTCGAATCTCCGCTATAGGAGGCAACAATGTAGTGCGTGCCTGCGAAAAGCTGGCTCGTGCTGATGGATGCCGAGTTAGAAGCAAAGGTAGCAGCGCCAATCACCGACGGACTCGAACCCTCTCCGTCATAGAAGGTCACCTGGCCCGTTGCAGTGAGGCCACCATTGGAGAAGTTTGCGGTGATGCTGCCTGTGCCATACATGCCATTGACTGCGCCGCTGAGCACAATGGATTCCGTGCCCGACGGCGCCAGCCCGGCGATTGTTTGAATGATCCCGTTGTTGACAGCGCGGATGCGATTATTCTCTGAATCTGCCAATGCCACCGAACTTCCGTTGACGGCCACAGCTCGGGGCGTATCCACAGATGCGTTGGTTGCAAGACCCGTATCTCCGCTGAAGCCCTCGCTGCCATTGCCCGCAATCGTATTCACGTTTCCGCCGCTGACAGTGCGGATTCTGTCGTTATCGCTATCGGCAAGGTACACGTTGCCCGAGGCATCCACTGCTACGCCACGCGGGCGCGCCAATGCGGCCGATGCGGCCGGACCGTCGGCGGTAAAGCCCTTGACGCCTGTGCCAGCCAACGTGGAAATGATGCCGGTTGAGAATGTCACCATCCGCACGCGCTGATTCTGGGTGTCGCCGATATAGACATTGAACGCGGCATCTACCGCAACGCCACGGGGAGAGTCCAAGCCCGCCGCTGTCGCCAGACCGCCGTCGCCGGAGTAGGTCTGCTCGCCATCGCCCGCGACGGTCGAGATATTCATACCGCTGATCTCGCGGATGCGGTGATTATTCGCATCCGCGACGTAGATGTTGCCCTTCGAGTCGACCGCTACCGCTGTCGGCAGATCCAGTGCCGCCGAGGCCGCCGCTCCACCGTCCCCTGCAAAGCCCGCAACGCCGGTGCCCGCAACGGTAGTAATCACGCTACCGCTCACTTCGCGGATACGGTTGTTGTGAGTATCGGCGATGTAAAGATTGCCGGCGGAATCTACAGCGACGCCACCTGGCGAATCGAGCAAGGCACTCGTAGCCGCACCGCCGTCCCCATAAAAGCCCTGCTCGCCATCCCCTGCAACTGTGGTAAGCACTCCGGCCAGATTGACTTCGAGAATCACGTTGTCATCCGTATCCGCAAAGTAGAGATTTCCTGCCGCGTCGAAAGCTAATCCGCCAGGCCGGCTGAGAGGCACGGTTGTTGCTTCTACGCCGCTCGCCAGAGCCCCGGCCGAATTGGGACTTGCGGTGGAGCGGCCCAGCCGCGCGAGCGTCGCTTGCTGCGCCGCATTTTGCGCCCAGGCCAACCGAGGCGCAATTGCCAGCACCATCCCCGCCATCGCGATGAGCATTCCGAAGGAACGCAGCGTGCATTTCATTTTGATCGTCATTCCCGCGGTCCGCACCGATTCACCGTTCTCTCTGTCAAATTCACTCGCTCACAGCCTCATCATCCCCGCCCTGCGTTGTCCACAGTGCAAGTCACATGCGCCTATGGAAGCTGCAATGGTCCGGCAAGACAGGAAACGTTCTTTGTCGAGGCCGAGCCATACGACTGTGTTTGATCGTTATAGGGAGCTTGAACCACTACAGTGCACGTGGAGAACTCGGGCCAACCGAGCGTGGTCTGGGGATCGAATGTCGATAGAGTCCATCCGCTGTAGGTACGCGAAGTGAAAGTAGCGCCGTCATAGTTCTGATGAATGTCGCATTCATAGGATCCGTCTGCATTCCCCGAATACTCGAAGCTATAGTCACTTGTCCCCGCAATCACCGATGTGACGATAGCCTTTGTGGCGGTCCCGCTTGTCACAAGAAAAGCGTTGTCCGCTGCAGACCAGATAACGGTCTGAGAGTAGGTGGGAATTCCTCCACTACCGCCGTCGTTCAAGTATGGAGTTCCACTGCAGCCTGCTCCGTTCGACCAAAATATCTGCTGGGGCGTAAAGGTTCCATCGATGTTGACGTTGATGGCGTATCCAGATTTATAGATCGTCAAAGATACGCTGCCGTTTGGAGGCGAGATCAACGTACCTAACTCGTTTCCATTCGCGTCCTTGACGATGAGGCCGGAACCGGCGGGACCAGCGGGGCCCGTATTGCCTTGCGCTCCCATCAGGCCTTGAGGTCCTTGAGGACCGGTTGCACCAGTCGGTCCGGTTGCACCTGTCGCACCCGTCGCACCCGTTGGGCCAACCTGGCCAACCGGACCAACCGGCCCGGCCGGACCTGCAGCTCCGTCAGTGCCCTTCAAGGCGAGGACTGCCCAAACTCCGCCAGAACCAGCTACATCGTTCGCCGGATCGATCCCGAAATTCGTGACCAAGGCTATATAGCTGGATCCATTTTCCGAGACGGCATCGCCGATCCCATAAGCCGTGCTGCTACTCCAGGCATTCCTGAACGAGACGGGCTGGCCCTGAGCTCCGGTCGCACCAGTTGCACCGGTAGGTCCGGTATTGCCCGTCGGACCTATTGGTCCGGGTGCGCCTGTGGCTCCAGTTGCACCGGTGAGTCCTTGCGGACCCTGTAAACCCGTAGGCCCAACCGGGCCCGGCGCGCCCGTGATGCCTTGGATGCCCTGCGCTCCAGTCGCGCCGGTTGCTCCAGTGGCACCCGGAATTCCCTGGATCCCCTGTGGACCAATTGGCCCAAGCACACCCTGAACTCCTTGCGGGCCCTGGGCTCCCGTGGCCCCATTAGCTCCCGGAATGCCTTGAATCCCTTGCGGTCCCTGCGAGATAACAGTGATATCCAAATGGGAAGAGTGGCTCGTTTCGTCGTTTTCTTTGGAGTCGAATACGATGTCACCACTCGCGGAAGTCAACGCGAGGCCGAAGTTTGTCGCAGGCGAAGTTATCCATCCCTGCACAAGCGAGGTAACATCCACCACCACAAATTGCTCCGTCGATGCCGGTGTGAACGAGGCCGAACTCGAACCCAAGGTAGGCATGGAGGCGTAGGTCACGGAAGCTTCGCTCCATGTGCCGGTAAGCGGCTGAACGACGACCAGGCCAGGGGCATTGATCCGATTCACAAACAGAGTCAAGGTTGCCTTACCAACCTGGCTGGCAGTCGTACCCGCAGGCAGAGACGACAGGTCAAACTGGATCAGCGCCGTGCCACCGTTCCCGACATACAGATTCGACAAACTACCGTAGTTCGTGGACGGATGAGCGCTGCTGACATACGCATCCCCTGTAACAACGGCATCGGTGGCGTGCGCCGCACCCACTGCAAAAATCGCCCATACTGCCGCTGCAATCGGCAAACCCCAGCCACGTTGGCTCATCTTTCTTCTCCTGTTTGAGTCATCCGCCCCAAAAAGACACACGTCATTCGTCTTGCCGAACAGACCAGAAGGGACAGGCCGTCGACAACCCAGCTGAACAAAGACCTTGCGTCACAAGCTTCCGCTATGACTCGTATCTAGGTCGGGAAGGATGAGATGTTTTATGGATCTAGCTTCTTGATATGGCTCTCAATTTATATCGAAGTTTGCGAAATCGTACAAGTGAAGTCATGAGAATTTTCTAAACTAAAGTTTGGAGTTTTGAGTCGAAGCGCAACTGGGCACGAATGCATTGAGCGCCAATCGGTAAGTCGTCTTTTGGGCTGTAGCTTGGTATGGTTTGCACTCAACGATCGCCTGGAATGGTAAACATAACCCAACAAAATCCCCGAAGGTATCGGTGGCTTCAAATTCACGTCTTGTCGCTGAATATTTAGCGGACGGGTTCCGTTTGACACTAGGGGCACGGGTCGCATAAGAACCGTCAGAACCGATGCAAAGAGGCATGGCAGGGATTCGCTCATCAGCTTCTACCGGATTTGCAGGGCTCCGCTAAACTACGGACTCTCAACTACTTAGGGTTACGCTTAATTACGCTGGCATTTCGTGTATTATCATAGACTTACAGAGATGTCCGGAAACTCATAATCCGTTGGTTCCAGGTCCAAGTCCCGGTGGGCCTACCAAATCCATCCCATCCGTTTCTACCCCCGAGGAAATCATGGCCGCATTGCTCGAAGCCATCAACGTCAAGCGCAAGATGTATTTCGAATTCGAAAACGCCCCCTTTTACTGCCTCGATTCGGAAATCTCCACCCCCACCGCTCGCGGCGGCCAAACCCTGGTACGCCTCAAGATGCGCAATCTGCTCACCCGCGCCGTCTTCGACAAGACCTTCAAGGCCAGCGACCGCTTCAAAGAGCCAGATCTCCAGATGGTCGACGCCTCCTACCTCTACAGCGACGCGGATGGCTCTTACTTCCTCGATCAGGAAACCTTCGAAACCCTGACCCTATCCCGCGAGATGGTCGGCGACGCGCTCGATTTCCTCCTCGAAGGCGCCATCCTCCAGATCCACAAATTCAACGGCAATCCCATCGGCCTCCAGCTGCCCGGCCAAGTTGAACTCGAAGTCACCTACACCGAACCCGGCGTCCGCGGCAACACCGCCAGCGGAGCGGTAACCAAGCCAGCCAAGCTTGAGACCGGCCTCGAAATCCGCGTCCCCTTCTTCGTCGAGTCAGGCGAAAAAATCAAGGTCTACACCGAAACCCGGGAGTTTGCCGGCCGAGCCTGATTCCCTGACCAGATTCATAGCTGCCTTTTCCCCAACTCCAGGCAGCACAGAGCGAGCTTCCGCCGTCCAACCCAACAGACAATGGAAACTCCCCTAATTGAGCAGCACGGAATCATCGGAAACATGCAGTCGGCCGCGCTCATCAGTATCGATGCGGCGATCGACTTCTATTGCTTTCCCGACTTCGATTCACCCTCCGTCTTCGCCGCGCTCTTGGACCCCGAAAAAGGCGGCTGCTTCGAGATCGTGCCCAAACTCGGCGCGCTGCGAACCAAGCAGCTCTACCTGCCCTCAACCAACATTCTGCTCACGCGTTTCCTCTCCAACGATGGCGTAGTCGAAGTCACCGACTTCATGCCCATCACCGACGGAGCCAGCAAGCGGCCAAACCAGATCGTCCGCAATCTGCGCGTCATCAAAGGCGAAATAGCGTTTCATCTCCGCTGCTCTCCGCGTTTCGACTATGCCCGCTCATCTCACTCCATCACCGCCGACGGAGATCGTTTTCTCTTTCAACCCCGAACGGAAGGCCTGCCGGCGATGAGCCTGCGCGCCACTGTCCCCATGACCCTTGAAGGCATGGATGTAGTGAGCAATTTCACCCTCAGTCGCAACCAAACCGCTACCTTCATCTTCGGCGGCGTCCCTGAAGACGACGAGACAGATGGAATCGACCAACCCGCCTTCGATGCCATGCTCACCGAAACATCCATGTACTGGCGCGATTGGATCTCTCAATCCCGCTACCAGGGCCGCTGGCGTGAAATGGTCGACAGATCCGCGCTTGTGCTCAAACTTCTCTCCAGTCACCGATGCGGCTCACTCATCGCCGCGCCCACCTTCAGCCTGCCCGAACGGCTCGGCGGCGCTCGCAACTGGGATTACCGCCTAAGCTGGCTGCGCGACTCCTCGTTCACCCTGTACGCCTTCATGCGTCTCGGATTCACCGATGAGGCGCGCAAGTTCGGCGGCTGGATGCGCGAACGCATCACGCACGGCCTCAAAGATGTCGGCCCAGATGGTCCGCTCAAGCCCATGTACAAGATTTGCGATTCGTCCGATTTCCCTGAAGAAGTGCTCGAACATTTAGCCGGCTATCGCAACTCTCGTCCCGTCCGAATCGGCAATGCAGCCCAATCGCAATTGCAGTTGGACATCTACGGCGAGCTTATGGACGCCGTGTACCTGAGCGCCAAATACACCAGTGGACTATCCAATGACGGTTGGAATCGTCTGAAAGGCCTGCTCGATTGGCTGACCAATAACTGGAATCGTCCCGACCAGGGCATCTGGGAGGTTCGCAACGGCCAGCAGCATTTTCTTCATTCCCGTCTCATGTGCTGGGTAGCATTCGATCGCGCAATTCGGCTGGCGCAAAAGCGTTCCCTCGTCGCGCCGGTCAACGCCTGGATGGAGACGCGCGACGCAATCCACGAAGATATCTTCAACAACTTCTGGAGCGAAAATCTCCATTCCTTCGTGCAATCCAAAGGCTCCGAGATCCTCGATGCCTCCGTCCTTCTAATGCCCCTAATGCGCTTCATCAATCCGACGGATCCGCGCTGGCTATCGACACTCGGAGCCATCGAAGAGCAGCTTTCCGAAGGCGGCATAGTCTCCCGCTACGCCAATGGCATCGACGGCCTCGATGGAGAAGAAGGACGCTTCACCCCTTGCTCCTTCTGGTTCATTGAATGCCTCGCCCGCTCCGGCCAAATCGAGAAAGCTCAGTTGCTCTTCGACAAACTGCTCGGATACGCCAACCACCTGGGACTCTACTCTGAAGAACTAGGCGGCAACGGCGAGCAACTTGGCAACTTCCCCCAGGCCCTGACCCACCTGGCCCTGATAAGTGCAGCCTGCTACCTGGACCGCCGCCTCTCCGGCAATAAAAACGAAGTCTGGCAGTAAAGCCGTCTGATCGCCCTTGTCGTTGCCCTTGCTGTTCTGTCTGTCATTCCCGAAGGGAATCTGCTGTTGTCCTTGCCCTTGCTGTTGCATTTGTCGTTGCCCGTGCCTTTCTGTCTGTCATTCCCGAAGGGAATCTGCTGTTGTCCTTGCCGTTGCATTTGTCGTTGCCCGTGCCTTTCTATCTGTCATTCCCAGCAGAATATTCGCAGCATTCCAAAAAATACCCTAAAATGCGTCATGCCCAGCATCTGCTCTTTTCACCCACCTCTATCTGGACCCCGCTTCCACTCCATGCTTCGCTATATCCCATTGGCGCTATTGCTGGCAGCCATCCCGCACCCGTCGCTGCGCGCCCAGTCCATCGCCACCAACTCCCCCAACGGAGTTTCGCTCTCCCAGCGCGTCGTCGCCTATTCCATCAACGCCAGGCTTGATACCGCTGCGAAGACCCTCGACGCCACCGAGACCCTCGAATACAAGAACCTCACCGGCCAGCCCTTAGACACCTTCCCATTCCACCTCTATCTCAATGGCTTCCGCCCAGAATCCTCATTCTCCTTAGAGACTCACGCCAACGGAGGCATCCGCGCCGTCGAGCAAAGCTATCCTCCTGAAAAGATCGGTGGCATCGACATCCGCTCCATCTCCGCCGACGGCTTCGGCGACCTCTCAAAATCCATGCAATTCACCGCACCCGACGACGGCAACATGCTCGACCACACCGTCATGCAGGTCAAGCTTTCGCGCCCGCTCGCGCCCAATGAAACCATCCGCTTCCACATCGCCTTCCATGACAAGTTCCCCATCTCCATCGCCCGCAACGGCTGGAAGAGAGACTTCATCATGGGCGG